>Ga0308163_10000436_pt1 | contig 76242 bp, 73 predicted proteins | sample PhyTR1_FD_201037 | JGI IMG/M metagenome (GOLD analysis project Ga0308163, IMG submission 201037) | Phyllosphere microbial communities from UC Gill Tract Community Farm, Albany, California, United States - DLSLT.R1 | ecosystem: Host-associated > Plants > Phyllosphere > Unclassified | place: USA... | reverse complement strand
TGCTGGTCATGAAGGTCGATTCGCCATCGGCCGAGAAATACACGGTCAGGCCGTACATGGCCAGGTAGAGCACCACCAGCACGGGCAGCATGCCCAGGCGGCGCATCAGGTTCGAGGCATTGAAAGGTTGGCTGGCGCTTGCGGCGCCGCCGGAGGTGGTGGTGGTCATGATGATTCTCCCTGTATTGATTTTTTAAGCGGCGTCCAGATGGGTGGCGTAGGCCAGGATCTTTTCCTGCGTGATGTCGTCGCCCGTGACTTCGCCGGTGAGCCTTCCTTCGCACATCACCATCACGCGGTCGCAAATGCCGACCAGTTCGGCCAGTTCGCTGGAAATGCACAGCACCGCCGTGCCCGCGTCCGCTAGTTGGTGGATGATCTTGTAGATCTCGCTTTTCGCGCCCACGTCGACGCCGCGCGTCGGCTCGTCGAGGATCAGCACTTTCGGCTTGATCGCCAGCCAGCGCGCCAGCAGCACTTTCTGCTGGTTGCCGCCCGACAGGCCGCCGACGATGCCTTCCGGCCCCGATACTTTCACGTTCAGGCTGCCGATCGATTCACGCGTGAGGCGGGTCAGCGCGCGGCGGTCGACCACGCCGGCCGTCGCGTGCTGCGACAAAATATTCATCGACATGTTTTCCATCGCCGACAACTGCATGAACAGGCCCAGGCTCTTGCGGTCTTCCGGCAGGTAGCCGATGCCGTGGCGGATCGCCGCCAGCGGTTCTGCAATATGCACTTCCTTGCCGTCGAGCCAGACCTTGCCAGATTGTTTCTTGTCGGCGCCAAAGATCAGGCGCGCCAGTTCGGTGCGGCCAGCGCCCACCAGGCCAGCCAGGCCCGTCACTTCACCGGCATGCAGCACGAAGCTGGCCGGCTTGACCTTGCCGGCGCCGACGTTTTCCACCCGCAGGCGCTCGGCGCCGCGCGTGGTGCGCCTTTGGTGCGAATAAAAATCGTCGGCGGGGCGGCCCACCATCATTTGCACGACTTTCTTCTGATCCAGTTCGTCCTTGCCCAGTTCGCCCACGTAGGCGCCGTCGCGCAGCACCGTGATGCGGCGCGCCAGGCGTTCCACTTCGGCCATGCGGTGGCTGATGTAGAGGATGGCCAGGCCTTTGTCGCGCTGCTCCTCGATAATGCGGAACAATTGTTCGGTTTCACGGTCGGACAGCGCCGCCGTCGGCTCGTCCATGATCAGGATGCGGCTTTCGTGCACCAGCGCGCGGGCGATTTCCACCTGCTGCTGCTCGGCGATCGACAGGGTCGAGACCATGGTGTCGGCATTGAAGCGCGAGCCCAGGTCGGCCAGGATGGCGTTGGTGCGGGCGCGCATTTCGCCGCCCTTGACGGTCCAGAAAGGTCCCTTGGGCTCGCTGCCCATAAAGACGTTCTGCGCCACCGTCATGTTCTTCGCCACGCTCAGTTCCTGATAGATCAGGTTGATGCCCAGCGCGCGTGCCTCGCCCGGATTGCGGATCTTGATCGGCTTGCCGTCGAGGATGATTTCGCCGGCGTCCGGCGTGTAGACGCCGGACAGGATCTTCATCAGGGTACTTTTGCCGGCCCCGTTTTCGCCCATCACGGCATGTATTTCGCCGCTGCGCACCGTCAGGTGCACGCCGCGCAGCGCGCGCGTGGCGCCAAAGCGCTTCTCGATGCCGCGCATTTCAAAAATGATTTCGTCGCTCATGACTGTCCTTCCTTGCTTTGAAACTGCCGCCCGCCACCGGCCAGGGCCGGGGCGGACGACACGTGGTTCAGGTCAGCCAGATCAGTTCTTTACCCAGCCAGTGTAGGTAGCGACGTTTTCCTTGGTGATGGCCGGGGTCGGCAGCAGCACCATGGTTTGCTTCGGCGTACGGCCGTTCATGATGTCGTAGCCCATCTGCACGGCGTCGGTGGCCATGCGGTACGGGTTTTGCGCCGAAGTGGCGGCAAACAGGCCGGCCTTGTTTTTCAGGGCGTTCTGGCCGTCCGGCGCGCCGTCGACGGCGGTGATCAGTTTCACGTCGGTACGCTTGGCTTGCTTGATCGCCAGTTCGGCGCCGATGCCGGTCGGGTCATTGATGGCGAACACGCCGTCGATCTTCGGATGGGCCGTCAGCAGGTTCGACATCACGGTCATGCCGCCGTCACGGCTGCCGCCGGCGTTCTGGTTGTCGGACAAAATCTTGATGTCCTTGAAGGCGGCCAGGGTTTTCTTGCAGCCGTTGACGCGGTCGATCACCGAGGTCACCGGTGGGCCGTTCAGGATCACCACATTGCCCTTGCCGCCGATCTGTTTGGCCAGGTAGGCGCATGAAACGTCGCCGGCCATGGTGTTGTCGGACATCACGGTGGCCGAAGCGCCGACGGCGCCGACGTCGACCGCGATCACGATCACGCCCGCATTGCGCGCTTTCTTGATGGCCGGTGCGATGCCCTTGGAGTCGACGGCGTTCAGGATGATGATGTCGGTCTTGTTGGCGATAAAGTTTTCAATCTGGTCGACCTGGGTGTTCAAGTCGTATTTGCTCGACACGGTGGTCACTTTCACGCCTGGGCCGCCGATTTTCTTGGCGCTTTCTTCTGCACCGCGGCCAATCGCCACGAAAAACGGGTTGGCCAGGTCGCCCACGCTCACGCCGATCGATTTCAATGGCTTGTCGGCAGCAAAAGCGCCGCAGGCGGCGGACAACAGCAGGGTGGCGGTAATTACTTTTTTCATGAGAATCTCCAAGGGTTCTTTTTGTCAAAAACAACAGTACTGCGGTGTAAAACTTCCGGGTAAAACGGTGTATCAAGCTGCCTGGCGCAGGTCCTCGATCAATTTGTCGAGCTTGCCGGCATCGACGGCGAAGCCGCGGATGCCTTCGGCCAGCTTTTCGGTCGCCATCGCATCGTCGTTGAGGGCGTAGCGGAAAGCCGCTTCGTCATACGTGATGGCCGCTTGCGGCGCGCCATGGTTCGCGCCCAAAGCCGGTTCGAATGGCTCGTCGGAGGCTTCCAGCTTGGCCAGCAGGTCGGGGCTGATGGTCAGCAGGTCGCAGCCGGACAGGGCGGTAATCTGGCCGGTGTTGCGGAAGCTGGCGCCCATCACCTGGGTCGCGATGCCATGCTGCTTGTAATACTGGTAGATGCGGGTGACCGACTGCACGCCCGGATCGTTGGATAGCGAACGGGCCGCTTCGTCCCACGATGTACCGAGCGACTTCTTGTGCCAGTCGTAGATACGGCCCACAAAAGGCGAAATCAAACGCACTTTGGCGTCGGCGCAGGCCACCGCCTGGCAGAAGGCGAACAGCAGGGTCAGGTTGCAGAAGATGCCGTCCGCTTCCAGTTCGCGCGCGGCCTGGATGCCTTCCCAGGTGGCGGCGATCTTGATCAAGACGCGCTCGCGGGCAATGCCGGCCGCTTCGTACAGGGCGATCAGGCGGCGCGCACGGGCCACGGTGGCGGCGCGGTCAAAGCTCAGGCGGGCGTCGACTTCGGTCGAGACGCGGCCCGGCACCACTTTCAAAATTTCCAGGCCGAAACGCACCAGCACCTGGTCGACGATATCGTCGAGCGAGGCGGCCTTGTGCCCGGCAACCGTGCTGGCCAGCAAGGGCGCGTAGTCGGGCTGCAGCACCGCTTTCAGGATCAGGGAAGGATTGGTGGTCGCGTCTTGCGGGGCAAAACGGGCCAATTGCAGGAAATCGCCGGTGTCGGCGACAACCGTGCTCGCTTGCTTCAGTTGTTGCAGTTGATTCATCGTGACTTGTCCTTAGGTAGACGACAGTTGATGCAGGGCCTGAACGGCAGGAAAAAGGCTGCGGTATTTGTTATAGCGGATGCTCAAAGCCGCATATTGCGCGGCGTCCGGTGCGAAGCTGTTCTTGATCGGCAGTCCCGTCGCCAGCAGGCTGGTGTGGCCGATGGCGGCAAAGCCCAGCTTGGCCGCACCGATGCTGGCCGACAATTCGCTGTTGTGCAGGGTGCGCATTTCGCGGCCCAGCACGTTGGCCAGCAATTGCGCCCAATACTGGCTGCGCGCGCCGCCGCCGACCAGCAGGCAGTGCGGCACGGTGGCGCCGGTCGACATCACGGCCGCCATCGCGTCACGCAGGGCAAACGCCACGCCTTCCAGTACAGCATAGCCAAGCTGCGCCGGATTGCTATCATGGCCCAGCTGTAAAAACGCGCCGCGCACTTGCGGATCGTTATGCGGCGTGCGCTCGCCCGACAAATAGGGCAGGAACAGCGGCGCATCGGGCGACACCGTCTGGTTCAAGGGGATGTCGGCTTCGACCAGCGCCAGCAGCGCCGCTTCGCCGGCCTGGTTCAGCACGCCGGTGGCCCAGCGCAAGCAGCTGGCGCCCGACAAAATGGCGCCCATGGCGTACCAGCGGCCGGGCAGGGCGTGGCAAAAGTTGTGCACGCCGCCATTCGGATTGCCCAGCGGCTGCTCGGTGACGGACACGATGGCGGCGCTGGTACCCAGCGAAATAAAGCTGTCGCCCGCATTGACGGCGCCGATGCCCACCGCCGAGACCGGATTGTCGCCGCCACCGCCGGCCACCACCACGCCATCAGGCAGGCGCAGCCGTTTGGCGATCGGTTCCAGCACGGTGCCGGTGGCGGCATCACCTTCGACCAGCGGCGGCAATTGTGCCAGGCGCAGGCCGCACGCTTCGACGATGGGGGCGAACCAGGCACGGCGCGCTTCGTCCAGCCACAGGGTGCCGGCCGCGTCGGACATGTCGGTGATTTTTTGGCCCGTCAGGCGCAATCGCAGATAGTCTTTCGGCGACAACACGCAATCGAGCACGGCAAACGCCTGCGGTTCGTGTTTTTGCAGCCACAGCAGTTTTGGCGCGGTCAGGCCGGCCATCGCCAGGCTGCCGGTCACGTCGGCAAACGCCGGGTAGTCATGCGCCAGCTGCGCCGCTTCCAGATGGGCGCGCGCATCGTTCCACAGGATGGCGGGACGGATGCAGGCGTTGTCGCAGTCAAGCAGCACCGCGCCATGCATCTGGCCCGACAGGCCGATGCAGGCAATCGCGGCGTACTCGTCAGGAGAGGCTGCGCGCAGCTGGGCCAGGGCGGCCACGCAGGCATCCCACCAGTCCTGCGGCGCCTGCTCGGACCAGCCGGGGTGCGGGCGCGCCACATCGAGCCGTACCGAGGCCTGGGCCCGAATGGCGCCGTGGCTGTCCATCAGCACGGTTTTCAGTTCGGAGGTACCGAGATCGATACCGAGGGAAATTTTGTTGGTCATGGTCGTCAGGTCAAGGAATCAGGAACAGCCGCACGAGTTGCGCACGCGCAGCACCGGCGACAAACGCTGCACATATTGCGCGCGTTGTGGATCGGCCAGGCGCTCGATCAGCAGGTCGACCGCCATCGCGCCCAGCTCTTCCAGCGGCTGGGCCATCACGGTCAGGCGCGGGCTGAAATAATCGGCCCAGTCGAAATCATCGAAGCCGGCCAGCGCCACGTCTCGCGGCACGTCCAGATGGGCGTCGCGCAATGCATGCATGGTGCCGATGGTCATCAGGTTATTGCCGGCGACAATCGCCGTCGGCCGCTGCGCGACTGGCAGGGCCAGCAGTTCGCGCGTGGCCGCGCCGCTGCGCTCGAGATTGGAATGGCCCCATTGCAGCAGGGCAGGGTCGAACGGCAGGCCGGCACGGGCCAGCGCCAGGCGATAGCCGTCGATGCGCTCGTCGGTGGTCGACAGGCCCGGTGCGCCGGCGATAAAACCGATGCGGCGGTGGCCGTGCACCGTGATCAAATGGCTGACCAGTTCGCAGGTGGCTTCGATATTTTCCACCCCGACCTGGTCAAACGCTTGCGGCGACATGCGGTCGACCAGCACCGAGGCGATCTTGTTACTTTGAAGATATGCCAGTGCGCGACCCTGCGGATCGCCCGAGGGCGCCAGCACGATGCCGTCAACCCGGCGCTGGTGCAAGTTCTGCACCACCTTGAGTTCCTGTTCGGGATCGTCATGGGTATCGGAAAACAGCATCATCAGGCCATGGCGCGTGCAGGCGGCCTCGATGGCGCGCACGGTTTCGCTGAAGTAATGATTGGTAAACGCGGAGATCGCCACGCCGATGGTGCCGGAAGACGAGCCAGCCAGGGCGCGCGCCAGCATGTTCGGCACATAGCCGATCTGCTGCATGGCCGCGTTGACGGCGGCGACGGTTTTCGGGCTGACCTTGCGGGTGCCGTTGAGCACGTGCGAAACGGTCGACAGCGATACGTCCGCCGCCCGCGCTACATCTTCCATGGTGGCCATGGTGTCTCCTGGTGATCTTTTTATTTTTATGATGTTGATGCACGGCTTGGCCGCGTTTGATGCCATCCTAAACAAAAGAAAGCGCTTGCGCAAGCGCTTTCTTTTTAACGAACGCGCGCTCTTCAAGCTTTTTGTTTAGTGTTTCTTGAGGGGAATGGTGTATCGTGGGAGACTATTCGCCCGCCTCGCGGGCCAGCCATGGGTGGAGAGCAAACTGGTGATGGATGTGGCAAGGCAGGGCAGGCGCAACGCCACGGCGGCGGCAATCCTGGCAATCCTGGCACTGCTGGGGATTGCCTGCGCGAGCAGGGTTGGCGCGCAAGGCGCCTTGGCCGTGGCTGCGCCGCGCCTGATGCTGGTGACCGAGGAATTCGAACCGTTCAATTACATTGAGCAAGGCAAGCTGACCGGCTACAGCGTGGAACTGGCGCGCACGCTGGTCGAGCGTGCCGGTATCGACTACAGCATCGCGACCTATCCGTGGGCGCGCGCCTATCGCATGGCGCAGCAATTGCCGAATGTGCTGATTTTCAGCCTGGCGCGCACGTCGGAACGCGAAAAGCAGTTCCAGTGGATCGCGCCGCTGGCCCGGCGCCAGGTCTATCTGTACCAGTTGAGCAAGCGCAATGATATCGTCGTGCGCAGCCTGGCCGACTTGCCGCGCTACACCACCTCGGTCAACCGTGACGATATTGCGCACACGCAGCTGGCGGCGATGGGGCTGGCGCAGAAAGGGCGGCTGGATCTGACCAACAATACGCTGTCGGGCATGAACAAGCTATTGGTGGGGCGGGTCGACCTGATCGTCGGCAATCCGTTTTCCATCCGCAGCCTGTGCGCCAGCGCGGGCGTGCCGGAAACAGCGGTCAAGCGTAGCATCCTGCTGTCCGACGATTCGGATTATTACGTGGCGGCCAGCCTGGACACGCCGGCCGCCACGGTCGAACGGCTGCGCGAGCAATACCGCCAGCTGCGCGGTTCGCCATTCCTGCACCAGCTGGCCGCGCGCTACCATGTGACGCTGCGATAAGCGGTTTATTGCACCAGCAGCTCGTGCAGCTCGCCCGGCGCGTCCGGGAACAGCTTGACCACCGTCGAGGTACGGGTGCCGTAGCCTGGCGTCTCGATGCAGACGGCCGACAGCACCCGTTCCAGGTCCAGCGGCACGCCGGTGTCCGGCAGGCGGAAGTCGGGCGCGCGGGTGGTGTCGGCCAGCATCTCGAAATACGCTTCATCGGGCGCGCCCAGACACATCAGGCTGGCGAACTGGGCCTTGGTTTTCAGCACCTTGGGCCAGGGCGCGTCGAGCAGGGCGTTCGACAGGCCGTAGATGCCAGGCTCCAGGGGCTGACCGTTGCGCGGGTCGCCGTCGCCGCGGTTGGAAAACCAGATCAGGGTGTCGGCGTCGCCCAGCACCAGGTTGTAACCGTTGTAGGCGGCGCAGCCGGGGCGGATCTGCGCGATATAGTCCTGCGCCGACATGGTGCCGGCCAGGTAGTCGGCCACCAGAGCGCCGCGTGACGGTGCATCGGCACGGTGGTCTTGCGGGCTGCGGATATTCGTGATGGCCGCAAAGCGCGAGGCGCCGCCGGCAACTTGCGTGATGCCCATCCAGCTGCCGCCGGCCTGCAGGTCGCGGCCGGCATACACTTGCGGGTGTTCGGGCCAGTTGCCAGCCGGGGCGCTGGCGCGTTCATAGAATTCGTCGCGGTTGGCGGCGGCAATCAGCGGTACGTGCGGATTGACTTTCCAGGCAAAAACGATCAGGCACATGGGGGCAAGTCCATGAAGGTTTCCACATGGCGCCCGCCGGCCGTCAGGCTCAGCAAACCGGCCTCGTCGGCGGCAGCCGCCAACTGTTCGGCAAAGCCTTCGCCGACCACCGGGTATATTTCCATCCACGTCTGCAAGCCGTCGCGGCTTTCCGGGCGGCGTTTCAGCTGGGGCGAGACGCCCGAGCCGGCCGCCAGTTTTGCCTGCAGGGAACGCACGCGCGCTTCCAGCGCCTGCGCATGTTCTTCTTTTACCTGGTAATAGATATATAAATCTTTCATGGCGTCCTCACAGGTCGAGTGCATCAAGCACATACGGCATGGCCAGGAAGCGCACGGCGGCGCCCTCGGCGGAACCGAGCCTGACCGCGCCTGGCGTGTTGCCGCCTTCTTCGATGGCCGCCAGCTTCATTTCCACCAGCGCATCGACGCCGCCTGCGCCATTGGCCGCCGCGTTGACGATCATGCCGCACGGTTGCTGCGGGTCGCTGACGGCAAACAGTTCGTTGCCGGCAACTGCGGTGGCATCGTCGATGCTGACCAGGGTGGTGCGGCGCTTGAGCTTGCCCAGATACTGGCTGCGCGCGACGATTTCCTGGCCCGGGTAGCAGCCTTTCTTGAAGTTGACGCCGCCCAGCAATTCAAAATTGACCATTTGCGGCACGAATTGCTCTTGCGTCGGCTGGCTGATCTGCGGCACGCCGGCATGGATTTCTGACAAATGCCAGGCATCGTTGCCGCCCTTGGCCAGCTTGCCGGCCAGTTGCGGCCAGACGGCTTCGGCGTTGGCGGCGGAAGTGAGCCACTGATAGCGCGGCAGGCCAAACGCATCGGCCACGCGCAGCAGGGTGCCCGCATTGCCTTCGACCTTGCTGAACGGCGTGGCCGGCAGGCTGTCGAACCACTGCGGCAGCACTTCGGAAGCATGCTTGCCGCCCAGGCCCAGGATCACCTGGTTGGCCTCGTCCATGCTGGCGTCATGCAGCTTGGCCTTGGCCCGCAGCACGAACATCTGCAAGCGTTTCTGGACCGGAGCCTGGATGCCGCGCGACAGCTGCAGGTAGACGGTGGTGGCGTTTCTCCACATCAAAAAGCTGGCCAGCAAGCGGCCTTTCGGTGTGCAATAGCCGGCCAGGCGCACTTGCTCGCCGTTCAGGTGTTCCACGTCATTGGTCAGCTGGGCGTGCAAAAAGCTGGCGGCATCGTCGCCGCTCACGCCGATCAGGCCCTGGTCGGTGACCGGCGCCACGAAGCCGTCCTGCAATTGCGCCACGCTCAAGGCGGTGCCAAAATCGGCAATCTCGGCGCTGCCGGTGTCGGCACTGCGGGCGCCTTGCGCCAGTAAAAATTGATTCCAGTTATTCATAATTTCCATTAGATCAGCAATTAAGCATTATGATTACGGGTTCATTATAGTGATGTCGCGTCAAACGCGTCGGCAGCGGGCGGAATCGTCCGCTTTGCGGTGCTTTCAGCGGGTTTTATTCACAAATGAACGATCATGGTCAGCGCGCCCATCCTTGACGGACGCGCATCACAAGAATTGGAACAATGGCTTTCTTTAAAAAACTGGTAGTCTGTACCGTCATCGCCGCCATCGGCGCGGGCGCCACCTTTGTGTACTGGGCCCAGCAGCCCATCACCACCGAGGGCGAGGTGATCCCGTTTGCCATCTTGCCCGGCAGCGGCGCCCACGCTGCCGGCCAGCAAATTGCCGACGCCGGCATCCCGATCGAACCCTTGCTGTTCAACCTGCTGGCCCGCATCGAAGGCAAGACCTCGAAGATCAAGGCCGGTTCCTATGAGCTCAAGCCCGGCACGTCGCCGCAGCGCCTGATCACGCAACTGGCGCGCGGCGAATTCGCGCAGGAGTCGCTGACCATCATCGAAGGCTGGACCTTCAAGCAGATGCGCCAGATCATGGCCAGCCACCCGGGCCTCAAGCACGACACGGCGCAATTGAGCGACCGCGAGCTGATGGCCAGGATCAGCCCCGAATATGCGCAGCCCGAAGGCCTGTTCTTCCCGGACACGTATTTGTTCGCCAAGGGCGCCAGCGAGATGCAGATCTTCAAGCAGGCCCATGTGGCGATGATCGCCCGCCTGGCCGAAGCGTGGGACAAGCGCGATCCGGCCTTGCCGTACAAGAACCCATATGAGGCCTTGATCATGGCCTCCATCGTGGAAAAGGAAACCGGGCAGAAGTCCGAGCGCGCCATGATCGCCGGCGTGTTCGTCAACCGCCTGAAGACCGGCATGCTGCTGCAGACCGACCCGACCGTCATCTACGGCATGGGCGATGCCTACCAAGGCAAGATCCGCAAGCGCGACCTGGAAGCGGACACCCCGTACAATACCTATACGCGCGGCGGCTTGCCGCCCACGCCGATCGCCTTGCCCGGCGCCCAGTCGCTGACGGCCGCGCTGGCGCCGGCCCGTACCCAAGCCCTGTATTTCGTCGCGCGCGGCAATGGCACCAGCGAGTTTTCCAACAACTTGCCCGACCATAACCGCGCCGTGAACAAATACCAGCGTTAATATTTAATAGAATAAAAGTGTCATGACATCATCTCACCAAGCCCGTTTTATCACCTTCGAAGGCATCGATGGCGCGGGCAAGTCGACCCATATCGGCTTTGTCGCCGACTACCTGCGCCAGCGCGGCGTGCAACTGGTTTCTTCGCGCGAACCGGGCGGCACCAGCCTGGGCGAAAAGCTGCGCGAACTATTGCTGCATGAAAAAATGCACCTGGAAACGGAAGCCCTGCTGATGTTTGCCAGCCGCCGCGAACATATCGCGCAATTGATCGCACCCGCCCTGGAGCGGGGCGAGTGGGTCATTTCCGACCGTTTTACCGATGCCAGCTTTGCCTACCAGGGCGGCGGGCGCGGCATGGACTTGCGCAAGATGGAAGCGCTGGAAGCCTGGGTCCATCCGCAGCTGCAGCCTGATTTGACGTTGTTGTTCGACGTGCCGCTGGCCGTCGCCCGCGCCCGCCTGGACGCCACGCGTTCGCTCGACAAGTTCGAGCAGGAGCAGGCCGACTTTTTCGCCGCCACGCGCAATGAATACCTGCGCCGCGCGGCGCAGTTTCCGCAGCGTTTTCGCATCATCGATTCCACGCAAAGCATCGCCGAGATCCAGCTCGAGCTGGCAAAACTGCTTGATGTTTTGCTTGAGAATAATTCTGTAAGTGCTTGATTGAGATGACCAATTCACTCTACCCGTGGCAGCAGGACGCCTGGCAGCAATTGCAAGCCTTGCGCCCGCGCATGCCGCACGCCATTTTGTTCCATGGCGCGCAAGGCATCGGCAAGGCCGACTTCATCGAGCATTTTGCCCAGGCCCTGCTGTGCGAAGACGTGCGCGCCGACGGCCATGCCTGCGGCGCCTGCGCTTCCTGCGGCTGGTTTGTGCAGGGCAACCACCCCGACTACCGCCGCGTGCGCCCGGAAGTGCTGGAAGACGACTTGCCCGAGGACGGCGAAGGCGAGGAAACCGCCAGGAAAAGCGCCAAGACCAAGACGCCGTCGAAAGACATCAAGATCGAGCAGATCCGCAACCTGGCCGACTTCATGAATATCTCGACGCACCGCCAGGGCTTGCGCGTGGTGGTGCTGTATCCGGCCGAGGCGCTCAATACGCCAGCCTCGAACGCCTTGCTGAAGACACTGGAAGAGCCGCCGCCGGGCACCTTGTTCCTGCTGGCGTCGAACAGCCTGGACCGTTTGCTGCCGACCATCCTGTCGCGCTGCCGCAAGTTCGCGTTGCCCATGCCCAGCCATGAACAGGCGCTGGCCTGGCTGAAAACCCAGGGGCTGAACGACGCCGACAGCTGGCTGCGCGAGCAGGGCGGCGCGCCTTTGGCGGCGCTGGCCCAGTCCGAATCGGGTGGCCGCGAGGAAACCGAACAACTGCTGCAGGTGCTGGCCCATCCCGGCGTGGAGGCTGCGCTGAAAGCGGCCGACAAGCTGCAAAAGTCGCCCTTGGCGCCGCTGGTGGCGTCCTTGCAGCGCTGGCTGTATGACGTGTTTTCCTGCAAGCTGGCCGGCACCATCCGCTACTATCCGCGCCACCGGCGCGAGCTGGAGGCACTGGCCGCGCGCATCAATGTCAGCCGTTTGATGGCCGCCATCAAGGCTGCCAACGAGCGGCGCGCGATTGCCGACCATCCGCTGTCGCCGAAGCTTTTCCTGGAAGACATGCTCCTCGAATATACTTCAAGTTGCCAGTAATAGTCTTTTAAAACAAATACTTGTCATTCATATTTCATCCATAACATGAGCTATCGCCACCGCATTGCCACACTTGCCGACTTGCCTGCCATTGTCGCCATCTATAACACCACCATCGCTTCGCGCGAAGTCACCGCCGATACGGAGCCGGTCACGGTGGAGTCGCGGCTGGCCTGGTTTCACGAGCATACGCCGGAGCGCCGGCCTTTGTGGATCATCGAGGCTGCCGATGATCTGTCGGATGCGCCGGCGACTCTGGGGTGGTTGTCGTATTCGAACTTTTACGGCCGTCCCGCGTATTCGGGCACGGCGGAGTTGTCGGTGTATATTGCTCCCGAGGCACGGGGCAAGGGGATAGGCGCTTACGGGCTGACGCAAGCCATCGCGCATGCGCCGGCTGTTGGCGTGCATACGGTTCTTGGGTTTATTTTTGGGCATAATGCGCCGTCGCTGGGGTTGTTCAGGAAGTTTGGGTTTGAGGTTTGGGCGAATTTGCCCAACGTTGCCAATTTGGATGGTGTTGAGCGTGATCTGATTATTCTCGGCAAACGGGTCGGCTGAACAGCGGAGGGCTGGGGTCAGACCCGTCGGGTCTGACCCCTGATGTTTGCTGAGTCTAGTACAATTCTGTTTATGTATATCGATTCCCACTGCCATATCAATTTCCCCGAGCTGGCTGCTCGCATGCCCGAGATTCTGGCCAAGATGGCCGAGAACAAGGTGACGCACGCTTTGTGCGTGTCGGTCGACTTGCCCGATTTTCCGCAGGTGCTCGCTTTGGCCGAACAGTATCCGCATATTTTTGCTTCGGTCGGCGTGCATCCCGATTACGAGGAAACGCCGGAGCCGTCGGTGGAAGACCTGGTGCGCCTGGCCGATCATCCGAAAATCATCGCGATCGGCGAGACGGGGCTGGATTATTTTCGCCTGACCGGTGACCTGGAATGGCAGCGCGAGCGCTTTCGGACTCACATCAAAGCTTCAAGAATCACGCGCAAGCCCTTGATTATTCACACAAGAGCGGCCAGCGAAGACACCATCCGCATCATGCGCGAAGAAGGCGCCGGCGTGGCCGATGGCGGCGTGGCGGGGGTCATGCATTGCTTTACGGAATCTCTGGAGGTGGCGAAAGCGGCTATCGACATGGGGTTCTATATTTCCTTTTCCGGCATCGTCACCTTCAAGAGCGCGAAAGACCTGCAGGCGGTCGCGCTGGAAGTGCCGCTGGAACGGATTTTGATCGAGACCGATTCGCCCTACCTGGCGCCGGTGCCGTTTCGTGGCCGCATGAATGAACCGGGCTATGTGGCTCATGTGGCGGAATATCTGTCGTCGCTGAAAGGCATCCCGCTGGCCCAGGTTGCCGAGCAGACCACTGCCAACTTCTTCAAGCTTTTCAATCAGGTAGCGTAAAAACCTCATGCAAATTCTCTTGCGTCATATGGTGGCTTCCGCCTTGCTGTGCGTTTCCACCGCAGTGTGGGCGGCGCCCGATCCGGTCAGTTTCTTCCGCGCCGTGTCGATCGATAACGCAGGCGGGGTGCGCAAGATGTTGTACGAGGGTATGAATCCCAACTTGCCCGATGAGCAGCGCGGCGATATCGCGCTGGTGATTGCCTTGCGCGACGACGCCGACAAGGTCTTCAAGGTGCTGCTGGAAACGCCAGGCATCGACCTGGAAGCGCGCTCGGCGAATGGCAATACGGCGCTGATGATGGCCGCCTACAAGCACAAGCGCGAGGCGGTCGATGCCTTGCTGGCAAAGGGCGCCAAGGTCAACCAGAGCGGCTGGACGGCGCTGCACTATGCGGCCTCGGCTGGCGACTTGCCCATCATGCAGCTGTTCCTTGCGCGCGGCGCCAAGGTCGATGCTTATGCGCCGACGAATATCACGCCGCTGATGTTTGCCGCCCGCGAAGGGCAGGAAGAGGCCGTCAAGCTGCTGCTGGCCTCGGGTGCCGATGCCGCACTGAAAAGCAGCCACGGCTGGACCGCCGCCCAGTTCGCGCTGGCGGCCGACAAGCCCGGCGTGGCCGCGATTATCGACAAATTCCAGCAGGAGCGCAGCCAAGAGCGCAGCCGCCGCAACTGACGCGGCCGGCAACCATTTCCGAACTGGCACGGAAATCCCCCTCATCTCCGCCGATGGTGTTCGGTCCTGATTGACGATAATGCCAAGTATGTACCAAGAAATCCTTGTGAGATTATGACGAACAGTCAGAATTGACAAGAATTTATGCGTACTTACTTAATGTCGCATTAATCAGGAGTCACGCAATGGGCAGTCCCTTTTACGCCAGGCGCCGGCTATATTGCCGCCGGCCCGCACGCAGCCCATGCGATGACACTGCTTTCTGGAACGACAAAATCGAACCGAACACGGAACCAGCCCCCATGAGGACACCCATGCTGAATGAACGCGAGATCGAGAGTTGTTACTTGGGGCAATTCATCCCCGTGCATTACCATCACAATATGCTGATGGACCAGAACCGCATGCATGGCTTCAAGTCGGCCATCGATTATGCGGTCAAGCCGGGCATGAAGGTGCTGGAACTGGGCGGCGGCACGGGCGTGCTGTCGTGCTTTGCGGCCGCCAAGGCAGACAAGGTCTGGTGCGTGGAGTTCAATCCCGACATGGTCAGGGAAGCGCGCAAGATGCTCGCGCTCAACGCCAATGGCGAAAAAGTCGAAGTCGTGCATGCCGATGCCTTCGAATACCTGCCGCCCGAGCCGGTCGACGTCGTTATCTGCGAGATGATCCATGTCGGCATGCTGCGCGAAAAGCAGGTGGAAGTGATCGAATCGTTCAAGCGCCGCTACCTGGCCCGCTTTGGCGGCCCGCTGCCGCTGTTCGTGCCGGAAGCGGTGATCATGGCGGTGCAGCCGATGCAGCAGGAATACGATTTCGAAGGGTTTTATGCCCCTATCGTGCAATTCCAGGAAACCACGGCGATCCACCCCGGCGTGCTGGAACTGGCGCCGCCGGCCGTCTACAGCATCATCGACTTTACCCAGCCGACCGACACCTTGTTCGGCTTTGACGGCAAGTTTGTCGTCGAGCGCAGCGGTACCCTGAACGCGCTGCGTTTCGTGACCAAGAATATCCTGGCGGTGGTGCCCGAGCGTTCCACCACCATCGACTGGCTGAATCACTATATGTGCTTGCCGCTGGCCCAGCCGATGGCGGTGAAGGCGGGCGACGTGCTGCAGGTGAGCTTCCAGTACCGCGCCGGCGGCTCGATTCCTTCGCTGGAAGCGTCGATGAACGTGCAGGTGCTGTATGACGTCAACCTGCAGCCGGCGCCGCAGACTGTCGTCTACGCCTGACGCTTCATTATTGCAATAACAACGCCGCAGCATTTCCTCCTGCGGCGTTGCGCCATTCAGGGTATATTCCGTGTTTTACCCACTGGACAGCTTTATTACTATGGAACAGATCGATCAGCGCTACCTCGTGCAGCAAAACAAAATCAGCGACGGTGAAACCAAACCGCCCGTGTTTGCCAAGGTCATGCGCAGCAAGGAAGGCGTCTTCGAAGGCGTTTCCTTTATCAAGTCTAAGGAAAAAGCCACGGTGATGACCATCGCCGAAGCCAACCAGGCCATCAAATGGGCCACCAGCAAGAAACCCAACGCCCACGAATACGTCACCAAAGTGATCTGCGTCGGGCAATAAGCCTGGGCATTCAGCCGCCGCCGTTCATTCCCGCTTTTCGTCCTCCCGTCACGCCAACCTGCATTCCGTCGCATTGCCGTTGCCACAACGCCAGCATGTTTTTATAGTGGTGGCTCAGTAGCGGGGCAAGCGCGGTTTGCTCCGCACATTTATTTCGGGAGACGACAATGCTTGGATTCGTGCTGTGGCTGCTGCTGTTGATCATCTGCTGGCCGCTGGCCTTGCTGGCCCTGCTGCTGTATCCGCTGGCCTGGCTGATCCTGCTGCCGTTCCGCCTGATCGGCATCGGTGTCGAAGGCGTGTTCGAATTGCTGCGCGCGATCGTGATGCTGCCGGCGCGGGTGCTGGGTGGTGGCCGGCGCTGAGCTTGTTTCCCATAAAAAATGGCGCCGATGGCGCCATTTTTGCATTCTGGGCAGAGATCAGAAATCGACCAGGAAACCGCCGCCGATCGACTTCTGCGAATAGTTGTAGTCGATCAGGCTCTGGCCGTAACCGGAAAACAGCTGCAGATAGCCTTTCAGGTTGGCCTTGACGGGGAACGCCCAGCCGGCCTGTACTGAACCATGGCTCTTGCTGAAGTTGCGGCGCACGGTGGCCGAGAATTCATGGCCGTCGTTGCGGTAGCTGACGCGCACGTCGCCGTGGCCCATATAGTCGATGATGTCGATATTGTCATTGTCCGACTTGCTGTTGTCCAGGCGTTTCCAGTAGCGCGCCGTGACGGCCAGGTTGTCGCGCTCCATGCCCAGTTCGGCATACATGCGGTTCCAGCTGCGCGACAGGGTGCCGGTCTGGCCATTCGACTGGTGCACGAAGCCCAGGTTGGCGTAGCGGAAGTCGACGCCCGCGAAGCGCTTGTTGATCGGCATCACCAGCATGACTTCCGGCTGGTAATTGGTCTCGCGGAACGGGCTGGACGCCTTGCGGTTATACGCTTGCCAGAAACTTTGCTGCGTATAACCGAACCACAGGTCGATCGGCGTGGTGGCGATATCTTCCAGCATCTTCATCTTGAAGCTCAGCTGGTAGGTCAGCTCCACGTGCTGCGTTTCGACACCGCCGGGGGTGAATTCCTTGAAGGGCTGGTCATTCGAGGCGTTGCTGTAATTGGCCAGCAGCAAATAATTGTCGCGGTGCGGGCGGATATTGAACATGCCGCGCTTCGATGGATCGTCCAGTTCCCACAATTGCGTGACGCGCGAAATCGGCGCTTCCGGTGGCGCGGCGCCGGTCTGGGCCACGGCCGGCACGGCGGCGTTGACGGCTGCCGGGGTGGCCACGCCGGCCGGATTGGCCGCCGTGCTTGGCGAGGCGGCCTCGGCCGCGGCCAGGGTGGCGCCGGTGGCGTGCGCATTGCCGCCGGTGGCAATCGTCGCTTCTTCCACTGCCTTGGCCAGCACGTCGAAGCAGCCCAGTCGGGCGCTGGCGTCACCGAGCACGGCGCAGCGCTGCATTTGTTGTTCCAGCTCGCCGGCCATGGCGAAGGCTGGCGACGCCAGCAAGGTGGCAATGATTATTTTTCTTGGGTCGATTTTCATAGGGCTATAGGGACATGTCTGTGAATGCAGCGCGTTTTGATGTAGATTAAACTTTGTTAATCTTATTCAGGGGAAAGTATAGCCGAAAGCCCTGTTTATTCCGGCCTGCTGGCGTGCGCACCCCATGCGGTGTTGTGCGCATGGTAAACACTGCGCCGCGTGCGTGCCGGTGGACCTTGTCTGCTACACTGAATGACCCGCATCGTAGATTTTCCCGGCCCTGGCAAGGAGAGTGTGATGACCCGCAGAACCCCCATCGAACGCTACCGTAATATCGGCATCAGCGCCCATATCGACGCCGGCAAGACCACCACCACCGAGCGCATCCTGTTCTATACGGGCGTCAATCACAAGATTGGCGAAGTGCACAATGGCGCCGCCACCATGGACTGGATGGAGCAGGAGCAGGAACGCGGCATCACCATCACCTCGGCCGCCACCACCGCCTTCTGGAAAGGCATGGCCGGCAACTTTCCCGAACACCGCATCAATATCATCGACACGCCCGGCCACGTGGACTTCACGATCGAAGTGGAGCGCTCGATGCGCGTGCTCGACGGCGCCGTGATGGTCTACGACGCCGTCGGCGGGGTGCAGCCACAATCGGAAACGGTCTGGCGGCAAGCCAATAAATACCATGTTCCCCGGATCGCCTTCATCAACAAGATGGACCGGGTCGGCGCCGATTTTCTGCGCGTGCGCCAGCAGATCCGCGACCGCCTGAAAGGCGTGGCGGTGCCGATCCAGCTGCCGATCGGCGCGGAGGAACATTTCACGGGCGTGATCGACCTGGTCAAAATGCGCACGATTACCTGGGACGACGCCAGCCAGGGCGTGCAGTTCAGCTATGGCGAGATCCCGCAAGCACTGCGCCAGCAGGCGCAGGAATGGCACGACAAGCTGGTCGAGCAGGCGGCCGAAGCGACACCAGAATTCACCGAGCGCTACCTCGACGGCGGCGAGTTTTCCGAAGACGAACTGAAGCAGGCCTTGCGCGCGCGCACCATCCGCAATGAAATCGTGCCCATGCTGTGCGGCAGCGCGTTCAAGAACAAGGGCGTGCAGGCGATGCTGGACGCCGTGATCGACTACCTGCCGTCACCGAGCGAAGTGCCGCCCATCATGGGCCATGACGAACACGACAACGAAGTGGAACGCCACCCGGCCGACGACGAACATTTTTCGGCGCTGGCCTTCAAGATCATGACTGACCCGTTCGTCGGCCAGCTGACGTTTTTCCGGGTCTATTCCGGCGTGGTCAACTCGGGCGATATGGTCTATAACCCGACCAAGAGCGCGCGCGAACGGCTGGGCCGCATCCTGCAGATGCATGCGAATGAACGCAAGGAAATCAAGGAAGTGTATGCGGGCGATATTGCCGCCGCCGTGGGGCTAAAGGCCGTGACCACCGGCGACACGCTGTGCGCGCTCGACCATATCATCGTGCTGGAAAAAATGATTTTCCCGGAACCCGTTATTTCGCAAGCGGTGGAACCGAAAACCAAGCCCGACCAGGAAAAGATGGGCATCGCCCTGAACCGGCTGGCGCAGGAGGACCCATCGTTCCGCGTGCATACCGACGAGGAATCGGGCCAGACCATCATGTCGGGCATGGGCGAGCTGCACCTGGAAATTTTAGTGGACCGCATGCGGCGCGAATTCGGCGTCGAAGCCAATGTGGGCAAGCCGCAAGTGGCTTACCGCGAAACCATCACGCGCGCTGTCGAAGATATCGAAGGCAAGTTCGTCAAGCAGTCGGGCGGACGCGGCCAGTACGGCCATGTGGTGCTGAAACTCGAACCACTGGAGCCCGGCACCGGCTACCAGTTCGTCGACGCCATCAAGGGCGGCGCGGTGCCGCGCGAATTCATACCCGCCGTCGACAAGGGCATCATCGAAACCTTGAAATCAGGCGTGCTGGCCGGCTACCCGGTGGTCGACGTGAAAGCGACCCTGACTTTCGGCTCCTACCACGATGTCGATTCCAACGAAAACGCTTTTCGCATGGCCGGCTCGATCGCTTTCAAGGAAGGCATGCGCAAGGCGGCACCCGTGTTGCTGGAACCGATGATGCAGGTCGAGGCGGAAACGCCGGAAGACTTCATGGGCAATGTGATGGGCGACCTGACAGCCCGGCGCGGCATGGTGCAGGGCGTCGACGACATTCCCGGCGGCACGGGCCGCATCGTGCGCGCGCTGGTGCCGCTGGCCGAAATGTTCGGCTACTCCACCACCTTGCGTTCGCTGACGCAGGGCAGGGCGACCTATACCATGGAGTTCAAGCATTATGCGGCGGTGCCGAAGCATGTACTTGAGCAGGTGGCGTCTGCGGGCAAAGCAAAGTAGAGCTGGGTGTAATCGATCAGGTAGAGCCTGCTTGTGAAGCAAAGTAAGGCTGGGGTCAGACCCGACGGGTCTGACCCCTGATTTCTGTTGCGTTCAACAGGTGTTCAACGCGCCAAATTCTGCGCAATAATCGTATCCGCAATCTTCTCCGCATCCCCCACCGGCTGGCTCAAGGCTTTGGTGGTATATAACGCTGACGCCACCATCGGCTGGTCCAAAGTTGCGCCTTCGGCGTGGCTGGTGTCGACCGTTACCGTGGTCGACAAGCCGATGCGCAGCGGGTGGGCGGCCAGCTCTTTCGGGTCCAGGGTGATGCGCACCGGTACGCGCTGCACCACCTTGATCCAGTTGCCGGTGGCGTTTTGTGCCGGCAACAGCGAGAACGCGCTGCCGGTGCCGGCCGACATGCCCAGCACTTTGCCGTGGTACACCACCTTGCTGCCGTACAGATCGGTCTCAATGGTGGCTGCCTGGCCGATGCGAATATTGCGCAATTCCGATTCCTTGAAATTGGCGTCGACCCACAACTGGTCCAGCGGCACGATCGACATCAAAGGCGTGCCCGGCGTGACATGGCTGCCCAGCTGCACGCTGCGCTTGGCCACATAGCCGGAGACCGGCGCGATCACGGCGTTGCGGCGCACGGCCAGCCAGGCTTGCACCACGTCACCTTTGGCGGAGAGCACCGCCGGATGGCTGGCCAGGTTGACGCCGTCCACGCCGGCCTTGGCGGACTCGGCCTGGCGCTGGGCAACCACCAGCGCCGCCTTGGCATCGTCGACCGCCTGTTTTGCATGGGCCAGGTCTTCGCCTGAAATCGTATGGTCAAGCGCCAGCGGCGCGCGGCGCGACAGATTGCCCTGGGCCGTGCTCAAGGCCAGGCGGCGCTGTTCGATCACGGCGTCGTACTGGGCCACGCTGGAATAACGCTCGCGCTCCTGGCGCACCACCGTGCCCAGCCGTGCTTCGGCCTGGCGCAATGCCAGGTCCGCATCGATGGCGTTGAGGGTAATCAGCGGTGCGCCGGCTTTCACCATCTGCGTTTCGTCGGCGCGGATTTCATCGACATTGCCCGTCACCTGGGCCGACAAGGTCACCAGGTTGCCGCCCACATAGGCGTTGTCGGTGACTTCCTCCTTGGACAGCACCAGGTTGTAATACACGGCCCAGCCCAGGCCGGCCAGCACGAAGGCGGCGGTAATGGCGATCAGCACGGTCTTGCGCTTGCCGGGATTTTCAGTAGTAACGGTAGTGGTATCGGTGCTCATGGTCGGTTCTCGGATGGATTATTTGGTGATAGTGGTCGAGGCAAAATCGCTGGCGCCGCGGTAGCCGCCACCCAGTGCCACGTTCAGGTTGATTTCCGCGTTCTGGCGCTGGTTTTGCAGCTGCATGCCCAGGTCCACCTGGCCGCGCACGGTCATCTCCGCATTGAGTACGGTGGCGCGGTCGGCCAGGCCCTGTTTCAGGCGGGCGTTGGCATTGCGCAGCTGGGCTTCGCTGGCGCGCAGGCTTTCGCTCTGCAGGCGCAGCTGGTTTTCCACCCCCTGCACGCGGGCGCCGGCCTGCGCCACGTCGCGCACCACATTGAACACGTTCTGGTTATAGTCGGCGATCAGCTCGTTGCGCTCGCTGCGCGCGCCATTCAACTGGGCTTGCAGGCGGCCGCTGTCGAACAGGGGCAGTGACAGGGCCGGGCCGACGAACAGGGTGCGGCTGCCGGCTTCGAGCAGCTTGCCCAGCCGGATCGCATCGAGGCCGATTGACGCGCCCAGGTCGATATCGGGGTAGAACGCGGCTTGCGACGCCTCGATGCGGTTCAGCGACGCTTCCACCCGCCAGCGCGCCGCCTGCAGGTCGGGCCGGCGCGCCAGCAATTCCATGCCCAGCTTGCCCGGCAGTGCATGCGGCAAGGCTTGCGCCGTGCGCAGCTGCAGATCGGCCAGCGCCGTGCCGTCCGCACCGAGCAGGGCGCGCAGGGCTTCGCGTTCGGTGACGATCTGGGTTTCCAGCAAGGCGATCTGCTGCTCGATCAGGCTCAGGCGTGTTTGCGCGGACAGATGATCATCGTTGACGCCCAGGCCATTGGCGATGCGCTTTTCCTTGTCCGTCACCAGGGCTTGCTGCAACGTCACCAGCGCATGCAGATTGTCCATGCGGGCCCAGCTATTTTGCATGCTGAAGTAATGGCGGGCGATCTCGGCCGCCAGCATCTGTTCGGCCATCGCATACTCGGCGCGGCGCGCATTGACTTCGCCCAAGGCGGACGCGATCTGCGCCTTGTGCTTGCCCCACCAGTCCAGGTCGTAATGGGCTTGCACGGTGATTGCCGCCTCGTTGTAGTAATTGCCGCCGATCGGCGCCGGCGTCAGGCCATTGGCCGAATAGCGCTGGCGGTTGACGCTGGCGTTCACGTCCACGCGCGGGTCGCGGTCCGCATGCTGGTAGTCAAAGGCGGACAAAGCCGAACCGATGCGGGTATTGGTCACATCCAGGCTGGGGCTGCTGGAGAGCGCCTGGTCGATCAGGCCATCGAGTTGCGGATCCTGGAACTGGCGCCACCATTGCGCGGCCGGCCAGCCCTCGCTGGCCAGGTGGATATCGGCGGCCAGCTGCTTTGTCGCCAGGTCCTGCTGCGGCAATACATGGGTGTCGGGCGGAATGCTGGCGCAGCCGGCCAGGGCCAGACTGATTGCCAATACGGAAAGAGAAAGTTTCATGAGAGGTTTGTTAGGCATGGTGTTACTCCATCGCCGCGTGGTCGACCACGACAGGCGCATTTTTCTTCGGTGGCTTGATCAGCAGCAGCAGCGGCAGCACCAGAATGGTCAGCCACATCATCATCCAGAAGTCATCGAGGTAGGCGATCATCGATGCCTGCCGGTTGATCTCGCCATTCAGGGCCGCCATGCCGGGCGCGGTGGACAAATCAAACACGCTGGCAATCGCCGGATCGTGCAGGGCCGGGTTGGCGATATTGATGTGCTCGGTCAGCGACGCATGGGCGATCTGCGTGTTACGCACCAAAAGGGTTTGCACCAGCGCAATGCCGATACTGCTGCCGATATTGCGCACCAGGCTGTAGATGGCCGTGCCTTCCGCCCGCATTTGCGGCGACAAGGTGGCAAACGTGGCCGCGCTCAAGGGCACGAACACCAGGCCCAGGCCGATGCCCTGGATAATGCCGTTCCACACCACGGTCTTCGGCACCAGGTCCAGCGTGAAATTGGCCATCTGCCACAGCGAAAAGGCCGTGATCGAAAAACCCACGCCCAGCAGCACGCGCGTATCGACCTTGCCGGTCAGCTTGCCCACCACCAGCATCGCCATCATGGTGCCCAGGCCGCTTGGGGCCGTCACCAGGCCGGCAATCGCCGCCGGGTAATTCATCAGCCCCTGCAGCATCGACGGCGTCAGCGCACGGGTAGCGAACAGCACCAGGCCGACGATAAAGATGAATAGCAGCCCGCTGACATAGTTCGAGTTTTTCAGCAGCCGGTAGTCGAGGAACGACTTGCCGGCCGGCCGCAATGCCGTGTGCGCAATAAAGTAGCAGAGGCTCATGGCCAGCACGATGGCTTCGATCCACGTTTCCGTCGACGAAAACCAGTCATTCTGTTCGCCCCGGTCCAGCAGCATCTGCAGTGCGCCGATCGACAGGCTCAACGTGGCAAAGCCGAACATGTCAAAGCTCATGCGGCGGTTCGGCGGGTCCTGGCGGATATAGCGCCAGATGCCATAAAACGCCATCGCGCCGATCGGGATATTGATGAAGAAGACCCAGCGCCAGCTGTAGCTGTCCGTCAGCCAGCCACCGAGCGTGGGCCCCAGGATCGGCCCGATCATCACGCCCATGCCCCAGATGGCCATTGCCGAGCCGTGCTTTTCGCGTGGATTGATGTCCAGCAGCACCGCTTGCGACAGCGGCACCAGCGCCGCGCCGAACACGCCCTGCAGCAGGCGGGCGGCAACGATTTCGGACAAGGTGCCGGACAAGCCGCACAGCACCGAGGCGATCGTAAAACCCGCGACGGAGACGAGAAAGGTTTTCTTCTGGCCGAAACGGTCGCACAACCAGCCGGTCAGGGGCGTGGCAATCGCGGCCGCGACGATAAACGAAGTCAGCACCCAGGTGATCTGGTCCTGCGAGGCCGACAAACTGCCTTGCATATGCGGTAGCGCCACGTTGGCGATGGTGCCGTCGAGCGCCTGGATGATGGTGGCGAGCATGATGGAAATCGTGATCATGCGCCGGTTCAAGGTAGGGTCTTCCGAGGCGGGAAGGGGTGAGGCTGTGGTTACGGCATTCACGCGGATTTCTCCGTCGCCGCCTGCAGTGCTTCCAGCAATTCGGTGGCGGCCAGCAGCTGGTTCGCATCGATACCCTGCAGCAGTTCCTTGCGGAAACTGTCCGCTTCCTTGCGCACCGTTTCATACACTTGCATGCCCGCATCGGTGAGCACCACCAGTTTTACGCGCCGGTCAAGTTCCGATGGCTGGCGCTGCACGAAGCCCGACTTCACCAGCCGGTCCAGCATCGACACCATGGTCGGGTTTTCCACCCCCAGTTGATGGGCCAGCTCGCTTTGCGACGGCGGCTGGGGTGATTTGGCGATCATGGCGATGCACATCCAGCTGGCTTGCCCCAGATCCAGGTCTTTCAGGCGCCGGTCGATCGCATGCCGCCAGCCGCGCGCCGTCTTGTGGAGTGCGGCGGAGAAGCGCTCTTCAATAGAAATCATAAGATAAGTCGTCTAATGGTTAGGTGTCTAACTAATATTTTACCACCGGGAAATGTCTTGTGTGTAGGGCTTTATGATTTTTGGGGATGCTGGTAGATTTTGGGTTGATCACTGATTTAACCCAACAGCGAGAAGGCTGGGGCCAGACCCTCAGGGTCTGACCCCGGAAGTTGCTTCGGGGTGAGAATGACGCCAACTTGAGGAGAAACATCATGACTGAAGCAGAGCAGGGCAACAGCGATTTTGTCATCACCCACACGTTTGACGCGCCGCGCGAACTGGTTTTCCAGTCGTGGGTCGAGCCGGAGCGGCTGGCGCAGTGGTGGGGGCCGGTGGGGTTTGAGCTCAGCGTGCTGGCGCTGGAACTCAAGCCGGGCGGCATTTTTCACTACGGCATGCGGGCCGACAATGGCTATGAGATGTGGGGAAAATTTACCTATCATTTGATCGAGGCGCCGGAGAAGATTGTTTCCATTCTTTCCTTCGCGGATCGGGAGGGGAATGTGGTGCCGCATCCGGTTAGCGCCACTTGGCCACTTCAGGCGCATAACACGATGACTTTGTCGGAGGAAGATGGCAAGACGACGATGACGTTGAGGTCGGTGCCGCATGAGGCTTCGGAACTTGAACATGCGACGTTCAAGGAAGGGCATGAGTCGATGAAGCAGGGATTTGGGGCTACTTTTGCCCAACTGGCAGCCTATCTTGCACGCGTCCAGTGAGCTAATGAGTATGTTTAGGAACAGCGGGCCGGAGACGCGAACCTGAGAAAATGCCGATGGCTGCGTTGCGGCTTCCTTGCCGTACATGCGTACTGTCTGCGTCGCCGCGCCTTGCCCTCGGCATTTTTCAGGCTCGCTTGGCCCGGGGCGCCTCGGTTGGCGCCTTGGGCCGGCTTTTGCATGCCGGGCATTCATGATTATCTCAGTGTGGTCGGCATTGCTGATAGCGGTTTATTTGACTGAAAACTTATGTGTTGAATTTTCTGGCCAAATGGTTATAAACGGATCTTGCAAAACCAATCGATACGCAGCTTTCACATGATGTAATAATTCCAGCCTCGTCAACGCTGCTTTACTTTGTTCAAAGGTGGTGAGTGGATCTGAAGTAAGTATAAAGACGTTTATTTCATCGCAGCCCATGTCATGCCCGTCCACCTCAGCGATGCCATTCAAGTCAAGATACAGTTGCTTTTCCAAATTCATCATTGCATCGAAGTCTGCCAGCGATTCACCGCGTATCTGTAAAACCAATTGATAGTTCATATTTCCTTGATCAGCTATTTTTTGAGAAAATCGAGATTTCTTATAGCTCGATGCCTATGCCGGCGGAAAGTCGTCATAGGACTTCGGCAAATACCCCCAAATCCTCAGCACATCCCCCCGCACTTCGAATTCCAGTCCAATTTTCCTGACTACATTCGATATTTCTTCCGTATGGTCGATATAAGTACGTGCCAGCAGCATGCCTTTCGACGGCTCCAGTTCCTTCAATCCGATATCGAACCATTCGACCAGGGCGAACGGGAACGGCAGGTGGTAAAGCCACTCCACGTCCCAGCCTGAGGTAAAGCCGGTCACGGCCTTGTAGCGGTAAGACGGCCACCAGTCTTCGCGTTCGCGGAAGTAGTGGATCAGCTCGTCCCACTTGGTATTGTTGGCGGCGCTGGCCAGGTTGCGTTTGGCGACGGCGGCATTGATTTTCTTGCGGATCGCGTCGTTATGGCCGATGCCGGCGGTGGGCAGTTCAGGCATGGCTTATCTCCGTTCTTATCTCGGTTGCGGTGTTGTTACGCGGTGTGGCTTCTTCATGGAACAGGTCGGCCAGGTATTCGCATAGATCGTGTTCGGCCACATCGCCGGGCACGATAAAGTCGGCGGGCCGGCGTTTGCCTTCGGCGCCCAAGTAATAGGCCTGCCATGCGCCGGGGGAGCCGGTCACCGCAATCAATGTTCCAAAAATATTGAATTTCAAGACCATCATTGCCTCTTCAGATCAAAGCTTGTCATGCATTCTATTGTTTTCGTTTCAGACACATATCTTGAACAATGATACGTCGCTCGGCCAGTCACCACCATGAGTGTATGACTCAAGACAGCTCATGTAGCCATCCTTCAGCCATAAAATCACTCCGGCGCCAGCGTCAAGCTCCGGATGCTCCACATATGCTTTTGGCATGTCTTCGATTTTCCAGAGCTCCCCGTTTAGCCGGGGCGCGGCCGGATCCAGCACAATATTTGTAGACAAGCCTACGCCGGTATGGTCGCGGGAAACGCAGTCGGCCAATGCCAGTTGCGCCAGCAGGATATCTGGTTGGGAGGAGTTGACTGCCATCGTCTTGATTGCTTCATATTCGTAGGTGCTAAGTTGTGCCATTTATTCTTCCTTGCGCCACGTTTTTCGCGATATCCGTTCCGTCAGGTATCCACGTTATACAGAGTACGCCCATACTTTACATCACAAGATGTTTAGCGGGTCCTTTGCATAATTTGCCATGAACTCATGAAACGATTCAGCTTCCATTTCGCCAAATGTTTCGCTCACAGTCACACGATAAACTGCTCCTGCACAGGCTGTATCGGCGGTCATCTGAATCGCGTAAAACCATGAACTTAAGAAGTGATCCACGAATACATAGCAATCCGGATAGGCAAACCTATCCGGATATATGACACCTCCCGAATCATCCAGTACTTCATGAACTGGTCGGATCGCCGCTAATGGCAAGAAGCTCGACAAATGTTCATCTGATTCATTGATCCCGGTTCCGTCTACAATGCGGATATAGTCAAAAAAATCAGTCGGCAGCAACACCTTGTATTTGTCCTGAAATTCTTGAATTGAGGCCAAAGAAACACCCTGGCGGATAGGGATATTCATAGCCTTCCAATAGGAAATAATAGTGTCCCATGGTTCGGTACTTTTCATGTATATAGCTCGAATATCATTAAAAATTTTCGGGAAATGTCATTTCTTGTCGTCCGCCAAACCCAGCATCTGTTTGATCACCGGCAACACCATCTTCCACGCCGGCGACGTCGCCGCGATCTCGTCATAGTGGCTGGCGCCTGGCAGTATCAGCACCTCCGCATGGTCGCCGGCCTTCACGGCTTTCGCTGCGTAATCATGCGCCACGCGCGGAGGCGAGATGGTGTCGAGCTCTCCTGTGATCAGCACGGTGCGCGTGCCGTTGGGGATCATGTCCGCGGCGTTGGTGTCGCTGTAGATGTCGGGGCGGTCGTTGCTGGCGCTGCCTGCCAGTTGCGCGATGTCGCGGTCGCAGCTCGACTTGATCAGTTTTTCTTCGTGGCGCAGGTCGGCCAGGCCGCCCAGGCTGATGATGTTGTTGATCGGCAGGATATGCTCGCGGTAGAGGGGGCTGGTTTTCGGCAGTTTGCTTCTGCCTGCGATCCATTGCACCAGTTGGCCGCCGGCCGAGTGGCCCATGGCGACGATGCGGCTGGTGTCGAGTTGATACTGGCTGGCATGGCTTTCCAGGCTGTCGAGTACGGCATGCATGTCCTGGTAGGTGCCGGGGTAGCCGCCGCCTTCCTCGTCGACTCTTCGGTATTCGACGTTCCACACGGCGATGCCCTGGCTGCTGAGGGCGTTGGCGACGTTGCGCATCTGCTTGATGCCGCCGAACTGGACTGTCCAGCAGCCGCCATGCACCAGCACCACCACGGGAAACGGGCCGGCGCCGCTGGGCCGGAACAGCTGGGCGTATTGCGAGGGGGCCGGGCCGTAGGCGATCTGCGCCGTCGCTTGCGGGCCGTTCAGGGCCAGGTAGTGGTCGAGGGTCATCGGAGCGGCGACGGCGCCTTGTGCGGCGGCCAGCAGGGCGGTGGCGATCAGGGAGGAGGGCAAGGTCATCGGGCGGCTTTTCGGAAGATAAAAGGAAAGCAACACTTTAGCATGGCGGCCATCGTGCAAAAACCTGCTCACAGGTCGCATTTTTTAAAAACAGCGTTCTGTCTTGCATTCTAAGAAACTTTGCGCCGTGGTATATTCCAGCTTCAATCTCAGCCTTACGGATACGGTGCACGCACACGACATACTTCACTTGCTGGACGCGGAACACCAGGCGCTGGGTGCCATCGCCGCCGGCGCCAGCCTGGAAGACGCGCTGGCGCAATTGCTGCTGGCGCTGCAGGGCGGTGGCGATGGCGATACGGATGGCGACCAGCTGCATGCCTGCGTCGCGCTGATCGACGAGGCCGACCGCTTTTGCGGCCTGTGCGCGCCCAGCTTGCCGGACGACCTCTGCCTGGCCCTGCGGCACGACGACGACGGGCCGCATCCTTCGCCCTTCGGCGCGGCGGCGTTTACCGGTGCGCCCGTGTATTGCGGCGATATCGCGCGTGAACCGGGCTGGAGCGCCGGGCGCAAGGAAGCGATGCTGCATGGCTACCGCGCCTGCTGGGTCGCGCCCGTGTTTGGCGCGCGTGGCCATGTGCTGGGCGTGCTGGGCCAGTTTTTCCAGGTGGCGCGCCACCCGACCCAGGCCGACATCGACCGAATGAGCGTGGCGGCCCGCTGCATCTCGCACGTGATCGAACGGGGCCGGCTGGAACAGTTGGCCGGCCATAACGCGGCGCTGGAAAACCGCATGCTGCAGCGTACGGCCGAGCGCGACCGCATGTGGCGCCTGGCGACCGATATCATGCTGGTGGCCGATTTGCGCGGCGTGATCATTGCCGTCAATCCGGCCTGGACCAGCATCCTTGAGCGCGCGCAAAGCGATACCGTGGGCATGGACTTCATCAGCCTGGTGCATCCGGACGACCGCGCGGCCACCTTGCAGGACCTGGCCAGGCTGGCCGGCGGCGCCACCACCTTGCGCATGGAAAACCGCTACCGCCGCGGCGACGGCGAATACCGCAGCATCGCCTGGACCGCCGTGCCGGCCGAGCAGCTGATCCATGCCGTCGGGCGCGATGTGACCGACGAGAAAGAGGCGCGCCTGGCCCTGCTGCGCAGCGAGCAAGCCTTGCTGCAGGCGCAAAAGCTGGAGTCGATCGGCAAGCTGACCGGCGGCGTGGCGCATGACTTCAATAATGTGCTGCAAATTATCTCGGGCAATCTGCAATTGCTGAAGCTGACCGTGGCTGGCAATCCGCAGGCGGCCAGCCGTCTCGATTCGGCCGCCTCCGCTGTCGAGCGGGGCGCCAAGCTGTCCTTGCAGCTGCTGGCATTTGCCCGCCGCCAGCCCTTGCGCCCGCTGGCCACCAATCTCGGCCATCTGCTCGGCAGCATGCAGGAATTGATACGGCGCGCGCTGGGCGAGCTGATTTTCGAGGAAACCTTTGTCAGCGTGGGGCTGTGGCATGTGCTGGTCGATCCGAACCAGATGGAAAACGTGCTGCTGAACATGGCCATCAATGCACGCGACGCGATGGAGCAGGGCGGCCGCCTGACTTTTGCCCTCAGCAACGTTACCCTGGACCAGGCCGCCACCGCCGGCCACGCCGATGCGCTGCCCGGCCAGCATGTGTTGCTGACGATTACCGATACCGGCCATGGCATGGATGCGGCCGTGATCGGGCAGATCTTCGAGCCCTTCTTTACCACCAAGAAAGAAGGCGAAGGCACCGGCCTTGGCCTTTCCATGGCGTATGGCTTTATCCGCCAGAGCGGCGGCCATATCCGCGTGCAAAGCGCGCCTGGCGCCGGCACCACCTTCAAGATCTACCTGCCGCGCTCGTTTGAGCCGCTGGCCGACTTGCCGCAGTGGCGCGCCGGCCCTGTGCTCGGTGGCTTCGAGACCATCCTGGTGGTGGAAGACGACGCGGCCGTGCGCAACACGGTGGTCGACATGCTGCGCGGACTGGGCTATGACGTGCTGCACGCCCACGACGGCGACAGCGCGCTGCGGCAATTGCAGGCAGGCGCAAGGGTCGACCTGCTGTTTACCGACGTGGTCATGCCCGGCAGTATCGACAGCACCGAGCTGGCGCGCCAGGCGAAACTGCTGCTGCCGGGCCTGGCCGTGCTGTTTACCTCGGGCTACACCTATAACGCCATCATGCAGGGCGGCCGGCTGGCGCCCAGCGTCGAGTTGCTCAGCAAACCGTACCGGCGCGAAGACCTGGCGCGGCGCATCAGGCACCTGCTGGCGGATCGCCGCCTGCCGGGCGCACCCGATCCGTCGGGGCGCCGCATCCTGCTGGTGGAAGACAACGACGATGCGCGCGAGATGAGCATGGAAATGCTCAATATGCTGGGCCACACGGTGCATGGCGCGGCCAGCGCCGAGGAAGCCTTGCCGCTGCTGTCCTTGCCTGGCCTGGAGATATTGCTGACCGACATCAGCCTGCCCGCCATGTCGGGCCTGGAACTGGCACGCCGCGCGCGCGCCGAAGCGCCGCAGCTGGAGGTGATTTTCGCGTCCGGCCACGACTGGGCGGCCAGCCTGGCGCATGGCCGCCAGGCGCGTTTTTTGCAAAAGCCGTTCGGCCTGGAAGAGCTGGCCGCCGCGTTGAAACGCGCTTAGTCCGGCTGCAAGGCCTGCTGCAACTGCTCCACCGAAAACGGCTTGAGCAGGAAGCGGGCCGCCGGATCCTGCACACCGGAATTGGCCGGCGCGTGGCCGGTGGAAAACACCACTTGCAGGTTCGGATGGTCCCTGGCCGCCAGTAACGCCAGTTCGGTGCCCGACATGCGCGGCAAGCTGATATCGGTCAGCAAGATTTCCAGGCCCTGCATGGCCAGCAGCGGCAGCGCTTCTTCGGCCGATCCTACCGCCGTCACGTCATGGCCCAGCATGTCCAGCAATTCGCTGGTCATGGCGCGCGCGTCGTCGTTGTCCTCCACCAGCAAAATGCTGCGTCCGCCGGTGCGCGCGGTGGCCGGTGGCGATGGTTGCTCGAGTTCCTGCTGCAGGCCGGCCACGTGCTGGCGGTTGGCCAGCAGATGGCGGATGCGCCGCGCCAGGTCTTCGCGCCGGTAGGGTTTGCTCAGCAACTCCACGCCCGCGTCGAGCCGCCCGCCATGCATGATGGCGTCCTGCGTATAACCGGAGGTAAACAACACCGCCAGTTCGGGCAGCAGCAGCCGCGCCTGGCGCGCCAGCTCGGTGCTGGCCACGGGGCCGGGCATCACCACGTCGGTAAACAGCAGGTCGACCGGCACGCCGCCGGCGACGATGTTCAGCGCACCCTGGCCGTCGGACGCCTTCAGCACGCTGTAGCCCAGGCCGCGCAGCATGTCGACCACCGTGGTTTGCACGTGCGGGTCGTCTTCCACCACCAAAATGGTTTCCTTGCCGCCCAGCACAGGCCCCGTCAATTGCAAGGGCAGTTCCGTCACGCCATCGAGCGAGCGCGGCAGGTAGATGCGGAAGGTGGTGCCCGCGCCCAAGGTGCTTTCGACGCGCAGGTGGCCGCCGCTTTGCTTCAGGAAACCATACGCCATCGACAGTCCCAGGCCCGAGCCTTCGCCTTCTTTCTTGGTGGTAAAGAAGGGCTCGAAGATCTTGTCGATCAGTTCGGGTGCGATGCCGCTGCCGGTGTCGCTGATGGCCAGCTGTACATATTGGCCGGCCGCCAGGTCTTGCGTACCGTCGAGTGTACAGTTGAAGAGCGACACCGTCAGCTTGCCGCGGCCATCCATCGCGTCGCGCGCATTGATGGCCAGGTTCAGGATCACGTTTTCCAGCTGGTTCGGGTCGACCAGCGCCTGCCAGGCGTCGCCGGCGATATGCACCTGCGTGTCGACCGTTTCGCCGACGGCGCGCCGCAGCAGGTCTTCGGTCGAGCGCAGCAGGGCTTTCAGGTCGGTGACCAGCGGTTTCAGGGGTTGGCGGCGGGCAAAGGCCAGCAATTGCGCCGACAGCTTGGCGCCGCGTTCGACGGCGGCGCTGGAACTGGCGATGCGCTTGGCCGCCTGCGGATCGCTGCCGACCGTGATCTGCAGCAGTTGCAGATTGCCCGAGATAATCTGCAACACATTGTTGAAATCATGCGCCACGCCACCGGTCAGCTTGCCCAGCGCTTCGAGCTTTTGCGATTGCAGCAGGGCCGAGACGCTATGGTCGAGCGACTCCTGGGCCGCGCGCAAGGCTTGCGCGGCGTCCTTTTCTTCGCTGATGTCGCGCGCGCTGCAATAAATCTTGCCATTTTCCGGCACCGCCACCCATTGCAGCCAGTGCCAGCCGCCGGCCTTGTCGCGGTAGCGGTTTTCAAAGCGCAGCGCGGGCTGGCCCTGCAGCAGCGCCTGCCAGACGGCCAGGGTGGCTTCGCGGTCGTCCGGGTGAATCAGGCTCATGAAGGCCATGTTGCGCACTTCCTGCTCGGACCAGCCCAGGGTGGTTTCCCAGGCGGGATTGAGATGCTCGAAGCGGCCTTCCAGGTTCAGCACGCCCAGCAAATCGGGGCTGATGCGCCAGGTCAGGCCGAATTCGCGCGTGCGCTCGGCCACTTGCCGCTCCATGTCGGCGTTCAGGGCATGCAGCTGCGCCTGGGCCTGGGCGCGCAGCAGGCTGGCCCAGATGCGTTCGGCCGCTTGCACGGCCAGCGCGATCTCGGCCGCCTGCCAGGCGCGCGCTTGCCGGCTGTGCACCACGAACAGGGCGGCCAGCTGGCCGTCCTTGACGATGGGAATATTCAAGAAGGCGCGTATGCCCAGCCGCGCGAAGGTGGCCAGGGCGCCTGGTGCGGCCGTGCGCGGGTCGAGGCAGACGTCGTCGACCGCCACCGGGCGGTCCGCTTCCAGTTCGGTGGCCAGGCCGGCCGCGTATTCACCGAGGAAATATTCGCCGGCCGCGCCCGGCGCCAGGCCGTCGCTCCAGGCATGTTGCAAGGTGGCATAGCGCAGCTGCTGGCCGATATCGAAGCAGGCCACTTGCTGGGCTTGCAATTGCTGGCCCAGCAGCCGCGCCGAGACGGAGAGGATCTCGCCGGTGTCTTCCAGCTGGCGCAGGCTGCGGTCCAACTGCAACAGGAAATCATGGAACTGCGCAGGGAACTGCGCGGCGTCAGGCATGGTCGCCATGGTCAGGAGCCCGCCAGCGGCAGGGTCACGCTGAACAGCGCGCCATGGCCGGGCTGGCTTTGCAGGGTGATCGCGCCGCCGTGGGCGTCGACCAGCTGCTTGGTGATGAACAGGCCCAGGCCCAGGCCGCCCGTGCGGTCCTGGTGCATCACGCGCTCGAAAGCGTCGAAAATGCGCTCCTGGTCCTTGGCGCCGATGCCGATGCCATGGTCGCGTACTTCGATCACGGCGCTGTTGCGGGTTTTCGCCAGGCTGATGTCGACCGGCTTGCCTTCGCCGTAGCGCAGCGCGTTGCTGATCAGGTTGACGACGATCTGTTCGACGCGGAAGCCGTCCCAGAAGCCTTCGATCTGCGTGTCGTCCTGTACCTGCACCCTGATTTGATCTGGGCCGGGCGCCAGGTCCTCGGCCACGCGCCGCACCAGCGCGGCCAGGTCGACCGGTTCGCGCCGGATCGACAGCTTGCCGCTGCTGATGCGCGAGACGTCGAGCATGTCGTCGATCAGGCGCACCATGCTGCGGATCTGGCGGGCGTCGCGCGCAACCATCTTCGGCAATTTTTCCGGCGCGAAGGCGGCCAGGTTGCCGCGTTCCAGGTTCAGGGTGCGCATCTGGGTTTCCAGGAACAGGGTGTTGAGCGGCGTGCGCAGTTCGTGCGCCACCATCGACATGAATTCGTCGCGCATGCGCAAGGAGCGCTGCAGCTCGGCCTGCGTCGCGCGCAATTCCTGCAGCAAGGCTTCCTGCTGCTGGCGGCTGTGTTCCAGCGCCTGCACCTGGCGCCGCGTCTCGGCGCGCTGCTGGTGCAGGGCAACAAACACGTTGACCTTGCTTTGCACGGCATTGATGTCGAGCGGCTTGTGCAAAAAGTCCACGGCGCCGCTTTCATAGCCCTGGAACGAGAAATTCATTTCCTTGCCGGCCGCCGTGACGAACACGATCGGGATATGGCGCGTCTTGTCGGTGCCGCGCATCAGCTGGGCCAGCTCGAAGCCGTCCATTTCCGGCATCTGCACGTCGAGGATGGCCAGCGCGAAATCATGTTCGAGCAGCAAGGCCAGCGCTTCTTCGCCGGATGAGGCCTGGTACACGCTGCGGTCGTTTTCGCGTATCAGCGCGTTCAGCGCGCGCAGGTTTTCCGGCAGGTCGTCGACGATCAGTAGTTTGGTGCGGGTTTCATTCATCATGGCTGGTTCCTGGTATTGCTTCGTCTCGCTATGCATCCTGGCGCGGCTTGTGCCGCGTCTCTTGTCGCTGGGCGCCGAATTGCGGGCGCTTGCGGTACAGTTTTTCGGGGCCCGGTTGCTGCTCGAATTGCGTGGCAAAGGCGCTGAAATTGGTGCTTTCCTTGCTGCCCAAGCCGAGGAAACCCCGGTGGCACAGCGATTCATGGAACAGCCCCAGGGCGCGGTCCTGCAGGGCTTTATTAAAATAGATCAGCACATTGCGGCAGCAGATCAATTGCGTTTCCGCAAACACGCTGTCGGTGGCCAGGCTGTGGTCGGCAAAATTGATGCGGTCCAGGAGGCGGCTGTCGAAGCGCGCTGTCGCATGTTCCACCGTGTAATACTCTTCAAGGCTGCCCAGGCCGCCTGCCGCCGTGTAGTTGGCGCCATAGTCGTGCATGTTGAGCAGCGGATAGACGCCCAGGCGGGCCTTGTCCAGCACCACTGGATTGATGTCGGTGGCATAGATCAGGCTGCGCTCGAGCAAGCCTTCCTCGTGCAGGATGATGGCCAGCGACAGCGCTTCCTCGCCGGTACAGCAGCCGGCCACCCAGATCTTCGGCGACGGATAGGTTTTCAGCACCGGCACCACCTGTTCGCGCAGGGCCAGGAAAAATGCCGGATCGCGGAACATCTCGGTGACGGGCACGGTCAGCATCTGCAGCAGCTGGCCGAAGGCGACCGCATCCTTCAATACCTTGCGCTGCAGCTCGTCAAGCGTGGCGCAGTGCAAGCGGCCCAGGGCGTGGTTCAGGCGGCGCCGCTGCGAGGGTGCGGAATAGTCACGGAAATCATAGCTGTAGCGCTGATAGATGGCGTCCATCAGCGCCTGCAGCTGCGCCTCCGTGTAGTCGATCAGCATCAGATGCGTTCCATCTTCGGCATCCAGACGCGCAGCAGCGAATACAGGCGGTCCAGGTCGATCGGCTTGGCCAGGTAGTCGGACGCGCCGGCCTGCAGGCATTCCTCCTGGTCATTCTTCATGGCCTTGGCGGTAATCGCGATGATTGGCAGCTTGTTGTAGCGGCCGTCGGCGCGGATCTGGCGCGTCGCTTCCAGGCCGTCCATGCCCGGCATCATCACATCCATCAGCACCAGGTCGATATCGTCGACGCTATTGAGCTTGCTGATCGCTTCAAAACCGTTGCGGCCGATTTCCACCACCACGCCTTTTTGCTCCAGCGCATTGGTCAGCGCAAAGATATTGCGCACATCGTCGTCGACCAGCAGGATCTTGCGCCCCTCAAACACGCGCTCGCGGCTGCGTACCTGCTGCAGCATGCCCTGGCGTTCGGTCGACAGTTCGGACTCCACCTTGTGCAGGAACAGGGTCACTTCGTCGAGCAGGCGCTCTGGCGAACGGGCGCCCTTGATGATGATCGAGCGCGAATACTTCATCAGGTCGGCTTCTTCTTCGCGGCTCAGGTTGCGGCCGGTGTACACGATCACGGGCGGGAACGAGCACAGCTCTTCATGCTCCATGCGCTCCAGCAACTCGTTGCCCTGGATATCGGGCAGCTTCAGGTCGATGATCATGCAGTCGAAAATCTGCGTCTTCAGCAGGGCCAGCGCTTCTTCGCCCAGCGCCACGGCGGTGATTTCCACGTCGTCGTCGCTGATCAGGTGGACCACGCTTTCGCGCTGGCGTTCGTCATCCTCGACCAGCAGGATGCGTTTCATTTTTTGCGTAAATTTCGATTCCAGCTTGAGGAACACGTCTTTCAGCTGCTCGCGCGTGCGCGGCTTGGTGGCGTAGCCGACGGCGCCCAGCTGCATCGCCGCCTGCACCTGGTCATTGCCCGAGACGATATGCACGGGAATATGGCGGGTCAGCGGGTTTTCCTTGAGCTTTTGCAGTACCAGCAGGCCCGGGCGGTCCGGCAGGCCGATATCGAGCAGGATGGCGTCGGGCAGGAACTCGGCCGCCAGGCGCAAGCCTTCCTCGGCGCCATGCGCCACCAGGCATTTATAGTGCATTTCATGCGCCAGATCAAACAGGATGCCGGCAAACGCCGGTTCGTCCTCGATCACCAGCACCGAGCGCTGGCCTTTGCTGGTGGCCGGCACGCTTTCGCGGTCATCCTTGAAAGTGGCGACCGGCACCGGTTTCGGCGCCGGCAGCGGCGCGATGGCAACCGAATTGGTACGGATATGCGCCGGCGGCGCGGCCTTGGCCGGTACCGGTGCGTCATCTGCCGGCGCGGCGCGTTCCTGCCAGTCGACCGGCAGCACCAGGGTGAACGTGCTGCCATGGCCCGGCGTGCTCGACAATTCAATGGTGCCGCCCAGCAAAGTGGCCAGGTCGCGCGAAATCGACAGGCCCAGGCCGGTGCCGCCATAGCGACGGCTGGTCGTGCCATCGGCCTGGTGGAAGGCGTCGAAGACTTTCTGCTGCTGGTCGTCGGCGATGCCGATGCCGCTGTCCTGTACCTGGAAGCGCACATGGCTAGCCGCGTCCGCCGCCACCTGCACCGAGACGCTGCCGGTGTCGGTAAACTTGATGGCGTTCGACAGCAGGTTTTTCAGGATCTGTTCCAGGCGCTGGCGGTCGCTGACAAATGTTGGCGGCGTGCCAGGCGCAACCGAGACGGTGAAAGCGAGTTTCTTTTGCTGCGCCTGCGCGCCGAACAGCATCTTCAGGCTGCCCAGCAGTTCATCGAAGGGGATGGCTTCCGGCGTCAGGTCCAGCTTGCCCGCCTCGACCTTGGAAATGTCGAGGATATCGTTGATCAGGGTCAGCAAGTCATTGCCGGCCGAATAAATGGTTTGCGCAAACGTCACTTGCTCCGGCGTCAGGTTGCCGCCGCTATTGTCGGCCAGCAGCTTGGACAGGATCAGCGAGCTGTTCAAAGGCGTGCGCAGCTCGTGCGACATATTGGCCAAAAATTCCGACTTGTAGCGGCTGGCGCGCTGCAGCTCTTCGGCGCGCGCTTCCAGCTGGTCGTGGGCCTGGCCGATGGCGACGTTCTTTTGGTCCAGCGCCAGCGCCTGCACGGCCAGTTGCTCGTTCGACTGTTCCAGCGCGGCTTTTTGTTCTTCCAGGTGCGACTGCGATTGTTCCAGCACGCGCGACTGCTCGCCCAGCTCTTCATTGGCGGTGCGCAACTCTTCCTGCTGTACTTCCAGTTCTTCATTCAGTTGCTGGGTTTCTTCCAGCACGTTCTGCAGGCGCTGGCGGTACAGCGCCGCTTCCAGCGAGGTGCCGACGTTGGCGGCGATCAGGCGCAGCAGTTCCAGCTCGCGCTGTTCCACCGGGCGGGTAAAGCCCAGTTCGATCACGCCATTCACGGCACCTTCGTTGTTCACCGGCGTGAGCACCAGTTCCAGCGGCGAGCCGTGGCCCAGGCTGGAACTGACCATCAGGTAATTGTCGGGTACCTGCTTGATATGCTTGAGCCGTTTTTCACGCGCGGTCTCGCCGACCAGGCCTTCACCCTGCTTGAAGACCTGCTTGTCCTGGATATGCTGGTCGCTGAAACCGTACACAGCCGTGCGGCGCAGGCTGCCGTCGTCTTCGGTCACGTAGATCGTCGCCACCGCCACCTCGAGGCGGTTGGCCAGGAAGTCCAGCACCTGCCGGCCCAGCTGGGGCAAGGCCAGCTGGCCGCTGGTGTAGTCGGCCAGTTCGGTCTGGCCGGTGCGCAGCCAGGCTTGCTCCTGCAGCACGTCGTTGTCCTTGCCGCGCTGTTCCAGCGCCGCATTGTAGATGTCGGACAAGCGCATCAGCTCGCGCCGGCCCAGGAATGCCAGCAAGCCCGACAAGCCCAGGCTCAGCAGCAGGAATACCACCACCGCCATGATGGTGCGCGCTTCGGCCGAGTCGCCGCGTTCCTGGCGCAGGCGCTGTTCCATGCCGAGGAAGGCCAGGAATTCACGGCGGATCTCGTCGAATTCCAGCTTGCCTTCGCCCTGGCGCACGCGCGCCAGGTATTCCTGGTTGTTGCGGCGCTGGATGATGATCTGTTCGGCGTAGTCGGTCCACTGGTTTTGCAGCGCGCGGATGCGGCGCAAACGGTCTTGCTGGATAGCGCTGTCCGACACCAGGTCCAGCAGGGTGGTCATTTCCACCGCAATCTTGGCCTTGCCCGATTTGTACGGCGCCAAAAAGGTCTCGTCGCCCGTCAGCAGGTAGCCGCGCATGCCCGTTTCCAGGTCGACCGACAGTTTCATCACCTCATTGGCGTTGCCGATCACCCGTTCGGAATGCTCGACCGAGCGCAGCGCGGACAATAAATAGGCGATCAGGCCGACGAAGACCAGCGCGGTCAGCACGCCGACCACCAGCGGCAAGGTCACGTTGCGCGCAAGAATGCGCCGGAAACTGAAGGTATCGATCGGGGTCTTGGTATTCATCGGGTCCGTGGAGGAATAATCAGGGGTAAATAATTTTAAATGAAAAGCAATATTTCTGAGGCGCAATCGTGCGGCAGGCGATAGCATAGCAGGCGGCGCGAGCGCGGCAATGACGCACGCGTGCGGCGCTCAGAAAATAAGGGAAATATATGCTACGAAAACTGATCATCGGCGCCTTGTTTGCCGTTGCGGTGCAGGGACCGGTCCATGCGGCGACGCAGGGCAAGCAGCAAAGCGAGGATATGACGAACGAAGGCTTGCAGCTGATGTCGGCGGGCCAGATGAAAGCGGCGTACGATAAATTCGCACAGGCAGCGAAGGCTGATCCCGTCTCCTCGTACCCGCTGGGCGCGATGGCCACGCTGTACCTGTTCCTGGCAACGAACCCTTCTGTCAGCGCGCAGGATCGCGAGTCGGCGCGCGACGCGGCGGCTGCCGCAGCAAAGCAGGCCTTGGCCCTCAATGTCCAGGATTCCCTGGCCCAGGAGGTGCTGCGCCGGCTGGATGGCGGCGCCGAGCGTCCCATCTACCAACCGAAGAACAACGCCGGTGAACTGGTGGCGCAGGGCGAAGCGCTGTTCGGCAAGAAGGATTACACAGGCGCGCTGGTCTATTATCAACAGGCGACCGTTGCCGATCCGCTGTATGCCGATGCCTGGGTGTTTGCAGGAGACTGCCACTATTCCCTGCGGCAGTGGGCCCAGGCGGAAACTTACTTTCGCAAGGCGGCCGAAATCGATCCCTTGCATATGCAGGCCTTGCGCTTTCTGTCCGATGCATTGAAGGAACAACAAAAATGGCCCGAGCTGGAACTGGCACTGGCCGGCGCCATCGGCGCCAACCCGGACCAGCAATCATCGTGGCAGCGTATGGCCCAGTTCCAGGAGCATCATGGCGTGCCGATGACCAAACTGGATTTGAAAATCAAGGCGCGCGGCGGTACCGGTGCCGACGGCAAGCCAAAGATCGATATTCAGCCCAGGGCAAAAGACGCGCCACCCGCGCCGCAAGACGATACCTTCTGGTTCGGACTGGCGATGGCGCAGGCAGCCGGCGCCCTCAGGCAGGCACAGCCCGGCGCCACGGTATCGGCTTTCGAGGCGGAATTGGCCGCCTGGACCCAGGCGATGAAGATGCTCGACGAGATGGAGGCGAAAGGACCATTGCAGCTGCAGGACAAGGCGGTGCTGGCGATGCGCAAGCTTGCGGCGGACGGGCAGCTGGCGCCGGCGCTGTTGCTGCTGCAGTTCAAGCCTGCTTACCGCCCCGATCTGGAAGCATGGAAAACCGCACATCCGCAAGGCGTGCGCCAATTCGTCAATACTGCACATGTGATGCCCTGAAGCGGGCGCGTGGCCGGATGAAAGGCCACTGTACAAGCGTACAGTGCCTTGCAACTTGCAATGCGCTATCATTTAAATAATATGACCGAGGATAGCGCGTGCGCAGCCGGAAAGTCTTCTCTGCAACCTGCCTCAGGTCTTACTCATATGGATAACCGTCTTCCCGGCAAGCCACTCCAGCAGCATTTCCTGTCGCGCCCCGACGTGGATACGGCGGCCATTATCGAAACCGGCATCGCCATCCTGCAGCAGCAGGGCCGCAGCGCCGCCGAAGCCTATCTGCGCGAACATGGCATCGGCATCCATACCAGACTGCGCGTGCTGTCGGCCAGCGGCTACCGCCGGCCGGGGTCGAACAGCCACGACTGACGCCAGCGCCGGTAGATAATAAAAAAAGGGCCCGATCAGATCGGGCCCTTTTTTACTGACAACTACTTTTCAGTTCAATTACGGATTTCCAGCGCGCGGTTCAGGCTCAGTGCCGCCAGCGAGGCGACGGCGCCCGACAGCAGGTAGAAGCTGACGTAGGCCAGGCCGAAGTTGGCCGACAGTCCCAGCGCCACCAGCGGTGCAAAACCGGCGCCGACCAGCCAGGCCAGGTCCGACGTCAGCGCCGCGCCGGTATAGCGGAAGCGGGCAGGGAAGTTGGCCGTCACGGCGCCGGCTGCCTGGCCATACGACAGGCCCAGCAGGCTGAAGCCGATCAGGATGAAGGCATCCTGGCCGGTATTGCCGCCACCCATCAGGCTGGGAATAAAGGCGCTGAAGATGGCGATCAGCACGGCCAAGGTGCCCAAGGTGGTGCGGCGGCCGAAGCGGTCGGCCAGCAGGCCCGACAGCACGATACCGACGGCGGCCAGCACCGCGCCCACCATCTGCACCTGCAGGAAGTCCGAGGCGGCGCGGGTCTGGTAGACCGAGACCCACGACAGCGGGAACACGGTGACCAGGTGGAACAGCGCGTAGCTGGCCAGCGCTGCCAGGGCGCCGATCATCACGTTGCGGCCCTGGCCGCGGCTCATTTCGAACACGCTGACGGGCTGCAGTTCGCGCTCGTCGAGCAGCTTGGCGTATTCATTTGTCGACACCAGGCGCAGGCGGGCAAACAGCGCGACCACGTTGATGGCGAACGCCACATAGAACGGATAACGCCAGCCCCAGTCGAGGAATTCTTCGGTGGAAAGGGCCGTCAGCATGTACCAGAACAGGCCGCCGGCGATCAAAAAGCCGACCGGGGCGCCCAGCTGGCCCAGCATGGCGTACCAGCCGCGCTTGTTTTCAGGCGCGTTCAGGGCCAGCAGCGATGGCAGGCCATCCCAGGAACCGCCCAGGGCCACGCCCTGGCCGATGCGCAACACGGCCAGCCAGACGATGGCGGCAAAGCCCAGATGCGAATAGGTCGGCAGGAAGGCGATGCCGGCGGTGGACACGCCCAGCAGGAACAGGGCGATGGTCAGCTTGGCGCTGCGCCCGAGCCGGCGCTGGATTTCCATGAAGATCACGGTGCCGAAGGGACGGGCGATGAAGGCAAAGGAAAAGATCAGGAACGCGTACAATGTGCCCTCCAGGCGTTCCTCGAACGGGAAGAACACCTGCGGGAACACCAGCACCGAAGCGATGGCGTACACAAAAAAGTCAAAGTATTCGGAAGCGCGGCCGATGATCACGCCTACGGCGATCTCACCGGGGTCGATATGGGAATCGACGGTGCCGGCTCCGCGTGCGTCGCGCAGAGAGTGGGGGTTGAAATCAGCGGGTACATCGCCGCTATGGGTGCGCGTGCTGGACATGGTGAGCCTCTTTAATATAGTTTCGAGTTCGACAACACGTATAACTTACCCCAGGAGTCTCATGCATGGAGTAGGACTATTCAGACAGTAGCTGTAGGACAACTCCTTTAGTGCTGAATGAAGCCCGGAACCAAGGGGTGGACAAAACGTCCAATTGCCATTGTGCTCCAGTGAGAATAAAGTACCATATCTTCATCCCCTGTACTGGACTTTCCTGTATGTTTTCACTCAAAGTTCGTCACGGACTGGCGCTGTTACCCCTTACCTTATTGGCAGGCTGCAATACGGTGGTACTGAATCCGTCCGGTGATATCGCAGTTCAGCAAGGCAATCTGATTGTCATTTCGACTCTGCTGATGCTGCTGATTATCGTTCCGGTAATCGCTCTCACCCTGCTGTTCGCCTGGCGCTACAGAAAAAACAACACCGCGGCCAAATATGAGCCGGACTGGGACCACTCGACGCGTCTCGAGCTGATCATCTGGGGCGCGCCCCTGTTGATCATCATCGTGCTGGGCCTGCTGACCTGGATCAGCACCCACACCCTGGACCCATATCGTCCATTGAGCCGTATCGACGCGAATCGCCCGATTCCTGAAAGCACCAAGCCGATGATCGTCGAAGTGGTCGCGCTGGACTGGAAATGGCTGTTCATCTACCCTGAGCAAGGCATCGCTTCGGTAAATGAACTGTATGCGCCGGTCGACCGTCCGATCCGCTTCAAGATTACCTCGCAGTCGGTGATGAACTCGTTCTTCATTCCGGCGCTGGCAGGTCAGATCTACGCCATGCCGGGCATGGAGACCAAGCTCAACGCCGTTATCAACAAGCCGGGCATCTACAAGGGCTTCTCCGCCAACTACAGCGGCGCCGGCTTCTCGGGCATGCACTTCAAGTTCCATGGCGTGAACGATGCGGACTTCGACAAATGGGTAGCGACCACCCGTGCCGGTGGCGGCGCGCTGAACCGCGACGACTACCTGACCCTGGCCCAGCCGAGCGAGCGCGATCCGGTGCGCCGCTACAGCAATGTGCCGGTCGACCTGTACAAGGCCATCCTGAACCAGACCATCGTTTCAGACGCACTGTGCGTGACGCCGGTCCAGCCTTACAAACTGGCCTTGGCCGATAGCCCGGCAGCGTTGGCCGCGCCAGTAGTGGCTGGCAATGCGGTGGTTGAAAAGGGCGTTCAAGCCAAGTAACAACCGCATGAATCCCGCCGCGCGTCGGTTAGCGCGGCAGATACTGGCGCCGCTTGCCTGGCGCCTCCCTTTTTTCTCTGAGAGTAACAATGCTAGACCATATTGATCTGACGAAGCTTATATTCGGCCGTCTGACTTGGGATGCAATTCCATTTCACGAACCTATCCTGCTGGCGACTTTTGCAGGCGTCGCCCTGGGCGGCATCGCACTGGTTGCGGCGCTGACGTATTTCCGCGTCTGGGGTACCCTGTGGCGCGACTGGATCACCAGTATCGACCATAAAAAAATCGGTATCATGTACATGATCCTGGGCTTGATCATGCTGCTGCGCGGCTTTGCCGACGCGCTGATGATGCGTACCCAGCAGGCGATCGCCTTTGGTGACAACGCCGGCTTTTTGCCACCGCACCACTATGACCAGGTCTTCACCGCCCACGGCGTGATCATGATCTTCTTCGTGGCGATGCCGTTCGTGACGGGCCTGATGAACTACGTGGTGCCGCTGCAAATCGGTGCGCGCGACGTGGCTTTCCCGTTCCTCAACAACTTCAGCTTCTGGATGACGACCATGGGCGCCGTGCTGGTGATGGCCTCGCTGTTCGTCGGTGAGTTCGCCCGTACCGGCTGGCTCGCGTATCCACCGCTGTCGGGTATCGCCGGCAGTCCGGACGTGGGGGTAGACTATTACATCTGGTCCTTGCAGATTGCCGGGGTCGGCACCTTGCTGTCCGGCGTCAACCTGATCGCCACCATCGTCAAGATGCGCGCGCCAGGCATGACCTGGATGCGCATGCCGATCTTCACCTGGACCTCGCTGTGCACCAACATCCTGATCGTTGCCGCTTTCCCGGTGCTGACGGCCGTGCTGGCCATGCTGGCCCTGGACCGTACCGCAGGCTTCAACTTCTTCACGACTGAACTGGGCGGCAACGCCATGATGTACGTCAACCTGATCTGGATATGGGGACACCCAGAGGTCTACATCCTGATCCTGCCGCTGTTCGGCGTGTTCTCGGAAGTCGTCGCGACGTTCTGCTCGAAGCGTTTGTTCGGCTACGCCTCGATGGTGTACGCCACCTGCGTCATCATGATCCTGTCCTACCTGGTGTGGCTGCATCACTTCTTCACCATGGGTTCGGGCGCCAGCGTCAACTCCTTCTTCGGCATCACGACGATGATCATCTCGATCCCGACCGGCGCGAAGATCTTCAACTGGCTGTTTACCATGTACCGCGGCCGTATCCGTTTTGAACTGCCAATGCTGTGGACGATCGGCTTCATGGTCACCTTCACCATCGGCGGCATGACCGGCGTGCTGCTGGCCGTACCACCGGCCGACTTCGTGCTGCACAACAGCCTGTTCCTGATTGCCCACTTCCATAACGTCATCATCGGCGGCGTGGTGTTCGGCGTGTTTGCCGCGATAAACTACTGGTTCCCGAAAGCCTTCGGCTACAAGCTCGACACCTTCTGGGGAAAATGCTCGTTCTGGTTCTGGTTCGTCGGTTTCTACCTGGCCTTCATGCCGCTGTACGTACTGGGCCTGATGGGTGTGACCCGCCGTCTGAACCACTTCGAAGATCCATCGCTGCAAGTGTGGACCATCATCGCCTGGTTCGGCGCCGTTTCGATCGCACTGGGCATCGGCTCGATGCTGATCCAGTTCTATGTCAGTTTCCGCAACCGCGCCGCCTTGCGCGACGTGACCGGCGACCCATGGGGCGGCCGTACGCTGGAATGGGCGACCTCGTCGCCACCGCCAGACTACAACTTCGCGTTCACGCCGCAAGTGCATGAACTCGATGCCTGGACCGACATGAAAAAGCACGGCTACGAGCGTCCGACGTCGGGCTTCACGAAGATCCACATGCCGAAGAATACCTGGGCAGGTTTCGTGATCGCCGCCTTGAGCGCCGTGGTCGGCTTTGGCCTGATCTGGCAGATGTGGCTGTTGGCCGGTGCCGGCTTCCTGGTGATGCTGGTCACGATCATTGTCCACACCTTTAACTACAAGCGTGATTACTATATTTCGGCGGAAGAAGTTGTCCGTACCGAAAACGCTTACACCAAATTGTTGAGCAGCCATGTCTGAAACCATCGTCCATAACACCGGCGCCCCGGGCGCCGAAGAGCGCCGCAGCTACTTCGTGCGCGAGCACCATCCGGAAAACGGCAGCATGCTGGGTTTCTGGCTCTACCTGATGAGCGATTGCCTGATCTTCGCCTGTCTGTTCGCCACCTACGCGGTGCTGGGCCGCAACTACGCGGACGGCCCGACCGGCGCCGCGCTGTTCGACCTGCCACTGGTGGCCCTCAATACGGCGATGCTGCTGCTGTCGTCGATCACCTATGGCTTCGCCATGCTGGCGATGCAGCGCAAGCAATTGGGTAGCACCCTGCTTTGGCTGGGCATCACCGGCGTGTTCGGCGTGGCTTTCCTGTCGCTGGAAATGTACGAGTTCCTGCACCTGATCCATGAAGGCGCCGGCCCGCAGCGCAGTGCCTTCCTGAGCTCGTTCTTCGCGCTGGTCGGTACCCACGGCCTGCACGTGCTGTTCGGCGTGATCTGGCTCGTGACCTTGATGTTCCAGCTGAAAAAACATGGCCTGACCCCGGAAAACGGTCGTCGCATGATGTGCCTGTCGCTGTTCTGGCACTTCCTGGACGTGATCTGGATCGGCGTCTTTACCTTTGTCTACCTGATGGGAGTCCTGCCATGAGCGGCCACGACACGCACAATGATCACGGCCACGGCCATGACAGCCACTACCATGACGCGCATGACCATGGCAGCCTGAAAACCTACGCCATCGGCTTTATCCTGTCGGTGATCCTGACGGCGATTCCGTTCTGGCTGGTGATGAACAAAACCATCACCAACACCGGCACCATGGGCCTGGTCCTGCTGGCGTTCGCGGCGGTGCAAGTGGTGGTGCACATGGTGTACTTCCTGCACATGAATGCCAAGTCGGAAGGTGGCTGGAACATGATGGCCTTGATTTTCACCATCATGATCGTCGTCATCGCCATGGCCGGTTCGCTGTGGGTCATGTACCACATGAACACCAACATGATGCCAAGCATGATGCCTGAAATGAACATGCAATCGGCTTCATGATGAAGCAACCGCGCCCACGCACCATCGGGCGCGCTCCTGGCACGGTATCGCGAGATGCCGCGCCAGGCCCACGCGGCACGGCCATACGCTTTGCGTTGGCCGTGCTGGCGGTGATCGTTTTTGCCGGATTCTGTGCCCTGGGCACCTGGCAAGTCATGCGCCTGCAATGGAAGCTTGACCTGATCGAGCGCGTCGAACAACGCGTACATGCGCCGGCAACGGCCGCACCTGGTCCCGAACGCTGGGCCAGTGTCACGCAGCAAACGGACGAGTACCGCCACGTGCGCCTCTCCGGTATCTATCTCCCCCTATTCAATACCCTGGTCCAGGCGACCACCGAACTCGGTAGCGGCTTCTGGCTGCTCACGCCCCTGCGCCAGGCCGACGGCACGACCATCCTGGTCAACCGCGGTTTCGTGAAGGACCGCAAGGGCATCGCCGCCAGCACGCCGGCGGGCACCGTCACCATCGACGGCTTGCTGCGCATCAGCGAACCGCGTGGCGGCTTCCTGCGTGAAAACAATGCTGCCATGCAGCTTTGGTATTCGCGCGACGTGGCGGCCATCGGCGAGTCGCACATGCTGACCAAGTTGGCGCCATACTTTGTCGATGCGGCCAAGGGACTGGAAAGCGCACCGGACGCACCGGTCGGCGGGCTGACCGTGGTGTCCTTCCACAACAGCCACCTGGTGTATGCACTGACCTGGTATGCGCTGGCCCTGATGGTGGCCGGCATCAGCTGGTGGATCGTGCGCGAAGCGCGCCGGCGCCGCCGGCCGGTGGCCGCCAACTCTCCTGTCTACCATGCCGGGCAAGATTGAAATAGTCCCCAACCGCGAAGTACTGGAGCGCGGCGCGGTGGCGGCCGAGATGGAACATCCGGCCGGCCACCAGAACATGAAGCTGCTGATCCAGCTGCGCTGGCTGGCCGTGATCGGCCAGATCAGCACCATCTTCGGCGTCGGCGTGGGGCTGGGCATCGCACTGCCCGTGCCCTACATGCTCGAAGTGCTGTCCTGCCTGATCGCCTTCAACCTCGCCAGCCTGCTGCGCTGGCATGAACGCCAGCCGGTGTCGAACACGGCGCTGTTCCTGGCCCTGCTGGTCGACGTCACCGTGCTGACCGCCCAGCTTTATTTGAGCGGCGGCATCAGCAACCCGTTCGCCTTTTTGTATCTGCTGCAAGTCATTCTCAGCGCGGTGCTGCTGGAAGTGTGGTCGACCTGGATCATGGTGGCCATCACCGGCCTGTGCCTGGCCGGCCTGGCCTTGCTGCCCGGCCCGTTGATCCTGCCGATCGACCCCGAGCGCGGCTTTGCCAGCCTGTATGTGCAGGGTCTCTTGATCTGCTTCATGCTCAACGCCGCCTTGCTGGTGTTGTTTATCACCCGCATCAACCGCAACCAGCGCGCCGGCGACGCCAAGGTGGCCGACTTGCGCCAGCGCGCGGCCGAAGAGGAACATATTATCCGCATGGGCTTGCTCGCTTCCGGCGCCGCGCACGAGCTGGGCACGCCGCTGGCCACCTTGTCGGTGATCCTGGGCGACTGGCGCCGCATGCCGGAACTGAGCAAGAACGAAGAAATGCTGGAAGAGATCACCGAAATGCAGGCCCAGTTGCAGCGCTGCAAGAGCATCGTCAGCGGCATTCTGTTGTCGGCCGGCGAGGCGCGCGGCGAGTCTTCCGTGAAAACCACCATCAACACCTTTTTGAACGACCTGGCCGCCGAATGGCGCAGCAGCCGGCCGATCCACAATTTCGAGTACGATAACCGCATCGAGCATGACGTGCCGGTGGTGTTCGACTCGACCTTGAAACAGACCATCTGCAATGTGCTCGACAATGCGCTGGAAGCGTCGCCCGACTGGCTGCGCTTCGAAGCCACGCGCGAAGCCGATGCGCTGCACCTGGTGGTACTGGACGCCGGCCCCGGCTTCGAGCCGTCGATGCTGAGCCACCTGGGCAAACCCTACCAGTCGACGAAGGGCAAGCCGGGCAGCGGCCTGGGCCTGTTTCTTGTCGTCAACGTGGCGCGCACCCTGGGCGGTACCGTCACGGCGCGCAACCGGGTGCAGGGCGGGGCAGCCGTGCACCTGGCCTTGCCGCTGGCGGCCATCAAACTGGAAAGAGAAAGCGACAGCCATGTCAACTGACGTACAAGCAGCAAGCCAGGACCGCCTGCTGCTGATCATCGAAGACGACGCCGCCTTTGCGCGCACCCTGGGCCGCTCGTTCGAACGGCGCGGCTACCAGGTGATCCTGGCCACCAACTTCGACGAGGCCAGCGCCTTGCTGGAGCAGCATTGCCCCGACTACGCGGTGGTCGACCTGAAATTGAACGGCAACACCTCGGGCCTGGCCTGCGTGCAGATGCTGCACCAGCACGACCCGGAAATGCTGATCGTGGTGCTGACCGGCTATGCCAGCATCGGCACGGCGGTGGAGGCGATCAAGCTGGGCGCCTGCCAGTACCTGGCCAAGCCATCCAACACCGACGACATCGAAGCGGCCTTTGGCCACGTGGCAGGCAGCGCGGAAATCGAACTGACCAGCCGCGCCACCAATATCAAGACGCTGGAATGGGAACGCATCCACGAGATGCTGGCGGAAACGGATTTCAATATTTCGGAGACTGCAAGGCGGCTGGGGATGCACCGGCGCACCCTGGCGAGGAAATTGGAGAAGCAGCGGGTGAAGTAAGCGGATGTTTGACCCGAGTCTGCACGATGTTATCGGCTTTGTTTCTGGCGATTGCCGGATGTTCGTGACGGGTGCACGACAAGGGCGCTGGGAATGACTGCATCGATATTCCCAAAGATATGCACTTCGTCCTTTGTTTTGCCGATCAGGCCAGAATCTATATCGCCATCGAGGTTGAGGACGGCAACAAGGTCCATCTTTAACGTGCCACCCGGGCGCAGAGCTTCTGCCAGATCGAACAATGAAGCGCTCGATGTCTGTATCAAATACAGCCATCCCTTGCCGTCAATGCCGACTAGCGAGCGCAGTGCTTTTACCGATTGTTGCGTATCACGGATGCCGTTGGCGCCATTTTTTTCCACTACCAACGGACCAGACTGAATTGCTGAAATGCAATTACCTATGGGTATGGTTTCGATTTCACCGATAACAATATCTCCACCCTCCTTGATGCAAATCATGCCGCGGACTTTTGATGAATTCGTTACCACGTGCGAGGTTTTTTTTCCTTCAGATATGATCAGGCCGGTCGGTATGGGCTTGACAAAGGAGCGAGTAAATCCTCCATTAATCGTCGCAATTGGTGAAACCAGGCGCATGACTTCCCTGAGGCTGAATGCAATTTGGATCGATTTTTTATCTTGTGGATTCGATAAAAAACGAACGTCAACGACTGATACACGGGCAAGTTTCGGGTTGACCCTGACAATGTGCATATTGATGCTATTTGTCAGTGGTCCGTGCTGCACGGTGAAATCGGCCATATGAACACCATGCGCTGCTTCTTTATAAGCATGATTGCCTTGCGCGTCTGCGCAAGAAAGCTTCATGATATACAGGAGCATCAAGCCAAGAATTTTTCGGTTATTTTTTAAATAAATCATTCTTTCACCTTATTTTTCTTGTTGCGCACAATGATGACGCAGGTAATAATTACATCCTCTTTCTGCAAGTCAGTTGGCCGCACAGATAACAAGTGCAAATTTGGCGATATTCTTTCTTTTGTAAACTTGTCGAAATTTAATTTCTTTGTAATCGATACATTGTGCACCGGGCGGTTTTTCGAAATCGATGGATCAAGTCCCTCATCGTCGTTGATGGGCTTTTGATCCACCGTTGCGACGTACTGAAAATCGGCCAGCGTCGTTTCTACATGAATTGTGACTTCGACATCCTGTTCAGGAGTGGAGTAAAACGGGATATTGTTATCAATGAATTTTTCATTGGCCGGCAAAATCATCACTTTGGTGTAGCCCGAATCTACATGGTCGTGCAGGAAGTCAAGCACGTTATTTTTCAAGGAATTCGATTTTTCGCTATCCATGTCGGGGGCGAGTTTCAACAGGTCTTCCCGGATCAGGTTCGGGGGGTAAATATATTTTATCAATGGGGTGAAAATAATTTCCTTATACCCCAGGCCTGCCCAACCAAATGCTCCAAGAATGGTGGCCAAGACTCCTGCGACGGAGAAAAATATTTTCGCCTTTTTTCTGAAATATTTTTCAATATGAGTATCAAATTCTATTTGTTTTTGTAAAGCATCATTTTCATTATCTGCCGCTTCCATGGATCCGCCCCTGAAATGAGAAAGTTGCAAAGTCAAGCTGACTTTTCGAAATGAAGAGGTTGCGATGTGAGCAGACTCCTATTCTTGCAGCTGAAACGACAACAGATATGATAAATATCTAGCCGTTTGCAGGTAGCTTGGAAGTGGACAACCGCGAGAACGCCCGAGAGGCAGAGGCTGAAATAGCGGGTAAAAAATTGCAGTGCCCGCCGTCACGACAGGGAAGCGCTGATCAATCGGTTTTCTGACGAGGTTGGCGCGCTGAGTGGTCACAGGGGCCAAGCCGCGAGGCATGTGCCATGCCACCGATTTGCCGATGTTTTCGGGCTGTTTTTCCACGCCCTGATAGCCGGCGTAGATGAATAAATCAGATGGTATGGACGCCTCCCTCCCGACTTCGTCGATGAAGCAAAACTATGGCCGTGGCGAATTGTCAAAGTGATAGATCCACTTGAACAGGAGAATCCAAATGAAATCCACTATCATCGGCATGGACATCGCCAAGAACGTGTTTCAATTACATACCGTCGATCCTGAGACAGGCGAGATCCATCGCATTAAATTACGTCGCGACGAAGTGTTGCCATTTTTTGTGAAGCGTGCGCCGGCGCTGGTTGCGCTCGAGGCTTGCGGCGGTGCGCACGAATGGGGCCGGCAACTTTGCTCGCTCGGGCATGAAGTCAGGCTGCTCGCGCCCAAATCGGTGCGGCCGTTCGTATTGCGCAACAAGAGCGATGCCGCCGATGCAAGGGCCATCTGGACTGCCGTTCAACAGCCGGAAGCGCATTTCGTTGCCGTCAAAACGGAGCAGCAACAAACTGTTCTGGCATTGCACAGGATGCGCGAACAGTTGATGAAATTTCGCATCATGCAGACCAATGCGTTGCGCGGCATACTCTACGAATTTGGCATTGTGCTGCCATCCGGCTATCCCGCGCTGGCAAAAGCTTGGGCGGACGCCATCGCGTCGGCGGCGCAACGGCTTTCCGCCATCCTGATCGTGAGCTTGCAAGAGCAATGGGCCCGCGTCCAGTCGCTCGACAAGGACATTGCCGTGCTTGAACGTCGCCTGGCAGACTCGTTGCGGCGAACGGAACAGTGCAAAGAGCTGATCAAGATTCCAGGCGTCGGCCTGCTCACGGCGACCGCAGCGGTTGCCACGATCGGCGATCCCGCCACCTTTAGTTCCGGTCGTCAATTTGCCGCATGGCTCGGCTTGGTGCCGCGACAGACAGGAACCGGCGGACGCGTACGGCAACTTGGTTTAAGCAAGCGTGGCGACGTCTATCTGCGGACACTGCTCATGCACGGCGCCAGGGCGATTATTGCGCGCAGCAAGCACTCGCCTTGGATTGAGGAACTCCTCAAGCGCCGGCCATACAGCGTTGCGGTAGCGGCGCTGGCGAACAAGCTGGCGCGCACCATTTGGGCGGTGTTATTTCACCATACCCCATTTGACCCCGAGCATAGCTCGGGGCCATCAATATGAAAAGCACGCCGTAGCACAGGCCAACACCATTTCACTTCAGGAGCGCAAGCGACCAACACATGATGGCGAACAGGTAGGACCGGGACGAGGATAACCTGATAGGGAATTGGAGCCCTTGAACTCGCAAATCAGATAAGGACCTCGTCAGCGAATTCCATCAGGGCCAGCAGGCAATCGACCTGCACCAACAGGCCGGATATAAGACTGCGACCTCAACTGGACCTATCGTGTAAAGTTACTTGACCTCCGGGAGGCGTCCATATAAGTGCTTCCCTAACCGTTGAACAGCGCGATCAGCAGATCGATTTCCTTGTTGCGCTCGATTTCCTTGGCCTTGGTCTCGTCCAGGTGCCAGCGCTTGGCGTAGTTGTCCGCGTCATAGCTGGCGTTCTCGCCCTGCCACAGCGTGAACAGATAGTCCAGGCACTGGCAGGTGCCGCACAGGTGCTGGATCCAGATCACGTTCTTCACGTTGACGAAACAGCCCGCCGCCGAGCGGGGCGTGATGTGGCAGCGCATGTTCTCGTTGCTGCCCGTGATGACGGGGAAGGCCTTCAGGTATTTCGGCCGCTTCTCGGTTACGGCGGCGGTTGCTTTGCCATCCCAGAACTTGTTGCCTTCATCGATGGCTTCGGTCGGGATGCAGAAGACGTTGAACGGAAACTTCGGCACCGCGCCTATGCCACCGTGCAGGTCGTCACAGCCGCATTTCGGTATGCCGTCTAGCAGCCGCTTCAGCTGGGCCGCCCGGGGCACGTAGCGGTTATCGCCGTCGACCAGTCCATACCACTGGCCGAAGCTCAGCTTCTGCAGAGGCAGCAGGCTGTTGTGATGGCATCCCTTGCCGTTCGCGAAGGCCACTTCGCAATGGGGGCAACCCGCGTTTTGATAGCTTGCCTTCGCCTCGACGTAGCGCTGATTGCCCTGGTCCAGTACCTCCTGCACGGCGTGGTGCCCCTCCTTGCCGGCCAATTGCTTCTGGTCGAGCAGGGTGACGATCCGGATGCCGGTGGCGGTGTAGCAAAAGCAGAAATCGGGCGCCTGTTTGGTTCCGTAGTCGACGCGCTTCTCGAATGCCACGCTGTTCGACGGCGGGCGCAGCGTGTCGCATTTGCCGCACTTCGGGGGCGCTGCCTTGCCCGGCTCCAGGTACCAAGGCTGTCGACATTTGCACGTCTCCTTAGGGCATTCCCAGCGCTGCGGCGTGAACACCAGCGTGGCGTTATCGTCGCCCCGCTGCCAACTGCGGCGGAATTCGTCCGGACTGGGGAAAGGTCGGTCGCAGCGGCTGCACGCAGCAATGTTGCCCGCGTTGAAATGCTGGGTGCGGCTGCACCAGGGGCAGGTCCACATCACCTTGTCGCGGCAGGTCACCGTCTCCGCCACGTCCCCGATATCCTCGCTCGTCAAGTATTCCAGCAGCAGTTCCTGCACCGACGGCGGCGGCGGCTCGCTGCCCTTGGGCGCAATCCAGGTAACGCACAAATCCTGGTCGGCGGTAAAGCTGACCTCCTCACCGCAATCGAAGACATGGCGATCGATCATGACCTGGTATTCAATCTGCTGCATCTTGCCGGCCTTGCGTTCCTGTTTGCTGAGCTCGGGCAGATCCTTCGGCTCGATGGTGAGGTCAGCGGTGACCACGGAGGGCTCGGACGATGTCGCCTTGCCAGCGCCCTTCTTCGGCTTCGGCACGCGCGTGGTTCGGACCTCACCGGGAAACAGGGAATAAATCTCGCCGTCCTCGCCTTCGACGTCGACCCGGCTGCCATCCTCGTGGATATCTCTGATCGTGCCCTTCATGACGCGGCCCCAGGCCCGAACACGCGCCGGAACTCGGCATTCAGCCGGCTCATCTTCTCCGGGCCGTCGAGCCGCGCGTCGTGCAGCACCGCGCGCGCCCAGGGGAAATCGTCGCTGTCGTCGAAGCCGGCGCCCAGCCAGATGTGCAGCGCCGCGAAGCCGGCCAGGCCGCCCCTGTGCGTGATGCCGTAGGCGCGTGCCCTGCCCAGCGCGGCGTGCACCGTGCCGTTCAGCTCCACGTCGTTGACATTGGCGAGTTCGGCGCCGAACAGCTCCCGCAGGCGGGGCAGCAGGCTGGCCGCGTAACGGTCGTTCTCGGCCTCGCGGAAGCGGGCCAGCTGGGCATTCCGGATCGTGACGGTCACGCGCTGCTCCTTGATGGGGAAACACGACAGTGTACCCACGAGGAGCACGGGCCGGCAAGGGCAGTGCTAAAATCGCCACTTAAGGCTGGCATCGTTGGAGCAATGCTGGATGAGCCGGCAAAAGCGGGATTGTCGGCCTACAGGCTCTATCTGCTGTCTGCCGGGTCTCCGTGTGGCTCGCAATGTACCGCCTGGCGTGCGATGGGGCGGCGCGTCTGCCGTTACGCCATTTTCAACGAGTTCATCCGCTTCAAGTCCTCCACCGACGGCGGAAACAGGTAATCGGTCTTTCTGTCGACCGGTACGACATTGCTCATCCGGCCTCGCTGCGGGAGATTGAATCATCACCACCCATTTTACCGGTTCAGCTCACTTCCTTCGAGTCAATAGTCCGACAGACTGCGTCGCCCAAACGGTAATCGCGCGCCCATATCCCGGTCGCATCGGGACGGAACACCCGCACACCCTGGCCTGTGTCGAACTCGGCATATAAGCGACTTGCCGGCCCCAGGAAGACAGTGAATTCGGCGGCGGTGCAGGTTGGCAGATATACCGTGAGCACGCGCGGATCGTAAAAGCGGAATGCCAACTCCTTGCCGTCCTCGGTGCGGACGCGCAGAAACTTTTTAAAGTGCAGGCGCAGCTGGCCCAGCGGGACCTCCGACGGCGCCAGCGCCAGGACGCCCCAGGCTTGGCCCCATCCAAGGTTCAGCAGCAGTGCCGTGCCAGGCGATTCCGGCTTCAGGTGAACCAGGTAAGGCGCGGCGGCCTGCAGGCGCGGGTGCAGCTCTCCCGCAAACAGGCACTCGTAATCGAGATCGCCCGATTTCACAAGGGACGCGATCTGCGGATCACGCGCGCCGTCGAGCAGCCAGTACACCTGCTGCGTCGCCTGACCATCCCCAACTGGCCAAAGCATCGCGGTAAGCGAGTCGAGCACTTGTTTATCCATGAATCGCTTACTCCTGTTCGAGTTGATGTTTCGCGCAAATCTCGCAAAAGGGTCTTCCGTCAACCGCCGCCTGTTCCAGGGTCTGCGCCTGGGCCAGTTGATCGAGCTCGTGACTATCCTGTTCTTCTTGCTGACGTTTGGCGCAGATTTCACAGAACGGCGTTCCTGTCACTGCCGCCTGTTCCAATATCTCGGCCTGTGCAAGCTGATCGGCCTGCTCAAAGCTGTCTTGTTCGATCACGTCACTGTTTTGCTCAACCGTCTGACGCTGCGCGCATAGCTCACAAAATGGCGTGCCCGTGATCGCAGCGTGCTCCAGCGTTTCCGCCTGGGCGATTTGTTGCGATGCTTCCGGCCCGTCTTCCTCCGCCAGCGGCTCGTCGTCCACCACCACCGTCTGGTTCGCGCGGATCTCGCGCAGCGGCGCTCCCGTCACCGCGGCTTGCTCCAGCGTCGCCGCCTGGGTGATATTCTCGGCCGCCTCGGGCGAATCAGCGCCTTGGGATGTCGATGGCGCATCCACGATAACGGTCGCATCCTCGGGCACCAGCGCTTCGGTCGGCACAGAGACCGGCTCGGCCAGCGGCGCAAGCGGCGGTGTAGGTGGCGCCAGCTCGCTCAACAATGGCAAGGCTGCGATGGCAGCGCCCGACAGCGAACCGGTGACCGGCGCCACCAGTCGCCCCGGGCGGCCAAGGTGCGCGTTCTCCTGCATGACCACGATGGTGCCGGCGGCCAGCCGTCCCGCAAGTGCGTGCATCCAGCCGTCCGCACCGGCATGGTTACTCACCAGTGCCGTATTGGAGCGTTGCAGCATGGACTTCAGTTCGGCGCACGCGGCCGGCTCACCGGCCCAATAGCGCACGTAGCGCATGGCCTCGTCGAAGGACGAAAAGCGGCGCTGCGTTGCCATCGGGGCCGCCAGGCCCAGGCCATTGGTGCTGAAATGCTGGTGCCCGGCCAGGGCTGCCGCGTGGTAGAAGATGACCCGCGCAGGATAGCGCCACAGACTTGCCAATGGATGCAACATGGGAGGAAGTCTGAATTGAGATAGTTGCAGATATTATCATGTTTCGCTCAGACAAATGAGCTGACCGTGTGGCGCCCACAGAATTCGGAAAAAAGCACGATAAGCGGTTGCGCAAACGACCGTCTGAGCTCGAACAGCGCTTTTGTTCGCTCACTGGTCGGGCATTTGGCGCGCCCGCCTCGTCAGAAAACCGAATTGATCAGCGTTTCGCTGGCGCAAGGCAGGGTGGGGCGCATGTCGGGCCACATTGTTTTTGCCGCACTCCGGATTGTCTTTCTAAGCTGGAATCAAGCACATGCGCGGTCCGCCAGCCATTCCATCTTCTGCACCTGGATATGCGGATGGCTCTCCAGCGGCTCCCACTCCGGCAGGAACACAAATCCCTGCTTTTTGTAGAAGGCCGCCGCCCGCGCATTGTCGGGCGCCACATCCAGCACCAGCCTTGACTGTCGGTCGGCCACGCAAAGCTGCTTGACAGCCTCGACCAGCCCGGCGGCAATTGCCATGCCGCGATACTCCCGCTTTACCCACATCGCCTGCAGGCTGGCCTCGCCGTTGAGGCTGACCACATGCGCGGCAATGCCTATTGGCTGGCTGCCGGCGTAGGCCAGCACGAACGTGCGCTGTGGCGTGCTGGCCGCGCGCCGTTGCCAATCCTCGTCCGTGAACGCCGCCGCGCTGGCATGGCTTGCCCCAAACGCGGTCGGCGCATCGAGCAGGGCGGCCAGGCGGGTGGCTTTTAAATCTTGCCAGTCGGCGGCTTCGGTAGCGCGTATGGCCAGCTTCAATTGAACACGATTGCCGTCTTGTGTTCGATGCTGAGGCGGCAAGCCTCGTAGGCGGCCAGCCAGGCCATCAGCTCGCGCTGCAGTCCATCTTCGGCATCGATGCGCCCGCTGATGCGGTCGGCTTCCTCGTCGTTCAGTTCTTCACCGAGCAGGAAAATGCCCAGTGCGGGCGCCACCGTGACCAGTTCTTCGCGCAGCTTGTAGGACGAACCCAGCATGCCGCCGACCAGCTCATGTTCGTCATCGCCAAAGATAACCTCGTCAAACACGATGGGGAAGTAGAACCCTTCGCAATCGGAATGGCAGATCAGATGGCTGTCGAACATGTCCTGGGCTTCATCGAGTACCGGGTCTTGCGCAGGTTTTTCGCCGTCAACCACAGGCGTTGCGCGCCACTGGCCATCGAGCGCCGCATGTGCATATGCGCGGCGCAGATAATGCAGAAAACTGTAGGGAAAAGAACCCATCACGGCGCGTGAGCGCAACTCCGGCAAGGCAGCCGGTTCCGTGTGTTCCGGCAAGCCTGCTTTTTGAAGCAGGGCATTGGCGACGCCGAACGCGGAGGATAGCCACTGTGCTCCTTCCGGGTCGTCCTGTTTTAAATCGGCGAGCGCGCCAACGGATATTTCCAATCCCATGCTGTGTTTCCTTGTCTAGTCTGTCAGGTTGTGCTTGTGATGTCAGGCGCCAAGCTCGGGCTTGTTGGTGGATGACGATACCTTCTGAAAAGGTTCGTCCATGATCGTCAGCGTGGGAACGCCAGCGATCAGCGCTGTTTCCAGCTTCGGTTCCAGCGCAGGCACGTTGACCGCGCCATCCACATAAGTGGCGGGAAAACGCGTTTCGGCCAGCTTGCCGGTCAGCGTATTGCGCACATAGCGCACGGCGACCAGGTCCCTGCCTTCTTTCTTGATCACCAGCATGTTCGGCACCGTGGTGCGCGCCAGTTGCCAGGTGCCGATATAGTCATCGACGCCTTCGGCATGGGCACCCAGCGTGCACAGCAGGGCGGCAGCGCCCAACACCAGTTTTTTCATGATCACGGTCTTCTCCAGTGGTGCAATCGCGACATGGATTGCTTTAGCCATACTAGCATTTCCACACGGAGATTTTGGCGCGAAACGGGTGCGAACCTGGTAATTATGTTGGCCGTGTCGCTTATGACTGATCCCACACTTCCACCGTCAGCAACTGATCCGGCGCGCAGGCCGCGATCCGCTCCTGGTGCACCGTAGCGCTGCCTTTCCAGGCGGACGGCTCGGGACCATTGAAATGGCCCAGGTGTTCCTTGATGCCGCGGGCGAGGACGGGGGTGATCTCGCTGGCCAGCGCCGTAAAGCGGTTCGGATAGCCATTGAAGCTGTGCTGCTCGGCCTTGCCCTGCTTGCACAGTTCCACGATCCAGTCCATGCCGCCCAGGCCTGATTCCCAGTTGGCCAGGGTCGCTTCCTTGTTGCCGCCACCGGGCAGGGCGCGCTGCGCCAGCGTTTCAGTTGATATGACAGTCCACCAGCCGAGCATGTGCTACTCCTTGAAGAAATATTTATTTGGTCATCGCGCGGCGCAGCAGATAGCTGAGCGCGTCGACGGCGGCCACCATCAGCAGCATGGCGATGATTACGGTGGCGGCCTGTTGCATCTGGAACAGCGACAGATGGTATTTCAGCATCTGCCCCAGGCCACCGGCGCCGACCACGCCCAGGATGGCGGCGGCGCGGATATTGTTTTCCCAGCGATACAGGGTGTAGGACATCATCTGCGGGCTGCACTGCGGCAAGGTCGCATACAGAAAGGCCACCGCCGGGCGCGCGCCATTGATGCGCAAGGTGGCGGCCGGCAGCGGCGGGCAGTTTTCGAATGCATCGGCAAACAGCCGGCCCAGCACGCCCACCGTATGCAGCGCCAGCGCCAGGGTGCCGGCAAACGGGCCCAGGCCGGCGGCTATCAGCAAAATGGACGCCCACACCAGTTCGGGGATCGAGCGCAGGACGTTCAGGAAACCGCGCGTGACGTTGCGCGCCAGCACGCCAAAGCGGCCGCTGGCGGGCAGGGCCAAAAGCCCCCCAAGGATGGCTGCGATCACCGTGCCGATGGCCGACATGGCCAGGGTTTCAAAGGTGGCGATGCCGACTTTTGACAGGAAGGCGGGGGCCAGTTCCGGCGGCGCGAAGCCGTGCAGGAAGTCCAGGGTGGTACGGATCGCTTCGCCGCTGAAGAATTCGCCCCATTTTAAAGGCAGGCTGGCAAAGCTGGCGACGATCAATAGCACCAGGCCTGCCAGCAAGGCCCAGGTTGACCAGCGTACCGGTTCCGCGACCGGCAGGGGCGGCAGTGTGAAATCGTGCTTCATGACAGCCTGCGCCGCAGCATGGCGGACACTGCATCGGCGCCGGCCACCAGCAGCACGAATACCATCAGCATGGTGGCCAGCTCGCTGCCGGCCATCATCTTCATCGACTCATCCATGCGCTGGCCCAGGCCGCCGGCGCCAACAAAACCCATCACCACCGAGCCGCGGATCGCGCATTCCCAGCGGTAAATCGTGTACGACACCAGTTCCGCGGCCGATTCCGGCAGGGCGCCATACAGCAGCGCGGCCAGGCGCGGGCTGCCATTGTTCAGCAGGGCATTGCAGGCGGACGCGTCCGACGATTCGAGGATTTCCGCGTAGACCTTGCCCAGCATGCCGCAGTAGGTCAGCGCAATCGCGATCACGCCGGCCGTCGGGCCCAGGCCGACGATGCGCACCAGTAAAAGTGCCCAGACCAGTTCCGGCACGCTGCGCAGCAACACCAGCAAGGTGCGCACGCCGTGGCGCAGGGCGGCCGCCAATGGCGACACCCGGCCTGAACCTATGCGCGAAATCGATAATCTTTCCGTCACCAGCAGGGTCAGGGGAATGGCGCCCAGCATGGCCAGCGCCATGCCGGCGGTGGCCATGGCGATGGTTTCCCAGCTGGAGACCAGCACCAGTTGTAAAAATTCGGCCGAGTGGGCTGGCGGCACGAAGCTGGACAAGAAGTTCCAGGTCGCTTCCAGGCTTTGCGCGTCCCACAAGATCCAGGGCTTGAATTCGGCCTGCACCAGCATCGGCCACAGCACGATCAGCACCACCGCCGCCGTGATCAGGCGCCCGCGCCAGGCCGGGTCGCGCGGCATGGCCGGTTTTGCCGCGTTCAGCAATGCGGCCTCGCCGCTTCGAGTTTTTCCGCGACAGGATCGAATTGCGGCGCGGGATCCATCTTGTTTTGATACAGGGCGGCGATCATCGCGTCGCTCACTTGCGAGGCGGGTGCATCGAAAACGACTTGCCCATCGCGCAGGCCGATAATGCGGGGAAAGCAGGCACGTGCGATCTCGACCTGGTGCAGGCTGCAGATCAAGGTCGCGTTGCGCGCCGTGGCTTCTTCCTGCAATACGGCGATGGTCTGCACGGCCAGGGTCGGGTCGAGTGCCGACAAGGGTTCGTCGACCAGGAATACTTCTGCGTTCGATACCAGCGCGCGCGCCATGCCGCAGCGCTGGCGTTCGCCGCCGGACAGGCGGTCGACCCGTGCGTACAATTTATCCTGCAGATTGAACTTGCCCAGCGCTTCCCAGGCGGCGCGCGGGTCGAGCGGCGCCACCAGCGAACGGATCGCCGTCCACAAGCTCCATTGCGGCAGCCTGCCGGCCAGCACGGCGTTGACCACGCGCTGGCGCGGCGGCAGCGGCGGCGTTTGCGGCGCCAAAAACAGGCGCGCGCGCAAGGCGTGGCGCGCGCCGCTGGCCAGTTGCCACGGTGACGCGCCGAGGATGGCCAGCGTGCCGGATGCGGGCCGCAGCGCGCAGGCCAGGGTATGCAGCAAGCTGGTCTTGCCGGCGCCCGAAGGGCCGATCAGGGCGATCTGTTCACCTTGAGCCACGTCCAGGCTGAGTTCGCGCAGCGCCAGCGCATTGCCGGCCGCGCCCGCGTGGTGGACGCTGACTTTGTGAAGTTGGAATGTCATGCGATGTTTTTGTTTGAGATACTTGCGAGCTCGTACATTTATCGAGCCCTGGGACAAAGAGCCGGGGTCAGACCCGACGGGGAAATACGTCCCAATGGGACGTATTTCGATCGCGAAGCGACTGACCCCAGTTTTCTGCTGCGGGCCAAGAGTTATTTCAACAACTTCGCATCACGCGCAGCCGCTTCGATATCCTTGTAGTTCTCGGCCTTGGTCGGGATGAACTTGGTGGCGCGCTGAAGTTCCAGGATTTCCTTGCCTTCAGGCGTGGACGGGTCCAGTGCCAAAAAGGCGTCGGTCAGCTTCTGGCGCACGACCGGGTTCATGTCCGAGCGCACGCTCCAGTTGTAGTCGAAATAGCCGGGGGTGGTGTAGAACACGCGGACCTTGGCCGGGTCGACTTTTTTCGATTCGACCAGTTTTTCCCATACCGAGATATTCAGGGTGCCCGCATCGACCTTGCCGCCGGCCACGGCCGCCACGGTCGCGTCATGCGCGCCGGAAAACGCGATGCGCTTCATGTCGACGTCCGGATTGATTTTGGCGGCCAGCAGGTAGTAGCGCGGCATCAGGTGGCCCGAGGTCGACGACTCGGAACCAAACGTGAAATTCTTGCCTTTCAGGTCGGCCAGGCTGTTGATGTCCTTGCTGGTGGTCACGAACACGGAGCGGAACTTGGTGTCCTCCTCGCGCTGCACCAGCGGCACGATCTTGCCGCCGCTGCGCACGTTCGCCTGCACGAAGGTAAAGCCGCCGAACCAGACCATGTCCAGCTTGTGGTTGATCAGGCCTTCGACGGACGCGGCGTAATCGGTGACCGGCGTAAATTCCACCTTCATGCCCAGCTTCTTCTCCAGGTAGCTGCCCAGCGGCTTGAACTTGCGCTGCAATTCGGTCGGCGCTTCGTCGGGAATCGCCGAGACGCGCAAGACCTGCTGCGCCTGGGCGATGCCGCTGTGGATCGCCAGGGTGGCGGCGACGGTGGCCAGGATGGCGGGGAATTTGGAGAACGTTGTCATGCGATTACCTTTTAGGTTGTTTATTAAAATACGGAAACGCCAGTACTGCCTGCCTGCATTTCGCCGATCACGGCCGCTTCCGCAAAGCCTTCGGCGCGGAAAATTGCCAGCACCTGCTCGACCGCTTCGGGCGCGCACGACACCAGCAGCGGGCCGGCCGTTTGCGGGTCGGTCAGGATGGCCTGGTCGATGGCGTTCACGGACGGGGCCAGCGATACCTGCTCGCCATAACCCTGCCAGTTGCGCCCGGAGGCGCCCGTGATATTGCCTTGCCCGGCCAGTTGGCGCACTTGCGGCAGCAGCGGCACGTCGTTCAGGGCGATGCGCGCCTGCAATTGGGCGCCGCGCGCCAGCTCCAGCGTATGGCCCAGCAAGCCAAAGCCGGTGACATCGGTCAGCGCATGCACGCCGTCCAGCAGGGCCAGCTTCTTGCCTGGCGTATTCAATTTGGTGGTGTTGGCGATCAGCGCCGCATAGCCGTCGGCGTCCAGCAGGTTTTTCTTCAGCGCCGCCGACAATACGCCCACGCCGATCGGTTTGCCCAGCACCAACTGGTCGCCGGCGCGCGCGCCCGCATTGCGCTTGACTTGCGACGGGTGGACCAGGCCCAGCACGACCAGGCCGTAGATCGGCTCGACCGAATCGATGGTATGGCCGCCGGCGATGGGAATGCCGGCCTGGGCGCACACGGTTTCGCCGCCTTTCAGGATCAGGCCGATGGTTTCCACCGGTAGCTTGTTGATCGGCATGCCGACCAGCGCCAGCGCCATGATCGGCGTGCCGCCCATGGCATAGACGTCGGAAATGGCGTTGGTGGCGGCGATGCGGCCAAAGTCGAACGGATCGTCGACGATGGGCATGAAGAAATCGGTGGTGGCAATCAGCGCCTGCTCGTCGTTGAGCTGGTAGACGGCGGCGTCATCGGCCGTTTCGATGCCGACCAGCAGCTCTTTCGGAATCGGAAAACCGCCGCTGCCTTTCAGGATATCGGCCAGCACGCCCGGCGCGATCTTGCAGCCGCAGCCGCCGCCATGGGCAAATTCGGTCAATCGGATCGGTGCTGCAATGCTATCTGACATGGGAGTTCCTGCTGATGTTGGTATTAGTTATTGCCGATAGTACACAAGCTGAGAGCAGCTTGCTTAAAAGCAGCATCGGAGATATCGGGCAGCAGCAGTGGTGACGCCTGTTCGTAGCGGCGGAAATTGCGCTTGATCGACTGCAAGTAACCGGGGTCGTAGTGCTGCACCAGCAGTTCTTCGACCAGCTCGCGCATGCGGCCGGCCAGGGCCAGTTGCTGCCAGTGGCTGATTTTCTCGCGGCCATGCAGCTGCGTCAACAGCGCCAGCTGCACATTGAGCTTTTCCGGGTCGCCAACGAAGTGTTCATAGTCTTCCATCAGCAGCTGCACGCGGTGGCTGGTCGACAGTTGCACGGCAGTACACTCGGCGGCGCGCATCTTGTCCATCAGCGCGTCGGGCACGCGCAAGCGGCCCACTTTCTTGCTTTCGGACTCGATGAACACGGGTTTGGCGGCGTCAAAATGGCGCAGCTGCTGCCACAAGCCGCTTTCAAACGCCTTTTGCGATGGCTGGTCCGCCGTCGGCAAGCCGCCCAGCACCGAGCCGCGATGGGCCGCCAGTTGTTCCAGGTCGATCACTTGCGCGCCCTGGCTGTCGAGCACTTGCAGCAAGCGGCTCTTGCCGCTGCCGGTGGGGCCGCACAGCACGTTGATGAAGTCAAACGCGTCGGGCAGGGTGGCCAGCTCGGCATTCACATGGCGCCGGTATTCCTTGTAGCCGCCATCGAGTTGCGTCACGGGCCAGCCGATGCGCGCCAGGATATGCGCCATGGCGCCGCTGCGGTTGCCGCCGCGCCAGCAATACACCAGCGGCTTCCACGATTGCGGATGGCCAAGAAAATGGGTTTCGATATGGTGCGCGATATTTTTCGCGATCAGCGCCGCGCCCAGTTTTTTCGCCTCGAACGCGCTGGTCTGCTTGTACAGGGTGCCGATCTTGACGCGTTGCGCGTCGTCCAGCACCGGCAGGTTGATGGCGCCCGGCAGGTGATCCTCGGCAAATTCGGACGGGCTGCGCACGTCGATAATCGTATCGAATTCATGCAGCTGCGGCAGGATCTCGGCAAAGGGCAAAACTGCGGGGTATTTCATCGTGGCGGCGCCGGGAAAAGAGAGAAGCCGTATTATCCCCGATAACCGCCGCCGGTGTGAGCTCAGCCGGGCAGATGGCCTAGCAGTTGGCCTATCATCGGCGCCAGCAGCACCGTCACCACACCCGAGAAAATCATCGTCAGGCTGGCCACCGCGCCTTCTTCCGTGCCGACCCTGCGCGCCACCGACAGGCCAAAGCCGTGCGCGGCCGCGCCATACGGAGCGCCGCGGGCGATGCGCATGCGCAGCGGCAGCAGTTTGAGCAGTGGTTTGCCCAGCATCAGGCCGAACAAGCCCGTCATCACCACGAAGATGCCCGTCAGCTGGGCCGAGCCGCCCATCTGCCGCGAGGCCTCCAGCGCAAACGGGGTGGAAACCGACCGCGCCAGCAGGCTGCGCGCCATGTCGCCATGCACACCCAGCAAGCGATCCAGCAACAAGGTGGCGGCGATGGACGCCACAATGCCGGCGCAACTGCCCAGCGACAGGGCCAGCCAGTGCTTGCGGATCAGCTGGCGTTCCTGGAAGATCGGCAGTGCAAACGCCACGGTGGCCGGCCCCAGCAGCCAGGGCAGCCAACGCGTTTCGCCAAAATAAGTGCTGAAAGGCGTGGCGGTGGCTTGCACGATGACAATCAATATGGCCGAGGTGCAGATCGCCGGCGTCAGCAAAAAGTGCGGGTGGCGCCGGTGCAGCGCCTGGTTGGCATAAAACAGCACCAGGGTCAGCAGCAAAAACAACAAGGACAGCAGAAGCGTGTTCATGCGGCGCTCCTGGCCGCGCGCTGGCGCAGCAGCTTTTTCAGGCGCAATTTTCGTTCATAGCGGCATACCCATTCCACCGCAAACGCGGTCGCCAGCATCACGCAGGCAAAGCCCAGGCCGATGTCGAGCAGCAAAATCAGGCCCTTGGCCTTGATCAGGTCGGTAAATTGCACCACCGACACCACCAGCGGAATAAAGAACAGCAGCATATTGGCCAGCAGCCAGTTGGCGCCCAGTTCGATCGCGCCAGGCTTGACCCAGCCGCTGGCCAGCAGCGCCACCAGCACGAACAAGCCCACCACGCCGCCCGAGAAAGGTAGTTGCAAAGCGGCGGCGGCATGGTCGGCGGCCCACCAGGCGGCAATCAGGATGCCCACCTGCCACAGCGTTTGCGCGGGCCGGCGCCAGACCGGTGTGCTGGCTTGGGGCAGGGCGGGAGTGGAACAGCTGGCGTGCATGGCAGGCTTTCAATGGCGGAAGATTGCATTGTAGGCGGCCATGATTAAAAGATAAAATGACTTAAACTTATGAGGTTCATTCGATATTGGAATGCATGATGGATATCCGCTCGCTGCGCTACTTCGTGGAAGTAGTGGAACAAAACAGTTTTACACGCGCCGCCAGCAAGCTGCACGTGACGCAACCCACCGTCAGCAAGATGATCGCGCAGCTGGAACAGTCGCTGGACCTGGCCTTGCTGGACCGTGTCGGCAAGCGTTTTACCCTGACCGACGCTGGCAAGGTGGTGCTGTCGCGCGCGCATGAACTGCTGGCCCTGCATGCCGAACTGAAGGTGGAATTGCGCGACTTGCAGCACCTGGAGCGCGGCGAGCTGCGCGTGGGCGTGTCGCCGCAAACGCATACGGTGATCGCGCCCTGGCTGGCCGAGTACCACCAGCGCTATCCGGGCGTCGAGCTGAAAATGGTCGAAAGCGGCACCCAGGCGATCGAACGCGACTTGCGCAAGGGCACCATCGAGCTGGGCACCATGCTCGACTATCCCGGCAATGCCGCCAGCTGGCAGGAATTCGAAGCGCTGCCGCTGGTGCGCTCGCCCCTGTGCCTGCTTGCGCCGCCCGATTCCAGCTGGCAGGGGCGAAGCGCGGTGGCCCTGGCGGAACTGGCGGACAGCCCGTTTGTCTTTTATGGCGACGCGTTTGCCCTGAACGAGATCGTGCTGGACGCCTGCCAGCGTGCCGGTTTCGTGCCGCGCATTACCAGCCGCAGCGGCCAATGGGATTTTATCGCCTCGCTGGTGCGCCTGGGCGTGGGCGTGTGTCTGCTGCCGAAGATGTTCTGCGACACCCTGGACCCCAGCCAGTTTGCCATCGTGCCCTTGGCGGGTCCGCCGGTGGAATGGAATCTGATGCTGGCCTGGCGCCGCGCGGGGCGCCTGTCGTTTGCCGCGCGCGCCTGGCTGGACCTGGTGCGCGCGCATATGGATGATGCGGGTCCCGCAGTGCGATTACAATAGGCGACCGCAACCACACCACCAGAACATGAACACCACCGTCACGACCAAACTCAGGCGCACCACCACTTCCATGCTGCTGGGCTTGGCATGCACGGTCGGGCTGATGGGCGAAATGGGCTATGCCCAGGCCGCCATCCCCGTGTATGGCTTTCTGGTAAAAAATACCTATCCGCACGATCCGCGCGCCTTCACCCAGGGCTTGCTGTTCAAGGACGGCCATCTGTATGAAAGCACGGGCCAGAACGGCCAGTCATCCTTGCGCAAGGTCGAGCTGAAGACGGGCAGGGTACTGCAGCGCGAAATGCTGGACCAGAACGTCTTCGGCGAAGGCATTACCGACGTCGGCGACGAGATCATGGCGCTGACCTGGACCTCGCAGACCGGCTATGTGTTCGACCAGAAAACTTTCAAGCTCAAGCGCAAGTTCGAGTACCAAGGCGAAGGCTGGGGCCTGGCCAGCGACGCGAAATACGTCTACATGAGCGACGGCAGCGCCGCCATCCGCGTGCTGAACCCGAAAACCATGGCCGAAGTGCGCCGTTTCGACGTCAAGGCCGAAGGCAAGCCGATCGCGCGCCTGAACGAACTGGAAATCGTCGACGGCCAACTGTTTGCCAATGTCTGGGGCGCCGACGTGATCGCCCGCATCGACCCGGCCAGCGGCAAGGTGATTGGCTGGATCGACCTGACGGGCTTGCTCCCTCCAGCCCAGCGCGGCACCGAAAACCCGGACGCGGTCCTGAACGGCATCGCCTGGGACAAGCACGGCAAGCGCCTGTTTGTCACCGGCAAGCTGTGGCCCAAGCTGTTCGAGATTGAGCTGATTGAGATTCAGCGGCATTAATTTGGGGCAAGGGCTTTCAGCCCTATCACCTTGGGAAAAGTTCGCAGTATTTCTTTACTGTGGGAAGATATATGAATAGCCGTGCCGTTTCGTTGAGGGCAGATGGCCCAATACATGCCTTTTAAAAGTAGTATCGCTCGGCACGCAAGGCTACTTTGGGAGGCCAATATTCTGCTTGCAGAAGAAAAATATGCAGAAAGCCACTCGTCGTTTATGCTCAGCACATTACGCATCACCAACTGCCACTGTTAATTAACCCAGTGCTGCGCTTGCTCTTGAAACCACCCTGCCAACGAAGGCAGCCGGCGATTAGAATTCATTTTATTTTTTGAAAGAAAAAGATTACTATGCGTCATTTGATTACCGCCGGGTTCGTTTCTGATGATGTTATTTTGATAATTTTCGATATATAACGTTATTTGCTAGAGAGGTATCGATGAGCATCTTTCGAGAGAAGCCAGCCTTCTATTACACCGCAGTGGGTTTGCTGGTGATTTACATTATTCTGACTCTAATCTCGTTAAATTCTCAATATCATGCCAGTGGTGTGGAGAATTTCTCTTACCTAAAGAGCATCGGATTGGTCGTTCTGAACATTTATTTCCTCTCCTCTAAGAATCGCGCTTTCAACTACCTTGCGCTTGTATGGCTCATCGTTTTGCCGTACGGGCGATATGTCGAGATTTATAGATTGGTTTCGTCCGGCAGCGTTAGCCTTTTGGATATCATCGCCAGCATTGATGGACTACGAATCTTTGTTTGGATGGTAGCAGTTTTAGTTTTGGTATCGAAACTCGCTGTAGATCGCTACATAAATCCACAGGTCATCGCTGAGTAAAGGCCATATGTAGAATCGCAACGCTCCAGAAAGGTGTGTAACCTGCCAACGGCGACCACCTGTCAAAAGTGGATGACTGACATTACTCTTCATTACTCAATTTAAGTATGCCAAGTTACGTAAAAAGACATTGGGACAAGACTAGAGGTGACAGGTACGATGCATGGGGCACGTCCTGGTGGTACTTTGAAGTCGATGGTACAGGCTGGGTGACCCGACAAATTGAGCAGTACGATTCTGGTCCGCTGCTTTGCTATAGTACCGAGCAGGAGAGCGACGAATTTGGCGGGATCTCAGAAAAACCTCTCGATTTATCAGAGCCAAGGTACAGTGCGATTTCTCATCAAGAGTTCGAATCAATTTGGAGAGCCGCATAGTGCTTCCGTTATCGGCCAAGATCGGACCTTGGCGATGTACACCTGAAACGCAAAAGGAAACTTATGAAACGAGTGGTTCACTTCGCCCTTGGCATGGCAACTGGAACTTTGCTCTATACCCGGTTTCTTGGTGAGGCTCATCAACTTGATTGGGGACGTGCGGCCTTGATCGGTATATTTGTGGGCTTGGCGGGCACAATATACGTGCTGGTCTGGCCACAGAAGAGCCGCAAATAATAGCTCTCTCCCCTGAAAATCGGGAGTGTCAGCGTTGGGGCGAATCCAGCCTGTCGTGGGTTGCGCTGGATTTTCCATCTGACAACCTGCTATGCTTGTCCGAACGGCCGGGTTCGGCCAGAAGCGGACATTTGATGCTCCACCATGTCAACGATAAATCCATGAAAGCAGAATTCCTTAGTCCTCACGATCCCTACCTTGAGTTCGACCAAGTCCTAGCTGCCGCTGGTGAGATATCGGACTCCGAGGTCGTTGCAAGCGTGGCCGTGATTGTTGACAGCGCACCGCTTGCCCGAGTAGACATTCTTGCGAGTGCAGGCGAGTCATGCTTCAGGGACGTACGTTCCATTGACAGCATGATTTACATTGGCTACGGGCGGTTCGTCTTCGTCGTCGACGTTCATCTTGGCTACGTGCGCCGCTTCTCACTAAGCGGGTATTTCGGGCATCTATATGACTCGCGTGACCTGGATCATCTTGATCGTCAGATCTCCGTCCTTGCCGCATCTGCATCTGAAGTGCTCGCATTTGACCGTACAGGGGGTCTGATCTGGAAGCAGCACGACCTTGGAATTCATGGCGTGGTACTCCACCGTGCGACACCCGGTACGATTGATGGAGAAGGAGAATGGGATCCACCTGGTGGGTGGCAACCGTTCAGCTTAAGGTCAGACACTGGTTCGATAATCCGATAATCGCTTCGGGGCGGTTACAGCCCGATGTGAGAATTCTTGCGTTTTGTAGATGGGCAAGCTGCTATCCTAGCAGCGCAACGGGCCGCGTTCGGCCAGGAGCGGTCTGGGATACGCGCTGCAGCGTACGCGGGCACTCATAGTCCAGCGCATCGCGTGTTTGGCGCCGGCGGCATTACGATCTTTTCCGCGGCATCTGAGGCCATGAACGCGCGCAAGGCGACGAGGCCGCTGTTGTTATCGACGCGCGGACTGCCAGGTTAGCATAGTAAATCAGCCCCCTATCATTTACTTTTGGGGGGATTGCTAGATTTGCTAGGTTTAAGGGCCGGGTTATTCCCTGGTGTGGTTTTGTTATCACGGCGGCGCTGATCCGGCAGCCCTGTTGATTTTGCTATCGGCTTTGGTCCTGGTTTAAGTGCCATGTCTGCTCTCCTTTGTAGTTCAAAAATTACAATTTTTGTTTACTTTTCAACATAAAGTTGGTTAAGGGTAGCATATTTTTCATACGAAAAATCGACTTATTTTACGATGGTACGAATGACCGCTTTGGGGCGATAGCAGACGTTTGCTGATTCAAGCCCTGCAGAGGTCCAGCCCACGAACGTGTGCCCGGCGATGTTCATGCCTGTATCTGGCTCTGCGCGGGGAGAATGGCTAACTGCCGCGCTGTCAAGTGTCTCGCAGACGGTCTCCTTCATAAAATCAGGCCTTGATACGCAAATTGTCGTCCGCCGCGCCAGACTGGTGGACCACCACCTTGCTCACTTGGCCGGCCGCATCGCGCACGAATTGCATATGAACCAGCGTGTTTCTGATAAAGAATCCGTCAGTCGAATAGGCATGCACGGGCGTGATATCGCCGCCGGTGCGTTGCATCAGCAACTGGTCGGCCTCGCGCCGGAAAGTGCGCTGCTCGGCGGCGTTGATGGCGTACACGCCGGCATAGGCGTCGAGTGTCGCGGTGTCGAGCTTTATCTCCTCAAACTCCACGAACGGGTCACCGAGCGCCATCGCGCCGATTTTTTGGGCGATATATTCCGGATCCACGATACCGTCGTCGGCATTGCTCAGCACCGCCACGAACAACTGGTCTTCCGGCAGGCGTAGCGCGAAGGTCATGAAGCCGTTGATGGCGCCACCGTGGGCCAGCATCGGCCGCTGCCGCAGTGTGCCGATTTCCCAGCCATGGCCGTATGCGCATGCGCTGCCGTCGGCAAGCGGGTAGTGCGTGAACGCCCTGGCCCAGTTCGCTGCGCTGATGAGCTTGCCACTGGCAATCGCCTGCTCCCAGCGCGCCATGTCGTCCACTGTCGAGACCAGCGCGCCGGCCGCATAGGCCTGGCTCATGCTCATCGGATCGCAGGGACCAAAACCGCCATCGCGCCGGGTATGCCCGGCCGCCCGAGGCTGTGGGCCGCGTTCATGGCCTTCATGGCTGGTGGCATTCATCCCCAGCGGCACGAATATGCGCTGTTCGACGAAGCTGGCATAGGACATGCCCGAGACTTTCTCGATCAGCGCGCCCAGCAGGTAGTAGCCCGAATTGTTGTAGTTGAAGGCCGTGCCTGGCGCAAATTCGAGCTTGTCGTCCTTGAAGCTGTCGATCATTTCGGCCACCGTCACATCCCTGGTGATGTTGGCCTCGAAATCGTCCTTGTCGGTGAAGCTGACAATGCCCGAAGTGTGGGTCAGCAGGTGCTCGATGGTAATCTGCCTGCCCTGGGCCGGGTAGTCGGGCAGGAAGCGCGTGATCTGGTCGTGGATGGACAGCTTGCCTTCCTCGGCCAGCATCAAGATCGCCACGGCCGTAAATTGCTTGCTGATCGAACCCAGGCGGAACGTTGTCTGCGGTGTCATCGGCTGTTGCTGTGCGATACAGGCGCTGCCATACGCCTGGCGGAACAGTGTCTTGCCGGCCAGCGTCACGATGACGGCCGCGCCTGGCCCGTCGGGCTGGTAAAACGGTGCGACCATGGCATCGACAGACGCGGCAAAAAGTGCCTCCGCAGCAACTGGTGCGCAGGCGCTGGACAGGGTGGACATGGTCATTCCTTGTTGCGATGGAGGGGGCGGGGTGCATATCTTAATACGTATGACCCTGATCGCGCTTTCCCGCCGCCATTGCAGTGACTATTGAAGCGATAGTCACTCGGCAGTGCCGCGCGGCGCCTGGCTTATACACGCACCCGATTTGTAAAATCTATCCAATTGTCATGAATGTACGGGAAAACACTGTTTTTTCGGGGCGGGATAGCGGCTGGGCCGGTGAAAAACAGTTCTTTTTCGACGCATTTAAATCTTGCCGTAAAAATATCTTTTTGCGACGTATCATATTCCAGCCGTTTCCGGCGCCACGCAGAATGGCACGGTGATGGCATCCATCCGATACGCAATCTTTTCGTGGAGAGACCAGCATGAAAATGCCCGAAGCAGGCAGTACCCAGTCGCCGATCAAGCATCGTCCGCTCGACCAGTTGGCCACCGATACGGCGGCCGTGCGCGCGATTGCGCAGGCGGCCGTCAGCGTGGAGTTGTTTACCATTCCGCTGTACATGGCCACCATGTATTCGATTTACGGTACGCACCAGATCAATTCCAAGGGCGTGCGCTACTACGAAGGCCGGCAATGGCCGGGCATGAGCACCACCGCGCGGCCCGAGTCGAAAGAGCAAAAGGCCTTCAACATCATTTTCAGCGTGTTTATCCAGGAAATGCTGCACTTGCAGATGGCCTCGAATATCGCCACCGCGATCGGCGCGGCGCCGTGCTTCACCGGTGCCGAACTGCAGAACCAGCAGCATGGCTGGACCTGCTACGGGCCAACGCTGACCACCATTCCGCATATCGTCGACCTGAAAGATACCTCGGGCTATAGCAAGGTGCGGGTCAACCTGGAAGAACTGAACCACAACCAGTGCGAGCTGTTCCGCGCCATCGAGCAGCCGGAAGAACAGGCGCGGGAGCAGTTGCGCGCCTTCGACAAGCTTGACCACACCAAGTATTTCCCGCAAGTGCCGCTGGCCGGCTGGACGCCGGGCAAGCATGTGCACGACTTGCCGCTGTTCGGCACCATCGGCTATATGTACGAATGCTATGCGGCCTATATCAGCATCGAGTACACCGATGGCGAAACCTTGTGGCAAAAACTGTTCGTCAACAACTCGGTGCAGCAGGACATGTTCAACACCACCGTCAAGGGCCATGAAAAGGCAGAGTTTCCCCGCTTCGATACCAGCTTCGGGCCGAATGTGCAGGATGGCGGCAATATCACCTCGTTCAACAAGGCGATCGACATGATGGCCGCGATTACCGACCAGGGTGAGGGCAGCGATGGCGCCATCAAGCGCTACCGCCGCAGCGTGGGCGCCATGCTGATGGCGGTCCAACCCGATTACCGCGAAGATGATGCGGCGCTGAAGGTCGATTATCCTTCCTACAGCAACGACGGTGGCGACGCCGAGTCGCGCGACGCGGCGGCCCGCCACCACAGCGCCAAATATGATCACTACGAGCGCTTCGGCCACGTGAAAGACATGCTGCCGGTGAAGACCTGGGCGCAATGGCATGCGGAAGGCCATGTCTGGGACGCGGCCATGCTGACCAACGAGCACTACAATCAGGCCACGGCGCCGCAGAATATTCCCGGCCCCGACGATGTGGCGGGTGCGCTGAACCGTTTGAAAGACAAGTCCGACACCTTGACCATGCTGAGCACGGTCGCCAACGGCGCCATCTACGGCATCACCTCGGTGCTCGATACCTACTGGCAAGACCAAAGCACGGCATTTCCGTATCCGTCGATGGTCGGCGCCGGCGACCGCATGGCGCTGTGCTGGGCCGTGCTGGGCCAGGCGCCAAACCTGGCAACGGGCGTGCCGGTGCGCGACAAGGACATCCTGTACCACGCCTGCCAGGGCATGCACCTGGAAGGCGAGGCCGAAGCGACCTGCGCGGCGCTGGCCGTCTACCATACTTGCCGTGGCTCCAATGGCTGCCATGCCCAGGGCGGCTGCGGCTTTGCCCAGCTCGATACAGGCGGCGGCCAGTGCGGCGGCTCGTCCTGTGGCCATTCGGCCAAGGTGACCAAGGTGGCTGGCAATCTGTGCGGCGCACCGAAGCCGCCACCACCGGTACCGGCGGACGACATCTACAGCGCACCGAGCGACAACAAATGCGCCACCTTCGGCGGCTGTGCCGTGCCGATTTCGGCCTCCCAGCTGTACCCCAACGCCACGCCGGGCACCATGACCCTGTACAACTTCGGCCCGGGTCGGGATCACAAGTCGGAATCGCTGGGCGAGACCGTCAGCTTCGCCCTCGGCGAAAGCGTGTATGACAAGGCCTGGGAAGCGTATGCCAAGGTGATGGCGGCGCGCGGTGCAACACCCGCCGCCAAGCCGGCGCCGACCGATCTGCGCATGGCCCTGCCACCGTCGACCTGATGACGGCCGCCAATACACTGGCGGCTCCCCGCCTGGGCCTGCCGCATCTGGGCCTGGGCGTTGGCTTGCGCCCGCAACACTACCAGCACATCCTGGAACACGGACCGCAGGTGGACTGGTTCGAGATCATCAGCGAGAACTTTATCGACAACCACGGCTATGGCCGCCATGTATTGGAGCAAGTGGCGGCGCAGGTGCCGATCGTCATGCATGGCGTGTCGCTGTCGATCGGCAGCAGCGATCCGCTCGACCTGCGCTACCTGGCCAAGCTGCGCCAGCTGGCCGACCAAGTGCGGCCGGCCTGGATCTCGGACCATTTGTGCTGGACCGGCGCGGCCTCCGTCAACAGCCACGACCTGCTGCCGCTGCCGCTGGACGAAGCCAGTTTTCGCCATGTGGCCGCGCGCGTGCACCAGGTGCAGGATTTTTTGCAACGGCCCTTGATCCTGGAAAACCCCAGCACCTATGTCGAGTTCGCCAGTTCCAGCATGCCGGAATGGGAATTCTTGGGCCGGCTGGCCGAAGATACAGGCTGCGGCCTGCTGCTGGACGTAAATAATGTCCATGTCAGCGCGCACAACCATGGCTACGACGCGGCGCACTATATCCGTCAGTTGCCGCACCGGCATATCGTGCAACTCCACCTGGCCGGCCCCACCGATTGCGGCGAGGTGCTGATCGACACCCACGATGCACCGGTGCCGGCGGCCGTCTGGCGGCTGTACGCGCTGGCGCAGCGGCTGACGGGCGGCGTGTCGGCGCTGCTGGAATGGGACGCGAATATTCCGCCGTATCCGCAGTTGCTGGCGGAACTGGCCAAGGCGCGCGCTGCCGAACGGGGCGAGTTTTCGGAAGAAGCACCGTTGCCGCCAGCGCGCGGCGCCGTATCCAGTCCGCTCGGCTTTCACCTGAGAGACGTCCATGCATAAACCCGAGCAACAACCGCTGGCGCGGCTGCAGGCCTGGTTTCTGACGGCCATGACGGCGCCTGGCGGCGCCCGGCGTGGCATCGAGCTGGCGCAGCACCACCATGGCCTGAGCCAGGGCGAGGTACTCAAAAGCGCGGCCGGCCGCCAGGCGCGCCTGCATATCTATGCCGACGGCTATGTGCAGCGCCTGCTGGAATGCCTGCAGGCCGACTTTCCCGTGCTGCGCAAAACCATGGGCGCGGAGCTGTTCGATTTTTTCGCCCGCGCGTATGTCTGGCGCCATCCCTCGCGCTCGCCCACCTTGTACGACCTGGGCGGCGGTTTTGCCGATTTTCTGGCCGCCAGCCAGCCGGCGGGCGGTGGCGAGCAGTTGCGCTTTCCGGTCGAACTGGCCCGGCTGGAACGCGCGCGCAGCGAGGCGGGCAGGGCGCCGGGGCTGGAACAGCGGGCGCCACCGCCCATGCTTGATCTTGCCTGGCTGACCGGCGGCGAGACGCGCATACGGCTGGCGCCCTGCACGCGCCTGCTGGCCCTGTCGTTTCCGCTGCAGGCATTCTGGCGCGAGGCGCAGGCCGCACCCGATGACGCCATGCCACCCCAGCCCGCACCGGGGCCCGGCCATGTCGCCATCGCGCGCCTGCATTACCGGCTCAGCATGCACAGCTTGCTGCCGTGGCAATTCCATTTGCTGCAGGCGGCAAGCGACGATGCCGGCAGCCTGCAGGCCTGCGCACTGCAGGCAGCCCGCGAGTGCGCCTTGCCGGTCGATCAGGTGCTGGCCGACGCCATGCTGTGGCTGCCGTTGGCGGCGGCAGCCGGAATCACTTGCGGGGAGGATTGAAACGCGGGCGCCAGACGAAAAAAAGGCCGATCGGATCGGCCTTTTTTGCAACAAGATGGACAAGCATCAGCGGTAGAACGCTTCGACCTTGCCTTTCAGTTTGATTTGCAGCGGGCGGCCGCGGCGGTCCAGCGACTTGGTCGAGGCAACCTTGATCCAGCGTTCGCTGATGCAATATTCTTCGACATCGAGGCGTTCCTTGTCGTTGAACTTGATGCCCACGTCGTTTTCAAACACGGCGGCGACGTGATAAGGGCTGCTGGGGTCGATCGACAGGCGATCGGGCAATGGGGGTAAGGTAGTGGTATCGTTCATGG
>Ga0308163_10000435_pt1 | contig 76418 bp, 61 predicted proteins | sample PhyTR1_FD_201037 | JGI IMG/M metagenome (GOLD analysis project Ga0308163, IMG submission 201037) | Phyllosphere microbial communities from UC Gill Tract Community Farm, Albany, California, United States - DLSLT.R1 | ecosystem: Host-associated > Plants > Phyllosphere > Unclassified | place: USA... | reverse complement strand
TCCGATCTCACTCGATCGACACCGAGGCGGCCAAGCTGGCCGCGCTGATCACGCGCACCCACGGCGCCTGAGCGCCGCCGGCGGACGCAAAAACGGCGGCCCGAGGGCCGCCGTTTTACATGGCGCCGTGCTGCATGCGCCGGCGCGGCGGGTGGCGCGGGTCAGTCCAGGAAGCTGCGCTGCCAGCGCCAGGCGTCGGCGCACATCTGGTCGACGTCGCGCTCGGCCTTCCAGCCCAGTTCGCGCTCGGCCCGTTCGGTGGCCGCGTAGCACACCGCGATGTCGCCCGGACGGCGCGGGTTGATGGTGTACGGGATCGGCTTGCCGCAGGCGCGCTCGAACGCGCGCACCATGTCCAGCACGCTGCTGGCGGCGCCGGTGCCGAGGTTGTAGGTCAGCACGCCCGGGGCGGCGGCCAGCTTCTCGAGCGCGCGCACGTGGCCCAGCGCCAGGTCGACCACATGGATGTAGTCGCGCATGCCGGTGCCGTCGGGGGTAGGGTAGTCGTCGCCGAACACGGCCAGCCGCTCGCGCCGGCCCTCGGCCACCTGGGCGATGAACGGCAGCAAGTTGTTGGGGATGCCGCGCGGGTTTTCGCCGATCTTGCCGCTGGCGTGGGCGCCCACCGGATTGAAGTAGCGCAGTAGCGCGATGCCCCAGTCGGGCGCGGCGTGGGCGTGGTCGCGCAGGATGTTCTCGATCATCAGCTTGGAGCCGCCGTACGGGTTGGTGGTGCGCAGCGCCGAGTCCTCGGTGATCGGCACCGTGTCCGGGTCGCCGTAGACGGTGGCCGAGGAGCTGAAGATGAGTTTTTTGACGCCGAACTCGGCCATCGATTGCAGCAGCACGATACTGCCGTAGACGTTGACGTCGTAGTAGCGCAGCGGCTGCGCCACCGATTCGCCGACCGCCTTGAGGCCGGCGAAGTGGATCACGGCGTCGAACTGGTGGGCGCCGAACACGGCCGCCATGGCGGCGCGGTCGCGGATATCGGCCTCGACGAAATCGACCGGGCGGCCGCCCAGTTGGGCGACCCGTTCGACCACGCCGGCCTCGCTGTTGGACAGGTCGTCGACGATGACGACCTCGTGGCCGGCATTGAGCAATTCGACGCAGGTGTGCGAGCCTATGTAGCCGGCGCCGCCGGTGACCAGAACTTTCATCGTTACTTCCTTCTTATCAGTGAGACGGGAAAAGGGGGGGGCATTTACGCGGCGTCGCGCGAGGCCGGCAGCGCGGCCGGCGGCCCGACCACGCGGGCCGGGGCGCCCACGGCGGTGCAGCCGTCCGGCACGTCGCACAGCACCACGGCCATCGCGCCGATGCGGGCGTTGTCGCCGATGCGCACGCCGCCGAGCACCTGTGCGTAGGCGCCGAACTCGACGTTGTCACCAATGATCGGCACCGGCCCGTCCGGATGGCGGTTGCCGATGGTCACGCCCTGGCGCAAGGTGCAGTTGGCGCCGATGACGGTGTCGGCGTGCAGGAAGATGTTGCCGAAGTGCCAGATCCGCAATCCCGGGCCGATGCGCGCGCTCTTCGGCAGGCTGACCCCGGTGGCCGTTTCAATGAGGCGGAACATCAGCCAATACAGTGCCAGCGAGGCTTTGCGCAGCGCGCCGGCGGGGCGCCGGTCGAGACGGCGGCCCCGGCGGTAAAGCCAGACGGCCCAGATCGATTGCTCTTTTAAGAAGGGACGCCGCATCGCGTAGCGTTGCAGGTCTGCCGCCCAGTCCGGGTCATAGCTCATAGCGTCGGTGCTTTCCTTGCCAGCGGGCGCCGTCAGGCGCCGTGATTAAAAAGATGTATTTTAATCCATTGTCGCCGAGGCAGCCGCTTTTTTGGTGCACCGCAAAAGAAAAGGCGCATGGCCGAGCGCGGGAAGCGTCGGGCATGCGCCGGGCCCGCTTGCGCGGGCCGCAGGCCGAGGGCCTTATTTCTTGACGCTGGACGAGGTGGCGGTGCTGACCGGGGTGGCCGTGGTCGCCTTCGTCGTGGTGGCCGCCTTGCTGGCGGTGGTGGCAGTGGTCGGGGCCGTGGTCGCTGGGGCGGTCGCGGCGACCGGCGCGGTCGTGGTCGCCGGGGCAGCGGTGGCAACCGGAGCGGCCGTGGCCACTGGAGCGGTCGTCGCGGCCGGGGTGGCCGTCTTCACCGGGGCTGCCGGGGCGGCCGCAGTGGTCGCATCCGGGACGGCGACCAGGTCGGCGCGCACCGTCGATGGGCCGCCAACGCCGCCCATGGCCGACAGGATGATCCAGGCGCCCTCGGGCCAGACGAAGCGTGCCGATTCGCCGTCGGCCAGATCGCCCGACGTGAACGCCACCTTGCTGCCGGAATAGACCTGGATCTTGAGGCGCGCGCCACCGGTGGCGATGACGGTGAATTTCTGCGTGCTGCCGACCACTGGCTTACCCCAGGTGACCTTGCTCAGGCCGGACGAATTGCCGTTGCTTACGATGGTCCTGGTGGTCGAGGCCGGGAATACCAAGGCTTGGGCCCACGAATCGAAGACCGGCGTGGTGGTGCCCCAGCTGCGGGTCCACGGACCGCGCATCGACAGCGCGTTGATGCTGGCCGGCACGGTGCCGCTCACGGCCTTGCCATTGCCGTCCACCCAGCTCGGCGCGGACACCACCTGGCGCAGGTTGGCGCGGATACGGTCCAATTCGTTCGCGACCGCGTTGTCCCAGCCGGAGGCGCCGTGCAGGTTGTAGCCCGAACCGTTCTCGACGTAAATCGCGAACGGGGTGCCGATGTTGCGGTCGACAACATAGGCGCCGTAGGTCTTGAGCGTCTCGGCCACCTTGCGCAGATCTAGATTGGCGATCTTCGAGGTATCGTAGCTAGCTGGCAGCATCACCAGCGCGCCTTGCGGAATCTTGCCCGTGTTGGTCTTGGCGGCGTCGTTGTCGGCCGAGGTGGCCGGGTAGACATACGGCGTGGTGGCCGACAGCGCATTGTAGGTCAGCGACATGGCCAGCGCGTGCTTGAAGGTGGGCTGGCCATCCTTGATTTCGTGCGCGCGGATCAGGCCGGCGGTGGCCGGCACGCCGGTGGCGCGCGAGCCGTGGTAGAAGTGCGCCGGGTCGCCCCAGCCGGTGCCCTGGGCTGGCGACCACGCGTACAGCGCGGCTTGCCATTTGCCGTTCACGTTCTTGAGCTGCCAGAACGAGTGGATGATGCCGGTGACCGGATCATAGATGTCGGCGTGGCCGTCGCTGCCGGTGGCCGGCAGGGTGCTGGCCGGCCAGCGCGGCAGCGTCACAGGGCGCGACAGCGTGGTGTCCGGATCGTTGACGCCGGCCGCGCCGTTCAGGCCGGTCACGGTCATCGGGCCGTCGGTGGTTTTAGCCAGGAACAGGCCGCTCGACCAGGCGCCGCCCTGCACGGTAGGGTAGTAGCTCGACTTCGGGATCTCATAGGTGCCCAGCACCGGATTGAGCGGACGCGAGTTCCACAACGAGGTGGCCGCGAATGGCTTTTGGTAGGTCTCGAAACCGCCGGCCACGGGCGCGGTGGTGGTCTGGGCGTTGGCGCTGAAGCTAAGTGCGCTGGCGCTGAGCATCGACCAGCCGACCAGTTTGACAAGATGTTGGCCGGACGAGCCAGATTTCCCGAAGAACATGATTAACTCCTGATTGGATGAATGTGGAGGGCATTAACCGCATCCCTGAAAAATATTATACACAGATTTCTTGCCGTACGGAATTATTTTGGATTTGACGTTTAAATCTGACGTATTCCCGCAAATACTCCATCCCGCATGGCGCAAGGATTGTCAATTTTAATTTCATTCTGTTCAATGCCCGGGCTGCGGGGTGCTGCGGACGCAGGTGACGCCCCATTTCTTGCGCAAATTACACCGGCTATTTTCTAAAGTTAATATAATCAATCTATTAATTCACGCGGCGGTCGGTTATTAAATGAATGAACCCGGATTAAATACCGCGGATATTAAAATTGAATTAAGTCGATATCGGCGCACTGCGCTTTGATACGCTTCCATTATGCGGCCTGGTGCGCTTGCGCGGGCGCAAACCCCGGTGCCGCACCGTGTCCGCCAGCGGAGCGGGGGACTGGCTCGCCGGTCTGCTATATTTCGGTAGCGAAACGCAACAGAGGGCCGTTCGGACGATTTATGTGCACATGCAGCATTTTTAGCTGGTAAAAATGTTGTTGCTATGTCATGATCTTCCCTGCCGCCCGGGCCAACCCCGCGTGCAGGCCGTGCGGCGCCCCCTATTTGGCGCCCCGACCGGTGCCGGCGGGCATTTTTTTTTACCAATTTTATAGAGGACCATATATGAAGGCGATGATCTTGGCTGCAGGCAAGGGGACCCGGGTGCGCCCGCTGACGTTTGATTTACCGAAACCGATGATACCGGTGCTCGGCAAACCGGTCATGGCCTACCTGATCGAACACCTGGCCAAATACGGCGTCAACGAAATCATGGTCAATGTCAGCTACCTGCACGAAAAAATCGAAGAGTACTTCGGCGAAGGCGACCAGTACGGCGTGCAGATCGGCTACTCGTTCGAAGGGTACACCAACGACAAGGGAGAGGTCGTCCCGGAGGCGCTGGGCTCGGCTGGCGGCATGAAGAAGATCCAGGAATTCGGCGGCTTCTTCGACGACACCACCATCGTGCTGTGCGGCGACGCCGTCATCAACCTGGACCTGAAGTCGGCGCTGTTCGAACACCGCCGCAAGGGCGCCAAGGCCAGCGTGATCTGCCGCGAGGTGCCGTGGGACAAGGTGTCGAGCTATGGCGTGGTGGTCAGCGACAAGAACGGCGCGATCCAGCAGTTCCAGGAAAAGCCGTCGAAGGAAGAGGCGCTGTCGAACTTCGTCAGCACCGGTATCTATATCTTCGAACCTGAGATCCTCGACCTGATCCCGGCCAACCAGGTGTTCGACATCGGTTCCGAGCTGTTCCCGCTGCTGGTGGAAAAAGGCGTGCCGTTCTACTCGCAGAACCGCACCTTCAGCTGGATCGATATCGGCAGCGTCAAAGATTACTGGGAAGTGTCGCAGAGCGTGATGATGGGCGAGGTCGCCCACATGGACGTGCCGGGCATCCAGCTGGCCGACGGCATCTGGGTCGGCCTCAACACCAGCATCGACTGGGAAGGCACCACCATCGAGGGCCCGGTCTATATCGGCTCCGGTTGCCAGATCGAGGCCGGCAGCACCATCATCGGCCCGACCTGGATCGGCCATGGCAGCCATATTTGCGCCGGCGCCAACGTGGTGCGCAGCGTATTGTTCGAATATACCCGCGTGTTACATAACGTAAAGCTTGATGAAATGATCGTGTTCAAGGATTACAGTGTCGACCGCGCCGGCGAGATGCGCCACGTGTCCGAGTATGGCGACGGCGAGTGGACCAACGCCCGCGACCGCCGCAACAAGCGGCGCAACCCGGCCGATGCCGAAAAACAAGAGGATGTTGCATGAAAATTTACCCAGTAATCCTGTCCGGCGGCGCCGGCACCCGTTTGTGGCCGCTGTCGCGCGCCGTGTTGCCGAAGCAATTGTTGCCGCTGGTATCGGACCGCACGATGCTGCAGGAAACCGTGCTGCGCCTCAAGGGCGGGGCCGAATTGCAGGCGCCGTTGATCGTCTGCGGTAACGAACACCGCTTCATGGTGGCTGAGCAACTGCGCGAAATCGGCGTGACGCCGCTGGGCATCATGCTGGAATCGGCGGGGCGCAACACCGCGCCGGCCGTGGCCGCAGCCGCCGAGTACCTGCGCGCGATCGATCCGGAGGCGCTGATGCTGGTGCTGCCGGCCGACCACGTGATCACCGACCGCGCCGCCTTCCACGCCGCCATCGCCAGCGCCGCCCAGTTGGCCGGCGACGGCGCGCTGGCCACTTTCGGCGTGGTGCCCACCGCGCCGGAGACCGGTTACGGTTACATCCATCGCGGCACGGCCGTCGGCGCCGCTTATAAAGTCGACCGCTTTGTCGAGAAGCCGGACCAGGCCAAGGCCCAGTCCTTCCTCGACGACGGCGCCTATTACTGGAACAGCGGCATGTTCCTGTTCCGCGCCGAGCGTTACCTGAGCGAGCTGGCTGAATTTGCGCCGGCCATCGCCGCCGCCGCCGGCGAAGCGGTGCAAAAAGCCTACCGCGACATGGACTTCTGCCGCCTGGACGAGGCCGCTTTTGCGGCCAGCCCGTCCGATTCGATCGACTATGCCGTCATGGAGCGCACGCAACATGCGGTGGTGGTGCCGGCCGACATCGGCTGGAGCGACGTCGGTTCGTGGTCGGCCTTGCGCGACGTGCTGCCACATGACGCGGCCGGCAACGCCACGCGCGGCGACGTCTATCTGGACGGCGTGAACAATTCGCTGGTGCGCGCCGAAAGCCGCATCGTGGCGCTGGTTGGCGTCAGCGACCTGGTCGTGGTCGAGACCGCCGACGCGGTGCTGGTGGCGCACAAGGACCAGGTGCAGCGGGTCAAGCAGGTGGTCGAGCATTTGAAAACCACCGAGCGCACCGAGCATTTGCACCACACCAAGGTGTACCGTCCGTGGGGTTGCTATGAAGGCATCGACATCGGCGAGCGCTTCCAGGTCAAGCGCATTACGGTCAATCCGGGCGGCAAGCTGTCGCTGCAGATGCACCACCATCGCGCCGAACACTGGATCGTGGTCAGCGGCACGGCACGCGTGACGTGCGGCGACAGCGTCACGTTGCTGTCGGAAAACCAGTCGACCTACATCCCGATCGGCATGAACCACCGCCTGGAGAACCCGGGCAAGCTGCCGTTGCACCTGATCGAGGTGCAGTCCGGCAGTTATCTGGGCGAGGACGACATCGTCCGTTTCGAAGACGTCTACCAGCGCGTTTAACTTTTCCCGTTCTGCTTCCCGCGTCAACGAAAAAACGCCGCACCGGTCAAGGTGCGGCGTCGATGGCTGCCGTCCGGATCAGCGCGCGCTGATCTTGCGGCTGACTTTTGCCGCACCCTCCGCCAGCGGCACCGGATTGTTGGTCTCCACCAGCAGGGTGGTCGACGAGGCGACGGCGCCGTCCAGGTCGAGGTATTGCACCCCGCCGTAGTAGCGCTTACCGGTCGGCAGGCCGCTCCAGCTGGCCGTGACGGTGGCCACGTTGCCGGCGTAGACCCGGCTTGGCACGGCCGCCTTCAGGGCGCCGGCGTTGTCGCCACGGGTGACCACGGCCGACGACAGGTTGAAGTCGGTGGCGACGCCGTCGGCCGGCGCGTAGCCGACCACGCAGACGCGGTAGTTGCCCGGAGCCGGGCTGTTCAGGCGTACCCATTCGGTCGAGCCGCCGCGCAAGCTAGCGCCGGCCACGCTGCCGTCCGGATTGAGCACCACCAAGTCGAGGTCGTCACCACCGTTGGACTCGGTGTCGCGGTCGAACAGTTCGAACGCGGCAGCCACCGTGTTGGCCGGTATCGTCACCGGAATGGCGCGCACGCCGACCGTGTTGGCCACGCACGCGGCGGCCACCTCGGCGGCCGTGTCGAGCGGCTCCAGGATGGCCGGCACCGTTTGCGTGGCGCCGCGGGTGACTTCCTTGAAGCCGCCGACAGCCGCGCCCATGCGGCCGTTGAAGCCGGTGAGCACGCTCAACAGCACGGTGCTGGCAGCGCGGGTGCTGGCCGTCAGCGCCGGCGACGAGATGGCCCGGCCGCTGCGCGCCGTCAACGGCACGCGCACCACGTGGTTGGCGTCGGTCCAGGTGACGTCGCCGTATTGCCATTCGTTGAAGGTGGCGGTGGTGCGGGTCAGCTTGACCGTGTAGCTGGCGCTGGCGTTGGGCGCCAGGTTCAGCGTGGTCGGCGCGAGCACGGCGGTGAAGCCGGGCAGGCTGGCGCTGCCGCTGTAGGTGGCGGCGCTGGTGCCGACATTGGTGACGGTGCGGGTGATCTCGACCGTGCCGAGCGCGTTGTTGACGGTGATCGACGGCAGGTTCAGGTTATAGCCGGTGATCGAGCCGTCGGTGCACTCGGCGCTGAAGCCGGCGCCGCACTGGTAGCGCTTGTAGTCGCGCGCGCCCAGGTCGTACACCAGGCCCGGATCGCTGGCGCCCTTGGCGTTGTACGCGCGGCCGTCGGCCGGATGCGGCACGGTGCCGAACGGATTGATGTGGCCGGCGCCCTGGGACCACGGCAGCGTTCCCAGTTGCAGCCCGGCCAGGCCGTCGGTGAAGGTCGGCGTGGCGCTGGTCATCAGCGCCGACTTGATCGCCGCCGGCGACCAGCTCGGATGTTGCTGGCGCAGCAGCGCGGCCACGCCGGCCACGTGCGGCGACGACATCGACGTGCCCTGGTACAGCGCCCATGCCGGTGGCGGCGTCAGGGTGCCGTTGATGACGTTGGCGCGCTGGACGGCGGTCAGCTCCGGCGTGACGCCGGCCAGGATGTCGACGCCGGGGGCGGTGACGTCCGGCTTGAGCACGTTGCCGTCCGAGCGGTTCGGGCCGCGCGAGGAGAAGCTGGCCGAGACCGGCGCGTTCGGCACGATCACGCTGCTGAACACACTCAGCCCTGCCAGCGCGCCTGGGGCCGCCGCGTAGGCCCGGATGGCGTCGCCGTCGGCCTTGTTCACATGCACCGTCGGCACCGAATGCACTTCGGCCACCAGGCCGGCGCCGTTGTCGACCATGATCATGCCGACGCCACCGGCCTGCTTGACGGCCAGGCTCTTGTCGACGCGGGCGTTGGTGCCGCGCACGCAGGTGACGACCTTGCCGGCGACCTTGGCCGGGTCGAGCGTCGGGCCGCCGTTGGCGCCGACGCTGTAGCACAGGCGCGCCTCGCTGGCGCTGGCGCCGGCCAGCACCGCGTCCTCGGAGCGGATCAGCGGGGTCTTGGGCAGCGCCTTGTTGTTGAGCGAGACGCCCTTGTAAGTGACGTTGTTGCCGAGCGTGACCGTGCCCTGGAACACGCGGTTGTGGACCGACGCGCCGATCGTGGCCAGCCATGGGCTGATGTGGTTGACCTCGTTGGCGGGGCCGTCGTTGCCGGCCGAGGCGGCCACGAACACGCCGGCGTTGGTCGCGTGCAGGAACGCTTGTTCGACCGCGTCGTTGATGACGGTGCCGCCGCTGATCGAGTAGTTCAGCACGTCGACGCCGTCGGTGACGGCCTGTTCGACGGCGGCCACCGCGTCCGAGCCCCAGCAGCTGTTCTTGCCGCCGGTCGGGTCGGTGGCGTCGTTGAACGTCCAGCAGATCTTGTAGGAGGCGATGCGCGCGCGCGGCGCGATGCCCGACACCTGGCCCATCTGGATGTTGTCGCCCAAGGTGGCCGTCACGCCGTTGTTGCCGGCCGCCGTGGTCGAGGTGTGGGTGCCGTGGCCGCCGTGGCCGACGGTGCCGCCGATCGAATCGCGCGGCGAGACGAACTCGGTCCAGTGCAGCGCGCGCCCGGTGGCCCGGAAGCCGTCGATGAAGTAGCGCGCACCGATCAGCTTGTTGTTGCACTGGGCCACGGTGAAGCCTTCGCCGCTGTCGCAGCCGCCTTGCCAGCCGGCCGGCGCGTCGTAGGCCAGGGTGCCGCTATTGTCGAAGGTCGGCTTGCCGCTGGCGTCCACGCGGTCGGCGTAGGACAGGTTCTCTGGCCAGATGCCGCCGTCGATGATGCCCACGACAACGTTTTCGCCGGCCTTGCCCTTGCCGCCGAGCTGGTTCCACAGGCCGTTGGCGCCGTCCAGGCCGAGGAAGCTGGGCGTGTAGTTGGTCAGCATCTGGCGCGGGGTGTCGGCGGTGATGTTGACCACGGCGCTGTTGGCCTTGAGCGCGCGCACCTCGTCGTCGGTGAGCATGGCCGAGAAGCCGTTGAGCACCACCTTGTAGTCGTACAGCAGCGGCGCGGCGGCCACGGCCGCCTTGACCGATTGCTGCTTCTGGATCAGGTAGCCGCTGTAGGCCTGCGCCGCGCTGGTGTTGAGGTCGAGCCGACGGCCGGTGGCCGGTTTGGTGGCGGCGATGCCGGCGACGCCGCCGGTGTAGGACGACAGCGGCTTGTCGGCCAGTTGCACGATGTATGGACGACGCGTGTCGTCGGCATGCGCGGCCAGGCTCAAGCCGGACAGCAGCAGCAGGACCGCTGCGGAGACAGGACGTAATTTCATGGGGTCATTCCTCGCTGGATGGCTCAAACGGCATGGGCGGATGCTTGGGCTTGCTGACGGCGGCGCGCCGCGCCGACCACGCCGAGCAGGCCGGCGCCCATCATCAGCCAGGTCGACGGCTCGGGCACTGGCGCGGCCACCAGCGAGTTGGTGGTGATGTTGTCGATGGCGAACTGGCCGAGGCCGGTGCTGAACGACGAGCACTCGCCGGCGGCGTCGCAGACGAAGCCGAAGAAGGCCAGACTGGTGAACTGCGCGTTGCTGAACAGCGCAGACGCGTTGTAGTTGTCGAACTCGAAGCCTTCGCTGCCGGGCGCGTGGAACCAATAGTCTTCGAACAGCGTGCTGTTGTCGGCCCTGAAGCCCTGCACGCGCAGGAAGCCCGGCTTTTCCGGGTAGTCGTAGGCGTTCGAGCCGAGGAAGGAGGCGTCGAACGATTTCAGGCCGAAGCTGCCGCCCGGGGTGGTGCTGGTCAGCTCGAGGTAGCCGTCGTTGATGATGGTGGCGTAGTTGCTGCTGCTTGCCGGGCACTGCAGGAAGCCGCACGCGGCCACCGAATCGGTGCCGTCGATGATGGCGCCGACCGCGTCGCCCGGCTGGGCTTCCGAGTCGCCCGAGTAGAAGCCGATGTTGAAGCCCTGGCCGACGATGGCGTCGTTATGGGTCAGGCCCAGCGGCGGCAAATCGTTGAAGTCGAGGGTGACGTCGGCGTGGGCGGACGGCAGGACGGCCATGGTCAGGCCGGCCAGCATGGTTGCACGGACCAATTGGGTCAGTCGGAGGCGTGATGCGGCGCGGGGCGCATCGGTTGGGAACGAGCTGCGTTTCATGGATCTACCCTTTTGTGAGTGAACGACGATGACGTTGGTGTCCCCTTGGACGCGCCGGCTCAGGCGTGTTCTCCCGTCTTCGCGGGAGATGTCAATAATAGTAGCAAGCTCGACAATAAATTGGCAAAAAGTTTATAGTTGAAAATTCGGGTAACTTGCATTTTAGTGGCGCTAAATTCGGTTTCCGCAGGGAGCGCGGGTGACCCGCTATCACTTGTTGCTGTGAATAATTCGCAACATTGTTGATGAGGCACAAAGGAGGCGACCGCTGCCGGCGCTTTTCACGTTAAGTAGTCGCCCCGTCAAAGCGGTGGCGGCAACGAAAAAGGCGCCGCCCCCGGGAAGGGGCGGCGCCTCGGTTCCGCGGCGATTGCCGCGGGTTACTGCAGTGGAACGCTTACTTCGCGCCGCGAACCTTGGCGCGCGGGCCGGACAGCACCAGTGGCAGCGGATCGTTGGTCTCCACCAGCAGCGCGGTCGTGGCGGCCACGGCGCCTGCCGGGGTCAGGAACTGCGCCCCGCCCAGATAACGCTTGCCGCTGGCCAGGCCGCTCCACGAGGCCGTGATGGTGGCCGCGCCGCCGGCATACACCTTCCCCGGCGTGGTCAGCTTCAGGTTGCCGCCGATGTCGGCGCGACCGACCACCGCCGACGACAGCGTGTAGTCGGTGGCGACGCTGTTGGCCGGCGCATAGCCCACCACGCAGGCGCGGTAGGCGCCGGCGGCAGGGCTGTTGAGCATGACCGACTCGTTGGACCCGCCATTCAGGCTCGACGCGGCGACGCTGCCGTCCGGTGCCAGCAGCACCAGGTCCAGATCGTCATTGCCGTTGCCCGAGGAGGTGTCGCGGTCGAACAGTTCGACCGACAGCACCACCGCGTCGGCCGGCACGCTGAGCGGCGTGACGACGGTGCCGACCACGTTGGCGCGGCACGCGGCGGCCGTGGCCTCCAAATCGGCCGGCGGCGTACCCGGGAAGGCGCTGACGGTTTGCGCGGTGCGGCTGATTTCCTTGAGACCACCGCCGGCCACGCCGAGGCGTCCGGTAAACCCGGTATTTACGCTCAGCAGGGTGGTGCTGGTGGCGCGGGTGCTCTTGACCAGTGCCTTGGACACGACCTGCTTGCCTTCGCGGGCGGTGACCGGCACGCGCACGATGTGGCTGCCATCGGTGAGCACCAGTTCGCCGAACTGCCAGACGCTGTCCGGCGCCGTGGTGCGGGTCAGCTTGACGGTGAAGCTGGCGCTGGCGTTAGGCGCCAGCGTCAGCGAGGCCGGCGAGACCGTCACGCTGTAGCCGGGCAGGCTGGCGCTGGCGGTGTAGGTGGCCGTGCTGGCGCCGACGTTGGTCACCGTGCGCAGCACGTCGGTCGAGCCGAGCGTGTTGCCGACGGTGATAGACGGCAGGTTCAGGTTGTAGCCGGCGATGTTGCCCGACGCGCATTGCGACGCGATGCCGGCGCCACACTGGTATTTCTTGTAGTCGAGCGCGCCGAGGTCGAACACCAAGCCCGGATCGGCGGCGCCGCCCGGGTTGTAGGCTTTGCCGTCGGCCGGATGGCGCACGCTGCCGACCGGATTGATGTGACCGGCGCCCTGGGCCCACGGCAAGGTGCCGGTTTGCGGACTTGGCAGGTTGTCGGTGAAGGTCGGCGTGGCGGTGGTCATCATGGCCGACTTGATGGCCGCCGGCGACCAGCTTGGATGCAACTGCTTGAGCAGCGCGGCGATGCCGGCCACGTGCGGCGACGACATCGACGTGCCATCGTACAGCGCCCACGCCAGCGGCACCGGCGACAACGTGCCGCTGACCAGGCTGGCGCGCTCGGCGGGCGTCAGGTCCGGCGTCACGCCGGCCAGCACGTTCGCGCCGGGCGCCGTCAGGTCCGGCTTGAGCACGTTGGCGTCGTAGCGGTTCGGGCCGCGCGACGAGAAGCCGGTGATCACCGGCGCCGGCGTGCTGCTGGCGCCGATGGTGAAGCGGCCCAGGGCGGCGGTGGCGCCGGCGGTGGTGGCGTAGGTCTTGACCAGCGCGCCATCGGCGGCGTTGATGTGCACGCTTGGGATCACATGCGGGTCGGCCACCAGGCCGGCGCCGTTGTCGACCAGGATCATGCCGACGCCGCCGGCCTCCTTGACCGCCAGGCTCTTGTCGAGGCGGTCGTTGGTGCCGCGGTCGCAGGTGACGACCTTGCCGGCCACCTTGGCCGGGTCGAGCACGGGCGTGCCGCCGTTCCAGCTGGTGCTGTAGCACAGGCGGCCGGCGACGACGGCCGCGCCGGACACGCGCGCGTCCTCGCCGCGCACCAGCGGCGACTGCGGCAGCGGCGTGGCGTTGAGCGAGAAGCCCTTGTACTGGGCGCCATTGCCGAGCGTGGCGGTGGCGCCGAACACGCGGTCGTGGCTGGAGGCGGCCACGGTGGCCAACCATGGGCTGATGTGGGCAACCTGGTTGCCCGGGCCGCTGTTGCCGGCCGAGGCGGAGACGAACACGCCGGCGTTGACCGCGTGCAGGAACGCCTGGTCGACCGGGTCGGCCAGGGTTTCGCCGCCGCCGATCGAGAAGTTCAGCACGTTGACGCCGTCGATGACGGCCCGTTCGATCGCCGCCACCGAGTCCGCGCCCCAGCAGCTGTTCTTGCTGCCGGTGGCTTCGGTCGGGGCCACAAAGGTCCAGCACACCTTATAGGAAGCGATGCGCGCGCGCGGGGCCATGCCCGACACTTCGCCGACGGCCGCGCTGCCCAGCTTGGCGGCCACGCCGTTGTTGCCGCCGGCCGTGGTCGAGGTATGGGTGCCGTGGCCACCGTGGCCGGTGGCGCCGCCGAGCGAGTCGCGCGGTGAGACGAACTCGGTCGAGTGCAGCGTGAAGCCGGTGTTGTCGAAGCCGTTCTTGAAATAGCGCGCGCCGATCAGCTTGTTGTTGCAGGCGGCCACGGTGAAGCCTTCGCCGTCCTGGCAGCCGCCCTGCCAGTTGGTCGGCGCGTCGTAGACCAGGGTGCCGCTGTTGGCGAAGGTCGGCTTGCCGTTGGCGTCCACGCGGTCGGCGTAGGACGGGTTTTCCGGCCAGATGCCGGTGTCGATGATGCCGATGACGATGTCCTCGCCGGCGTTGGCCTTGCCGCCGAGCTGGCTCCACAGGCCGGCCGCGCCGTCCAGGCCGAGGAAGGTCGGGGTGTAGTTGGTCAGCGGCTCGCGCGGCACGTCGGCGCTGACGGCGGCCACGTTGGCGTTGGCCTGCAGCGCGCGCACCTCGTCGTCGGTCAGCATGGCCGAGAAGCCGTTGAGCACCACCTGGTAGTCATACACCAGCGGCGCGCTGGCCACCAGCGCCTTGACGCTTTGCTGCTTTTGCGCCAGGTAGGCGCTGTAGGCCTGGGCCGCGGCCGTGGTGAGGTTGAGCTTGGAGCCGGCGACCGGCTTGGTGGCGGCCAGGCCGGCGACGCCGCCGGTGTAGGACGACACCGGCTGGTCGGCCAGTTGCACGATATACGGACGGCGCGTGTCGTCGGCGTGGGCCTGCGATAACAGGCCGCTCAGCAACAGCGCGACGGCGGCGGAAATGGGGCGTAATTTCATCTGCGGTTCTTTCGGAATGGGGTGGGATCAGGCGGCGGCGCGGCGGCGGCGGGCGGCGGTGCCCACGGCCAGCAGGCCGGCGCCGAGCATCAACCAGGTCTGCGGTTCAGGCACGGGGGTCACGGCGCTGGTGCCTAAACTGATGTTGTCGATGGCGAACTGGCCCTGGCCGGTGCTGCCGGCGTAGCAGTCGCCGTTGCCGTCGCAGGCGGCGGCAAAGAAGTCGAAACCGAGGTACTTGGCCACGCCGAAGCTCGCGGCGGTGTCGTACAGGCCGAACTCGAAGCCGTTGACGCCCGGCGCGCCGAGCGCGTAGGTCACCTGGTCGTAGCCGCCGCCGAGCGTGTAGCCGCGCACCACCAGCAGCCCGGCCGTGTCTGGATAGCTGAAGCTGCTCGAGCCGAGGAAGCTGGCGTCGAAGGAATTCAGGCCCAGCAGCTGGCCCGGGGTGTTGCTGGTGATCTCGATGATGCCGTCGTTCAGGCCGGTCAGGTAGCTGCCGTCGCTGGCCGGGCACTGCAGGGCGCCGCAGGCGGCCACCGAATCGGTGCCGTCGACAATGGCGCCGACCACGTCGGTCGGCTGGGCATCCGGGTCGAAGCTGTAGCCGGCGACGCTCAAGCCGTCAAAGGTGAAGGCCCTTTCCACTGTCAGCTCGCCCGAGGTATGGGTGCCGAAGGTGAGCAAGGTGTCGGCGCGGGCGGCCGTCATGGCGGCCACGGTCAGACCGGTGAACAGGGCGGCGCGGGCCAATTGTGTCAGCCGGGTGCGCGGTGCCGCGTGATGCGCGGCCGGGAAGTGCAAGCTACGGTTCATGAATCTACCCTTATTTAAGTGATGCATCATTGAGTTGGCGAAGACGGTGCGCTCCCCGGAACGGCCAGCGCGGGAATGCTCGCGGCGGAACAGAGGTGACAAATAGTGTAGCAACCACGTCAATAAAATTGTGGGCGAATTAATAATCTTCTTTCGGCTGGCGGCGGTTTGGAGGCTAAAAAAACCGATTTCGCTGTGAACATGCGCCTTGCGGGACCGTCATCCAGTGTGATGTATTTGCAACAAGACGACAGCGTCCCGAAGCGGACCGCGCCGGTGGAAGAAAAGATTGTCGAGCTGGCAAACCGCATGGTAGTCTTGCCCCTGCGGCGGGCAGCGCCGCGCAGCTCCGGCAAGCAGCGGAACATCTCGGGTTAATTAAGGAGTTGGTCGGATGGAAGTGGCGAAGAATCGCGGTTTGACGGCGGCCCGCAAGGTCGGCGGCTTTACGTTGTTGGAATTGCTGGTGGTGATCGTCATCATTGGTCTGCTGGCGGCCTATGTCGGCCCCAAATATTTCGCCCAGCTGGGCAAGTCGGAAGTGACCATCGCCAGGGCGCAGATCGACGCGTTCGAGAAATCGCTCGACACCTACCGGCTTGACGTCGGCCGCTATCCGAGCACCGAGGAGGGGCTGGCCGCGCTGCTGGTGGCCCCGGCCACGGCGGGCGCCAAATGGAACGGTCCGTACCTGAAAAAGGGCGTGCCGCCCGATCCGTGGGGCCATCCTTACCAGTACAAAGCGCCCGGTACCAAGGCCGAGTTCGAGATCATTTCGCTGGGCCGCGACGGCCAGCCCGGCGGCGCCGGCGAGGACGCCGACATCGGCGCGCAGTAAGCGGCCGCCTCGTTTCGCACCGCCACCGTCAACGAAAGCAGCATTCGTCATGCAGTTCGATGTCCGCACCTTGTCGGCCGATATGGTCATCGCCCATCTGTTGATCGATGGCCGCGATGAGGCCGACGCACGCCGCCAGGTCGAGGCGCGCGGCCTGTTCGTCAGCGCCATCGCGCCGGCGCGCAAGGGTCTCACGCGCGGCGCCGGAAAGCGCGTCGCGCTGTCCTTGGTGTTGTTCAGCCAGGAGCTGCTGGCGTTGCTGACGGCCGGCCTGGGCATCGTCGAGGGCCTCGAGGCCTTGCTGGAAAAAGAAGGCAATCCGGCCACGCGCGGCGTGCTCGAGCGGTTGCTGGCCGGCCTGCGCGAGGGCCAGCGCTTTTCGGCCGTGCTGGCCGAGCAGCCGGAACTGTTCCCGCCGCTGTACATCGGCATCGTCAAGGCGGCCGAGGGCACCTCCGACCTGCCACGCTCGCTATCGCGTTTCATCGATTACCAGCAGCGCATCGACCTGGTGCGCGGCAAGCTGGTTTCGGCCGCCATCTATCCGTGCATACTACTGCTGGTCGGCGGCGGCGTCAGCCTGTTTTTGATCGGCTACGTGGTGCCGCGCTTCGCCGAGGTCTACCAGGGCGCCGGACGCGACCTGCCGTGGCTGTCGCAGCAGATGCTCAACTGGGGCCAGTTCGCCAGCCAGCACACCACGCTGATGTTGGGCGGCATCGCGGCGGCGCTGGCGGCGCTGGTGCTGACGGTGCGCCACCTGATGGGCAGCGGCGGCATCGTCCGCCTGCTGAGCCGCCTGCCCGGCATCGGCGAGCGCGTGCGCATCTATGAACTGTCCCGGTTGTACCTGACGTTGGGTATGCTCAGCGAGGGCGGCATCACCATCGTGCATGCGATCGAGACGGTGCAGGGCCTGGTCTCGGCCGGCATCCGCCAGAACCTGCGGGCCGCGCGGGCGTCGATCGAGGCGGGGCTGCCGCTGTCGACCGCCTTTGAGGCCAATCAACTGACCACGCCGATTTCGCTGCGCATGCTGCGCGTGGGCGAGCGCACCGGCGACATGGGGCCGATGCTGACCCAGTCGGCGGCCTTTTACGACGGCGAGATCACCCGCTGGATCGACCGTTTCACGCGCACCTTCGAACCGCTGCTGATGGCCGCCATCGGCCTGATCGTCGGCGCCATCGTGGTGCTGCTTTACATGCCGATCTTTGATCTGGCCGGAGACATGTCATGACGGCCCAGGCCAATCCCGTTCCCGTTGATCGCATCGCCGGCGCCCCGGCGTCGCCGGTGCCGGCGCTGGACACCGCGCTGGTGGCGCGCGCCCGCCATCTGCGCCAGCAGTCGAAACGCACCCTGGTCGAAGAGCTCGAGGCGCTCAGCGGCATGGAGCCGCGCCTGGTGGTGCGGGCGCTGGCCGAACCGTTCGGCATGACGGTGCTGGAGACGGTCGACATGCTGGCCTTCGTGCCGGCCTTCGACCTGCTGCCGCTGTCGCAGGCAATGGCGCGTTACTGCGTGCTGCTGCGCGGCTTCGACGGCGTGGTGGTCGGTGTCATCGCCGATCCGTTCGACCTCGATCTGCAAACCTGGCTTGGCACGCAGGCGCGCGCCACGCCGCACGCGCCGCTGCCGGTGCGCCTGGCGCTGCAGGCCGACATCCAGGCCTATTTGTCCAAGCAGGAGGAATCGGCGCGCGCCACCGACTCGCTGCTGCCCGGCGCCAGCGAGGGCCGGCGCGACGGCAAGACCGCCGCCGTGCTGTCGTTCGCGTCGGTGTCGGAAGCGGCCAGTCCGGCGGTCCGACTGGTCAACTCCACCCTGTACGACGCGCTCAAGGCCGGCGCCTCCGACATCCACCTGGAGAGCACCGCCGGCGGCCTGGCCGTCAAGTACCGGGTCGACGGCGTGCTCGATCACGCCACCGCCGTCAACGGCATCGAGGTGGCCGAACAAATCATCTCGCGCCTGAAGGTGCTGGCCGAACTCGATATCGCCGAGCGCCGCGTGCCGCAAGACGGCAGCTTCCGGGTCGAGGCCAACGGCCGCGAGATCGATTTGCGCGTCTCCATCATGCCCAGCATCCACGGCGAGGATGCCGTCATCCGTATCCTCGACAAGCGCGCCATGATCGAAGCGTATGGTTCGCTGACCCTGGAGGCGCTCGGTTTCGACGCGCCGTCGCTGGCGACCTTGCGCGTGCTGGCGCAAGAGGCCTACGGCATGCTGCTGGTGACCGGTCCCACCGGTTCGGGCAAGACCACCACGCTGTACGCGGCGCTGACCGAGATCCACAACGGCCGCGAAAAGATCATCACCATCGAGGACCCGGTCGAGTACCAGCTGCCGGGCATCCTGCAGATTCCCGTCAACGAGAAGAAGGGCCTGACCTTCGCCAAGGGCCTGCGTTCGATCCTGCGCCACGATCCGGACAAGATCATGGTGGGTGAGATCCGCGACCGCGAGACGGCGGAAATCGCCGTGCAGTCGGCGCTGACGGGCCACCTGGTGCTCACCACCGTGCACGCCAATAACGTGTTCGACGTGTTCGGCCGCTTCACCCACATGGGCATCGACCCTTACGCGTTCGTGTCGGCGTTGAACGGCATCTGGGCGCAGCGTCTGGTGCGCATCAACTGCCCGCACTGCGCGGTGGAATACACGCCGGACGACCACGAACTGGCCAGCGTCGGCCTGCATCGCGCCGATGCATACGATTACCGCTTCATGCGCGGACCGGGCTGCGGCGATTGCCGTGGCACCGGCTACAAGGGGCGCCGCTCGATCGCCGAGATCCTGACCTTGAACGACGAGATCCGCGAGCTGATCGTCGACAAGCGCCCGATCCGCCAGATCAAGCAGGCGGCCCACGAAAACGGCACGCGCAGCCTGCGGCAGGCGGCGCTGGAACTGGTCAAGCGCGGTGGCACCACGCTGTCGGAAATCAAACGGGTGACCTTGCATGCGTAGAGCCATCGGACAATCGCTGCGCATTGGCGTGGCCGGCCACGCGGTCAGCCTGCTGCGCGTAAGCCGCTGGAGCGGCAGGGGTGGCGGCGGCGCATTCACCGTGCTGGCCGAGCATGCGTTCGCGCCGTCGTCCGCGCATCCGTTCGACGCCATCGCCAACGCTTTGCGCGCGCTGCTGGGCGAGCAGGAGGTGGGCGGCTGGCCGGTCGCCATCGTGCTGGCCGACGAGCTCACGCGCATGTGGCGCGTCACGCCGCCGCCCGGCGCCACCCGCCTCGACGACATAGAGGCGGCGGCGGGCCTGCGCTTCCAGTCGCTGTACGGCGAGGCGCCGTCGGCCTGGAAGATATCGGCCGACTGGAACGCCACCGAACCGTTCTTCGCCGCCGCGATGCCGCGCGCCCTGTTGGCGATGCTGGAGCTGGTGGCGCGGGAATTCAAGCTCTCCATCGTCGGCATCGAACCGCATTTCGTCAGCGCCTGGAACCGCTGGCGGCGCGGCATGCGGCAGGGCGCCTGGTTTGGCCTGCTGCATGACGATCTGCTGACCCTGGCGGCGATCGACAGTGGCGGCAAAGGGCCGCACGCAATGCGTGCAATCCGCGCGCTGCCGGTGCCGCCCGGCGCCGATGGAGCATGGCTGACGCAGACCTTGAAGCGCGAGGCCCTGCTGCTTGATATGGCGCCTCCCGAATTGCTGCAGCTGTGCGGCGCCGCCTCGGCCAGCCCGGCCAGCGCCGCCGCATGGACGCGCTCCGCCGGTAACGCCGGACAGATTCCATGCGAGACGCTCGACCAGGCGCGGCAGACCGGCGACGCCGGGTTGTCGATGGCGGCGCTGCTGGCGCGCGGCGGGAGTCTGGCATGAGCAGGAACGCGATGCAGATCGACTTCGCGCCGCGCAGCCTGCGCCGCACCTTGTTCCACACGCATCCGGCGCTGCTGGCGCTGGGCGCCGCCGGACTGCTGCTGTGCGCTGGCGCGGCCTTCGGCGGCTGGAAGCTGGTCGGGCAGCAGCGCGAGCGCGAACAGCAGCTGCGCCATGTCCAGCAACGCGCGGCCGCCATGTCGGCGCGGCCGGTGGAGGTGGCGCGCGTGGTGATACCGGAGGCGCAGGCGGCCTTCGTCAACGGCGCAGTGATGCAATTGAACCTGCCATGGCGCGAGCTGCAGGACGCCGTGGCCGCCGCCACACCGCGCAATGTGGCGCTGGTGGCGATGGAGCCCGATGCGCGCAAGCAGGTGCTCAAGATCACCGCCGAAACCAGGACCAGCGATGATATGGTGGCCTACGTGGCGGAACTCAAACAGCAGGAAACCTTCAGCGGCGTGGTGCTGACGCGGCACGAAATCAATGACCAGGACCCTTTGCGGCCGTTGCGCTTCCAGCTGGAGGCGACATGGATAACCCGGTGAGCACAATCAACGCGGTGAACCTGCGCGCGCTGGCGCTGCGCGTGCGTCTGGCGCTGCTGCGCCTTGGCATGCCGGCCTGCGTGGCCGTGGCGTTGTGCGTGGCCGGCCTGGCGGCGTGGGCGTGGCTGTTGCCGCAGCGCGCCGCGCAGGCGCGGGTGATGGCGCGGCCTTTGCCGACGCCGTCGTCGCTGGTGACCGCGCCGCCGCCGCCATCGGCCAACCAGAACCTGGCCGACTTCTATCAGGTGCTGGGCGAGAAGCGTTACGCGGAACAGCAGGTCAAGGTGCTGTTCGACCTGGCCGCGAAATCCAATCTGGTGCTGAGCCAGGGCGAGTACAAGTCGGCCTACGACAAGGCCAGCCGCGTGAGCACCTATCAGATCATCCTGCCGGTCAAGGGGCCTTACCAGGCCATCTGGCAGTTTGCCATGCAGGGTTTGCGCGAGATGCCGTTTGCGTCGCTGGACGAAATCGGCTTCCGCCGCGACACCATCGCCGATGCGACGGTCGAGGCGCGACTGCGCTTTACGCTGTACCTCAAGGACGGCGAGCCATGAAGCCTTATCACATCGCGATGGGCGTGGCGCTGGCCGGCGCCGCCGCGCTGCTGGTCTTCGGCGACAACACGCCGTCGTCGGACATCGCCGAGCCGGTCGCCCGCGCCGCCAGGGCGCCGGCGGTGGCCTCCGTGCCGGCCGAACGCTCCGATAAGGGCGGCAACGCTGCGGCGGACGCGATGATCCTGCGGCTGGTGCCGCGCGCCACGCTGGTCGGCGATTCGGCCGACGCCAGCTTTGGCGCCGGCGAGGGCGTGTTCTTGGGGCAGAACTGGAATCCGCCGCCACCGCCACCGCCGCCGCAGTCGCAATCGAACGCGCCGCCACCGCCGCCGATGGCGCCGCCGGTTCCCTTCAATTACTTCGGCAAAGCCGTCGCCGACGGCCAGTGGGAAGTCTATCTGGCGCGCGGCGACAAGACCTATGTGGTGCGCACCAAGACCGTGATCGAGGGCGCCTACCGCGTCGACCGGATCGCGCCGCCGCTGATGACCGTCACCTACCTGCCTTTGAACCAGGTACAACAGATTAATATTGGAGCATTCGACTGATGGCTAGTCATCTGAACACATGGCGCCGCCGCGCCGCGCTGCCCGCCATGTTGGCGATCGCCGTCGGCGTGAGCGGCTGCGCCGGGCAAATGGCCTTCCGCGAAGCCAACCAGCTGGTCGCCAAGGACCAGGTGGAAGCGGGCCTGCTCAAGTACCAGGAGGCCGTCCGGGCGGAACCGGGCAACGCCGAATATCGCAGCGCCTATCTGCTGGCGCGCGACCGCGCCGTGCAGCGCCTGCTCGAGCAGTCCGAGCGCCAGCTGTCGGAGGGGCGTCCCGATCTGGCCGAGCAGGGCTTCCGCCGTGTGCTGGGCCTGGACCAGATGAACGAGCGCGCGCGCAGCGGTTTGCGGGCGATAGAGCGCGACAGCCGCCAGGACAAGCTGCTGGCCGCCGCCATCGAACATGTCAACAAGAAGGAATACGATCTGGCCAAGCTGCGCCTCAACGCGCTGCTGACCGAGACGCCGTCGAACGAGAGGGCGCGCCAGCTGCTGCGCGAGGTGACCGAGAAAAGCGCGCAGCCGGTGGTGGAGTCGGGGCTGTCGAAATCGTACAAGCAGCCGATCACAATCGAGTTCCGCGACGCCCCGCTCAAGCAGGTGTTCGAGGTGATCGCGCGCCGCTCCGGCCTGAACTTCGTGTTCGACAAGGACGTCAAGACCGACCAGCGCACCACCGTCATGCTGAAGAACAGCACCGTCGAATCGGCGATCTACTTCCTGCTGCTGACCAATCAGCTGGAGCAGCAGGTCATGGACGCCAACACGATCCTGATCTACCCGAACGTGGCCGCAAAACTGAAGGAATACCAGGAGATGACGGTCAAGACCTTCTTCCTGGCGAACGCCGAGGCCAAGCTGGTGGCCAACACCCTCAAGACCATCCTCAAGTCGCGCGACGTGGTGGTCGACGAAAAACTCAATCTGCTGATCGTGCGCGACAACCCCGAGGCGATCCGCCTGGCCGAACGCCTGATCGCGGTGCAGGACGCGCCCGAGGCGGAGGTGATGCTGGAAGTGGAGATCCTCGAGGTTAAGCGCGGCACCCTGATGAACCTGGGCGTGGAGTGGCCGACCAGCGTGGGATTGACGCCGCTGTCGACCGCCGGCGGCGCCGGACTGACGATCCGCGACCTGCGCGGTTTGAATTCGGACACCATCGGCGTCACCGGCATTTCCGCCGCCATCAACGCCAACAAGACCGACACCGACTCCAACCTGCTGGCGAATCCGCGCATCCGCGTGCGCAACAAGGAAAAGGCCAAGATCGTCATCGGCGACAAGCTGCCGGTGATCACGGCGACGGTATCGTCGGGCATCGGCGGCTTCGCCAGCGACAACGTCACGTATGTCGACGTCGGCCTGACGCTCAACGTCGAACCGACCATTTACCTGAACAACGAGGTGGCGATCCGCGTGCAGCTGGAGGTGAGCAACCTGACCAACACCATCACCACCAGGAACGGCGGCACCGCCTACCAGATCGGCACGCGCCAGGCCAGCACCATGCTGCAACTGAAGGACGGCGAGAACCAGGTGCTGGCAGGCCTGATCAACAACGAGGAGCGCGGCACGGCCAGCAAACTACCCGGCGCCGGCGATTTGCCGATCATCGGACGTCTGTTCGGCAGCAAGCGTGACGACAACCAGAAGACGGAGATCGTGCTGTCGATCACGCCGCGCCTGATCCGCAATGTGCAGCGCCCGGAGGCCAGCGCCTCGGAATTCTCGGCCGGCACGGAAGCGAGTTTCCGCCGCCGTCCGGACCTGACCGTGCGCACGCCGGTGCAGCTGCCGCCGCCTCCGGGCGCATTGTCGGCGCCAGCGGCACCGGCGCAAACAAATCCCGCCAATGCGACAACGCCTGCACCGGCGCCGGCCGATGCGCAAGGGGCGACCCCGCAGGCCATCCTGCCGCCGCCGGTGCAGGCGATGCCGATATCGAGCGGCCAGCCGGCGCCGCTGCCGCCGACGCAAGGTGCGCAGCCGCAACCGGTGCAGCCGGCGGTCGAAATCTCGCCGTCGCCGCAGCAGTGACGCCACGGTGGGCATGATGCGCGCGCGCGGTTTCACGTTGATCGAGTTGCTGGTGACGCTCACCATCCTTGGCCTGCTCAGCGTGCTGGTGATTCCGACCGCGCAGGTGGTGGTGCAGCGCCGTCAGGAGCAGGACCTGCGCGAAGCGCTGCATCAGATCCGCCAGGGCATCGACGCCTACAAGCTGGCCTACGACCAGGGCCGCATCACCAGGTCGCTGGCCTCGACCGGCTATCCGAAGACTTTGGAACTGCTGGTCGAGGGCGTGCCCGACCTGCAGAACCCCAAGCAGGCGAAGATCTACTTCCTGCGCCGCGTGCCGCGCGACCCGTTCAATCCCGATATGTCGCTGAGCGAATCACAGTCGTGGGGCAAGCGCAGTTACGCCAGCGAGGCAGACCAGCCGAGGGAGGGCGAGGATGTCTACGACGTTTTCAGCACGAGCGAGAAGGAAGGCCTGAACGGCGTTCCGTATAAAAAATGGTGACCATGAAGACCAAGGGTTTTACGCTGATCGAATTGCTGGTGGTGCTGGGCATCGTCGCCTTGATGCTGACGCTGGCCGTGCCGCGCTACTTCCCCAGCATCGACAAGTCGAAAGAGGTGGTGTTGGCCGATAACCTGCGCAACGTGCGCAACGTGATCGACCAGTACTACGGCGATACGGGCCGCTATCCCGACACGCTGGAGCAGCTGGTCGAAAAAAAGTACCTGCGCGCGCTGCCGGTCGATCCGGTCACCGACAGTGAAACCACGTGGGTCATCATTCCGCCGGAAGACGGCGCCAAGGGCGGCGTCTACAACATCAAGAGCGGCGCGCCCGGCAACGACCGTAGCGGCAAGCCTTACGCCGACTGGTGATGCGGCGGCCGCGCAAGCGCCGCAGCGGCGGCTTCACCTATCTGAGTCTGATCATCCTGGTGGCGATCATCGGGCTGGTGTCGGCATCGGCGCTGAAACTGGGATCGGTGCTGCAGCGGAGCAGGGCGGAGCAGGAGCTGCTCGACATCGGCGCCGCCTTCAGCGACGCGCTACAAAGCTATGCCAGCGCCACGCCGGCCGGCTTTCCGCCGCAGCCGCCGTCGTTGAAGGAGCTGCTCAGGGACCCGCGCTTTCCGACCGTGCGGCGCCATCTGCGCAAGGTGTTCGTCGATCCGATGACCGGCAAGGCGGAATGGGGCATCACCTACCTGGGTGACAAGGTGGGCGTGCTGGCGGTGTACAGTTTATCGGATGCGAAGCCGGTCAAGATAGGTAATTTTCCTCAGCGCTTCCAGGGGCTGGCCGGCAAGCAAAAAATCTCGGAGTGGCGCTTCGCGGCGAGCGGCGGCACGCTGCCCGTGCCGGGTCAAGCCCAGCAACCTGGCGCGGTCGAAGTGAAACCCGGCGCGCCTGTGCCGGGCAACCCAGCGACCCCGATTCCGCCGGCGCCGCCAGCGCCTGTTGCGCCGCCGGCACAAACGCCGCAGCCGGAGCCGGAGCCCGAGCCCGAGGTCGCGCCCGCCCCGGCACCGGAGGAGGAAAAGCCGGCAGTGGAGCCGCCGCTCGAGCCAGCGCAGCGATAACCCGACAGCATCCTTTTAGCGATACGCCGGCGTCACGATTAGGGGTCGGACCCAGCGGGGTCCGACCCCGGTTGGCCGTGCGGGTTAGCTTGCTAGCGTGCCGTACGTTTGAAATCGCGGAAGCGGAAGCCCATTGCCATCAGCGCGCCGAAATACACCAGCGCCGACACCCCGATGACCGCGAACAGCGCGACGATGCGTAGCAGCGTTTGATGCGCCATCCCGGTCCAGTCGATCTGCGCCGCGCTGTACCACGCCGTGGCGCCCATCAGCGCGCACGCGATCACCAGTTTGACGAAGAATAGCAGCCATCCCGGCTTGGGCGAGTAGATGCCGCGCCGGCGCAAGCCGGTGAACAGCAAGCCCGCGTTCAGGCAAGCGCCCAGGCTGATCGAGAGCGCCAGCCCGGCCACCGCCAGGTGCGGAACGAAGATCATGTTCATCAGCTGGGTGGCGATCAGCACGCCCACCGCGATGCGTACCGGCGTGCGAATGTCCTGGCGCGCGAAGAAGGCGGGCGCCAGGATCTTCACCAGGATGATGCCGAGCAGGCCGACGCTGTAAGCGATCAGCGGCCGGGCCGACGCGTGCGCCGCCGCCGCCGTGAAGGCGCCATTCTGGAACAACGTGGAAATCAGCGGCACGGCCAAGGTGGCCAGGCCCACGGCCGCCGGCATCGCCAGCAAAAAGGTCAGCCGCAAGCCCCAATCGAGCAGCGACGAATATTCCTCCGTGTCGCCGCCGACGTTGGCCTTGGACAGGCTGGGCAGCAAAATGGTACCCAGCGCCACGCCCAGCATCGCGGTCGGGAATTCCATCAGGCGGTCGGCGTAGGTCAGGAAGGAGATGCTGCCCTCGGCCAGGTTCGAGGCGATGGCGGTGTTAATCAGCAGGCTGATTTGCGCTGCGGCGACGGCAAACACCGCCGGCCCCATTTTCTTTAGTACGCGGCGCACGCCCTCGTCGCGCAGTCCCGACAGCGGATTGAGCGAGATGCGCGGCAGCATGCGGATCTTGAGCAGCGCCGGGATCTGGATCGCGACCTGCAGCAGGCCGCCGACAAAGACCGCGATCGCCATCGCATAGATGGGCCGCTCCAGGTGCTGCTGCAGGAACAGCGACGCCAGGATCGATGCGATGTTGAGCAACACCGGCGTGAAGGCGGGGATCTTGAACTGGCTCCAGGTATTTAATATGCCGCCGGCCAGCGCTACGAACGACATGAAGGCGATGTAGGGGAACATCAAGCGCGTCATCCACACGGCGGCGTCGAAATCGTCCGGCTGCAGGCCGCTGGCGACCAGCATCAACAGCAGCGGGGCGCCGATAATGCCGAGCGCGCTGATGACGACCGTGGCCCATACCAGCGTGGTGCCGACGTGGTCCGCCAGGTTCCTGGTGGCTTGCTCGGTCTGCTTATTCTTGTATTCGGATAAAATGGGCACGAACGCTTGCGAGAACGCCCCCTCGGCAAACAGCCGGCGCAACAAGTTGGGGATGCGGAAGGCGACGTTGTACGCATCGGTCATGCCGCCGGCGCCGAAGGCCCGGGCGATGAGGATTTCGCGTAATAATCCGGTGATACGGGACAGCATGGTCATGCTGCTGAGGGCGGCTAGAGTTTTTAGCAAGTTCATGGGGCATGATTATAGTTGCTCCCACCGAAAAACATCGCTATAATCGCAGGCTGTACAGAATTCTGTTACGCAGACACTAATGTTTGGCAGGCAGTAGTTTGACTCACATGGTTCGGCAGACGCTACTGAACGCACCTGTTTGACAAACAATAATGTTTGCAAACGCACCTTTACCCTGATTTAGGAAATTCCATGGCAAATACCGCACAAGCGCGCAAACGTGCTCGTCAAGCAGTCAAGCAAAACGCTCACAACTCGTCCCAGCGTTCGACCCTGCGCACCGCTATCAAAGCAGTTCGCAAGGCGATCCAGGGCGGCGACAAAGCTGCTGCGACCGCAATCTTCCAATCGTCCGTGTCGAAAATCGACAGCATCGCCGACAAGAAGATCATCCACAAAAACAAGGCAGCTCGTCATAAGAGCCGTCTGGCAGCTGCCCTGAAGGCACTGTCCGCTTAATTCCCCTCGCCGGGAATGCAAGCAAGAACCCGCGCTGACTTCGGTCGGCGCGGGTTTTTTCGCTTGTGGCGCGGGGTGTTGATTGGACTGTTCGATATCAGCGGGGAGCGGGAGGTGCCGATCCGCCGGGCTGGGCCGGCGGTCGACGGGGGAGGGGTGTCGTGTTCAGGTGGCCAGCTTTGGTTTAAACCTTAGCAGTACTTGTTTGCCCATTTGTATGCCCTTCTTCTCTACCGAGTTGAACAACAGCCATCCGATCGTATAGCTGATCGGCAGGGCGATCGCGATCACGATGGCGAAGCGCACCACCGCTGGCAACTGCACATAGGCAGCCTGGTGCACCAGCATGCCGGCCACCGGCAGAACGATCAGCAAGTGCACAAGGTAGACGCTATACGAGGTTTCGCCGAGGAACATGGCAATGCGGTTCGAGAGCATCTTGCGCACGCCGATGGTGGCGGCAGCGACCGCATTGCTGCCGGGGAGCGTGCCGTTATTCATCAGATAGAACATGCCGAGCACCAGCGCCACGCGGGCCAGCGCGACCTGGCTGCGTTCAAGGAACAGCCACATCAGGGCTACGCCCACCCCGGCCAATAAACCCATGTGCATGGACCGTTCGGCGCGCGCCTGCGCGATCCACATGCCGATCAGGAAGACATAGAACTTGATGGCGAGGAATGCTGGCATCGGGAACGCATGGACATAGTCGCGGAAGAAAAACCGGATGGCCAGGCAAATGCCGATCAGCACTCCGCTGGCGATGATCGGTGACAGGCGTGCCATCAGGATCATGACGAACGGGAAGAACAGGTAGAACTGCATTTCCAGTCCGATCGACCAGTCCGGCAACGCTGTACGGAACGCGTAGGTCGGGGAAAACCCAAACAGGAAACTCAGGTGCAGGGCAATGTTGGCCAGGCTTTGGTCCAGATAGCGTTCCGGCGCGGTGGCGGTGGACGGCCACACGTGGGCGATGGCCTCGCGGAAATGGCCCATCTGTGGTCCGACCACCAGCGCCACGATCAGCACAACGTAATACAGTGGCGCGATGCGGAAGAAGCGGCGCACCCAGAATTGCCCGATGGTGCGTGACGACTCCCAGGGTTCACTCTGCTTGCGGGCGAGATAGTTATGCGCCATCAAAAAACCGGATAGCAACATGAACAGATCGACAGCGAGTTCGCCCCACGACAGAAGTGGAATGTCGCGCAGGCCCGTGAGGATTTGGATGTGTGACAGCAGGACCCAGATCGCCGCCAGCCCGCGCAAGCCATCCAGCCAAGGCAAATTGCCCTGGTTTTGCCCTGTCGCCAGGGCGGATTGATTATTCATTTAGATGCCTATGACTATGTTTATGAAAGGGACTCCCTTCCATTTTCGTAGCATAGCACTTTTACATCATTTCACCGTGCAGTTTATTCAGCCCTTGACCAGTTCGTGGGGCTGCACTGGCATCGATTCGCCTGGCAGCAGCGGATGCGACGCCAGCGAAATCGCCCCGATCGCGCTGCGCACCAGGCGCAATGTCGGCAAGCCTACCGCCGCCGTCATCCGGCGAACCTGGCGATTCTTCCCCTCTTGCAACGTAATCGCCAACCAGCTGGTGGGCTGACCGGCGCGCTCGCGGATCGGTGGATTGCGCGGCCAGAGCCACTCCGGCTCGGCGATCCGTACTGCCTTGCAGGGCTTGGTGACGAAGTCGCCCAGGTCGATCGGCGCTTGCAACTTCATCAGGCTGCCGGCATCGGCCACGCCTTCGACCTGCACCAGATACACCTTGGCCTCCTTGTGGTCCGGATGGGCGATCTGGTGCTGCAGCTTGCCGTCGTCGGTCAGCAGCATGAGGCCCTCGCTGTCGGCATCGAGGCGGCCGGCGGGGTAGATGTTGGGGATCTTTAAATAGTCGGCCAGGGTGGCCTTGTCGTCCTGCGCCGAGAACTGGCACAGCACCTGGAAAGGTTTATTAAATAGGATGAGGGGCATGCTTGTGTGATGATGGAATTGGTGTAGCCTTGAAGGCCGGTGACGTAAAATCGTAGCGCCCACTAAAATACTGGTGCATAATGCAAAACGCCTGTCTTATGTCTTATAGAAGACCTAGGTATTTGTACTAACTTGGCAATAAAACAAAGATCCTTGCACCGGTAGCAGTATTGTATGCCGCCTGCCGAGCGTCCACTTCGGAGAACACGATGTACCAACATATCAACGTCCCTGCTGACGGCCAGAAAATCACCGTCAACGCCGATTTTTCCCTGAATGTACCAGATAACCCGATCGTTCCCTACATCGAAGGCGACGGTACCGGCGTGGACATCAGCCCGGTCATGCTCAAAGTGGTCGACGCGGCGGTGGCCAAGGCCTACGGCGGCCAGCGCAAGATCCACTGGATGGAAATCTTCGCAGGCGAAAAGTCGACCAGCGTGTACGGCCCCGATGTGTGGCTGCCGGAAGAGACGTTGGCGGCGGTGAAGGATTACGTGGTATCGATCAAGGGTCCGCTGACCACGCCGGTCGGCGGCGGCATCCGTTCGCTCAATGTCGCGTTGCGCCAGCAACTGGACCTGTACGTCTGCCTGCGTCCGGTGCGGTATTTTACCGGCGTGCCGTCGCCGGTGAAAGAGCCTGAGAAAACCAATATGGTCATCTTCCGCGAGAACTCGGAAGACATCTACGCCGGGATCGAATACCAGCAGGGTTCGGAAGGCGCCAAAAAGCTGATCGATTTCCTGGTCAAGGAAATGGGCGTGACCAAGATCCGCTTCCCGGAAACCTCGGGCCTGGGCATCAAGCCGGTGTCGATCGAAGGCACGCAGCGCCTGGTGCGCAAGGCGATCCAGTACGCCATCGACAACGACAAGCCGTCGGTGACCATTGTCCACAAAGGCAACATCATGAAGTACACCGAGGGTGGCTTCCGTGACTGGGCCTACGAGCTGGCGCTAAAGGAATTCGGCGCGGAGCTGATCGACGGCGGCCCATGGTGCAAGCTCAAGAATCCGAAGACCGGCCGCGACATCACGATCAAGGACTCGATCGCCGACGCCTTCCTGCAGCAGATCCTGCTGCGTCCGGCGGAGTACAGCGTGATCGCCACCTTGAACCTGAACGGCGACTATATTTCCGACGCGCTGGCGGCGCAGGTGGGCGGCATCGGCATCGCGCCGGGCGCCAACTTGTCGGACTCGGTGGCGATGTTCGAAGCGACGCACGGCACCGCGCCTAAATATGCGGGCAAGGATTACGTGAATCCGGGTTCGCTGATTTTGTCCGCTGAAATGATGCTGCGCCACATGGGCTGGATTGAAGCGGCCGATCTGATCATCAAGTCGATGGAAAAAGCCATCGACTCGAAAAAGGTCACGTACGACTTCGCGCGCCTGATGGAAGGCGCGACGCAGGTGTCGTGCTCCGGCTTTGGCGAAGTGATGATCGAGCAGATGCAGGACTGAGGTTGAATGCGTGGGGCGCATGCACGCGCCTTGCGCCACGTGGTTCACCACGGAGACACGTAGGGCGGATTAGGCGGAACGCCGTAATCGGCCATGTGTGAGCATCCCACAGCTCATACATGGCCGATTACGCTACGCTAATCCGCCCTACGTCTTTTAGCAACGGCGCCGCCCAGCCGTTCATGCTGCAGGGTGCGTTGTATTTCGGTCGCCGGCGACGGTGCGCCAACGCCGGCATCGGGATTGACAGCATGACCATGGCGGTCATCGCCAGCGTTATCGGATAAGTCACAGGGGAGTGGGGAACGTCGGACTTCTACAACACTTTTGTCTGGCTATCTGATGCCTTGGCAAACCGTTGGACGAAAAAAAACCCCGCAGACGGGGTTTTTCACATCTGGTGCCGTGTTACTTAGGCAGCTTGGATGTTGGAAGCTTGCTTGCCTTTAGGGCCTTGCGTGACTTCGAATTGAACTTTTTGACCTTCTTTGAGGGTCTTGAAACCGTTCATGTTGATTGCGGAGAAGTGAGCGAACAAATCCTCGCCGCCGTCATCTGGAGTGATGAAGCCAAAACCTTTGGAATCATTGAACCACTTAACTGTACCTGTTGCCATAAAAAGAACTTTCAAAATTAAAACGGATCACACGAGCCATAAAAGCAAGAAGCTTCTTGCCCCCTCCTCACGCCTCACTTCTTATCAACATGTACATTTCTGCACGAAGCCGATAACGCATTGTTAGCGGATCAATTTTTAAAGTCAAGCAGATTTGTATGCATTTTGCTACTTTTGACTTGCTTGGCGAAAAAGCAACTCTTGATTTTAGCAAATGGGTCGCCATCTGCGCCATGTTAAGAAAACGCGTAAGATGGAAAACAATTGGATGTGTATAGTGAAATGCACATTGCATCAACCCCGAAAGCATTAGAATATAAGCGTATGGCAACCAAGCATGACACCGAAACCCTTTTGGAGCGGCAAGCGCTGAAGCCGCCACCTTTGTACCAGGTGGCGTTGCTCAACGATGACTACACACCGATGGAGTTTGTAGTCGCTATCATCCAGGAGTATTTCAACAAAGACCGTGAAACAGCCACGCAAATAATGCTCAGTGTTCATCGCTACGGCAAAGGAGTGTGCGGCGTGTTCTCTAAAGATATAGCCTGTACCAAAGTGGAGTTCGTTTTAACGCATGCGCGCAAGGCAGGTCATCCCCTGCAGTGCGTGATGGAGGAAGTATGATTGCGCAGGAATTAGAAGTAAGTTTGCACATGGCGTTTGTCGAAGCGCGACAGGCCCGGCACGAATTCATCACGGTGGAGCATTTGCTGCTGGCCTTGCTGGACAACCCTTCGGCTGCCGAAGTGTTGCGCGCATGCGCCGTCAACATTGAAGATCTGCGCAAAACCCTGACCAATTTCATCGGCGATAACACGCCGACCGTGCCCGGCACAGGTGAGGTCGATACCCAGCCGACGCTCGGTTTCCAACGCGTGATCCAGCGCGCCATCATGCACGTGCAGTCGGCGTCCAATGGCAAGAAGGAAGTGACCGGCGCCAACGTGCTGGTGGCGATCTTCGGCGAGAAAGACTCGCACGCGGTCTACTACCTGCATCAGCAGGGCGTGACGCGCCTGGACGTCGTCAATTTCATTTCGCACGGCGTGCGCAAGGACCAGCAGACCGATGCCGCCAAGGCCTCCGAAGGCGTGGAAGAGGGCGCTCCGGGCGGCGAAGGCCAGACCAAGGAAAGCCCGCTGGACCAGTTCACGCAAAACCTGAACAAGTCGGCCGCCGAAGGCAAGATCGATCCGCTGATCGGTCGCGAGGACGAGGTCGACCGCGTGATCCAGATCCTGTGCCGTCGCCGCAAGAACAATCCGCTGCTGGTCGGCGAGGCCGGCGTGGGCAAAACCGCCATCGCCGAAGGCCTGGCCTATCGCATCACGCAAAGCGATGTGCCGGAAATCCTGCAAAACGCCGTCGTGTATTCGCTCGACATGGGCGCGCTGCTGGCCGGCACCAAGTATCGCGGTGACTTCGAACAGCGCCTCAAGGCGGTCCTCAAGCAATTGAAAGACAACCCGAACGGCATCCTGTTCATCGACGAGATCCATACCATCATCGGCGCCGGTTCGGCCTCCGGTGGTACGCTCGACGCGTCCAACCTGCTCAAGCCGGCGCTGGCCAACGGTCAACTGAAGTGCATCGGCGCGACCACCTACACGGAATTCCGTGGCGTGTTCGAGAAGGACCATGCGTTGTCCCGCCGCTTCCAGAAAGTGGACGTCAACGAGCCGACCGTCGAGCAGACCGTGCAAATCCTGCGCGGCCTGAAGTCGCGCTTCGAAGAGCATCATGGCGTGAAATATTCGTCGTCGGCGCTGTCGACCGCTGCCGAACTGGCCGCGCGCTTCATCAACGACCGCCATCTGCCCGACAAGGCGATCGACGTTATCGACGAGGCCGGTGCAGCACAGCGCATCCTGCCGAAGTCGAAGCAGAAGAAAACCATCGGCAAGACCGAGATCGAGGACATCATCGCCAAGATCGCCCGTATCCCGCCGCAGACCGTCAATCAGGACGACCGCAGCAAGCTGCAGACCATCGACCGCGATTTGCGCAACGTGGTGTTCGGCCAGGATCCTGCGATCGAAGCGCTGGCGTCGGCGATCAAAATGGCGCGTGCCGGTCTGGGCAAGACCGACAAGCCGATCGGCTCCTTCCTGTTCTCCGGTCCCACCGGCGTCGGCAAGACCGAGGTGGCGAAACAGCTGGCCTTTATCCTGGGCATCGAGCTGATTCGTTTCGACATGTCCGAGTACATGGAGCGCCACGCCGTGTCGCGCCTGATCGGCGCGCCGCCGGGTTATGTCGGTTTCGACCAGGGTGGTTTGCTGACCGAAGCCATCACCAAGAAGCCGCACGCGGTGCTGCTGCTCGATGAGATTGAAAAAGCCCATCCGGACATTTTCAACATCCTGCTGCAGGTGATGGACCATGGAACGCTGACCGACAACAACGGACGCAAGGCCGACTTCCGCAACGTGATCATCATCATGACCACCAACGCGGGCGCCGAGAGCTTGCAGAAGTCGTCGATCGGCTTTACGAATTCCAAGCAGGCAGGCGACGAGATGGCCGACATCAAGCGCATGTTCACGCCGGAGTTCCGCAACCGTATCGATGCGACCATCAGCTTCCGTGCGCTGGACGAGGAAATCATCCTGCGCGTGGTCGACAAGTTCCTGATGCAGCTGGAAGAGCAGCTGCACGAGAAGAAGGTCGAGGCGATCTTCACCGAGAAACTGCGCAAGTTCCTCGCGAAGAAAGGCTTCGATCCTCTGATGGGCGCGCGGCCGATGTCACGTCTGATCCAGGACATGATCCGCAAGGCGCTGGCCGACGAGCTGCTGTTCGGCCGTCTGGTGACCGGTGGCCGCGTGACCGTCGATCTGGACGAGAAGGATGTCGTCAAGCTGGAGTTCCCGGAACCGCCGGACGCCGCGCCGACCACGCCGCCGGAGACCGTCGAAGTCGACTAAGTCCGCAAGGTCCGCACCTAAAACCCGCCCGCTGCGCGCCGGCGGGTTTTTTTTCGTTCAACGCCTTCCTCACGGTTCGCTGGCAGCGCCGATGACAAGCAGTCAAGTTGGTTCACGCCTTGATAATGGCAGCTTGAAAACGGTGTAACACCGGCGCAGTTTTTCTTTGCGTCAAGCAGTCATCGTATGCCAGAATTGTCGTTCCTGCCGACAACTTGCAAAGCCTGTCCATGTCACCGCTCCGTTTTCGCCTCCGTCCATTTGCGCTGGTTCTACTGTCAGCCGGCCTGGTCGCCGCCCACGCAGCCACCGCCGCCGATGCCTACTACCGCTTCCCGGCCATCCGTGGCGACGCCGTTGTCTTCACCGCCGAGGGGGACCTGTGGCGTACCGGCGCCCAGGGCGGCCAGGCGCAGCGCCTGACCACGCATCCGGCGGCGGAAACCAACGCCGCCATCTCGTACGACGGCAAATGGATCGCCTTCTCCGCCTCGTATGAGGGCGCGCAGGAAGCCTATGTCATGCCAGTCGCTGGTGGCCTGCCGAAGCGGTTGACGTTCGAGAACGGCGCCGTGACGGTGCTGGGCTGGACGGCGCAGGGCGAGGTGCTGGTCAGCACCCAGGATTCGAAAGGCCCGTCGGCGCACCGCATTGTCGCCGCCGTGCAGCCGGCGTCGTTGCAGCGCCGCGTGTTCCCTGTGGCCGACGCCAACGACGCGGTGCTCGACGACGCCGGCAAGTCGCTGTACTTCACCCGCTACGGCCTGGCCCTGACCAACGACAACGTCAAGAACTATCGCGGCGGCGCCCACGCGCAGCTGTGGCGCTACGATCTGAACGCGGCTGGCGGCGCTGAAGCCGCGCCGCTGCTGGCTGGCGACGCCGGCAACAATAAGCGGCCGATGTGGTGGCAGGGCCGCGTGGTCTTCATCAGCGACCGTGGCGGTTCCGACAACCTGTGGTCGATGGCGCCCGATGGCAGCGACCCGCGCCAGCTGACCAAGCACACCGACTGGGACGTGCGCAACGCGGCGCTCGGCGACGGCCGCGTGGTCTACCAACTCGGCGCCGACCTGCGCGTGTTCGACCTTGCCACGGCAACCGACCGCCCGCTGTCGATCGGCCTGGTGTCCGATTTCGACCAGCAGCGCGCGCGCCAGATTCGCTCACCGCTGGATCAGTTGACCAATGTGCAGTTGTCGGCCAAGTCCGAGCGGCTGGTGCTGACGGCGCGCGGGCGCGTCAGCCTGGCCGGCACCGGCACCCAGCGCCGCGTCGAGATCGCGGTGCCGGAAGGCGCACGGGCGCGCGAAGCGGTGTTCAGCCCCGACGACAAGTGGGTCTATGCGATCGTCGACACCACCGGCGAAAACGAAATCTGGAAGTTCGCCGCCGACGGTTCCGGCCCGGGTGAGCAACTGACCCGTGACGGCATCAACCACCGCTGGCAGCTGTATCCGTCGCCGGACGGCCGCTGGCTGGGCCACACCGACAAGAAGGGCCGCTTCTGGCTGCTGGACCTGGCCACCAAAGCGAATATCGTCATCGACGACGCGGGCAAGGCCGGCGTCGAAAAGCATGACGAAATCCTGTGGTCGGCCGACAGCAGGAACCTGGCGCTGGTGCGCGCCGCGACCACCGAGCAGCGCGAGCAAATCGGCTTGTACAACCTGGCGTCGAAACAGCTGGCCTTTGTGACCAGCGACCGTTACACCTCGCGCTCTCCGGTGTTTTCGCCGGACGGCAAATGGCTGTACTTCCTCTCGGCCCGCAACTTCCAATTGGCGAACGGCTCGCCGTGGGGTGACCGCAATATGGGACCGGTGTTCGACAAGCGCACCGGCGTCTACGCGCTGGCGCTCCAGCCGGGCAACCGCTTCCCGTTCAAAGCGGACGATGAGCTGAACAAGCCGGGCGAGAAAGTGGCCGACGGCGCGGCCGACAAGGCGGTCGAGCAGGCCGCCGAGAAAGCAGCGGAGAAGGCGGTGGCGAAGGCGGTGGAGAAGACGGTCGAGAAAGCCAGCGCCAAGGCGGCGCCGTTGGCCAAAAAGTCGGAGAGGTCGCTGCCGGAGATCGTCTTCGCCGGCCTGCAGGAGCGTTTGTACGAAGTGCCGCTGGCAGCTGGTAACTATCGTGGCCTGAACATGGACGATAAACGCCTGTACTTCCTGGACGCGGAGTCCGGCGACGGCAGGGCGAACCTGAAGACGCTGGCGATCGCCTCCAACAGTCCGCAGCCGGAGACCTTTGCCTCCGGCGTGCGCGAGTTCGATCTGGCCGCCGACAAGAAGCATATCTACTACCGCACCTTCGGCGGTGGCGCCGGTGACATGATCATCGTCGATGCCGGCGCCAGAGGCCCCAACGACACCTCCCGGGCCAGGGTCAAGGTCGATGACTGGAGCTTCACTTCCAATCCGCGCCTGGAGTGGAAGCAGATGTTCGGCGATGCCTGGCGTATGCACCGCGACTTCCTGTACGACACCAAGATGCGCGGCGTGAACTGGACCGCCGTGCGCGATAAGTATATGCCGCTGGTCGAGCGCGTGACCGACCGCGCGGAGCTCAACGACATCCTCGGCATGATGATCAGCGAGGTCGGTGCGCTGCACTCGCAGATCGCGCCCGGCGACATCCGCCGTTCGTCCCCTGAAGGCGTGCCTTCCGGCCTGGGTGCGGTGCTGACGCGCACCGGCGAAGGTTATCGTGTCGATCATATTTACCGCAGCGAGCCGGAACTGCCGTCCGAGCGCGGACCGCTGGCGCAGGCCGACGTCAACGTCAAGGAGGGCGACATCATCACCGCCGTCAACGGCAAACCGGTGCTGGAGTCGCGCGACATCGCCGACCTGCTGCTGAACCAGGCCGACCGCCAGGTGCTGCTGCAGGTTAAACGCAAGGCCGGCGGTGCCGGTCCCGTGATCGTGATGCCGGTGAATATGTTCAAGCAGGCCGGCCTGCGCTACAGTGATTGGGAGCAGAGCCGCGCGCGCCAGGTGGAGAAGGCGTCGAAAGGACGAATCGGCTATCTGCACCTGCGCGCAATGGGCCCGCGCGACATCGCCTCGTTCGCGCGCGACTTCTACGCCAACGTCAACCGCGATGGCCTGATCATCGACGTGCGCCGCAACAACGGCGGTAACATCGACAGCTGGATCATCGAAAAGCTGCTGCGCAAGGCGTGGGCCTTCTGGGCCGGGCCGGGCGCGCAGCCGGCGCCGAACATGCAGAACACCTTCCGCGGCCATCTGGTGGTGCTGGTCGATGAGCTGACTTATTCGGACGGCGAGACCTTCGCGGCTGGTGTCAAGGCGCTCGGATTGGCGCCGCTGGTCGGCAAGCGCACGGCCGGCGCCGGCGTCTGGCTGAGCGATAACAACCGCTTGAGCGATAATGGCATGGCGCGTGTCGCCGAGAATGGCCAGTTCAACACAGCCGACGGCCATTGGATGATCGAAGGCGTGGGCGTGTCGCCGGATGTGGTAGTCGAGAACCTGCCGCATGCGACTTTCATGGGCCAGGACCGTCAGCTCGAAGTGGCGCTGGAACTGCTGGACAAAAAACTGAAAGAAGAGCCGATCAAACCATATCAACCGCAGGTGATCCCAGCGTTGTAAAGGAACCCTTGATGCACATGAAGCGCCTCGTATCCGCCACCTTATCCATCGCCGTCGCCGCTGGGGCCATCACCATGGCCCCAGCCGCGCAGGCACTGCCCAGCACCAGCGACACACGTATGCTGACGGAACCGGCGCTGTCGGCCAGCCATCTGGCCTTTATCTATGCCGGCGATGTGTGGTTGGCCAATCCGGATGGCGGCGCGCCACGGCGTCTGACGTCCGATCCCGGTGAAAAATCGAATCCGCAGTTTTCGCCAGACGGCAAACTGATCGCCTACAGCGCGCAGGTCGACGGCAATACCGATGTCTATCTGCTGCCGATCGAGGGCGGAGTGCCCAAACGGCTGACCTATCATCCCGGTGCCGACGTGGTGCAGGGCTTCGCACCGGATGGAAAATCGGTGATGTTCACATCGCCGCGCGCGGCGTTCAACAACCGCTATCGCAAACTGTTCACCGTGCCGGTGACCGGCGGCGTGGAAACCCAGCTGGAAGTGCCGAACGCCGCGCGCGCCGCCTGGTCGCCGGATGGCAAGAGCATTGTTTACAACCCGTTCTCGCCCGCCTTCCTGCAGTGGAAGCACTATCGCGGCGGCACCAACTCGATCCTGTGGCTGTTCAACCGGGGCGACAAGTCGGTGGTCAAGATACCGCAGCCGGCAACGCATTCGAACGATGTCGATCCGATCTGGATCGGCGACACTGTCTACTTCCGCTCGGACCGCGATGGCGAATTCAATCTATATGCCTACGATGTGAAGTCCAGGGCAGTGCGCGCGCTGACGAAGCACACCGATTTCCCGGTGCTGAACGCTTCCGCATCGGGCAACGGCATCGTCTACGAGCAGGCCGGCTATCTGCACGCGCTGGACCTGGGCAGGGGCCAGGCGCGTAAGCTGACCATCGGCGTCAGTAGCGACCTGGGGATGTCGCGCCCGCGCTGGGTCAGTGGCGCCAAGTACATCCGCAATTTTTCGGTGTCGCCGTCCGGAGCGCGGGTGGCTTACGAATTCCGGGGCGAGATCGTCACCATCCCCGCCGACAAGGGCGATGTGCGCAACCTGACGCAGACCACCGCCGCCAACGAGCGCTCGCCGGCCTGGTCCCCTGATGGCCGTTCGGTGGCCTACTTCTCCGACGAATCGGGCGAGTACGCGCTGCACATCCGCGCTCAGGATGGCAAGGGCGAGCCCCGCAAGTTCAAGCTGACCGGGTCTGGCTTCTACGACAATCCCGTCTGGTCGCCGGACAGCAAAAAAATCGCTTATACCGACAACTCCTGGACCTTGTACGTGATGGATGTCGCTTCCGGCGCGGTCAGCAAGATCGCGTCCGAGCCGCTGTATGGCGTGAACAAGACCTTGCGCGCGGCATGGGCGCCGGACTCGCGCTGGATCGCGTACGCGCTCAACTCGATGACGTACACGCGTAGCGCCTATATCTATTCGCTGGAGCAGAAGAAATCCTGGCCGGTGACGGACGGCTTGTCGGACGTGGTCAACCCCGTGTTCGACAAGAGCGGCAAGTACTTGTACTTCTTCGCCTCCACCAACGCGGGGCCGAGCAACAACTGGTTCTCGCAGCAGAACGAGGACAACCGCGTCACACGCACGGTCTGGATGGCTGTGCTGCGGCGCGACCTGCCGTCGCCGCTGATCAAGGAGAGCGACGAAGAGAAGGCCGCTCCGGCCACTGCGCCAACGCCTGCGGTGTCGGACAAGAAGGAGCCTGCCAAGCCGGAGACGCCGAAGATCGATCCGAAGACGGGACGCGACGACCCGAAAGTCACCGTGGCGCCGGTCGCGCCGATAGCCATCGATTTCGATGGCATCGAATCGCGCATCGTCGATCTGCCGATACCGGCTGCGTCGTTGTCGGACCTGGAAGCGGGGCAGGATGGCCAGATATTCTTCCTGCGCGAGAACGACGGCAAGAAAGCCATCCAGCGCTTCGACCTGAAGGACCGCAAGGCGGAAACGCTGCTGGCGGAAGCCGACGAATTCGAAGTGTCCTCCGATGGCAAGAAGATCGTCTACCGCCTCAAGGAAGCCTGGGCCATGGGCAGCGCCAGCGCCAAGACGCTGACGCCGGGCGAAGGCAAGATCAAGGTCGAGGCGATTGAAGTGCGCGCCGAGCCGCGCGCCGAGTGGACCCAAATCTTCAACGAGGCGTGGCGCATCAATCGCGACTTTTTCTACGATCCCGGCATGCACGGCGCGAACTGGAACAAGATGCGCGAGAAGTACGCGCAATTCCTGCCGGAGTTGTCGTCCCGCGCCGATCTGAATCGGCTGATCCAGTGGTTGTGCAGCGAACTGGGTGTGGGCCACCATCGCGGTGGCGGCGGTGACTTCTTCACCGACAGCAAAGCGGTGCCGGGCGGCCTGCTGGGCGCGGATTACGACATCAGCGAAGGCCGTTACCGCTTCAAGAAAGTCTATGGCGGCTTGAACTGGAACCCGGCGTTGCGCGCGCCGCTGACGGAGCCGGGCCTGAACGTCAAGGCCGGCGAATATCTGCTGGCGGTCGATGGACGTCCGCTGGTGGCGCCGACCAATCTTTACAGCGCCTTCGAAAACACCGCCAACAAAGCGATCGACATCACAGTCGGTCCGAACGCCGACGGCAGCAAGTCGCGTACCGTCACCGTGGTGCCGGTGCCGACCGAGGACGCGCTGCGCAACCGCGACTGGATCGAGGGGAATATCCGCAAGGTCAACGCGGCCACCGGCGGCAAGGTGGCCTATGTGTACGTGCCGAATACCGCAGGTTTGGGGCATACCTACTTCAAACGCTACTTCTTCCCGCAGGCCGACAAGGATGCCGTCATCATCGATGAACGCTTTAATGGCGGCGGCAGCGTGGCCGATTACTACCTCGAGATCTTGCAGAAGAAGGAAATCGCCTGGTGGACCATGCGCTACGGCGCCGACATGAAGACACCATCGGCGTCGATCCAGGGACCGCGCGCAATGCTGATCGACGAAACGGCCGGCTCGGGCGGCGATCTGCTGCCGTGGATGTTCCGCAAAAACCAGATGGGGCCTTTGATCGGTAAGCGCACCTGGGGTGGATTGGTGGGCGTGCTTGGCTTCCCCGTGCTGCTCGATGGCGGTGCGATCACCGCGCCCAATCTGGCCTTCTGGACCCGCGAGGGCGGCTGGGGCGTTGAGAACGAGGGCGTGGCGCCGGATATCGAAGTCGATCAAACGCCGGCGGACGTTATCGCCGGCCGCGATCCACAGCTGGAAAAGGCGATTGAGGTCATCAAGGCGGAACTGGCAAAGAATCCGCCGGTGCGGCCTACACGTCCGGCTTTTCCGATCAAGTCGAAGTGAAGTGTTCGGAAGTGAACAGCACCGCCGTTCACTTCCGAACGAATCCAGCCGGTTCCGCGCATAAACGGGTGTCAAACGCCGTGGCATGGTAGTTGCAATATCATTTCATCTTCCATCCGCGGACCTCCCCCATGAAGCTACTCGACCTGCGCATCGGCTGGCGCACCCTGATACAAGAGCCGGCGTACACACTGGCCTCCGTGCTCGGTCTCGGCATGGGCCTGGCCGCCTGCCTGCTGCTGCTTGGCTTTGTGCGTTACTCGATGGAGTACGACACGCACTTGCCCGATGCGGATCAGATCCACGTCGTTAAACACCATTTCAATGTCGAGCAATCGTCGCCGCTGTTCGATGTGGCGCCGATGTTCCTGCGCGAGGCGGCGCTCAAGATCCCCGGCGTTATCGACGCCACCAGCTACATTCCTGCGCGCCCGGAAATCACGCCGCTGACAGTGCGGGTCGACCGCAATCTGATGACGGTGCGCGGCTTGATCGTGCTGCCCGGCTTTCCGTCGATGCTAGGCCTGCGGGCGGTGCAGGGCGATCTGGCGCAGGCGCTGGAGCGGCCAGACCTGTTTGTCATCACCGAAACGGCGGCCCTGCGCATGTTCGGCACGCGTAACGCGCTGGGACGGACCATGCTATCGGAAGGCAGTACGTTGCAGGTAGGTGCGATCGTTGCGTCGCCGCCGGCCAATACGACCATTCCGTTCGAGGTGCTGTTCGGCGTCCACGCGGGCGTGGTGGAAGAAGTCATACGCCACGAGATGCTGACCGGCGAAAGCGGCTGGATGACAAAGATGCTGCTGCGCGTGAAGCCCGGTATCCCGGTGGCGGACGTCGTCAGCCGTTTGCAGCACGTCGTTGACGTTACGCCCAGCGTCAATCAATGGCCGCCGGAGGTGCGCGAGCGGCTCGGCAAGCGCAAGCCGATTGAATTGTCGATGTCGCCGTTGCGTGATGCCTACTTCGACCACACGGTAAAAAACAGCTTTATCGCGCTGCCGGGGGACCGCGCCAGCCCCGCTGTCACCGCCGGCCTGGCGCTGATGGCGGTGCTGATCCTGCTGCTGGCCGGGATCAATTACGTCAACCTGGCGATGGTGCGCGTGCTGCGTCGCCAGCGCGAAGTGGCGATGCGCAAGGTGCTGGGCGCCGGTGCGCCACGCATCGCGCTGCAGTTCCTGCTCGAATCGCTGCTGGTGGCGACAATGGCGACCGTATTCGCCTTGCTGTTGGCGTGGCTGGCGTTGCCGGCATTTTCCCAGCTGGTCAATCGTCAGCTGGACGGCTTGTTCTCGCTGCAAAACGTCGCGGCCGCATTTGGCATCGGAGTGCTGTTGGGCGTGGCAACGGCTGCTTACCCTGTCTGGGTGGCGCTGCGGGTGCCACCGCGACAGGCCCTTGAGGGACGGCCGGATACCGAGTCGATCGGCAGCATGCAATGGCGCCGCGCGCTGACTGTGTTGCAGGTCGCCGTCGCCATGGGCTTCGCCAGCGTCACCATCGCCGTGGCGTGGCAGACCGACTACGCGATGCATGCGCCGCCCGGTTTCGATCCGGCGCGGATGGTGATCGTCGATATGCCGGAGCGCGTTAAAGACAGCGAGAAGGCACGGAGGTTCTTCTCGGCGCTCAAGGCGCAGCCCGGCGTTGCTGGCGTGGCGGTTTCCGAGGACCCGGTGGGGCGGCTCGACTACATCTGGACCCGTGCGCTCAAGCGCCCCGGCGGACAGGCAGCGACAATGGAGATGAAATCGGTCAGCGCCAATTTCTTCGAATTGCACGGCATTGCGCCGGCGGCCGGAAGGCTTTTCAAGGAAAACTCGGACGCGGAGAACGACAGCGGGCCGGTGGTGCTGAACGCGGTCGCCGCGCGCGAACTGGGCTTCGCCAGTGCGCAGGAGGCGGTGGGCCAGACGGTGATGTTCACCGGTGTCGACAACGTCGTGACGGCCAAACGCATTGTCGGCATCGCGCCGGAACTGCGTTTTCGTTCATTGCGGGACAAACCGAACGCGGTTGCCTATGATCTTTCAACCGCTGGAACGGTGCTGAATATACGTGCGTCCGGGGCGCCGGTTGATATCGAGCGCGCCGCGCGCGAACTCTGGCCGGGTTATTTTCCCAATGCGATTCCGCGCACATACCGCGCCGCAGACGTCCTGGCCGTCAATTACGAGGAGGATGAGCGCCTGGCGCGGCTGCTGGCGGTCGCCACGGGCATCGCGCTGGTGATCGCGGCATTCGGCACTTACGTTTTGTCGGCCAACACGGTGCAGCGGCGGGCGCGCGAAATTGTGCTGCGCAGGCTGCACGGCGCGCGCCGTACCGATATCGGTGTGCTGGTGCTGCGGGAGGTGGGGGCGTTGCTGCTGGCGGCCGCCGCGCTGGCGCTGCCCATCGCCGCGGTGGCGATCAACCGCTATCTTGCCGGCTACGTCGAACACGCACCGATCGGCTATTGGACGTTACTGCTGGCGCTATCGCTGACGTGGACGATCGCGCTGATCGCGATCGCGCGCCATACCTGGATCGCGATGCGCATGGTGCCGGTGCGGGCGTTGCGCATGTGAGCGCGCGCCCTCGGCGACTTGTTACAGTGGCATGTATGGGCTGTTGGCGTAAGGCGCGCCTGCCAGCTCGAACGCGCGGCGGATCAGGGCTTTCCAGTCACGCGGCTTGGCTACCGGCGAGGTCATGGTTTGCGGGGTGGCGAGGTAGGTGATCATATAAACTCCTTTGAACGGCTTTTTGCAATAACTACAGTCTAGCGGTTCTTCAGATATAAATATAATTTTAAATTACCATACTCGATATTCGAATTGGTTATGACTTCTGTCATTGCCGTGAGGAATTAGCCTGGTCGGCCCGGTCGTCGCGCAGGCGGCGCCACAGCGTGGTGCGGCTGATGCCCAGGTAATCGGCGGCGGCGTCGCGCCGGCCGCCGAATCGGGCCAGCACTTCGGCGGCGCTTTCGACGCGGTTCGGCTGTATCGGCCCGCCCGCTTCGGTCTGCGCCGGTTGCGCCTCCAACTCCGGCGCCACACCGAGGACAAAGGCCGGCGTCAACGCCTGCAACGGTTCGGCCGCGAGAAACAGCGCAAGGCGCTCCGTGAGATTGCGCAGTTCGCGCACATTGCCCGGCCACTCGTAGCGCCGCAGCAGCGCTGCGCAGGCGTTCATCTCCGCGTGCAAATTCGGATGCGGGCGGGCGCCCAGCGACGCCAGCGCGTTCTTCAGCGACCACTCGGCCAGAGCCATCACATCGTCCGGACGGGCGCGCAGCGGCGGCAGCGACAGCCGCAGCACCGCCAGCCGGTAAAAAAGGTCGGCGCGGAAGCGGCCCTCGCGCACGCGCTGTTCCAGGTCGCAGTGGGTGGCGCTGATGATGCGTACGTTCACCGGGATCGGCCGCGTGCCGCCGACGCGCACCACTTCCCGTTCCTCGAGCACGCGCAGCAACCGCGTTTGCAGCGCCAGCGGCATCTCGCCGATTTCATCGAGGAACAGCGTGCCGCGATTGGCCGCTTCAAACAGGCCGGCATGGCCGCCGCGCCGGGCGCCCGTGAAGGCGCCTTCCTCGTGGCCGAACAACTCTGATTCCAGCAGCGATTCGGCGATGGCGCCGCAATTGACCGCGACGAACGGCCGGTTCTGTCCCAGGCTGCGCGGGCTCTCACGGTGGATCGCCTGCGCCACCAGTTCCTTGCCGGTGCCCGTTTCGCCTTGTATCAGCACCGTGGCGGGCGACTTCGCATATAGCACGACCGACTGCCGCAGCGTTTCCATCGCCGCCGATTCGCCGCGCAGGTCGTTGAGCCCATGCCTGGCGCGCAGGGTGTCGGTCACCACCGCACCGCGCGTGCGAACGCGGTTAGATTCAAGTTGCGTCAGGCGCGCCATTTCCAGCGCGTCGTCGAAGGCGTGGCGGATCGAGGCGGCGGAGTACACGAACACACCGGTCAGACCCGCTTCCTCCGCCAGGTCGGTGATCAGTCCCGCGCCGACGATGGCCTTGATGCCGGCCGCTTTCAGGTCGTTGATTTGTGCTCGCGCGTCTTCTTCCGTGGCGTAGGTGCGCTGCGCAACATCGAAGCCAAAGGTACCGGCGAATTCGGCCAGCTCCGGCAAACGCTCTTGATAGGTGATGACGCCGATCCGGTCCGATACGCGTCGCGCGCGGGCCAGCGCCTGCATCACGTCGAAGCCGCTGAACTTGGCGATCACCACCGGCACCGACAGGCGGCCTTTGAGATATGCGGCGTTGGAGCCGGCGGCAATGACGGCGTCGCATCGCTCGGTGGCCATGCGTTCTCGGATGTGGCGCGCCGCCTCGTCAAAACCCAGGTTGATCGGTTCGATCGTGGCCAGATTGTCGTATTCGAGCGTGATGTCGCGGAAGAGGTCGTACAGGCGCGACACTGAAACCGTCCAGATGACCGGTTTATCGTCGGGGTCGAACGGCAAGGGCATTGAGTCGCGCATGGTGCAATTGTAGCGCACTCGTTGCATGATATGTTTCGATGTTTCAAAGTGAAACACGTGTGCAACGCCGCGCGACGTTAAGTCGTTGATTTTTATGGGGGCAGTGGGTGGCACGTACCTTGCAATGAGTATGCAACTTCAATGCAATCCTAAAAGGTCATAACATGAGTCAATATTCCGCAGGCGCCGCCTTCCGCAAAGCTGTTCAGGAGGAATCTCCGCTACAAGTGGTCGGCGCGATCAACGCCAACCACGCCTTGCTGGCGAAACGCGCCGGCTTCAAGGCCATCTATCTGTCGGGCGGCGGCGTGGCGGCGGGTTCGCTTGGGCTTCCGGACCTGGGTATATCGAACCTCGACGACGTGCTGACCGACGTGCGCCGCATCACCGACGTCTGCGATCTGCCGCTGCTGGTCGATGTGGACACGGGCTTCGGCGCCTCCGCGTTCAACGTGGCACGCACCGTCAAGTCGATGATCAAGTTCGGCGCCGCCGCGATGCATATCGAAGACCAGGTCGGCGCCAAGCGCTGCGGCCATCGTCCGGGCAAGGAGATCGTGTCGAAGCAGGAGATGGTCGACCGCATCCGCGCCGCCGTCGATGCGCGCACCGACGAAAACTTCGTCATCATGGCGCGCACCGACGCGCTGGCGGTCGAAGGCCTTGAATCGGCCATCGACCGCGCGGTCGCCTGTGTGGAAGCGGGCGCCGACATGATCTTCCCGGAGGCGATGATCAGCCTCGATATGTACAAACAGTTTGCCGCCGCCGTCAAGGTGCCGGTGCTGGCCAATATCACCGAATTCGGTTCGACGCCGCTGTTCACCGTGGACGAATTACGCGGCGCCGATGTCGGCCTGGTGCTGTATCCGCTGTCGGCCTTCCGCGCCATGAACAAGGCCGCCGAAAACGTCTATGGCGCGATCCGCCGCGACGGTACCCAGCAGAACGTCGTCGAGTCGATGCAGACGCGCGCCGAGCTGTATGAACGCATCAATTATCACAGCTTCGAGCAGAAGCTCGATGCCTTGTTCGCGGCCCAGAATTCCGCGCAAAACGCGACGCAGAAAAAATAACAGGAGACCAGACATGACCGAGACCACCTTCAAACCAAAGAAATCCGTCGCGCTGTCGGGCGTCACCGCTGGTAACACGGGGCTGTGCTCCGTCGGCAAAACCGGCAACGACCTGCATTACCGTGGCTACGACATCCTGGACGTCGCCAACTCCTGCGAATTCGAGGAAATCGCGTACCTGCTGGTGCACGGCAAACTGCCCAACGAGGCCGAGCTGCGCGGCTACAAGGCCAAACTGCGCTCGCTGCGCGGCCTGCCGCAGGCGTTGAAGTCGGCGCTGGAGGCGTTGCCGGCGTCGGCGCACCCGATGGACGTGATGCGTACCGGCGTTTCGGTGCTGGGCTGCGTGCTGCCCGAGAAGGACGACCACAACGTACCGGGCGCACGCGATATCGCCGACCGCCTGATGGCGTCCTTCGGCTCGATGCTGCTGTACTGGTATCACTTCAGCCACAACGGCAAGCGCATCGACGTGGAAACCGACGACGACTCCATCGGCGGCCACTTCCTGCATCTGCTGCATGGCTTCAAGCCTTCCGACAGCTGGGTGCAGGCGATGCACACGTCGCTCATCCTATACGCGGAACACGAATTCAACGCGTCGACTTTCACCGGCCGCGTCATCGCCGGCACCGGGTCGGACATCCACTCGGCCATCACCGGTGCGATTGGCGCGCTGCGCGGTCCGAAACACGGCGGCGCCAACGAGTTCGCGTTCGAGATCCAGAAGCGTTATGAGAATCCCGACGAAGCGGAAGCGGACATCCGCAACCGCGTCGCCAACAAGGAAGTGGTGATCGGCTTCGGCCATCCGGTGTACACGATCTCCGATCCGCGTAATGTGGTCATCAAGGAAGTGGCGCGCAAGCTCTCGCGCGAAGGCGGCTCGATGAAGATGTTCGACATCGCCGAACGCCTGGAGACGGTGATGTGGGACGTCAAGAAGATGTTCCCCAATCTGGATTGGTTCTCGGCCGTGTCGTACCACATGATGGGCGTACCGACTGCCATGTTCACGCCGCTGTTCGTGATCTCCCGCACGTCCGGCTGGGCCGCTCACATCATCGAGCAGCGCATCGATAACAAGATCATTCGCCCGAGCGCGAACTACGTCGGCCCGGAAGATCTGCAATTCGTGCCGATCAAGGATCGGAAGTAATGGACCTTAAAATGAACACACTATTTCGCAAGCCTTTGCCGGGCACGCAGCTGGACTACTTCGACGCGCGCGCCGCAGTCGACGCGATCCAGCCGGGCGCCTGGGCCAAATTGCCGTACACGTCGCGCGTGCTGGCCGAGAACCTGGTGCGCCGCTGCGATCCGGCGACGCTGAACGCCTCGCTCGGGCAGTTCATCGAACGCCGCCGTGATCTGGATTTCCCGTGGTTCCCGGCGCGCGTGGTGTGCCATGACATTCTGGGCCAGACCGCGCTGGTCGATCTGGCCGGGCTGCGCGACGCCATCGCCTTGCAAGGCGGCGATCCGGCACTGGTCAATCCCGTGGTGCCGACGCAGCTGGTGGTCGACCACTCGCTGGCCGTGGAATGCGGCGGCTTCGACCCCGATGCCTTCGACAAGAACCGCGTGATCGAGGACCGCCGCAACGAGGACCGCTTCGACTTCATCAACTGGACCAAGAAGGCGTTCAAGAACGTCGACGTGATTCCGCCGGGGAACGGCATCCTGCACCAGATCAACCTGGAGCGCATGTCGCCGGTAATACAAACCGTGGACGGCGTGGCCTTCCCGGATACGCTGGTCGGCACCGATTCGCACACGCCGATGGTCGACGCGCTGGGCGTGATCGCCATCGGCGTCGGCGGGCTGGAAGCGGAGAGCGTGATGCTGGGTCGCGCATCGTGGATGCGGCTGCCGGACATCATCGGCGTCGAGCTGACCGGCAAGCCACAGCCGGGTATCACAGCCACGGATACGGTGCTGGCGCTGACCGAATTCCTGCGCAAGCAAAAGGTGGTGTCCTCGTATCTGGAGTTCTTCGGAGAAGGCGCCGCGCACCTGACACTGGGCGACCGCGCGACCATCTCCAACATGGCGCCGGAATACGGCTCCACCGCAGCGATGTTCTACATCGACGAGCAGACCATCAAGTACCTGAAGCTGACCGGTCGCGATGATGAATTGGTCAAGCTGGTCGAGTTGTACGCAAAGGAGACCGGCCTGTGGGCCGACGCGCTGAAAACCGCCGAATACGAGCGCGTATTGACGTTCGACCTGTCGTCGGTGGTGCGCAATATCGCCGGTCCGTCCAACCCGCACAGCCGCGTGCCGACTTCCGAGCTGGCCGCGCGTGGCATCAGCGGCGTGGTGGAGAACGAGCCGGGACTGATGCCGGACGGCGCCTGCATCATCGCTGCCATTACCAGCTGCACCAACACAAACAACCCGCGCAACATGATCGCCGCCGGTCTGCTGGCGCGCAACGCCAACGCGCGCGGCCTGACCCGCAAACCGTGGGTGAAAAGTTCGCTCGCTCCCGGCTCCAAGACCGTGACCTTGTATCTGGAGGAGGCGGGGCTGATGCCGGAGCTGGAAAAGCTCGGCTTCGGCGTGGTCGCCTATGCGTGCACGTCGTGCAACGGCATGTCCGGCGCGCTCGATCCGGTGATCCAAAAAGAGGTGGTGGAGCGCGACCTGTACGCGACCGCCGTCCTGTCGGGCAACCGCAATTTCGACGGCCGCATCCACCCGTATGCGAAGCAGGCCTTCCTGGCGTCGCCGCCGCTGGTGGTGGCCTACGCGATCGCCGGCACCATCCGCTTCGATATCGAGAAGGATGTGCTGGGCCACGACGCCAACGGCCAGCCAGTCACGCTGAAGGACATCTGGCCGTCCGACGAGGAGATCGACAGCATCGTCGCCGCCAGCGTCAAGCCGGAGCAGTTCCGCAAAGTCTACATCCCGATGTTCGCCAAACAGCAGGACGACGGCCTGAAAGTGAGCCCGCTGTACGATTGGCGTCCGCAGACCACCTACATCCGCCGTCCGCCGTACTGGGAAGGCGCGCTGGCCGGTGCCCGGCCGTTGAAGGGCATGCGGCCGCTCGCGCTGCTGGGCGACAACATCACCACCGACCATTTGTCGCCATCGAACGCCATCATGCTCGATAGCGCGGCCGGCGAGTACCTGGCGAAAATGGGCCTGCCGGAAGAGGACTTCAACTCCTACGCCACGCACCGGGGCGACCACCTGACCGCGCAGCGCGCGACCTTCGCCAATCCGACCCTGAAGAACGAGATGGTGCGCGGCCACGACGGCAAGGTGATGGCCGGTTCGCTGGCCCGCATCGAGCCGGAAGGGCGCGCTACGCGCATGTGGGAAGCCATCGAAACCTATATGGAGCGCAAGCAGCCGCTGATCGTCATCGCCGGCGCCGACTACGGACAAGGCTCGTCGCGCGACTGGGCGGCCAAGGGGGTGCGGCTGGCCGGTGTGGAGGCCATCGTGGCCGAGGGCTTCGAGCGTATCCACCGCACCAACCTGGTCGGCATGGGCGTGCTGCCGCTGGAGTTCATGCCCGGAGTGAACCGTCTGACCCTGGCGCTGGACGGTACCGAGACTTACGACGTAATTGGCGCGCGCACGCCGCGTTCGACCTTGACCCTGGTGATCAATCGCCTCAGCGGCGCGCAGGTGGAAGTGCCGGTGATCTGCCGGCTCGATACGGCGGAGGAAGTGTCGATCTACGAGGCGGGCGGCGTGCTGCAACGCTTCGCCCAGGATTTCCTTGAATCCGTGAAGGCTGCCTGACCATGACGACCAACACCATTCACCGGCCGCAAATCAAGATCCCCGCTGTATATATGCGCGGCGGCACCAGCAAGGGCGTTTTCTTCCGGCTAAGCGATTTGCCGGAGGCGGCGCAAACGCCCGGCCCCGCGCGCGACGCGCTGCTGCTGCGCGTGATCGGCAGTCCCGACCCCTACGGCAAGCAAATCGACGGCATGGGCGGCGGCAGTTCCAGCACCAGCAAGACGGTGATCGTCTCGAAAAGCGACAAAGCCGATCATGATATTGATTATTTGTTCGGCCAGGTCTCCATCGACAAGGCGTTTGTCGACTGGAGCGGCAATTGCGGCAACCTGTCGGCCGCAGTCGGCGCGTTCGCGATCAGCGCCGGCTTGCTGGACCCGGCCAGCGTGCCACACGACGGCATGGCGGTGGTGCGCGTGTGGCAGGCCAATATCGGCAAAACCATCATCGCCCAGGTGCCGATGACCAACGGCCAAGTGCAGGAGACCGGCGACTTTGAACTGGACGGGGTCACCTTCCCGGCGGCCGAAGTGCAGTTGGAGTTCATGGACCCGGCGGCGGACGAGGAGGGCGCTGGAGGCTCCATGTTCCCGACCGGCCAATTGATCGACGATCTGGAGGTTCCGGGTATCGGCACGCTGAAGGCCACCATGATCAACGCCGGGATTCCGACCATTTTTGTCGACGCGGACGCCATCGGCTATACCGGCATCGAACTGCAGGACGCCATCAACGGCGACGTGGCGGCGCTGGCGATGTTCGAGACCATCCGCGCGCATGGCGCGCTGCGCATGGGCCTCATCAAGCATCTGGACGAGGCGGCGCAACGCCAGCACACGCCGAAGGTGGCGTTTGTGGCAAAGCCGGCGACCTACATCGCCTCCAGCGGCAAGCGGATCGACGCCGGCGATATCGATCTGCTGGTGCGCGCGCTCTCGATGGGCAAGCTGCATCACGCGATGATGGGCACCGCCGCCGTGGCAATTGGCACCGCCGCCGCCATTCCCGGCACGCTGGTCAATCTGGCCGCCGGCGGTGGCGCGCTTGGTGCCGTGCGTTTCGGCCATCCATCGGGTACCTTGCGTGTCGGCGCGCAGGCGACGCAGCAAGACGGCGAATGGCGCGTGACGAAGGCAGTCATGAGCCGCAGCGCGCGCGTGTTGATGGAGGGTTGGGTGAGGGTGCCCGCCGCCTGAAGCTGGCATCATGCAAGCCAGTGCGCGGCGGCCGCGCGCTGGCGTCGCCGGATGTCGCAGTGTCGTCGCAGTGTCGTATTTAGGAGCGCGAAACCAGAACGCCGATGGCTAATGCCACCAATGTGGTTTATCATCTGCCAACAATGCTGCCGATATGTAACGAACCAGGCGGCATTTTTTTGGGTGCTCCTGGTGTTCATGAATCGCGTTTCATCCCATCCTGATTTCGTCGCGGACGCGCTGGCGCTGATCGGCGTTCCCGCGTGCGCATACAGCGCCGGCGGATTGGTGCTGGCCGCGAATGCGGAGTTGATCGTGTTGCTTGAATCCGATCCCTGCGGCCAAACCGTGGAAAGCCTGTTCGCGCGCCATCTGCGCGGCGCCAGCGCCGCGCGTCTGAACGATACCGTGGCGGGGCAGTGCTGGGACAGTTGCCTCGCTTCGGCCAGTGGCAAATACATCGCCGTGCAGGTCTGGACCAAACCATTGCCGTCCGGCTGCGGAATAGATGGCGGCACCATCGTTTTCCACGATATCAGCGACGTGCAGCGTTCGCAGCGCGCGCTGCGCAATACGCTGCTGGAACAGCAGGCCATCCTGGAGAACGCGGCGGTCGGCATCCTGTTTAGCAAAGGCCAGATCGTCCGCAACTGCAACCGCAGCATGGCGGAGATGTTTGGTTATGCCGTCGAGGACATGGTGGGTATGCCGGCGTCGGACATGTTCCCGTCGCCCGAACGGTATCAGGCCTTCGCCTCGGACGCGCGTGCAAAGCTCGACATCGGCAAGCCCTACGAAAGCCCTGCGTTCCAATTAAAGCGCAAGGACGGCGCCTTGATCTGGTGCCGGGTGCGCGCCAACGCGATGAATGAAACGAACAGCGAGGGCGGCGCGATCTGGATCATCGAGGACGTGACCACCACGCGGCAGACGCAGATGGAGGTGGAGGCGATCATGACCAACGCCTCGATGAGCATCCTGTTCACCAAAAACCGCATCATCACGCGCTACAACCGCGGCTTCGGCGACATGTTCGGCTATCCCGGCGACAGCGGCCTGGGAGTTCCCGGCCGGGCGCTGTATTCATCGCAGGAAGACTACGAGCGGCTGGGCGAGGAAGCCTTCCCCTATCTCTCGGTGGGAAGGCCTTTCCAGACCGAGATGGAAATGCGCCGCGCCGACGATACGCGCCTGTGGGCTCAACTGATCGGCTACGTGGTCAATCCGTCCGATACCGGCCAAGGCACGATCTGGGTGATCGAGGACCGCACCGAGCAAAAACGCGCCGAGGAAGCGCTGCGCAACGCGCTGTTGGAGAACCAGGCGATCCTCGACAGCGCGGTGCTGGGCATTTCGGTGGTGGAGCAAGGGCTCAACCTGCGCTGCAACGCCAAGATGGAGGAGTTGTTCGGCTACGCGCCCGGCGAAATGAACCACCTCAGCGTGCAGGCCTTTTATGCCGACAAGGCCGCGTGGCGCGAGGCGCGCGCGGCGACCGCGCAGGACTTCCGCGCCGGCCGCGTCAACGTCGCCGAATATCAGCTGGTGCGCAAGGACGGCAGCCGCTTCTGGGCGCGGTTGTCGGGCCGGCCGTTCGACCTGGCGCAGCCCGGCGGGCGCTCGGTGTGGCTGGTGGATGACATCACCGCGCGGTGGGAGGCGGCCGAAGCGGTCAGCCGCGCGCGCGACGAGCTGGAAGTGCGCGTGCTGGAACGCACGGCCGAACTGGCCGGCGCCAACGCGCTGCTGCAAGGCGAGATCGTCGAGCGCCGCCAGGCCGAGGCGCGCGTGCACCACATGGCCTACCACGACAGCCTGACCGGCTTGCCCAACCGCTCATTGCTGTCGGACCGGCTGGACCGCGCCATGCTGGCGGCGCAGCGTTCGCAGCGCCAGCTGGCGGTGATGTTCATCGACCTTGACCGCTTCAAGACCATCAACGATTCGCTGGGCCACATGACAGGCGACCAATTGCTGAAGGAGGTGGCGAGCCGTTTGTGCCGCGCGGTGCGCGCCAGCGACACCGTGGCCCGTTTGGGCGGCGACGAGTTCGTGGTACTGGTGCCGGGCATCGGCGGAGTCGACGAAGCCAGCCACGTGGCCGAGAAGATTATCCTCGCGCTGTCCGAGGGCTTCCCGCTGGAAGGGCGCAACCTGCATATCACGCCCTCCATCGGGATCTGCGTGTACCCGGACGACGGCGCCGATGTGGCGACGTTGATGCGCCACGCCGACGCCGCCATGTATCACGCCAAGGCGAGCGGCAGGAACAACTACCAGTATTTTAAAGAGGCGATGAACCAGTCGGCCGCTCGCCACTTCGAGCTGGAGTCGAGCCTGCGCAGCGCGCTGGCGCTCGACGAGTTCATTTTGCACTTCCAGCCCATCATGGATATCGGCACGCGCCGCCTGCACGCGATGGAAGTGCTGCTGCGCTGGCGCAGGGGCAACGATGAACTGGTGATGCCGGACAGTTTCATCCCGCTGATCGAGGAAAACGGCTTGATCGTGCCGGTCGGCGAGTGGGTGATACGCCAGGCGTGCATGCAGAGCATGACGTGGCAGCGTGAAGGCCTGCTGCCGGTGCCGCTGGCGGTGAACCTGTCGCCGCGCCAGTTCATGCATCGTGGGCTGGTCGAATCGATACGCCGCATTCTCGACGAAACCGGCATCGATCCGTCGTTGCTGGAATTCGAGATCACCGAAACGGCGCTGATGGAGCACGGCGAGCAAACGCTGGAGATCCTGGGGCAGATCAACGCCATGGGCATACGCTTGTCGATCGATGATTTCGGCACCGGCTATTCCAGCCTGGCCTACCTGAAGCGCTTCCCGGTCAAGAAGATCAAGATCGACCGCGCCTTCATCAAGGATCTGGAGGCAAGCGCGGAGGACCGCGCCATCGTGGCGGCGATCATCGCGCTGTCGGACAGCCTGCAGCTGTCGGTGGTGGCTGAGGGGGTGGAGACGGAGGGGCAGTATGCGCTGCTGCAGCGCAACGGTTGTCAGTTCGCGCAGGGCTATCTGTTCTCGTCCCCGGTGCCGCACGCGACCGCGCAGCTGTTGCTGCCCCGGCCGCCGAGCGCGGCCGGGTAGGGTGCTTAGTCGAGCGTGGCGATCACCGGCGCGTGGTCGGACGGCTGTTCCAGCTTGCGCGGCGCGCGGTCGATGACGCAGGCGCTGCAGCGTGCCACCAGCGCCGCCGATAGCAGAATGTGGTCGATGCGCAGGCCTTTGTTCAGGCGGAAGCCGAGGCTGCGGTAGTCCCACCAGCTGAACGATTTTTCGGGCTGCTCGAACAGGCGGTAGGAATCGGTCAGGCCGATGTCGAGCAGGCGCGTCAGCGCAGCGCGTTCCTTTTCGGAAACGTGCACCAGGCCTTCCCAGGCGGCGGGATCATGGACGTCGCGGTCCTCGGGGGCGATGTTGTAGTCGCCGACGACGGCCAGTTGCGGATGCAGGGCGGCCTCCTGCTTGATCCAGTCATGGAAGGCCGACAACCAGCCGAGTTTGTAGTCGTATTTCTCGGAGCCAACGCTCTGGCCATTGGGCACGTAAGCGCACACCACGCGCACGCCGTCGATCGTGGCCGCCAGAATGCGTTGCTGTGGGTCATCGAACAAGGGATTATTCTTGACGACGTCCGCAATTGGTTGCTTCGAGATAATAGCAACGCCGTTATAAGTTTTTTGCCCGCTGTACACGACATGATAGCCAGCGGCTTCAATAATGCTAGCCGGAAACTTGTCATCGGTTAATTTTGTTTCTTGCAGACAGAGCACATCTGTTGGATTTTCCGCAAGCCAATTCATAACGTGCGGCAGTCTTACGTTCAGTGAGTTAACATTCCATGTGGCTAGTTTCATGCGAGATCAGTGTCCTTGCGGGTTTGGTGGGGGCGATAGCCCTATGAAACGCATCTTACAGCACCTCCATTTAACAGATGGGCTTGTCTATTTGTCGCTTTTTATAAAAAAACATGAAATAGAACTTCGCAAGTGTGGTGGTAAGGCATAAAATGTTGCAAAAAGTGTGAAATAAAAATTTAATTGCTACTTTTGTCTCATAGTTGTCAGAATTGTACTTCAGTAGGAGACAAAATGGTAAAAGAGAAATATACTGGTACAAATTAGTGGAAAACTAGTGTTTCCTATCAGCAACCACAAAATAGCAAGAGCCGTGTATATTAACCATTGTGATGCCGCAATAAGTGATACCATACGGAAATAACTTGTAGTTTTAACAGTGAATTGCGCTTGGCGCATTTACAAAGGAATTGAAATGCGAACTGCATTTGAGGCATGGGCACAGCGCGACGGCCATATCGTTCGTCGCCGTGAAGATAAGCCAGAAGAGTATCTGGTCTTTGAAACGCAGCGCCGCTGGGTAATCTGGCAAGCGGCACTGGAACATGGCAAAACGCCGGGCGGTCGCAAGACCGCCGCGCAAAAGGAGGCAGCCGCCGCCGAAAAGCGCGCAGCCGAAGCGCTGCAACGTCCACCGGTTATCAATTCCGACGAAGCCGCGGTGCGCAATCAGGTATTGAACGAAGTGCTCGACGCTTTCTCCACCCTTGGTGGCGAGCGCGGCATGGATGACATCCTGAAAGTGGTGCAAGGCTTGAAGAAGAAGCAGCAGGAGCAGGAACAGGTGGCGGACAAGGACAAGGTCGAGGAACGCGTGGCCAAGTCGGCGCAAGTTCGTCAAAATGCCTGATACCCCGGCTGCGTTGAATTCGGCTGCGATGAATTCGGCTTCCATGAATTCGGCTTCCATTAAGCGCTTCCGGCATTACAAGGGCGGCCTCTACGAGTTGGTGTGCGAGGCCACCCTGGAGTCCGACCTGAGCACGATGATTGTTTACCGCGCGCCCGACGGGTCGATATGGGCGCGGCCGAGAGACGTGTTTTTTCAACTCATCGAGGTCGATGGCGTCAAAGTGCAACGCTTTACGCCCCTTGATTGAGCGAATCAATCTTCGCCCGGCTTGCTACACTGTGTCTGTATCTATTTTAGAGGCAGACCATGTTCCTCCGTCCCGTCGCCGCGTTTGCCGCGCTGCTGGCCTTGCTGGCAGGCGCCGGCTGTGCGTCCCTGACTGAATCCACCCAACAAAATGTGCTGGTGCAGACCGTGCTCGATCATCGCGAGATCGGCGGCGTCGGCTGTGTGTTGTATAACGATGTCGGCAAGTGGTTCGTTACCACGCCGGCCCGCGTGACCTTGCGCAAGAGCGCGGCGCCGCTGCGCATCGACTGCCAGAAGCAGGGCGCGGCCTGGGCTTACGAGAAGGTCGATCCCAAGGTCAACGGCAATTTGTGGGGAAACGTGATTTTGACGGCGGGGGTCGGCTATGTCATCGACCGCAACACCGGTGCGGGCTACGATTATCCGTCGACGTTGACGGTGGTGATGCGTCCGGCCGAGGGCCGGGATGAGGGACCGCCGCCGGCCGCTGGCGTGACCTTGTATTAGTAACCCGCACGGCGATTCAGCCTGGGGTCGTACCCCGTACGGGGTACGACCCCGCCGTGCCGTGCGGGGTTGACGTCGTCGTTACGCGGCGGCGCGGCCGATCAGGAAGTTCGACAGCAGCGGCACCGGACGGCCGGTCGCGCCCTTCGCGCCGCCCGATTTCCATGCGGTGCCGGCGATGTCCAGATGCGCCCAGGTGTACTTGCGCGTGAAGTTCTCCAGGAACGCCGCCGCCGTGCACGAGGCGCCGCCCGGCGTGCCGATGTTGGCCAGGTCGGCGAAGTTGGACTTCAGCTGCTCGTTGTACTCCTCGCCGATCGGCAGGCGCCATGCGGTGTCGCTCGATGCCTTGCCGGCCGCCATGATCTCGTCGGCCAGCTGGTTGTGAACGTCGTCGTCGCGCGTGAACAGACCACTCTTGTGATGACCCAGCGCGACGATGCAGGCGCCCGTCAACGTGGCGATGTCGATCACGGCGGCCGGGTTGAAGCGCTCGGCGTAGGTCAGCGCGTCGCACAGCACCAGGCGGCCTTCGGCGTCGGTGTTGAGGATCTCGATGGTCAGGCCGTTCATCGAGGTGACGATGTCGCCCGGCTTGGTGGCGCGGCCCGACGGCATGTTCTCGCAACTGGCGATCACGCCGATCACGTTCAGTTTCAGATCCATCTCGCCGATGGCGCGGAAGGTGCCCAGCACCGAGGCGGCGCCGCCCATGTCGTACTTCATTTCGTCCATGCCCGGACCCGCCTTGAGCGAGATGCCGCCGGTGTCGAAGGTGATGCCCTTGCCGACCAATACCACCGGCGCGTCCTTCGATTTGCCGCCCATGTGCTTGAGGATGATGAACTTCGGTGGCTGCTCGCTGCCGTTGGTGACCGACAGGAAGCTGTTCATCTTCAGCGCTTCGAGCTGTTTGCGGTCGAGGATCTCGACGTCGAACTTGTAGTCCTTGGCCAGCTTTTTGGCGGTGTTGGCCAGGTAGGTCGGGGTGCAGACGTTGGCCGACAGGTTGCCCAGCTCCTTGGTCAGGTCCATGCCGTTGGCGATGGCCACCGCCTGCGCCAGCGCCAGTTTGGCGGCGGGGGTGTTCGGTACCGCCAGGGCGATCTTCCTGACGCCGGCCGGTGCCGGATCTTTCTTGCTTTTCTGGCCGTCGGTGCGGAAGGCGGCTTCGTGGGCGCTCTGCACCACGCAGCGGATCGCCCAATTGACGTCGCGCTCTTTCACTTCCGTCATCGGCAGTGCGATAATAGCGTCGCTCGTGCCCAGGGCCGAGAAAGCCTTCAATGCGGCGGAAACACCGCTGGCGAAGCTTTTCTCGCTGACGACGTCGTCGCTGCCCAGGCCGACCAGCAGCACGCGCTCGGCGCTGGCGCCCTTGACGCCGCGCAGCAGCAGCGTGGTGCCGGCCTTGCCGCTGATGTCGCCGGACTTGAGCGCGGCCGAGATGTCACCGGAACCGTCCAGTGCTTTGGCAGCTTGCGACAGCTTTTTATTCTCGAACACCGCGACGGCGACGACGCCGGTTTTGGCCGAGTTGATGGTGTTTTTTGTGTCGAATGCTTTTATGCTAAAGTCCATTTGATTCTCCGTGTCGTGTACGAATTGCCAGCCCGGTGGCCTGATTGGCCCGGCTGTTATTAACTTGTGGCCCCGTGACGAGCCCTTAACTACCGAATTATAACTTTCGAATGATCTTTCAACGCACCCTACGACGTGAAATGGCCAGCACCGCCTTCGCCAGCTTCACGATCCTGTTCAGCGTTTGCGTTACGTGGACCTTGATCGGCATCCTCGGCAAGGCCGCTGGCGGCAAGGTCGCCTCCAGCGACGTGATCGCGCTGATCCTGTTCGCAACGGTGAATTATCTGCCAACTATCCTCATCCTCACCAGCTTTATTTCGGTGCTGATGGTGGTCACGCGCAGCTATCGCGATTCCGAGATGGTGGTGTGGTTCGCCTCCGGATTGAGCCTGACGCGCTGGATCGCGCCGGTGCTGTCTTTCGGCTTGCCGATGGTGCTGCTGACGGCGGGCCTGAGCTTTGTCGCCGCGCCGTGGGCCAAGGAAAAAAGCGCGGAGTATGTCGAGCGCTTCGCCAAGCGCGAAGACCTGCAAAAGGTCTCGCCGGGCCAGTTCCGCGAATCGTCGTCGGCCAACCGCATCTTTTTTGTCGAAGGCGTGGCCGGCGACACCTCGGTGGTGCAGAACGTGTTCGTCAACACGGTCGATAAAAACGGCACGGCGGTCATCGTCGCGCGCGAGGGAGTGATCAGCAACGGACCAAAAGGCGAGCGCTACCTGGTGCTCAAGAACGGCCGCCGCTACCAGGGCATGCCGGGGCAGTCCGACTTCCAGACCATGGAGTTCGACACCTACAGCATGCGCGTCACCAGCCAGGCCCAGGACCTCGACTCGGAGCGCGACACCGACTCGGTGCCGACCATGGAGCTGCTGACCGATACCTCCAACTCCGGCCGCGCCGAGCTGCTATGGCGGATCGCCTCGCCGCTGACCTGCCTGGTGCTGGTGCTGCTGGCGATCCCGCTGGGATTCGTCAATCCGCGCGCCGGTAGTTCGGCCAACCTGATTATCGCGCTGCTGATTTTCTTCTCGTACACCAACGCGGTCAAGCTGGTCGAAGGTAGTGTCAGGCTGGGCAAGTTCACGTTTGCGCTGTCCTGGTGGCCGCTGCACCTGATGGCCGCCATTACCGTGCTTGGCCTGTTCGCCTGGAGGCTTAATCTGAATCACCGTTACCATCCGCTGGCGGTGCTGGCGGCGATGAAGCGTTCGCGCAATGCCAATGCGGCCAATGCGGCCGATAAAAAGTCGGTGGCGCCATGAAGATCCTTCAACGCTACTTCGCGGTCACCATCTTCCAGGCGGTGGCATTCGTGCTGGTGGCCTTCCTGGCCCTGCAGGCCTTCATGGACCTGACCGGCGAGCTGCCCCGCGTCGGCAAGAATGGCTACGCGATCCAGTATGTGCTGCTGTTCGTGGCGGTCAAGCTGCCGGGCCATGTGTACGAGGTGATGCCGCTGGCGGCGCTGATCGGCACCATCTACACGATGGCGCAGTTCGCGTCGACGTCGGAGTTCACCATCATGCGCGCCTCCAGCATGACCACCGGCATGGTGGCGTGGATGCTGGCCAAGATCGGCGTCGTGCTGGTGATTATCACCTTCATCTTCGGTGAGCTGATCACGCCGCGCACCGCGCCGCTGGCGGAAAAAATCAAGCTGAGTGGACGCGGCACGACGATATCGACCGAGTTCCGTTCAGGCCTGTGGACCAAGGATATCGTCAAGTCCGAAGGCATGACCGGGGAGGTGATCGGTTCGCGCTTCTTCAACGTGCGCGAGGTGCGTCCGGACGGCAAACTGGTCGACGTCAAGCTGTACGAATTCGATAACAATTTCCGCCTGCGCTCCATCACGGTGGCCAAGACCGGCACCTACCAGGGCACGAACAAGTGGATGCTGTCGGACGTGAAGGAGAACATCTTCACCAATCCGGCGCTGCTCAAGCCGGGCAGCGAAGCCAATCTGGCGAATAACTACGCGCAGGGCAGCAGCATGATCGAGACGCGCACCAGCGCCACCAGGGAGCTGATCTCCGAGATCACGCCGCGCATCCTGTCGGTGTCGCGCTCGGACCCGGAGCGCATGTCGGCCAGCGAGCTGGCGCTGTATACCCGCCATCTGCAGGAGAACAAGCAGGAGACGGAGCGCTTCAAGATCGCGTTCTGGAAAAAGCTGTTCGATCCGCTGGCGATCTTCGTGCTGATGGCGCTGGCGCTGCCGTTCGGCTACCTGCACACCCGCAGCGGCGGCGTCAGTCTGAAGATTTTTGTCGGCATCATGATCGGTGTCAGCTACCTGCTGGTCAACACGCTGTTCTCGCACCTCGGTGTATTGAGCACCTGGCCGGCGGCGCTGACGGCGATCGCCCCGAGTTTAATTTTCCTGCTGCTGGCGCTGGGCGCCTTGTGGTGGGTGGAGCGACATTAGATGAATAGCGCAGTGAATAAACAAGCCCTGGTTCTTTTTGCGCATGGCGCCCGCGCCGCGTCGTGGGCGGCGCCGTTCGAACGCCTGCGCGACCTGACGCAGGCGCGCACCCCGGACGTGCCGGTATCGCTGGCGTTCCTGGAGTTGATGGAACCGCGCCTGCCGGAACAGGTGGCCGCGCTGACGGCAGGCGGCGTCACGCAGATCACGGTGGTGCCGGTGTTTTTGGGACAGGGCGGCCATGTGCTGCGCGACCTGCCGTTGATGGTCGACCAGTTGCGCATCGATTATCCGCACATCAGCATCAACGTGGTGGAAGCGGCCGGCGAGAACGCGGCAGTGCTCAATGCGCTGTCGGATTATTGTGTCGCGTCGCTGGCGACCTGACGTCAAACCCACCCACCTTTTAGCGATGCGCGTGCGTTACCGCTTAGGGGTCGTACCCGCAGGGTACGACCCCGGTTGGCCGTGCGGGTTCGCTACTTCCTCGGCACCAGCTTGATCTCGTAAAGCTTGGGCCACAGTTTTCCGGTGACGAACAGGCGTTTTTTGTCGCCGTCCCAGGCGATGCCGTTCAAGACGTTTTCGCTGTTGGAGCCTTTGCCCGCCTCCGGATACAGCTTGCCCAAATCGATCCAGCCGACGATCTTGCCGGTGTTTTGATCGATGCGGGCGATGGTGTTGGTGTGCCAGATGTTGGCGAAAATCTCGTCGCCCACCACTTCCAGCTCGTTGATCTGGTCGACGGCGATGCCGTCGGCCGTCACCTTCACGCGGCGCACTTCGAGGAAGCTCTTTGGATCGAGGAAGCGCAGGGTTGCGCTGCCGTCGCTCAGTACCAGCTCCTTGCCATTCTGCGCCAGGCCCCAGCCTTCGCCCGGATAGGCGAACTGGTTGCGCAGCTCGAAGCTAGCGAGGTCGAACACGAAGCCCGTCTGCGATTGCCAGGTGATGCCGACCAGCGTGTCCTTCCAGACGGTGAGGCCTTCGCCGAAGTACTGCGGCGGGATATCTTTGCTTTGCAAGACCTTGCCGGTTTCCAGATTCACCTTGCGGATCGACGATTTGCCGTTCAAGCCCGTGCTCTCGTACAGAAAGCCGTCGCGGTACAGCAGTCCCTGGGTGAACGCCTGCGGGTCGTGCGGATAGCTGCGCACCACCTTGAAGTCGTAGGTCGGTATCGAGGGCGCGGCCCAGGCGCCGGCCGCCGGCAGCAGGGAAAGCAGGGGCAGCAAAAGCAGGGTCTTGATGCTGTTTATTTGCACGAGTCGTTTCACTATCAGGCTACCGTTGAATTGCGCAGTTCGACCATGGCGTCGAGCGTGGTGCCGGGATTGGCAAATTCGGCCTCGATGCAGGCGCGGGCCTCCGGCGAGACGATCAGGGAGATCGCCTGGCCGCGCATCGCTTCGGCCGCGTCGACTTCGCCGCAGCCGGCCAGCAGTTCGAGCAGCAAGCGCACTTCGGCCATGTAGTTGTAGATGGTTGCCAGCAAATCGGACATGCCCTCGTTGGTCAGTAACTGCAAGCGGGCGACGTGGGCGTTGACTTCTCCCGCGTAGGCCGCGAGGTGCTGTTCCGGCTCCGGCAGGTAGCTGCGCGCCAGCGGGTAGTCGCCGCAGGCCATCATCGACGTCAGCGCCGAGTTGGCGCATTCCGCCGCCAGCGCCGCCGGCAGCTGCTTGAACAGCAGCCAGGTATTTTGCAAGTCACCCAGTTTGTCGTTGATGGCGCGGATGTCGTTGAAGAGGATGGCGTCGCCGCCATCGGCCAGCAGGCGATCGGTGAGGCGCTGGCGCAACTCGACCAACGCTTGCCGCGCCGGCAGGTGTTCCTCGGCCAGTTTGGCCCAGGCGCTCAGCACATAGGACAGCCGCAGCGGCGCCACTTCGGTGTCGCGTACGGACGTGGCGTCGAACAGCCAGACATAGTCCGTCAGGGCGGCGTCGAACTCGCCGGCGGAATGGGCACCCCAGGCGCGCTCCAGAACTTCGTGAACATTATCCATTACTACCTCTTATGAGATGAATGGACATTCTATTACGGATTTCGGGGAATCAGGCGCCGAGCTGGCGCTCTATTGCGCCGCTTATCTCCGCTTCGAGGCGTTGATGCGAGCGGCTTTGCATGGCGTCGCCCAGCATGACCAGCACCGGACCGTGGGCTTCGCCCAGGCCCAGCGCCAGCGCGGCGATGGTCAGGCGGCGGATGCGCTGGTCCGGACGGCTGCAGTTTTCGATGACCACCACCGGGGTGTCCGGACGGTGGCCGTGCGCCAGCAGCCGTTCGGCGGTGGCGATGGCTTCGCGTCCGCCCATGTACTGCACCAGCGTGTCGGTGTCCGGGATGGCGTCGTGATGCGCCTCGTCGGGCGCCGTGGAGGACGTGAAAAAGGCCACGCTGCGTGCCACCCCGCGCTTGGTCAGCGGTTGCTTGCTGGCGGCGGCTGCGGCGACGGCGGTGGTGATGCCGGGGACGATTTCAACCTCGATGCCGGCTTCCTCGAGCGCGCGCAGTTCCTCGTCGGCGCGGCCGAACAGCATCGGGTCGCCGCCCTTGAGGCGCACCACCAGCGCGTGCCGGCGGGCGTTGTCCACCAACTGCTGGTTGATGACCTGCTGCGCGGTCGAGCGCTGGCCACTGCGTTTGCCGACCGAGATTTTTTCAGCCTGGGGACAGAGTTCCAGCATCTCCGGGGTCACCAGCGCGTCGTGCAGCACGACGTCGGCTTGCGCCAGCAGGCGCGCGCCGCGCATGGTGATCAGGTCCTGCGCGCCGGGACCGGCGCCGATCAAATAGACTTTTCCGAGAGATGCCATTGCTGTACCGTTGATTCGCTGGTTATTCCGACAGGCGAATCATACCCGCGGCCACCGTCTGGTGGGTCACTTCATCGATCAGGATGAAGGCGCCGGTGGCACGGATGTCCGCATAGGCGTCGGCCGCCAGCGGCTGCTGAACGGTCAGGCCGATGCGGGCGATGTCGTTCAGCTTCAGGCCATCGGCGTCGTGGCGCTGCTGGGTGTTAATGTCCAACAGCGACTCGATGCCGGTGATCTTGGCCGAGGTCTGCTTGGTGCCATGCTTGATCCAGTACTTGCGGCGCTGGTCGAGCGGCTCGTCGGCCATCCAGCAGACGTCCGCCTTCAGGGTCTTGAGCAGGGTCGCCGGCTGTTCGACGTTGGCCAGCAGGTCGCCGCGCGAGATGTCCAGATGCTCGTTCAGCAGCAGCGTGACCGATTGGCCAACCACCGCAGACTGGTGCGAGCCTTCCAGCGTGACGATGTCCTTGACGGTGGCGCTCTGCCCGGAAGGCTGCACCACCAGCTTGTCGCCGACGCTGACCTTGCCCGCTTCGATGCGGCCCATGTAGCCGCGGAAGTCGTTGGCTTCGTGGCCGTTGTGGCGCGCCACCAGCTGCACCGGGAAGCGGAACGGCGCGTCGTGCGATTCATCGTAGACCGACAGCGATTCGAGCAGCTCGATCAGCGTAGGGCCCTTGTACCAGCTGAGTTTTTCGCTGGCGTCGACGACGTTGTCGCCGCTCAGGGCCGACAGCGGGATTGGCGTGATGTCCTTCAGGCCCAGGGTGGCGGCGAATTCGCCGTAGGCTTTGACGATGCGGTCGTAGATGGCCTGGTCGTAGTTCACCAGGTCCATCTTGTTGACGGCGACGACCACGTGCTCGATCTGCAGCAGGTGGGCGATGGTCGAATGGCGCTTGGTCTGAATCAGCAGATCTACACCACCGTCCTCGCGCAGCTTCACTTTCGACACGTCGATCAGGATGATGACGGCATCGGCGGTCGAGGCGCCAGTCACCATATTGCGGGTGTACTGTTCGTGGCCCGGGGTGTCGGCGATGATGAACTTGCGCTTCGGCGTAGCGAAGTAGCGGTACGCCACGTCGATCGTGATGCCTTGTTCGCGTTCGGCTTCCAGACCGTCGGTCAGCAGCGACAGGTCGACGGCGTCGCCGACGGTGCGCTTGTGCTTCGAGCGCGACATCGCGTCCAGCTGATCGGCAAAGATGCCTTTGCTGTCGAACAGCAGGCGGCCGATCAGGGTACTCTTGCCGTCGTCGACGGAACCGGCGGTGATGAAGCGCAGCAGTCCGCGCTCCGTCTGGTTTTGTAAAGTGGAGGTGCTAGCGTTCATCAGAAGTATCCTGCTTTTTTACGTTTTTCCATCGAAGCCTCGGAGGTCTGGTCGTCCATCCGGGTGGCGCCGCGTTCGGTGATCTGGGTGATGGCGGTTTCGGCGATGATCGCCTCGACCGTCGCCGCGTCCGACGACACCGGGCAGGTGCACGAGATGTCGCCCACGGTGCGGAAGCGCACCACCTGGGTTTCGACGGTCTCGCCTTCGCGCGGCGGGGTCAGGTCGGTCAGCGGCACCAGCAGGCCGTTGCGCGGAATGACCTGGCGCTCGTGGGCGAAGTAAATCGGCGGCAGTTCCAGCTTTTCGCGGGCGATGTACTGCCACACATCGAGTTCGGTCCAGTTCGAGATCGGGAACACGCGCATGTTCTCGCCCGGGTGTACGCGGGTGTTATACAGGTCCCACAATTCCGGGCGCTGCGATTTCGGGTCCCACTGGCCGAATTCGTCGCGGAAGGAGAAGATGCGCTCCTTGGCGCGGGCCTTTTCCTCGTCGCGGCGGGCGCCGCCGATGCAGGCGTCGAAGCCATGTTCGGCGATCGTCTCGAGCAAGGTGACCGCTTGCGCGGCGTTGCGCGAATCGGTGGCCGGATTACGCAGGCGTACCGTGCCTTTTTTAATCGAATCCTCGACCGAGCCGACGATCAGGCGCTCGCCCAGTTCGGCCACGCGCTTGTCGCGGAAGGTGATCACTTCGGCGAAATTGTGGCCGGTGTCGACGTGCACCAGCGGGAACGGGAACTTACCGGGGCGGAAAGCCTTCTCCGCCAAACGCAGCAAGACCACCGAGTCCTTACCACCCGAGAACAGCAGCGCGGGGTTGCTGCATTCGGCCGCCACTTCGCGCAGGATGTGGATCGCTTCCGATTCCAGCGCGTCCAGGTGGCGCACGTTAAGGTGGACGTCGTGTACGTTGTTTTCAACTAAAGCGTTCATTGGACTAGCCTATTGTTTTTGTGGCGAGCATGAAGTCTTCTTCAGCTGCCACGGATTTAATACGTATGAGCTTACCGTCGACCATATGCAGGCCGCATTCCTTCGAGTCCGGGTTTTCCCACCACCAGCGGCCGGCGCGCACATCCTCGCCCGGTTCCACCGCGCGGGTACATGGCGCGCAGCCGATCGACGGGTAGCCCTGGTCGTGCAGCGCATTGTACGGCACGCCATTGTCGCGGATGTAGTTCCAGACGTCTTGCTCCGACCAATCTGCCAGAGGATTAAACTTGGTCATGCCGTGCGCGGGATCGTCCTCCTGCACGTGCAACTCGGCGCGGGTGGTCGATTGCGCGCGGCGCTGGCCGGTGACCCAGGCTTTGTTGCCGGCCAGGGCGCGGCCCAGCGGCTCGACCTTGCGGATGCGGCAGCACTCGCGGCGCATTTCGACGCTGTCGTAGAAGGCGTTGAGGCCATTCTGCGCGACGTAGGCGTCGACCGCTTCGGTTTGCGGCTTGTACAGCGCGATCTCGTAGCCGTCGTAATGCGCCTTCACCTTGTCGAGCATGGCCAGCGTTTCGGGATGCAGACGGCCGGTTTCAAGCGAGAAGATGCCGATATCCAGTTTGGATTTCAGGATCAAATCGGTCAACACCATGTCTTCGGCCGCCAGGCTGGAGGCGAAGACCGCCGGGGGAAAATCGCTGGCGATGCGCGACAGCGTGGCGCTGCTGTCGGCAATCAGCTTGCTCAGGTCAGACATTCAAACTCCCATCATCCAGTCAGATACCGGCGCCGTCGTTGTTGGCGGCCGGCGCGGCGACGCCCGAGGTGCGGGCGTGGCGACGGTACAGCGGCAGCTTCTGGTCCACCGACGCCTGGTAGGTCTCCGAGAAATCGGACAAACCTTTGAGGGCGTCGTGGATGCTGCGGTCCGGCCGCGTGGCGTAGGCGTTGAAGCCGACCCGTTGCATCTGGAACAGCTGGTCGCGCAGCACATCGCCTATGGCGCGCAGTTCGCCGGTCCAGCCCATGCGGATGCGCAGGTTGTAGGCGATCGAGTAGCCACGGCCATCGGTGAATTTCGGGAAGTCGACGGCGATGACGCCAAAGCTGGACAGGTCGTCCCTGATCGCTTCCGGACGTTCGTCGCTGGCGATCCAGACGCCGATCTCGCCGGCGGCGGCGCGCGCGGCGAGCAGCTCGCGCTGGACCAGCCACAGGCTTTGCGGCACGATCACCTTGCCCTCCGGGACGGCGATGGTGGCCGGGTCGATCTGCGGCGCGCCTTCGACCGGTTCGGCCAGGCGCAGCACCAGCCAGTCGTCTTCGACCACTTCACGGCCCTTGATGATCAGGTTCTTCGAATTTTCAGCGACAGCGTCAGACATATTCATCCTCTCCTACCAGGCGACCGGCTTTTTCGGCGATCGGCGTGGCGTATACAAATTCCTTGAACGGTGCGACGCCGAGGCGCTGCGCGCAGGCGGCGAACGACTCGTCCTCGAAGCGTTCGCGCACATAGACCTGCAGCAGGCGGGCGATCACTTCCGGCATTTGCAGCGCGGAGAACGATGGGCCGATGATCTTGCCGATGGCCGAGTGGTTGCCCTGCGAGCCGCCGATCGACACCTGATACCATTCGCTGCCGTCCTTGTCGACGCCAAGCACGCCGATGCTGCCGACGTGGTGGTGGCCGCAGGCGTTGATGCAGCCCGAGATATTGAGTTCGATCTCGCCGATGTCGTGCTGGTAGTCGATGTCGTCGAAGCGCTCGGCGATGGCGGCGGCGATCGGGATCGACTTGGCGTTGGCCAGCGAGCAGAAGTCGCCGCCCGGGCAGCAGATCATGTCGGTCAGCAGGCCGATGTTCGGCGTGGCCAGGCCCTTGGCCTTGACCAGTTGCCACAAGGTGAACAACTGCGACTGTTCGACGTCGGCCAGCACGATGTTTTGTTCATGCGTGACGCGCAGCTCGCCAAAGCTGTACTGGTCCGCCAGGTCGGCCATGAAGTCGATCTGTTCGGCGGTGGCGTCGCCCGGCGGCACGCCGGTCTTTTTCAGCGACAGCACAACGGCCGCGTAGCCGGGCTGCTTGTGCGGCTTGACGTTGCGGTTGATCCAGTTGGCGAAGGCCTTGTTGCCGGCCGCTTCCGGCGCGGCGGTGACGTCGCTGTCGTCGAGCGGCTTGTACGCGGGCGGCTGGAAGTAGTCGATCACGCGCTGCATCTCTTCGACGGTCAGGGTTTCCGGACCGTCTTTGAGGTCGACCCATTCGGCTTCGACCTGGCGGGTGAATTCCTCGACGCCGATGGCTTTCAGCAGGATCTTGATGCGGGCCTTGTACTTGTTGTCGCGGCGGCCGTACTGGTTATACACGCGCATCACGGCTTCGGTGTAGGTCAGCAGATGCTGCCACGGCAGGAATTCGCGGATCACGCTGCCCAGAATCGGGGTGCGGCCCATGCCGCCGCCTGCCATGAATTTGAAGCCGATCTCGCCGGCGTCGTTGCGCACCACGGTCAGGCCGATGTCGTGCACGGCGATGGCCGCGCGGTCTTCGACGGCGCCGTTGATGGCGACCTTGAATTTACGGGGCAGGGCGATGAATTCCGGGTGGAAGGTGGACCACTGGCGCAGCACTTCCGCGTACGGACGCGGGTCGATGATCTCGTCGGCGGCGACGCCGGCGTACGGATCGGAGGTGGTGTTGCGGATGCAGTTGCCCGAGGTCTGGATGGCGTGCATCTCCACCGAGGCCAGGTCGCTGAGGATGTCCGGTGTCTGTTCCAGCTCGACCCAGTTAAACTGGATGTTCTGGCGGGTGGTGAAGTGTCCATAGCCGCGGTCATACTTGCGGGCGATGTGGGCGAACATGCGCATTTGCCTGGACGACAACAGGCCGTACGGCACGGCGATGCGCAGCATGTAGGCGTGACGTTGCATGTACAGGCCGTTCTGCAGGCGCAGCGGCACGAATTCGGCTTCGGTCAGCTCATCGGAGAGGCGGCGCCGTACCTGGTCGCGGTACTGTGCGATGCGTTCACGCACGATAAGATGGTCGTATTGGTCGTATTGATACATATTCTTCCTAGATAGTAGCTTGCTAGAATCCCCACACTAGCGCTAATAGTAATAAACTTCGTCTTTATTCCAAACGACTTAGTCTTTATTTGCTTATATAAGGATTGGGCATAAGCATGGACGCTAATAATTTTAAGATGGGCCAAGACTAGATGAACCTTCACCAACTGCGCTTCGTGCGCGAGGCCGTACGCCAGAACTACAACCTGACCGACGCCGCCAAGGCGCTATTTACGTCGCAGCCGGGCGTGTCGAAGGCGATTATCGAGCTGGAGGAAGAGCTCGGCGTCGACATCTTCACCCGCCACGGCAAGCGCATCCGAGGCCTCACCGAGCCGGGACGGCTGGTGCTGGAGTCGGTGGAACTGATTATGCAGGAAATCGATAGCCTCAAGCGCATCGGCAAGGAATACGCGGCCCAGGACAGCGGCAGCTTCACCATCGCCACCACGCACACCCAGGCGCGCTACACCTTGCCGAAGGTGGTGCAGGCGTTCATGTTGAAGTTTCCCAAGGTGCGATTGTCTTTATTGCAAGGAAATCCTCAGCAGATCGCCGAAATGGTCCAGCGCGACCAGGCCGATTTGGCCATCGCCACCGAATCGATCGCCGGCATTACCGGGCTGATAACGTTGCCGTGTTATCAATGGGAGCATGTGGTGGTGGTCGCGCCCGACCATCCGTTGCTGAAATCGAAGCAGGTGACGCTGGAAGAAATTGCCGCATTCCCCATCATCACGTACGATGGCGCCTTCGCCGGCCGCAGCAAGATAGACCACGCGTTTTCGTTGCGCGGTTTGAAGCTGGATGTGTTGCTCGAGGCCATAGACGCCGACGTGATCAAGACCTATGTGGAGTTGGGCATGGGGATTGGTATCATAGCGGGTATGGCCTATGACGCCGAGCGCGACAAGAGCCTGCGCGCCATCCCTGTCGGCCACCTGTTCGGCATGAATGTGTCGCGGGTAGCGGTCAAGCAGGGCGCCTATTTGCGCAGCTATATATATACCTTTATTGAACTGCTGGCCCCCACGCTCAACCGCAAGTTGATCGAGCAGGCCATGAGCGGTGAAAAAGAGCACTACGAACTGTAACTAGAAAGCACTACCATGATTACCAATCAGTTGGCACAATTCTATGCCGTCAATGCCGACAACTATGACCAGGTCTACGCGCGCGAAGAGCGCTTCGACGATCTGGACGACCTGCAGGAAATGGTCGCCGAGCTGTTCCAGGGCCACAAGGTGCTGGAACTGGCTTGCGGCACCGCCTATTGGACGGACTTGATCGCCGAGGTGGCCGACTCCGTGCACGCCACCGATCTGTTGCCGGAGATGATAGCGCTGGCCGAGACGCGCGGCCTGGACGAGGACGTCGTGACCTTCGGCGTGATGGACGCCTTCAACCTGCCCGACGATCTGGAAGGCAAGTACACCGCCGTGTTCGCCGCTGGCTTGTGGACCCACGTCAAACGCGAGGACCAGGAAAAATACCTGAAGACCCTGCGCGCCAAGCTGGGCAAGGACGTGATGCTGGTGCTGCTGGACGAGTCGTATGTCGACGGCGACACGATGGTGTTCGCGCGCACGGACCTGGAAGGCAACACCTTCCAGATCCTCACGGCCGACGACGGCCAGCGCTACGAGGTCATGCACAACTACCTGACCGACAGCACCTTGCGCAAACGCTTCGCGGCATCCGCCAAGCAGATTCGCATCGAGCGGCTGCAGTACTACTATCTGCTGAGCTGCAAGCTGAAATAAGCGGAAATCAGCTCAAATAAGCGGCTGATCTTCAACCAAGGCAGCCGCGTTACTTTTTTTTTCACCGTTGATGTTGATTTACAACAAATTGGTGTTGTCACATTGTTGAAGTAATTGATAGGCATGATTCGCCCCGTGCAGCTTTCTTTCAACCTTCAGTAGAGAACATCAAGTGAAAAAACTTACTCTGGCAGCAATGATCATCGGCGGTTTCGCAGCGCAGGCCCAAGCTCAATCGAACGTCACGATCTACGGTATCGTCGATGCCGGTATCGTCAGCGAGCGCGGCGGCGCGGCCGGCAGCGTGACCAAAGTCACCAGCGGTATCGGCAGCCAGTCGCGTCTGGGTTTCCGCGGCACCGAAGATCTGGGCAACGGCTTGTCGGCCATCTTCCAGATCGAGACCGGTCTGAAAGTCGATGACGGCACCCTGGACAACACCAACAGCGCGCTGTTCAATCGTCAGGCATTCGTCGGCCTGCGCAGCAAAGAAGCCGGCACCCTGACCCTGGGTCGTCAGTACACCATGCTGTACAACGCCATGAGCCAGGTGGCCGACCCGTTCGGCGCTGGCTACGCTGGCACCATCAAGAATCTGTTCCCGGCCGCCGGCGCCAATACCCGCGTCAGCAACGCCGTGGTCTACGCGACCCCGGTGTTCGCGGGTTTCAGCGCAGAAGCGCTGTACGCGCTGGGTGAGCAGGCAGGTAGCAGCGAAGCCGGCCGCCAGTTCGGCCTGGGCCTGAACTACGGCCAAGGTCCGCTGAACGCGCGTCTGGTCTATAACAACCGTAACAACGACACCGTTGCCGTCGGCACCACCCCGGCAGCGAACCGCGACTCGGGCCGCAACACCCTGTTCGCCGCCAACTACGACTTCAAAGTCGTCAAGGCTTACTTCGCCTACGGCGCCGACAAAGGCCTCAACAGCGCAGCGCTGCCGGTGGCTAACGCCTACGGCTACGCTGTGGCCCCGCGCGCCAGCCTGGATAGCAACGACATTCTGGTCGGCGTGCAAGTGCCGGTCGGTAGCGGCACCATCATGGCGTCGGCGATCCGCAAAAACGACAAGACCCGCTTCAATCAGGATGCCGACCAGTGGGCCGTGGGTTACCTGCACGCGCTGTCGAAGCGCACCGGCGCCTATGTCGCTTACGCCAAGATCAAGAACAAGAACGGCGCTGGTTACACCGTGGGCAACAACAACGAAGCCGGTACGGGCGACAAAGCGTTCAACGTTGGCGTGCGTCACTCGTTCTAAGCAGCATCGACGGCGCTTTCCTGGGGCAGCAACGGCAACCGGATGATGATCCGGGTGCCGCCGTCGCTGAGGATGGAAATGTCGCCGTGTAGTGCCCAGACCCGTTCGCGCATGCCGATCAGGCCAAAGGACGATGCCTTGTCCATGTCGTCTTCGGCGATGCCGCGACCGTCGTCGTGTATCGAAATTTGCAGCGACGTTTCCGAGCGCCGTAGCGACAGCTCGACATTGCGCGCCTCCGCGTGCCGCGTGATGTTGGTCAGCGCTTCCTGCGCGATGCGGAAGATGGCCGTGCTGTAGGCGTCATCGAGTATCAAATCCTCTTCACTCGCGTGCAACCGGCAAGAGATGCCGTAGCGCGACACGAAATCCTGGCGCAAACTTTCCAGCGCAAAATACAAACCGCCTTCGTCGAGCGCACGTGGCCGCAGATTGCTGGCGATGCGCCGCAACGATGTGATGGCCGACATCAGCAGATCGTCCATGCCCGCCTGCAACTTGCGCGCGGCCGGATCGCCGCTCGATTTTTGCTGCAGCAACGCCAGGTCGACCCGCAACGTGGCCAGCAGCTGGCCAAGATCGTCGTGCAGCTCGCGGGCAATGTGCTTGCGTTCCTCTTCCCGTATGGTTTGCAGCGCGGCCGACAGTTCGCGCAACTGCGAGTACGATTGCTCCAGCTGCTCCTGCACCTGCTTGCGCTCGGTGATGTCGCGCAGGATGATGGTGTAGATCTGGTGGCCGTTTTCCGACAGCGACGAGATCGAGCCTTCAAGCGGGAAGTGCTGGCCGTTGGCCTTCATGCCGGTGACCGCGTAGTCGCTGGCGCGCCGGCCCTTCATGCGCAGGCGGATGCCGGTCGAGCCGAAGTAATGATTGGTGGGGGTCCCGCCGGTCTGGCGCTGGTCGCGCGGAATGAATTGTTGGAGCGCCACGCCCTCCATCGCCTGCACCGTTGTGCCGAACATGGCGGCGGCCGAGGGATTGGCTTGCAGAATAATCTGATGCTCGTCGGTGATGATGATGGCGTCGCTGGCGTGCTGGATGATGCCCCGGCTGCGTTTGTGGGCGGCGGAGTTTGCATTGGAAAACAGCCAGACCATGCGTCCCGACAGGCGGGTGAGCAGCGCGGCCCCGGCACCGATGAAGGAAAGCTTGAGCAGCGATCTGGTTTGGCCTGGCATTTTCATGCGGCATCCCTCAGCCGAAGAGGGCGGCTGCAACTGGTACAGTAGCGCAATCTGGTTTTTACCCTGTTGACTTGTCTCAACTGGACGCCAGCGGCCCGCGCTCGCGCCCTCGGATCGTCGTCACATCTGCTTGAACAAATGCAGGAAACTGCGGCTTACTTCAAGCTTGTCCGACTTACCTTTGATCATAACCAAATGCCGTCCACGGATGTCGCGCGTTACGCCTTCAATGGCATTGACGTTGACCAGCGTGGCGCGGTGGATTTGCCAGAATAGCGCCGGGTCGAGTTCCTCCGCCAGGTCGCGCACGGGTTTGCGGATCAGCGCTTCGTAGCGCTCGGTCTGCACACTGGTGTATTTTTCGTCGGAGCGGAAGAACAGGATCTCCTCGACCGGAATCATGCGCAGGTCCTGGCCGATGCTGGCCTGTATCCACTGCAGATAGGCCGGTTTGGGCGCGGTGATTTTCTCGGCCAGTTGCGACAGCATGGCCGTCACGCTGGCGTTGACGTCCGCCGCCGGTTTGGTCAGGCGCGTTTTGAGGCGTTCGACGGTAATCTGCAGCCGTTCCGGCTCGGGCGGTTTGAGCACATAGTCGACAGCGCCGCGCTCGAACGCTTCGACCGCGTAGGCATCGTAGGCGGTCACGAACACGATGTGGCTTTTGTTGCCGATGACGGTGGCCGCCTCCATGCCGGTTTTGCCCGGCATGCGGATATCGAGGAAAGTGAAATCCGGCTTGAGCTGGTCGACCAGTTCGATCGCCTCGTCGCCATTCTTGGCTTCGCCGATGATGTCCAGTTCGGGCCAGACCTGGCCCAGGCGCATGCGCAGTTGGTCGCGCATCAAACGTTCGTCATCGGCAATGATTGCTGTAGGCATGGGTGGCTTAGGTTATGAAGTGTGAATGGTTATTCGGTCAATTATTCAACGAATCCGCGCAATAATCAATCGATGATGGTTCGGCGCTTATTTGGGGGCATTGTTGGCCAGCCGATACGGCACCTCGATCGTCGCGATGACGCCGCTCGGGCTGTTGGCGGCGATCAGTAAATGTCCCTGGTCCCCGTGCAGCAATTTGAGGCGTTCGCGGATGGTCATCAGGCCCAGTCCGGTGCCATCGCTGGGCACGGCACCAAAGCCCAGGCCGTTGTCGCTGACAATGACGCGCAGTTTGTTGTGGGCGACATCGGCGCGGACCTTGAGGGTGCCGCCTTCGGGCTTGGCTTCAAGGCCATGCTTGATGGCGTTCTCCACCATCGATTGCAGCATCATCGGCGGGAACGCGGCGGTGCGCAGGCCGTCGGGAATGTCGAAGTCGACGGTCAGGCGCTCTTCCATCCGCATTTTGAGCAGGTTCAGATACGCCACCACCATGTCGGCTTCGCGGCCGAGGTTGGTGATCAGCGCGTTATCGCGCATTTGCGGCAATACCGCGCGCAAGTATTTGATCAGGCTGCGCTGCATGGCGGAGGCGCGCGGCGGGTCGGTCTCGATCAGGTGCTCGACCGATGCCAGGGTGTTGAACAGAAAGTGCGGCTCGACCTGCGCCTGCATCATCTGCATCTTCGCCTCGCTGAGCTGGCGCTGCATGGATTCGCGCTCGACGGCCGCGTTGGCGGTCTGGGTTTCCGCTTCGGCGCGTTTTTTGCTGCCCATCAGTGCCTTGATGCCGAACAGGGCCAGCACCAGCAAGGTGACGAAGCTGCGGAACCAGGTCGATGCCTGTCCGTGGTAACGGGCGACTTTTTGCTCCGCCGCGTCGTCCACCGCCTCTTCAATAGCATTGGATAATTCCTCGCCGATTTGCGGCGGCAGGTCGATGTGGACTTCCTCGCCCGGCAGGGTGGGCAGGGTGGGGACGGCTGGCGTGACGGTCTTGCCCGGCTTGCCGCCGTTGCCGCCGGGTGCGGCCGGTGCGGCCGGTTCGGCCGGCTCGGCGGGCATCTCGGGCATCGCCGGCTCGGTTGGCGGCGCCGGTTCGGCGGGCTCGGCGCGGGGAACGCCATTCTCGTCCACGCCGCTTTCGGTCTTTTCCGCGTCCTTGTTGCGCTTGCCGCGCATATTGAAGCGAATGCCGCTGTCGTCGATCACGATATTGGTGTCGGCGCCTTTGCGTTTCTTGTCACTCCGGATCTGTTCCTCCTGAACGGGGCTCGACGAGAACAGTTCGTCCTGGAGAATCGAGCCGGCGATCAGCATAAGTACCGCGAACACCAGGAACTTCCACCACGACAGCTGAGTCACCCAAGTGGCGGTCGCATCGAAACCGCGATGCAGCCAGGCGGCGCCGGTCTTCAGGGTTTCTTGTGTTTTAGGTGTAGGAAACATGTAAGGCTTTCACTCTTAAGTACGGGGCAAGTGTAACGACTTTTGTGACGTTGCAACTGTAACGGTGATGGCGCCGATGCGCCATGCCCATGCGACAGTCTGCAAAAAACAGGGATTGGACGGCATTGGGAGGCAGGAAAAAATAGGTCTTGCCAAGCCGGCGGGCGCTTTGCTATAGTTCGCCTCCTCGCAAAACGGCGCATGTAAATGCGAAGCGAAACGAGAAAAGAAGAAGTGGTTGAGGGGTTGACGAAATAAGCGAAACGCTTCATACTCTTTCTTCTTCGCTGACGAACAAAACGATTTGTCAAGCGTGCAAGCAGTACCAAACAAAGTTCT
>Ga0308163_10000433_pt1 | contig 76867 bp, 71 predicted proteins | sample PhyTR1_FD_201037 | JGI IMG/M metagenome (GOLD analysis project Ga0308163, IMG submission 201037) | Phyllosphere microbial communities from UC Gill Tract Community Farm, Albany, California, United States - DLSLT.R1 | ecosystem: Host-associated > Plants > Phyllosphere > Unclassified | place: USA... | reverse complement strand
GAACGAGTACCTGGGTTGATGCACCGACCGATCCCAGTTGAACGACTTCCCACCAACCGCCATCGCCGGCAAATCGGCAGAGCGCGCGATCACGCGCCAAGCCGTGTTTCCGCCCAAGTAGTACGGCAGCGTTCGATCAAACGAGGCCGATGCCAGAGCGTGAAGCTTTTGGTGCGCCGATGTCCCGAATCTCGAGCTATTGCATCGCCAGAGCGGTAATCAATGACACGACGAGGACGAGAGGAGAGCGAAGCGGAACGAAGTCCCGCCCATCGCTCATGCGATTCCCCGACCCCAAGGCAACTTTCTTTGGTTACTTTCTTTTTTGCCAGAAAAGAAAGTGACCGCCCCGCGCGGAAGCGGCTCACCCCTACGGAGTAGCAGAAGAAAACCCAGAGCGAAGCGGAGCAAACAGGACCATCAATCCACAAAAAAAACCAGCCCCGACTAAAGGAAAGGTCTCACCCCGCCCGCGCCAGGATCGCGTGCAACAGCACATCCGCCCCCGCCGCCAGATCCGCCTGCTTGGCAAACTCGATCTCGTTATGCGAGATCCCATCCTTGCAGGGAACAAAGATCATCGCGGCCGGCGCCTTGTCGGCCACATAAACAGCGTCATGCCCCGCCCCGCTGACAACTTCCATATGGCTCAGGCCCAGCGCCTCGGCAGCCGAGCGCACGGCAGAAACCAGCTCATCCGCAAAATGGCAAGGCGGGAAATAAACCACCTGCTCGATCAGAACCGACGCCCCGTGTTCGGCCGCAATCTCGGCGCACTGCGAACGCAAGGCGGCGTCCATCGCCTGCAAACCCGTGTCGTCCAGGTTGCGAAAATCAACCGAGAACTTCACCGTGCCGGGAATGGTGTTGCGCGAGTTGGGCATGACTTTCATGAACCCCACCGTCCCGCGTCCGTGCGGCGCCTGCGACATCGCGATCTGGTTGACGACGACGACCATGCGCGATGCAGCAAGCAATGCGTCGTGCCGCAAGGCCATCGGCGTCGGCCCTGCATGGGCTTCCTGGCCGGTGACGGTCACGTCGAACCAGCGCTGGCCCAGGGCGCCGGGCACCACGCCGATGGTGATGTCGTGCGCCTCCAGCACCGGCCCCTGCTCGATATGCGCTTCGAAATACGCAGCGAACATGCCCCCCGGCACCTCGCCGGCCGGGTGGGTGCCGGCATAGCCGATGCGAGCCAGTTCGGCGCCGACGGAAGCGCCGTCCAGGTCCACGGCCTTGTGGGCCGTCTCGGCGGTGAAAGCCCCGGAAAAAACCCCGGAGCCCATCATCACCGGCACGAAACGCGAACCTTCCTCGTTGGTCCAGGCGATGACCTCGATGGGTGCCGCCGTCTCGATGCCGTTGGCGTTGAGGGTGCGCACCACTTCCAGCCCGGCCAGCACACCGAAATTGCCGTCGAACTTGCCGCCGGTCGGCTGGGTGTCGATGTGGCTGCCGGTGGCGACGGCCGCGCGGGTGGGGTCGGTGCCGGCACGGCGGGCGAAGATGTTGCCGATGACGTCCACCCGCACGTCCATGCCCTCGGCCCTGCACCACGACACGAAGAGGTCGCGGCCCTGTTTGTCGAGGTCGGTCAGCGCCAGGCGGCAGACGCCGCCCTTGTCGGTGGCGCCGATTTCGGCCAGTTCCATCAGGGATTGCCAAAGGCGGTCGGAGTCGGTGCGCAAGGTCATTGGGTTTCGAAACTCAGGAAATGTTGAAGAGTGACGCGGAAAGCTCTATTAGCGCGCGGTCGCTGCCGGGGGGGCCCATCAACGACAGGCCCATCGGCGCTCCGTCGATGGTCATGAGCGGCAGCGAAATCTGCGGAAAGCCGGTCAGGCCCGAAAGGCACAGCATGCGGATGGACCGGTTTCGGTAGTCCTCCAGGCTGTCTTCAGGTGCGGCGCGCAGGGGCGCGACGTCGGGCATGGTGGGCATGACCAGGATGCCGTCGTCGCCCAGCAGCATGCCCAGGCGTTCGCGCAGGTCGCGCTCCACCGCGTGATGACGACCGATTTCGGTCGGTGCGACGTCACGCGACCAGGCAAAGCGGTCTTTCACGCCGGGGCCGAGCTGCAGGCCGTATCGCTCGATGTTCGCGCCGTGGTTTTCCCAGGCTTCCACGCCCTGCAGGTGGCGGAAGCCCCAATACAGCGTGTCGAAGGGAATGCCGCAATTGGCCCGCACCGGCTCGGGGTTGCCGATCACGGGATGCAGTTTCAGCAGCGTTCCGGTAAAGACCGACAGCACCTCGGGCACCACCAGCTCGAGCACGTCTTCGGGCAGCAGCCAGCGCGGTTTCTTGATCGGCGCCGAGTCTTCGCCCAGCAGCACCTTGCCGATGCGGCCGAACGTGGCGATGTCGCGGGCGAACCAGCCGCAGGTGTCGAAACGCGGGGCGAGCTTCATGCAGCCGGCGAGCGGGATGCGGTCGTGCGTGGGTCGAAGGCCGACCAGCGCACAGTGGCTGGCGGGTGCGCGCACCGAACCGCCGGTGTCCGAACCGATGGCGAAGTCGACCAGGCCGTTGGACACCACCGAAGCCGAGCCGGAACTGGACCCGCCGGTGATGCGCTCGGGTGCCGCGCCGTTGCGGGGCGCGCCGAAATGCGCGTTGTTGCCGTTCATCGAGAAAGCCAGCTCATCCGTGATGACCTTGCCCGCGAACTCGGCGCCCGCCGCCAGCAGCTGGTCCATCACGGGTGCCGACGCGGCCTTGACGCCCGACAGCGCCAGCATGTGCGGGTTGCCGCAGCCGGTGGGGTAGCCGGCCACGTCGTAGATGTCCTTCATGGCGAAGCGCAGCCCGGCCAGCGGGCCTTCAGGTGCATGCGGATTGCCGGCGGCCGGTGGCGGGTAGGGGATGAAGGCCTGTCCGGCGGTCGGAACGGCGGGGTGCAGGGGATTGGTCATGGCGTCAGGCTACCGCCTCGGTTCGCGGGCGCACCGCATCGACCACGTCCAGCCGCAGGCAGCGGGCGCTGTGGCCGCCGCCGAGCGCGACTTCGGGCGGCTGGATGGTCCGGCACGGGTCCTGCGCCCAGCCGCAACGTTCGGCAAAGGCGCAACCCGGCGGCAGTTTCGACAGGTCGGGCGGCGAACCGGCGATGGTCAGCAGCCGTTTGCCCTTCTGCATGGCACCGTGGCTGCGGCTTTGCAGCAGCGACAGGGTGTAGGGGTGGCGCGGGTGGGTCAGCAGTTCGGCAGCGGTGCCCTGTTCGACGATGCGGCCGGCATACATCACCGCCATTCGGTCGGCCACCTCGGCCGCGGCGCCGATGTCGTGGGTGACGAAGACGATGGACAGGCCCATCTCCTGCTGCAGTTCGCGCAGCAGAAGGAGAATCTGGATCTGCACCGTGGCGTCGAGTGCGGTGGTGGGTTCGTCGGCCAGCAGCACCTGCGGGCGGCAGGCCAGGGCAAGGGCGATCATGGCGCGCTGGCGCATGCCGCCGGACATCTCGTGGGCATACGCAGCCAGCCGGCGTTCGGGGCTGGGGATGCGCACCCGTTCGAACAGTGCCAGGGCTCGTGCATGGGCTTCGGCACGGCTGACGTTCTCGTGCCTGCGGATGGCCTCGACGATCTGCGCGCCGACCGGGTAGACCGGGTCCAGCGCCAGCAAGGGCTCCTGGAAGATCATGGCGACCTTCTTGCCGCGCAGGCCCGAAAGGCCGGCCCTGGACAACGCCAGCACATCGACGCCCGCGACCTCGAGCGTCCCGGTGATGCGGGTGCTGCGCTCGGCGTGCAGCCGCATGATGGCGCGCAGCGTGACGCTCTTGCCCGAGCCGGATTCACCGATGAGGGCGACGACCTCGCCCTGTTTCAGCTCAAGGTCGACGCCGTTGACCGCCTCGATCTTCTTGCCAGGCGCGTGGAACTCGACCTTGAGGTTCTGCATGCGGACTGCGGTCTGGTCATCCATGGCGGGCCTCCGGGAAGATTTCCAGTGGTGGGAAGGATGCGAGCACGTCGTCGCGGCCGTGTGCGGCGGGCGGGAAGTCCGGGCCGACCACATAACCCGATTCGGGCTGCCAGCGCAGGCAGGCCACGCCGTGGCCCGGCACCGGTTCGACGAACTTCGGCATCTGCTGGCTGCATACCGCCTGGGCGAAGGCGCACCGTGTGTGGAAACGGCAGCCGGACGGCGGGTCGATGGGGTTTGGCGGGTCGCCCGAAAGCGGCGCCTCGGTGGTGCGGCGCAGCGGGTCGGAGCTGGGCATGGACTGCAGCAGGGCCCGGGTGTACGGGTGGCGGGGCGCATCGAAGACCTGTTCTGCAGGACCGACCTCGACCACCTGGCCGAGATACATCACCAGCACCCGGTCGCTGACGTAACGCACCACATGCAGGTCGTGGCTGATGAAGAGGTAGGTCAGGCCGAAGTCCTGTTTCAGGTCTTCCAGCAGGTTGAGCACCTGGGCCTCTACCGACTTGTCGAGGGCCGACACGGCTTCGTCGAGGATGACCAGGCGTGGCTCCAGCGCAAGTGCGCGGGCGATGTTCACCCGCTGCCGCTGGCCGCCCGAAAGTTCGTGCGGATAACGGCCGGCGAAACGAGCCGGGTCCAGGCCGACACGGGCCAGCAGGTCGTGCGCGCGGGCAAGCGCTGCCTGGTTGGATACACCGTGGACCGTCGGGCCGAAGGCGACCGAATCCTCGATCGTCATGCGCGGGTTGAGGGACGAATAGCTGTCCTGGAAGACCATCTGCGTCTGGCGGCGGAACTCACGCAGCGGCAGGGCGCGCGAACCGACCTGCTGGCCGTCGAACACCAGTTCGCCCTTGTCCTGCATGGTGAGCTGCATCAGCAGGCGCGCGGTGGTCGACTTGCCGCATCCCGATTCGCCCACCACGCCCAGGGTTTCGCCCTTGCGGATGTCGAAACTGACGTCGTCCACGGCACGCACGGCGGGGCGCGGGCCGGTGAGCCCCTTGCGCTTGAGCGGAAAGTGTTTCTGCAGGTGCTGCACCCGCAGCAGCGGCTGGCGCGGGCCGCCCAGGTCGCGCGGATCCGTATGCGCAATGGGCGTGATGTCGGGAACGAAGCTCATTGCTTGACCTCCATGGCCGAACGCAGGCCGTCGGCCAGCAGGTTGAAGGAAACGGACGTGATGAAGATCAGCATGCCGGGCAGGGCGGCGATCAGCGGCTGGCTGTAGATGGCGGTACGCAGCGTGTTGAGCATCAGGCCCCATTCAGGCTGCGGCGGCTTCACGCCCAGGCCCAGGAACGACAGGCCCGATGCCAGGATCATGGCGACCGAGATCAGGCTGGTGGAGTAGACAAAGATCGGCCCGATGACGTTGCCGAGCACGTGTTTGCGGACGATGGTGAAGGCACCGGCACCCGATGCCCGGGCGGCGTCCACGTAGTCGCTGCGGCGTACCTGGGTGGTCACGCTTTCGGCGATGCGGGCGATCTGCGGCACGAACACCACGGTCAGCGAGATCAGCGCGTTGGTGATGCCCGCACCCAGCGCACCCGACAGCGCGATGGCCAGCAGCACCGAGGGAAAGGCATACAGCACGTCGATGCAACGCATGATCACCGTGTTGACCTTGCCGCCCGCGTAGCCGGCGAAAACACCCAGAGCGCTGCCGATCACGAAAGCCATGATCACCGGCGCAATGCCCATGAAGAGCGACAGCCGGCCGCCGAGCATCAGGCGCGACAGCAGGTCGCGGCCCAGTTCGTCGGTGCCCAGCAGGTAACCCGGTGTGCCGACGGGCTTCAGGCGCTTGAACATGCTGGTGGCGAACGGGTCGGCGGGCGAGATCCACGGTGCCAGGATGGCGACCAGCACCAGCAGCAGGATGACGGCAGCGGCGCCCATGGCGACCGGGTTGCGCACCAGTCGGCGCAGCACGTTGGCGCCGTGGCCGCGCGAGCGCTGCACCGCGAGGAGGGGAACGGACGGCTTGCCGCCAGGAGAAAGGATTGCAGCCATTGTTTTCAGCCTCGTTCGATGCGTGGGTCGAGGACGGTCTGCAGCACGTCGACCAGCAGGTTGAGCCCGACGAAGAACAGCGCCAGCACCAGGATGGTTCCCTGCAGCAGCGGCAGGTCGCGCTGGAAGATGGCCTGGTTCAGCAGGAAGCCGGTGCCGGGCCACGAGAACACCGTCTCGATGAGGATGGAGCCGCCCAGCAGGTAGCCCAGTTGCAGGCCCATGACGGCCAGCGCGGTGGGGGCGCAGTTCTTGACCACGTGTTTGAACACGCCGAACTCGCCCAGGCCGCGTGCCCGCAGGCCTATGACGAATTCCTGCGACAGGATGTCGGCCACCAGGGCGCGCACGGTGCGCGCCACGATGCCCATGGGGATGAAGGACATGGTGATGGCCGGCATCAGCATGTACTTGACGTGTTCGAAGTCCCACACCCAGGAGCCCGAACCATCAGGCCCGGCGCCGGTGGCGGGCAGCCATTGCAGCTGGGCCGAGAAGATGATCACCAGCACCATGCCAAGCCAGTAGTGGGGCACGCTGACACCGATGATCGACAGGAAGGAGGCTGCCTTGTCGGCCCACGAGTTGCGGAAGTAACCCGCGACAAAACCGAAAAGCGAGCCGAAGAAGAAGCCGATCAGCGTTGCCATGATGGCCAGCATCATCGTGTTGCCGACCGCCTTCAACACCTCGCCGGTGACCGGCCGGCTGGTGGCTATGGAGGTGCCCAGGTCACCGTGCAGCGCCCGCCACAACCAGTGGAAGAACTGCTCGGGCAGGGGCTTGTCGAAGCCGTAGAGCTTCATCATCTGGGCCTGCAGTTCGGCCGAGGCGTCCGACGGCAATATGGCCACCAGCGGGTCGCCCGGCGCGATGTGCACCAGCATGAAACACAGGAAGGACACGCCCAGCATGATGGGTAGCGCATACCCGGCGCGGCGAAAGAGGTAGGCGATCATCGTGGGCGTGGCCTTCTTGTTTTATCGCTCGGTCAGTCCATCGTCATCGTGGCGATGTCGATGAACCAGCTCTTCGGTTGCACCACGTTCTTGACCTTGGCCGACATCGCACGCGGGCCGACGTCATGTGCCACGAACAGGAACGGAGCCTCGTCGATGATCCGCGCCTGCAGCTGCGCCAGGTAGGCATCGCGCTGCTTGTCGTCGAAGGTGGTGCGGGCCTTTTCGATGATGGCGTCGGTCTCGGCGTTGCTGTAGTAACCCCAGTTGTTGGACACAGGCGGCTGTGCCTTGGTGCTGACGAAACGCACCATGGCGAAGAACGGGTCCATCGTGGCGGCGCTGACGTTGGTGGCGTGCGCGCCGTGGGCGGCCGGGTCCTTGGCACCCAGGCGCCAGCTGGAGAACAGGGTGTTCCACTCGACCACGTCGAACTGCACGTCGAAGTAGCAATCCTTCAGGCTCTGCTGGATGAATTCGTTCATTGGCAGCGGCTGCATCTGGCCGGATCCCGAGGCGGAGGTCTGCACCTTCACCTTCACCGGCTTGGCGGCGGAGTAGCCGGCTTCCTGCATAAGCTTCTGTGCGGTCGGCACGTCGTACTTGATCTGGAAGGTGGGGTTGCCGCGCCACGGGTCGCCCGGCTCGGCGATGCCGGTTGCCTCGACCATCAGGCCGCCCAGCAGTTCCTTCATGGCGGTGCGGTTCAGGCACAGATTGGCGGCCTGGCGCACTTTCTTGTCCTTGAAAGGCGAGTCAGGGAGCATCGAGAACTGCCACGGCCACAGGTGCGGCTGCAGGTTGCTGTACAGCTTGAAGCCGCGCGACTTGATGGCGTCGAGCGCATCGGGCGCGGGAGCCTCGATCCAGTCGACCTGGCCGGACAGCAGGGCGGCGCTGCGGGCGCTGGCCTCGGGCAGCGGAAGCATGACCACGCGGTCGATCTTCGGGCGGCGTTTGGCGTCCCAGTAGTCGACGTTCTTCACCACTTCGAGGCGCTCGCGCGGCACGAACTTCGATTGCTTGAACGGGCCGGTACCGGCCGGGTCGGCGGCGAATGCGGCCCAGGCCTGTTTGCTGCGTTCGGCCTTGTCGGTGACCGATGCCGGCACCGCGGCCAGCTTCTTGCCCCACTGCGCGGGCGAGGCCATGAACAGGTTGGTCAGGTTGATCGGCAGGAAGGAATCGGGTTCGGAGGTGGTCAGCTCGACCGTCAGGTCGTCGATCTTGCGGGCGCTGCGCAGCGTGGGCATGCGCGAGGCGGTCACGCCGATCTGGGCCGGGTCGAACTGTGGCGAATCCTTGTCGAGCACCTTGCCGACGTTGAACACCACGGCGTCTGCATTGAAGGGCGAACCGTCATGGAACTTGACGCCGGGGCGCAGCTTGAAGATCCACTTGGTCTTGTCGGCTTCGACCACCGCCCAGGACACGGCCAGGTCGGGGATCACCACGCTGGCCTTGGTGGCCGAGCTGAGGTCCCACTGGGTGAGGCCGTCGTACATCGGGATGCCGGTGAACCGGTTGCCCTCGTAACCCTGGTCGGGCTGGCCCGAGGTACGGGGAATGTCGCCGGCGGTCATGGCGATGCGCAGGACTTTTTCCTGCGCCTGCGCGGCGGACATGCCGGCGCCGAGCAGGCATGCCAGAACGATGGCGGTGGGCTTGACGATCTTCATGGGCTTTCCTGGGAGGAGGGTGACAAAACGAAGGGGAAAAACAAGGCCTGGAACCGACCGCTAGGGCTCGACGAAGCCCAGGCCCAGCGTGCGGGCCGAACTGCGCAGATGGTTCTGCATGGCGGTGCGGGCGCCGTCCGCGTCGCCCAGCGAGATGGCGGCGGCGATGGCGCGGTGTTCATGCAGCACGTCGTGGATGCGGTCGGTTTCGGCGAACGGGAGCTGGACTGCACGGCCGATTTCGGAGTCGAAGCTCCACATCAGTTGCTGCAGGTGCCGGTTGCCCGACAACTCGGCGACCAGGCGATGGAAATCGAGGTCCGCGGCCGATGCGCTGACCATGTCACGGGTGATGGCGATGTCTTCCATGCGTGCCTGCAGGCCCCACAGCCGCGGCGCCTGGTCGGCGGGCATGTTGCGGGCGGCCAGCGCCGCGCTGGCCGGCTCCATGCAGAAACGGAACTGCCACAGCTGTTGCAGGTCGGGTGCGTCGCCGCGCTCGGCCGGTGTGCTGCTGGGCTGCTCCGTGCCACGCGTGACCAGCGTGCCCTTGCCCGGCACCGAACGCACGAAACCCAGGGCTTCCAGCATCGACAGCGCCTCGCGCAACGATGCCCGGCTGATGCCCATCGAATCAGCCAGTTCGCGCTGGCCCGGCAACATGCTGCCGGGCTGGTAGGTGCCGCAGAAGATCTGCCTCTGCAGGGTTTGCGCGACGAGGCTGGTCATGCTCATCGCTGGCTGGAACCGTGGCGCCTGGTTGGACTGGTCATACCAGTGCTAAGCAAAGCATGTGCCAGCGCCCGACGGCCCATTGCGGTGCGCCGGTCCCGCATAAAAAAAGGGCCGCTTGTAAGCGGCCCTTCCTGTCGGCAATCGGATCTTGCGGAATTAGTGTCCCTACTCGTCCCTCAGTCCCTTCCTGCACAACCCGGTGAAGCTGGTCCAGCTGTTTCTGGCGGACGCGGTGGCCGATGAATCGAGAGCCGGTCCGGTCAGCGTTATCGGTGCAGTTGTCGGGCAATCTCGACACACCGCGAACCAAATGTCACAGATTGGCGGCAGTGCCTCAATAGTCCGTTCAGGCCCCTGGCCCAGCCGCTTTTTTGTGCGAAGGAGAAAACTCAGTGCAGCAACTGACTCACGGCCTGTTGCAGGCTGTCGCCGTCGAACGGTTTCCGCAAAACCCGGGCCTGAGCGATGCCGTCGAGCGCGACCGTGTCCGAATAACCGCTGACGAACAGGATCGGCAGCCCTGGATACCGGGCCTGCGCCCGGTGCGCCACCTCTGCCCCGTTCATGCCCGGCATCAGGAAATCGATCACTGCCGCATCAGGCTTCCAGCGTTCCAGCTGCGCCAGGCCGGCGACCCCGTCCGACGCTGCCGTCACTTCGAACCCGGCTGACGTCAGCAGCTCGGTGATGACCTGGCGCACATCGTCGTCGTCGTCGATCACCAGCAGCCGCTGCCGGCGGGAGGATGCATCGAAAGCCATGCGGGTATCGGCCCCCGGAACCGGCTCGACCTGAACGACGGCTTCGGTCTGGGGCAACAGGATCTCCACCGTGGTCCCCTTTCCGGGTGCGGTCAGCAGCCGCAGGTCGCCGCCGCACTGCAATGCAAACCCGTGCGCCTGCGCCAGGCCCAGCCCCGTGCCCTTGCCCCGTTCCTTGGTGGTGAAGAAGGGCTCGATGGCCCTGGCCGCGACTTCGGGCGACATTCCCACGCCGTCGTCGATCACCCGGATGGCCACCGCCGGCAACGGCTCGCCGCCTGCGAACGGGTACAGCACACACTGGCTCTCGATCACCACCCGGCCGCCGCCCGGCATCGCATCGCGTGCGTTGATCACCAGGTTCAGCAAGGCCAGCTCGAGCTGGTCGCTGTCGGTGCGGGCCCAGGCGTCGCCGCTGCCGTCGTTCACTTCCAGGTCGATGTGCGGACCCAGCGCATGGCCGATGAGGTCGCGCGTCTGTGCCAGTTGCGGGCGGATGGCAACCGGACGGATGTCCAGCCGCTGACTGCGCGAAAAAGTGAGCAACTGGGCGGTGAGCTTGGCGCCCCGGTCCACCGCGGCCGAAGCATTGACGGCATAACGCAGCAGCGGATGCTCTTCCGGCAACTTGCGGCGCAGCAGCTGCAGGTTGCCGCTGATGCCCATCAACAAATTGTTGAAGTCGTGCGCTATGCCACCGGTCAGGCGGCCGACGGTCTCCAGTCGCTGGGCGGCGTGCAGCGAGGCTTCGGCCTTCAGGCGTTGTTCGGTCTGGCGTTCGAGTTCGACCGCCTGCAGCCGCAGCTGTTCGGCCAGGTCTTCGCCATGGATTTTCTGGAGGTCGGCACTCGCCTGGCGGGCAAGGTCGAGGGCGATCAGGCCCTGGCCGTCGCGTAGCACCAGCAAGGCCAGCGGCACCACGGTGGCCACGACCAGCAGCGTCATGGCCGCACCCAGGCCCAATCGGTCGCTGCCGGTCAGCTGAAGCAGGAACCAGCCCGCGATGGGTGGCATCAGCGCGAACAGCAGCTGCCGCCTCGTCGCACCGCCACCGGCCTGCGGCGACGTGATGATGGCGGCCCACCCGCTGCGGCTCTCGATGAAGATGCAGGCGCCGGCCAGCAGAAACAGCGCCGCGGCGGTGTGCACCGCCACGCCGCTGAAGAAGGCGATGGCGTAGATGTCGTCCGGCGTGTAGGCAAAACTGACCAGCACGGTTCCGGTGATCACCAGTGCCCAGCCCGAACAGGTGTTCGACAGGCTGGGATAACGGCGGCGCAGCACGATGGCGCCGGCCACCAGCAGGATGCAGGAAGCAGTGGCCATGGCCATCTGCCCCGGGCGGGACGACAGGCCGAACAGATAACGCTCCACCACCGGACTGACCGCATCGCCATGACCCAGGCCGCGGCTGGCCATCACCAGCATGGCCAGCGCAGAAGCGGCGCCGGCCGCCCAGCGCGCCGGCCCTGGACGCCGGGTGGCCGAAAGTAGAACGGCCACCGCCAGCAACAGCACGGCACTCGCGGTAATGGGCGACATCGCGGGCAGGCTGGGTCGCATCATCACCAGCGAGGGAACGTCGAAGACATAACCGACCAGCGTGATGGTCGCCAGGCCACCGGCGAGCACCGCCGGCAGGAAGGCCTCCAGGGCCTGCCGGATCGGCGGTTTTTCGCGGGGCGTCGAGCTGGGCTGCATGGTTCCAGTATCAGCCTGATTGCATGAATCTGTGACAACCGCAAGGAAATTGAAACGACCCGATGACCGTGCCCGGCGCCCGCCGCCATATCGGTAAACGAAAGCTGCCGCAGCTATCGAATATCAGACGATCAGTCCGCGTGCCTCTTGATATTCGTCCCGCATGTTGCAGCGCCGCTGCAGATCGGCTGCGGCCAGATTGAGCGCAGTCAGGTCATCTGCCGGAGCCGGCAGAAATACGACGACTTGCCAGTTGCACTGCCCCCCTGCGTGGTGAACCCGCGGAACGATTGCAAACTGGTGAGGACGCAGTGCAACTTTGACCGGCTGTTTCCCGATCATCTCTTCCATGGCTTTTTTAATGCTGTCGGCGGAGTATTCCGGGTACTGCTGCAATGCCGAAGCGCGAGGAAAGGACAGGAAGATCCGGTTTATCTTCGAATCCCTGACATGGATGTCGGCAGGTTTTAAGTTATCAGACATGGCTTTGATCCGTGCTAATTGGCTGGCATTACTTTCCGGGCTGAGGCGCCCAGCCCGCTGCAGCTATCCCAGGGAAGAACCATGCGCCTTCCTGAAGGCCCGTTCCATCTGCTCGCATTTTTGAATCTGCCCGCTCACTCCATTCCAGGGCTGGTTCATGTCGGCTGTTTTCCAGCATTGCAGAATGACCCGTAAAGACCGCTCACGCTCGCTTTCGCCATCGCCCTTGCCTGAATAGAAAACCACCAGCAATATCACCGAGATAATTGCGGTGATAATGATCGCGTTGTAGGCGGGGGTCGGCTTTGGCTCGCTGACTTTGTATTTCAAATCCGGTTTCATTTTTGGCAAAAATGCAAAATATAAAAGTGCTCCGGCACATGATTCACGTCAGGCGTCACAAAATCATTAATGAAATGGAACGCGTTAAAGCCGGTAGTTCGTAAGCAAGCGTATCGTATCAAGCACCACAAAACTGTCGATTGACGTTTTCGACTGTGGCTTTTCCCCCAAAAGATTAAAGCCTTTGATGCGCGCGGGCCTGGGAGAAAGTGAGCACTTCTATATATTTAATAAGATGTTTCACGGTGTAAAAAAGTGCGTCAAAAACTATCGTTTCGACGCTGTTTTTAGCCAGAAATTAGCTTGAAAACGCAGGGCCGACGTTCGCGGCGGAGTGCCGGCGATGGCGTTGGTTGCGGCCGTTCAGCCCTGGGGAGTCGGCACCGGCCTGTGGATACGCATGATGCGCAGCGCATCCGGTTGTTCGACCAGCACGCAGGCCTTGCCGGTGCGTTTGCAATGGTCCTGCACCCGCCAGTAGTCGCCGTGGCTCAGGCAGCCGGTCTGGCAGATGACCAGGTCGGCGGCGACCAGGCTTTCTTCCAGCGCGGCGAGTTCGTGGGCGTCTTGCGGGGTGAGTGTTTCGCTGGCCGGCTCCGCGGGATGGCGCTGCCAGTGCAGGCGTTCCCGCATCAGTTCCTGGACGCGGCCGAGCAATGTTTCGACGCGGCGGGTGAGGGCGGCACGGCGTGGCAGGCCGGGAATGGAGGCTTCGAGTGCGTCGTGGTCCTCACGAGCCCAGGCCAGGGCGGTGTCGCGCACCACGATGGCGGCCCGATCGATAACGGCCTGGCGTTGAAGTGCGGCGATCTCGGCGGCCTGCCGCGCCAGCAGATCCGAACAGCGAGCCTGCACGCTGGCGAAATGCCGGGCCAGGGCCAGATGCTCGTGGATCAGTCGCTCGGCATCGTGCGGGGCAAGATTCATGGCTGGTCTCGGGAATCGGGGGAAAAAAATGCATGGCTGGCCGGCGAACCGATGGCTAGCAAAAACGACCTTGGAGACTGTTTAGGTCCCGGGTCGCCCCACGATGAAACGGGTGGAAAAGAAGCGGTGTCTGCTGCGTTTCCGTGAGCCGATCTTACAACAGATAAAAGTGATTCTCGTTTACTTTTTTAAAAATCAGCCGGCGACGACGAGCGGAGACACCTCTCCGTCCACCGCGACGACAGAACCGGGAACGCCGTCGTCGATCTCGATGGGCGTGCCCATGAAGCTGTCGGTCGGCAGTTCGTTGGAGGTCCCGATGCCGATCTGCCCCAGCTTGCGCTGGCCCATCAGGCTCTGGTGTTGCGCGGTCGACATCACCAGCTTCCGGGGGTACTGGTCGTCGTGTTTCTTCCAGTGGTCGCGTATGGCGGCCACGGCTAGTTCGTAGATGTTGCTCATGGGATCGGAAGGTCTGGAAGCTTCGATTTTCAGCGAATTTCCGGGCGCGCAACAGGCGCCGCAGCCATGTCAGCCGTGTGACGGGCGGGTAAATGCCGGCGTACATACGGCCGCCCTTCACGGAGCCGCACGATACTTTCGCCGCAACCTTCCCAGACCATGAACTACATCGTCCCGCAATCATCGACCGTGCTGGCTACGGCCTTCTGTGTCATCGCGCTGGCGGGCGCGCTGCTGTTCTTCGCCTGGGACCACATGCCGCGGCAATGGGCGGCGGGTTTTGCCTGGCTGTGGGTATCGCTGGAAGTGGGTGTGTTTGCCATGATGATCAATTCGTTCATGGCGGTGGCCTGGCTGGACTCCTGAGTCAGCCCCTCGGCGGCAGCCATTCGGCGCAGGACTCGCGGGCCGCGGCCGCATCCCTTTGCGCCACGCCGCTGTTGCTTCCGGTCGCCATCAGTTCGCCGAGTGCGACGACATCCACCACACCGACCGGCAGCGGCTCCGCTGGCCGGGCGCGCCTGTGTTCGGCCAGCACCTGCACCACCCGCCGGGCGGTGGCCGACTGGCGGCGCCCCAGGTCCTTCGGCAGGCCGGCTGCCAGTGCCCGCAGCCGGGCGTCGCGTGGGTCGGGCGCCACCAGCAGCGTGACCGCCACCAGCACCGCCGCCAGCGCCAGGGCGGCCGACCCGCCCAGGATCTCGGCTGCGCCCGCCGCCGGCATGCCGGCCTGGCTGCCCAGCATGAAACACATGTTGGCGTCGAGCGCGGGCATGGCGGTGCGCGGATGCAGGCGCGCCCAGGCTCCGACCAGGATGAAGGGTGCCACGCTGATGATCAGCGAGGCGGTGCCGTCCACATGCGGTTGCAGCACGAAGCGGTAGAACGTGGCGGCAGCCACACCGGCCAGCACGCCGACCAGCAGCTTGGGTGCCACCACACGCGGCGTCGGCAGGGAGCCCAGCACCATCGAGAAGATGCATACGCCGAGTGCCATCAGCTCACCCGCGCCCCAGCCCGACCACAGGCCGAACATCGAAGCCGCATAGGTCGCCGACCCGGCGATCAGGCCGCGCTTGCGGGCCTTGTGCCAGTCGCGCGGCGGTGCGATGTCGGGGTAGCCGCCCGCAGCCGGGCGACCGTCGTGCAGTGCCTGGCCGGCCTGTTCGATATGGCGCCGGGCTGCCAGGCGGCTGGTGTCCAGCGCATCGTCGCCGATGCTGGAGTCTCCGCGTGCAAGGCGCGCACGCAAGGCGCGGGCGACGGCCATCAGGGACAGGCTGGCTGCCGTCAACGCAGTGGTGTGGCGCATCCGTCGATAACCCTCCAGCGAACCCGCAGCCATCGAGCGGGCGAGGGCGTCGGTGTCGACGATCTCGCGCAGCACCTGCTGCTCCAGCGCCTTCGTTTCGGCATCGTCCTTGCCGGCAATTGCCAGCGCTGCGAAGGCGTCGGCGTCGGCCGCCATCCTTTTCACTCGCAGATAGAAATCCTGCCGGCCCGCGCCGGGTGTCCACCAGCCGGTGACCAGGGTGACCACCAGCACGCCGATCAGCGTGCATTCGACCCGTGCCACGGCCAGCGGCAACAGGTGTTCGCCGGCGTGCAGGCTGGGCAGCAGAACCACGGCGGTGGTCATGCCGGCGAGCATGACGCCGTAGCTCTTCACGCCTGCGACCACGTGCGTCAGGCCGGCCATCAGGGCGACCCAGGCGGCCAGGGCGGTCAGCAGGATCACCGGGTCCCGCGTGACATCCAGCAGCGCAAATCCTGCAGCCGCGCCTGCCAGGGTGCCGAGGATGCGGAACACGCCCCGCTCGATCAGCAGCCCACGCGATGACTGGGCGACCACCCAGACCGGCATGGCCGCCCAGTAGGCGTTGTGGACATCGAGCAGCGCGGCAATGGAGAAGGCGAGGATGGCGGCGATCGCCATGCGCAGTGCGAGGCCGCGGCGGGTGGGGTCGAGTCCGAGCATGAAAACAAGTTTAAGTCCGGCCTTCCTCCCCGACCGTGGTGCGGACCACCGCCAGCACGCGCCGATGGGTCGGGCAGCGCACCTGTACTTCCATGCAATGGCCTTCGCTGGTGGCGGTCTCGCCGCACCACAGCACCTCGACCGGCTGGCCGATGTCCTGGTTGCCCAGGAACAGGCATTCCCGGCCCGTCACGCGGTCGGTCGCGGCCAGCCGCCCCCAGCTGAAGAGCGCACGGTCGGACCACACGGTAAAGCTGGGGAAATACACCAGCCCCGCCCCGTTGAAATCGCCGCGCGGGCATGGCATGAAAGCCAGCACCGGTCCGCCGGTCCGCCACGCCGCCGCGCTGCGGTGAAGGCGCAGCGCCCGTGCATGGTCAACCAGCGCCCGGGCTTCGGGCGATGTCTCACGGCCCGGCTCGCGCATGGCTACCCGGCGCACAGAACGATTGCTGCCGTCGTCGCCGCGGCCGACGAATACCGACAGCATCTCCAGCGTTCCGAGGTGGCCGTCCGCCGCCTGCAGCCGGTGCTGGCTCCACGCCTGCGACCGGCCCACCGGCGCCATGCAGCTTTGCAGCTGCAGGCACTGGCCTTCGCGGGCGAGCTCCAGGCGTCCCTGGCTCAGCCGCACAAGGCCGAAGGCGGCATAGACCCGCTGGCCGGCGGCGTCTGCCCATTCCTCGGCGGGCCGCCCCAGGCTCTCGGCCAGGCCGCGCCAGTGGATCTCGCCACAGGTCTTCTGCAGCCAGCTTTCGGACAAACCGCAGCCGTCGAGTTGCGGCATGCCCAGCGTGACATCGCTCGATGCGGTGAAACCGTCCTGCATGGATGGCGGGCTCAGGCGGGCGATCCTTCGGCGGCTCGTTCGTCCTGCGCGACGGTCGCCAGCGCCGGATGCAGCGCCTCGCGCCGTCCGGTGATCTTTTCCGCGATGAAGGCCGCGTCGGCCGCCACACCCGAAAAACGACCCGAACCCCAGGTATGCAGCCACGGCAGCCCGATGAAATAAAGCCCCGGCACCTGGGTCACGCCGCGCTCGTGCACCGGATGGCCCTGGCCGTTGAACACCGGTGCGTCGAGCCAGCGGAAATCGGGTGCGAAACCGATGCACCACACCACCGAGCCGATGCCGGATTCAGCCAGCGGCAGGGTCTCGCGTTCGGCTTCCGGTGACCACACCGGTTCATAGGTGCCCGGCTCGCCGGCGTCGATTCCCTGCTCGGCGATGTACTTGTCGATAGCCGCGTTGATGCCGTTGTAGGTGCGGTCGGCGCTGTCCAGCGATGCGGCCAGGGTCGGCCGGAAACGCAGGGTGTCGCCCTCCAGCGCTTCCAGCTGCCCGTACAGCTCCATGCCTTCGCTGGCGAAGCGGCGCAGGTCGATGTCGCGCCCGCCGTCGCGGCCGGTGACGTAATGGTTGGTGTTGTCGCGCACGCCTTCGCGCAGCGGATGCTCGGTGACCGGCATGCGGTAGTAACCCATGTCGGCCAACCAGTCGACCACGTCGCGACCGCGATAGAAACGGGCGCAGCGGGGCGCTTCCCCAATCGCCAGCACCACCTCGCGGCCGGCCAGGTGCAGGTCTTCGGCGATCTGCGCGCCGCTCTGGCCGGAGCCGACCACCAGCACCTTGCCGGGCGGCAGCTGCGCCGCATTGCGGTAGTCGGCCGAATGAATCTGGTGGATGCTCGCCGGCAGCCTTTCGGCCAGGCGCGGCACGATGGGCTGGTGGTAGCCGCCGGAGGCCACCACCACTTGTTCGGCCCAGCATTCGCCGTGGCTGCCGCGCACCTTGAACAAGCCGTTTTCGCGGGTGATGCCCTGGATGGCCACACCTTCGTGGATGGGTGGCTGCACGGCGGCGCGGAAGCCGTCCAGGTATTCGTTGATCTGGTCCTTCTTCATGAAACCGTGCGGGTCGTCTCCCGCGTAGGGATGCCCGGGCAGGGCGCATTGCCAGTTGGGCGTGACCAGGCAGAAGTTGTCCCAGCGCTGGCTGCGCCAGCTGTGCATGGCGCTGTGTTTCTCGAACACCGCATGGTCGACGCCCTGCTGGCGCAGGAAGTGGCTGACCGACAGGCCGGCCTGGCCGCCGCCGACGATGACGACGCTGTAGTGGGGAACTGTGTTGTGGTTCATGGCATGGGTTCCGGGACGGTTCAGGCGGGCGCGGTATCGAAAGACACCATCTGCACGACGGCGTCAGGCTGGCCGGCAAAACGGGCCGCCTTTTCTTCGGTGACGGCCAACTGGTCGGCGGCCATCGAGCAGGCAAAACCGAACTTGGCGCGCACCCGCTCGCTGGCGATGTGCGTGGCCTCGCGCACCCGCCGGAGAAAGTCCTCGAGCAGGTAGTCCCGGCCGGGTTCGAAGAAGTCCTGGATCACCAGCGAAGGCGAATAACAGGTGCTGACCGTGGCGTCGGGCCAGCGGACGGTGTAGTGCATGGCGGGCATGGCGGCTTGTCTTTCCGGATGGGGGGAATCAGTGCAGGGCCTGGCGATACCAGGCTTCGTGGGTGGCGGCGCTGGCGGCCCAGCCATGGTCCAGGCAGACCTGGGGTGTGGTCTGCGGGCGCGGCAGCCGGGCGGTGTCCTGGAGCCCGCGGGCAATGGATGCGATGTCTTCCGGGTCGCACCAGCCCACGGCCGCTTCGCCTGCCAGATGTTCGGTGAAGGGCGCGCGTCGTGAGACCAGGGCCGGTGTTCCGCAGGCCAGTGCCTCCAGTGCCACCAGGCCGAAGCCCTCCATCAGCGATGGCATGGCGAGCAGCCGCGCGTGGCGCATCAGGGCCGGCAGCAAAGGGTCCGCCAGCGGGCCGGTACGCCATACCGGGTGGTCCGGTCCCTCTGCCCAGCCGAGTGCTTGCAGCGTGTCGGCCCAGGCCTGGCGGGAAACGCTGTGGTCGAGCAGGCTGGCACCGCCGGCGATGACCAGTTGGGCCGTGGCCCAGTCCGGGTCGGTGGCGCGCAACCGGGCGAAGGCCTGCAGCAGGCGCCGGGTGTTCTTGCGGGTCTCGACGCCACCGACTGCCAGGCAGACGGAGGTGTTGCGCAGCCCGAGCGCGGCCAGGGCCGGGGCATCGCCGGGCATGGCCTGCGGACGAAAGCGCTGGAGATCCACGCCGTTGTGCAGCCTTTGCACCGGGCGCGCCTGGGTGCCGCGCAGATGGGCGCACCAGGTTTCGCTGACACAGCCCAGGCCATCGGCCGATTGCCACGCACGGGACTGCCAGGCGGCCAGCCGGGGCTCGCTGAAACGGTCCAGGTGGTGAATGGTGCGCAGCCACGGCGGGATCTGGAACCCGGCGCCGCGCAGGTTGGCCAGGGCGTTGCCGCCCAGGCTGTCGTGCACATGCAGAAGGTCGAAATGTCCGAAGGCCAGCACGCCGGGCAGGCCCCGGGTGAGCGCGTCGATGCGCTGGCCGACCTGCTCGACCAGCGAGCCCCGCACCGTGCCGGTCGGCAGCAGCGCCAGCTGCACGGGAGCGTCCTGGCCGCCAGGCTGGCGGAACATCGCCTGCCCCGGCTCGGCCGGCGCCACCACGGTGATTTCGTGGCCGAGCCGGGCCAGTGCGGAGGCCAGCTCCAGCGCATGCACCACCCCGCCACGCGGCAGCACCGAATGGGTCAGCAGGCCGATCTTCAGTGGTTCAGGCATGGGCGACCCCGGCGGTGATGAAGGGTTCTCCGGCCAGGTCCCACAGCGTGGCCTGCTGCTCGCCGTCGACCAGATCGAGCCGGCTGCCGCCCGTCACCTCGCCGATGGCCGAGCACGCGACGCCGCGGTCGATGAAGCGGCTCGACACCGTGTCCGCCTTCTCAGGCCGCACGCTCAGCAGGTAACCGAAGCTGGGAAAGGCCTGCAGCCAGCGCAGCAGCGATGCCGTGTCGTGGCCGACGCCTGGCGGCCGGGGAATCCGGTCCAGGTCCACCGATGCGCCGACCTTCGAGCATTCGATCAGCATCAGCAGCGTGCCCAGCAGGCCGGCCATGCTGATGTCCTTGCCGGCGTCCACCAGTCCGTCCTCCGCCAGTCGGGGCAGCAGTTCCATGTCGGCCCGCAGGCGTGCGGCCGGCGCGGTGGTGGATGCGTCCCAGAAAGGGTAGGGGTCGTGCCAGCGGCCACGCAGGTCGACCGCCATGAGCAGCACGTCGCCGGGCCGCGCGGTGAAACTCTGGATCAGTCGCAAGGCCCGGCCCAGCACCGAAACCGCCAGCTGCGCGCTGTCGGCGCGCAGGTTGGTATGGCCGCCGACCAGCGGCACGCCGTAACGTTCGGCCGCCGCCCGCATGCCGGCCAGCAGCTCGCCGGCCATGGCGTCGCCATCGCTCCACAGGGCATCGACGACGGCCACCGGCCGGCCGCCCATGGCCGCCACGTCGCTCAGGTTGACCATCACCGCGCTGTAGCCGGCGAACCAGGGCATGGCCTCGACGAAGTCGCGCACCAGGCCTTCGATGGCGAACAGCAGATAACCGCTGCCGGCGGGGTCGGGCAGCACGGCGCAGTCGTCGCCGTTGGGCACGGTCGTGGCAGCGGTGGGCGTGCCTTCCAGCCGGCCCATCACCTCGCCGATGTCGCGTTTGTGGGCGAAACCCCGGCTTTGGCGCAGGGTGTGGACGATGTGTGCCAGGTCAGCCACGGCGGCCTCCGTCGGCCAGCACGAAACCTTCGTACGGCGTGTCGCACGGCGGGTAATACGAAAGGTCGGCCCGCATCAGCGCATGCATGCGGTCGTGGATGATCCTTTCATCCATCACCGCCCAGTGCAGCCGGCGGAACAGCACCACGTTCTGCGCCTGCACGTGGGCCAGGAATTCACGGCAACCGAGTGCGTGCGCGCTGCTCACGGCCAGCCGGATCAGGCTGCTGCCCAGCTGCCCGTGCCGCCGCCAGTCATGTCGCACCGCCAGGCGCGAGCCCCACCACACGCCCGGCTGCGGCTGGTGGATGCGCACGGTGCCGATCACCTCGTCCGGCTGCGCGCCCCATGACGACAGCGCGACGAGCAGCCGGCAGCTCGGGTCTTCGGCGTCGATGGTGTCGAAGTCGTCATGTTCGAAAAGTCCCTGCTCCCGGCAGAACACCTGCCGGCGCAGGGCCAGCGCCTGCTGCTGCATCCAGCTGCCGTGGGCCCACTGGATGCGGAACTCGGGCGAACGGAAGGTCTGCGGAAGGTCGCAAAAGGAAGGCAGCGAGGTGAGGGCGGCGGCGATTTGCTGCATGTCAGGCCGCCAGCGGCGTCTCGTAGCGCGACAGGGTGGAGCAGGCGGCGCATTTGCCGCAGCCGGCCTTGATGTCGCTGGCGCGTATGCCGGCTTCGGCCGACATGCGGCCCAGCGGCTCCAGCACGCTGCGCATGAAGTCCGCAGTGGGCGCGGGCTGGTCTTCCAGCGGCGTGCCGCTGATCGGCACGAAGGGCACGACGAAGGGATAGACACCCATGTCCAAAAGCCGGCGGCCGGTCGACAGGATCAGCTCGGGCGTATCGCCCAAGCCGGCCAGCAGGTAGGTGCTGACCTGGCCCCGGCCGAACACTTCCACGGCGGCACCGAAGGCATCCCAGTAGCGGCTCATCGGCACTTCGGCCTTGCCCGGCAATATGCGGCGGCGCAGTTCGTCGCCGATGACTTCGAGGTGCATGCCGAGCGTGTCCACACCCGCATCCTTCAGGCGCTGGAACCAGGCGTTGGTGTCCGGCGGTTCGCACTGGGCCTGCAAGGGCAGGTCCACCGCAGCACGAATCGCCTCGGCGCTTTCGGCCAGGATGGCGGCACCCCGGTCGCGGGTGGGCGGCGTGCCGGTGGTCATCACCATGTGCCTGACGCCGTCGAGCTCGACGGCGGCCTTGGCCACCTCGGCCAGCTGCTGCGGTGTCTTGCGTTCGATGGTGCGGCCCGCCGCAAGCGACTGGCCGATTGCGCAGAACTTGCAGGCCTTGCGGCGGCTTTCGTAGCGGATGCAGGTCTGCAGCACGGTGGTCGCCAGCACGTCCGATCCGTGCAGCGTGGCGATCTGCGAATACGGAATGCCTTCGGCGGTGCTGCGCGAATAGAAACGCGGCTGTTTCGGAAAGGCGATGCTGGCGATGGGAATGCTGCCGCGCCGCAGCACGCTGCGGCCGTCGGCGCCGGGCGCATCGGCGACGAAGGGCGAACGGAAAGCCGGCTGGGTGTGCACCGGCACCATCAGGGTGATGCCGTCCACGGTGACTGCCTTGTGGTCCGAAGGCCCGGCACCACCGCGCCGGCTGGCGACGCCGGCGTCGGGGTCGATCAGCCGCAGGCCGTGGGACTGCAGTTCGGTCATCAGGGCGCGGGCGTCGGTTTCGAGAACAGCACTCATGGAAGCTCCTTTGCGGGTTCTTCGTCCGCGGATGGCTCCGCGGACAGCGGCACCGTGGTGCGGTTGGGTTCGCGGCGGATCGCCAGGCTCAGCAGTTCGGGCCGGGCGTAGTGGCCGACCGAATCCATCATCCGTTTGCGTTTGGCGATCAGTTTCATGTCGAGGTCGGCCACCAGCAGGCCTTCGCCCTCGGTCAGCGGGCCGGCCAGGTACCGGCCTTCGGGCGAGACGATGGCGGTGTGGCAGCCACCCCGCAAGGCGCCCTGCAGCTTCTCGTCCGGCGTGATGGCCTTGATCTGTTCATCGAACAGCCAACCGGTGGCGTTGACCACGAAACAGCCGGATTCCAGCGCGTGGTGGCGGATGGTCACGCCCATCTGGTCACCGAAGATCTGGCCCACCAGCGACCCCGGGAACTGGGCGCAGTGGATCTCTTCATGGTCTGCCATCAGGGCATAACGGGCCAGCGGGTTGTAGTGCTCCCAGCAGGCCAGCGCGCCGACCCGGCCCGCGCGGGTATCGACCGCCTGCAGGCCGGAGCCGTCGCCCTGGCCCCACACCATGCGTTCGTGATAGGTGGGGGTGATCTTGCGGCGCTTGAGCACCAGCCTGCCGTCGGCGTCGAACACCACCTGGGTGTTGTAGAGGCTGCCGTGGTCACGTTCGTTGACCCCCAGCACGACCACCATGCCGGCCTCCCGTGCAGCGGCGGCCACGGCGTCGGTCATGGGGCCGGGCACGGTGGGCGCCCGGTCCATCAGCAGCAGGTGGTCCTTGCCTTGCAGCACTGGCGGCTGAACGAACGAGAAGTACGGGTAATAGGGGACGAAGGTCTCCGGGAAGACGATCAGTTCCACCCCCTGCCGGGCCGCGTCGCGGATGGTCTGCAGCACCTTGGCCAGCGTGCCGTCGGCACTTTCCAGGTCGGGTGCGATCTGCGCCGCGGCGGCGCGTACGGTTCTGTTCGAGTCAGCCATTTTTCAGCCGCGCCTCACAGGGTCCAGGTGTCGAGAATGAAGGCGTTGGCTTTTCTATGGAGCAACACGATGTCCAGCACGTCCTGCGGCGCGATCGGCCGGATGCCGGGGATCAACGAGCCTTCGCCGTGGCCGTACAGCGCCTGCAGCGCGAAACGGCAGGCGTACACCTTTCCGCCCTCGGCCATGAACTTGGTGATCTGGTTGTTGAAGTTCTGGTGGCCCGGGAAAGCCTCGTCGCCCAGCTTGGGGAAACCGCGCTGCACACCCAGCGTCACGCCCGGGCCGTACAGCAGCACCGATGTCTCGAAACCCTTGCGTTGCAGCCGGGTGGCCTGCAGCAGGTTGACCAGGCCGATGGAACCTTCGAAGGCCACGGTGTGGAAAGTGACCAGGGCCTTTTCTCCGGGGTCGGCCTGCACGTCCTCGAAGACCTTCTCTTCGTAGTCGACCAGGAAGTCGCCCTTCTGATGGGCGGGTTGGGTGACCTTGGGCATATCGATTCCTTGTTGCGGTTGAAGGGGGCCGGCTTTTGCGGCCGGGCCTTCCCCTCATTGCGAACGACGTGCCACGGCTGTTTGCAGGCAGCCGATCAATGCCCGACCAAAGAGTGAAAGCCCGGTTCCGGCAGCCCTTCGAGGCTCGCCCACGCCGTAGCCGCACGCACCAAAGCGGCGGCATCGGCCATGCAATCAATGCAACCGATCAAGTGCGCGGACGCACCGTCCTGCACCGCGTCGCGAGAGTGAAAACAATGCGATCAGCCCCGTCAGCGGGCACACTGGGCGCATGCCTTTTTCACACTGGGTCGGGCGGCTGAAGAACAGCGCCCTGCCGGCCTACCAGCTCATTCCGGACCTCATCGCAGAAGACCTGCGCCAGGGCCGGCTGGCCCCGCGTGACCGCCTGCCGCCGCTGCGCGACCTGGCGGCGACGCTGCACCTCAACTACACGACGGTGGTGCGGGGTTTTGCCGAAGCGCGCGAGCGCGGGCTCATCGCTTCCCGCCCCGGACTCGGCTCCTATGTGCGCGGCTCCTTCATCGGCCTGCCGCTGCGGGCCGGCACCGGCGCCGAGATGACGATGAACATGCCGCCGGAGATCGACGGCCATCCGGCCATGCAGAAGATGAAGGACGCCGCCGCCGAGGTGGTGCACCAGTCGGCCATGCACGACCTGATGCGCTACCAGGACTTCGGCGGCACACCACGCGACCGCGAGCTGGGCGCCGAATGGCTGGCCCAGTGGGTGCCGGACGCCAGGGCAGACCGGGTGCTGGTGGCGCCGGGCATCCACAGCGTGCTGCTGGGGCTGGTGTCGATGCTGGTCAAGCCCGGCCAGAGCCTGTGCGTGGAGTCGATGGTCTACCCGGGCCTCAAGGCCATCGCGGCACAGCTGGGCATCCAGCTGCATCCGCTGTCGATGGACGTGGACGGCCTGCTGCCCGACGAGTTCGAGTCCGCCTGCAAAAGCTCCAACATCGCCGCCATCTACCTGTGCCCCAACATGCACAACCCGATGACCGCCACGCTGCCGATGGCCCGGCGTGAACGCATCGCCGACATCGCCCTGCGCTACAGCGTGCCCATCATCGAGGACGACGCCTACGGCATGCTGCCGGCCGCCATACCGCCCTCGCTCGCCGACTACGCGCCGGGCCTCACCTATTACGTCAGCGGCATGTCGAAATGGCTGGGCGCGGGCGTGCGAACCGCCTACGTGATGGCGCCCAGCACGGCGGCCTGCCAGCGGGTGGCGGGCGCCATGCGGGCCACCACCGTGATGGCCTCGCCGCTGATCAACCTGATGGTGTCGCGCTGGCTCGAACTGGGCCTGGCCGCCGAGGTGCTCGACGCGCTGCGTGCCGAATGCCGCTGGCGCAGCAACCTGTTGCGCAGCACGCTGGGCGAGCGCGGCGTGCGCACCCACCCCAACGGTTTCCATGCCTGGCTGCCGCTGCCCGAACCTGAAGACGACCGGCCGTCGGCCAGCGACCTGGCACTGCGCCTGCGCACCCTGGGCGTGGCCGCCGTGGCGGGGTCGGCCTTCTGCACCGACCGCCTGCCGCCGGAAGGCCTGCGCCTGTGCCTGGGCGGCAGCCTGACCCGCGAAGACTGCGGGCGGGCCATCAACGCGGTCATCGACCTGGTCTGAGGCGCGGGCGATGGCGGCCTTCCCTTCATCGTCCGCCGCGCTGGAGAGCTGGCGAATCGCCGCCGCCAGGTCGGCACCCGGCGGCGACCTGGCGCGGCTGAACTGGGTAACGCCCGAGGGCATCACCGTCAAGCCGCTCTACACCGCGGCCGACACCGCCGGCCTGCGCCACACCGACACGCTGCCCGGCTTCGCGCCCTTCGTGCGGGGCCCGCAGCCGACCATGTACACCGTGCGGCCCTGGACCATCCGCCAGTACGCCGGGTTTTCCACCGCCCGCGAATCGAACGCCTTCCATCGCCAGTCGCTGGCCGGCGGCGCGCAGGGCATCAGCGTGGCCTTCGACCTGGCCACCCACCGCGGCTACGACAGCGACCATCCGCTGGTGGTCGGCGACGTCGGCAAGGCGGGTGTCGCCATCGACAGCGTGGAGGACATGAAGATCCTGTTCGACCACATCGCGCTGGACCGGGTCAGTGTGTCGATGACCATGAACGGCGCGGTGCTGCCGGTGCTGGCCGCCTACGTGGTGGCGGCGGAAGAGCAGGGCGTCGCGCAGGCGCAGCTGAGCGGCACCGTGCAGAACGACATCCTCAAGGAGTTCATGGTCCGCAACACCTACATCTATCCGCCGGGGCCTTCGATGCGCATCGTCGGCGACGTGATGGCGTACACGGCCGGACACATGCCGCGCTTCAACTCCGTGAGCATTTCGGGGTACCACCTGCAGGAAGCCGGTGCCAGCCAGGCGCTGGAGCTGGCCTTCACGCTGGCAGACGGCCAGGCCTATGTGCGTACCGCCATCGCCCGCGGGCTGGATGTCGATGCCTTCGCCGGCCGGCTGTCGTTCTTCTGGGGCGTGGGCATGAACTTCTACCTGGAAGTCGCCAAGCTGCGCGCCGCCCGCCTGCTGTGGTGCCGTGTCATGCAGGGCTTCGGCGCGTTGAACCCGCGCAGCCTCATGTTGCGCACCCACTGCCAGACATCGGGCTGGTCGCTTACCGAACAGGACCCGCACAACAACGTGGTGCGCACCACCATCGAGGCAATGGCCGCCGTCTTCGGCGGCACCCAGAGCCTGCACACCAACGCCATGGACGAGGCCCTGGCCCTGCCCACCGAGGCCAGCGCACGCATCGCCCGCAACACCCAGCTGATCCTGCAGGAAGAAAGCCACATCGGCAGCGTGATCGACCCCTGGGCCGGCAGCTACATGATGGAAAGACTGACCCAGGACATGGCCGACGCGGCCTGGAAGATCATGGAGGAAGTCGAGGCGTTGGGCGGCATGGCGTTGGCGGTCGAAAGCGGCTGGGCCAAACGCCGCATCGAGGCAGCGGCGGCGGAAAAACAGGCGCGCGTCGACTCGGGCCGGGATGTGATCGTGGGGGTGAACAAGTACCGCTCCGGCGGCGGCGACACGCTCCCGGCCCGCTCCATCGACAACCTCCAGGTGCGCGAGAACCAGGTGGCGTCCTTGCACCGGCTGCGTGCCGGGCGCGACGGACCGGCAGTGCTGGCGGCGCTCGGTGCATTGACGGCTGCCGCCGAGTCCGGCGAGGGCAACCTGCTGGCGCTGGCCATCGTCGCCATGCGTGCCCGTGCCACGGTGGGCGAGGTGTCCGCCGCGCTGGAAAGAATCTACGGCCGGCACCAGGCGCAAGTGCAGCCGGTCAGCGGTGTCTACGCCGAGGCTTATGGCCGGGACGAAGGCCTGCAGCCGCTGATGCAGGAGATCGCCGCGTTTGCCGCCGACCAAGGCCGGCGCCCCGGGCTGCTGGTCGCCAAGCTCGGCCAGGACGGCCACGACCGGGGCGCGCAGGTGGTGGCGGGCGCGTTTGCCGACCTGGGTTTCGAAGTCCATCGCGGCCCGCTGTTCCAGACCGCCGAAGCCTGCGCCCGGCAGGCGATGGAACTCGACGTGCATGCCGTCGGCATCAGCAGCCTGGCGGGCGGGCACATGACCTGGGTGCCGGCCGTCGTCCAGGCGCTGAAGGACCGGGGCGCCGGCCACATCGTGGTTTTCGTCGGCGGTATCGTTCCGCGGCAGGACCACCGGTTTCTGCATGAGCTCGGCGTGAAGGGCATCTACGGGCCGGGCACGCCGATACCGGTCAGTGCGCGGGATGTGCTGGTGCAGATTCGCCTGGCGGTCGGCGCAACGGCTTCCGTCGCCTGAGCTTTCGCCGGCCGCGCCGCCACGGCGTGGATTAATTTCGGCGGCAATGCAATATTCCGGCGTCTCGAACGTCTTCAATGCATGAGCCCGCCGCCACTACCCGTGAATGCCATGACTGACCAGGACGGCAACATCGCTGCGGTCTTCCGGCGCGAGCGTTCCCGGCTGGGCAACTTCATCCTGCGCGAAGTGGTCGATGCATCCGCGGCCGAGGACATCCTGCAGGACGTGTTCCAGGACTTCGTGGAAGCGTACCGGCTGGCGCCCGCCATCGAACAGGCCGGCGCCTGGCTGTTCCGGGTGGCGCGCAACCGCATCGTCGACCGCTTCCGCAAGAAGAAGGAAATCTCGCTCGACAAACTGTCGGCGGGCGCCGGCAACGACGGCGACGAAGACCTGCGGCTGGACCTGGCGCTGCCCTCGCAAGAGGCCGGCCCCGAGGCGCGGTACGCACGTTCGGTGCTGCTCGAAGCCTTGCAGCAGGCGGTGGACGAACTGCCGGTCGAGCAGCGTGAGGTCTTCCTGGCGCATGAGCTCGAAGGCCGCAGCTTCAAGGAGATGGCGGCCACCGGAGGCGTATCGGTGAACACCTTGCTGGCCCGCAAGCGGTACGCGGTGATCCACCTGCGCAAACGGCTGCAGGCGGCTTATGACGATCTTGAAAACTGAAGGAGAAAAGACATGAGATCCAGGAAACGATTTCTCGGCAAGGCCGTGCTGGCCCTGGTGGCGGTGGGTTTGCTCGGCGGCGTGGTGATGCTGCTGTGGAACGCGGTCGTGCCCGGCTTGTTCGCCAGCGCGCAACCCATCGACTACCTTCGCGCCCTGGGCCTGCTGGTGCTGAGCAGAATCCTTTTCGGCGGGTTCCGCGGCGGTGGCTGGGGCGGCGGCCAGCGCATGCAGGCATTCAGGCAATGGCAGTGGGAGAAATGGCAGGCCATGACACCGGAGGAGCGTGAAGGCTTCCAGCGCCGAGGCCCCTTCGGCGGCCACCGCAGGGCGTGCAAATGACGGTGCGGGCGAGCCTGCCGGCCGCTCCTTCCGCGCCGGCCGTGTTCTCGCGCTACCAGAAGCTGGCGGTCGGCATGCTGGCTTTCCTGCAGTTCGCAGTCATTCTCGACTTCATGATCATGGCGCCCCTGGGCGCGGTGATCATGCCGGCGCTGTCCATCAGCACCAGCCAGTTCGGCCTGGTGGTGTCGGCCTATGCCTTCAGCGCCGGTATCTCCGGCTTGCTGACGGCTTCGTTCGCCGACCGGTTCGACCGCAAGAAACTGTTGCTGTTCTTCTATGGCGGTTTCGTGCTCGGCACGGTGTGGTGCGGCCTGGCGCAGAGCTTCGAGACCCTGCTTGCGGCGCGTGTCGTCACCGGACTGTTCGGCGGTGTCATCGGTTCGGTGGTGCTGGCGATAGCGTCGGACCTGTTCGCGCCCAGCCAGCGGGGCCGGGTGATGGGCTGGATACAAACCGCCTTCGCCGCCAGCCAGGTGCTGGGCCTGCCGGCAGGCCTGTACCTGTCGAACCGCTGGAACTGGCATGCGCCATTCATGGCCATGGCCGCGCTCGGACTCGCCGGCGGGCTGGTCGTCGCCTGGCGCATGCAGCCGGTGGCCGAACACCTGAAGCAGCCTCAGGAGCACAGCCCCTGGAAACACCTGCGCAACACCGTCACCGAGCCGCGCTACCTGCTGTCGTTTTCGGTCACCGCCCTGCTGACCACCGGCGGTTTCATGCTGATGCCCTTCAGCAGCGCCTTCGTGGTGAACAACCTGCGAATCTCGCTGGAAAGCCTGCCCACCATCTACCTGATCACCGGCCTGTGCACCATCGGTTTCGGGCCACTCATCGGCAAGGCGACGGACGCCTTCGGGCAGCTGCGGGTGTTTTTGTTCGGTACGGCCATGTCCATCGTGATGGTGATGGTCTACACCCACCTGGGGCCGGTCTCGCTGCCGACGGTGGTGCTGGTCAATGCGCTGATGTTCGTCGGCATCTTCTCCCGGATGATCCCGTTCCAGGCGCTGGCGTCGACCATACCGGCCGCCAACCAGCGCGGTTCCTTCAACGCCATCGGCGCGTCGATCCAGCAGCTGTCGGGTGGAGTCGCTTCCGTGGTGGCCGGCCACATCGTGAGTTTCGGGACGGACGGCCGGCTGCAGCATTTCGAGGTGATCGGCTACGTGGTGGTCGGCACCTCGCTGGTGGCGGCGGTGCTGCTCGGCTTGCTGTGGCGTTCGCGCCAGCCAGCCGCTCTCAATACCCCGGGCCTGAAGCTCTGACCGTTGCCGGCTCCGGTTGAGCCGCCTGCCGGAACGCGTGGGTGATGAGGCTCGACGCCACCGTGGCAAAAAAACGTGCACCGCTGGCGCCATAACGCGCCTCGTCCTCGGCGTTCATGCCGATGATGCCGGCGCAGGTGCCCGCGCCCGATATGGCACGCAGGGCCTGGGCGATCACCTGGTCGACTTCGGGTGCCTTCCAGTTGCTGCCGAAACCCATGGAATGCGACAGGTCGTTGGGGCCGACGAAGACCGCGTCGACACCTTCCACGGCGGCGATCTCGGCGGCCTGCGCCACGGCTTCCTCGGTCTCGATCATGACGATCAGCGCCACACCCTCATTGCTGCGGCGGGTGTGTTCGGCACCCGGAAAAGCGCCATAACCCGCGGCGCGCGGGCTGAAGGCGCTGCCCCGGCGGCCGGTGCCGGGGTAACGCACCTGCTGCACCAGGTCACGCGCTTCGGCCGCGCTCTGCACCATGGGGATCTGCACTCCGCTGGCGCCCATGTCGAGCACCCGGGCGATGTCGTGGCGCATGCAGCGCACGACCGGCGGAATGCCGCTGGCCCGGGCGGCGCGCAGCATGTGTTCGGTGGTGTCCAGGCCGGCACTGCCGTGTTCGTTGTCGATCAGGATGAAATCGAAACCGGCATATGCACACATTTCGACGATGGCCGGGCTGGGCAATGAATTGAATATGGCACGCAGGGTGCGGCCGCTTCGCAGCATGGCGGGCAGGCGGTCGTCCAGCGGGTGGCGGATGTCCATGGGCAATTACCTTTTTTCAGTCGATGCTGATGTTGTTGGTCTTGATCAATTCGGCGAACTTGCCGGTTTCGTCCTGGATGAACTTGCGGAAAGCCGGGGGCGTCATGGGTTTGGGCGTGAAACCCTGGGCCGCCAGTTTTGCGGTGACCGCGGGTGTGCCCAGCACCGCCACCACTTCGGTGTTCAGCCACGAGATGACCGGCGCCGGCGTTCCGGCCGGCGCCAGCAGGCCCAGCCATGTGACGGCCTCGAAACCGGGCACGCCCGATTCGGCCAGTGTGGGAAGGTCGGGCTGCAGGGGGTTGCGTTTCAGGCTGGTAACGGCCAGCGCATGGGCCTGGCCGTTTTTTGCAAAGGCCAGTGCGGTGCTCATGTTGTCGAACTGCATGTCGATCTGGTTGCCGGCCAGGTCGGCCAGCGACTGGCTGCTGCCCTTGTAGGGCACATGCACCGCCTGCGCACCGATGCGGTTGAGCAGCATCAGGGTGGTCAGGTGCTGGGAGGTGCCGTTGCCGCTGGTGCCATAGCTCAGCGCGTCGGGTTTGGCCTTCAGTGCGGCGACCAGTTCCTTCACGCTGCGAGCGCCCGACTTGTTGCCGGCCAGCAGCACCAGCGGTGTCTCGGCCAGTTCGGTGATGGGCGCGAAGTCCTTGTCGACGTTGTAGCCGATCTTTTTCATCAGGGTCGGGTTGACGGCCAGGGCGGTTTGCGTGCCCAGCAGCAGGGTGGCGCCGTCGGGTTTGGCGCGGGCCACGTATTCGGTTCCGATGCCGCCACCGGCGCCGGCGCGGTTGTCGACGATGACGGCTGCGTTCCAGCGCTTGCCGAGTTCGTCGGCCACCAGGCGGGCGACGATGTCGGTGGCGCCGCCGGGCGCGAAGGGCACGACGATGGTGACCCGGCCGCCGGCCGGGAAACCTGCCGGGGCAGCGGCGTTCTGCGACACGGCGGGCAGGCTGAAGGCAGCCGCGCAGGCCAGTGCCGCGAAGCTGCGGCGGTTGATGCATCGGTTGGGCATGGGGTTTGTCTCCTTCATTTTTTATTCGGCCTGGATGCCTGCGTCGCGGATCACCTTGCCCCACTTCACGATCTCGGCGTTCTGGAAGGTGGAAAAGGCAGCGGAGGTCCGCCCGTCCGGTTCCACGCCCAGGTTGCGCAGCTTGTCCTGCACCTCGGGCATGGCGACGATGGCGGCGATTTCGCGGCCCAGGCGGTCGACGATGGCGGCCGGGGTGCCGGCCGGGGCGAAGACGCCTTGCCAGGACTGCATCTCGAAACCCGCAACGCCGGCCTCGGCCATGGTGGGTACGTTCGGCATGTTGGCCAGCCGCTTCGAAGAGGTCACGGCCAGCACCTTCACCCGTTTGCCGTCGATCATCGGCCGGGCGGCGGCCACCGTCTCGAACACCATGTCGATCTGGCCGCCGATGAGGTCGACCATGGCTTGCGACCCGCCCTTGTAGATGATCTGGCGCATGCGGGTGTGCGCGATGTTCTGGTAGAGCTGGCCCGACAGATGCTGGGATGTGCCGGGGCCTGCGGTGCCGTAGGTGAGGCTGTCCGGTCTGGCGGTCAGTTCGGTGGTGATCTGCTGCACCGAGTTGAATCGGCTGTCGGCCGCCACCACCAGCACGTTGCTGACCGTGCCGACCAGGTTCACCGGCACGAAGTCCTTCACCTGGTCGTAGCCCAGGTTCTTGTTGAAGAACACGTTCACCGCATGGGTGGTGATGGTGCCGCCCATCAGCGTGTAGCCGTCGGGCTGTGCGCGGGCCACCGACTGGGTGCCGACGATGCCGGAGACGCCGGGCTTGTTGTCGATCACCACAGGCTGGCCGAGGCGCTGGCCCAGGTGCTGCGCGACCAGCCGTGCCACGCCGTCGGATACGCCGCCGGGCGAGAAGGGCACCACGAACTTGACGGGTTTGTCCGGCCAGGCGGCGGGCTGCGCGATGGCGGGCGTGACCGCCGCCAGTACGGCCAGTACGCCCAGGCATATCAGGTTCCTGCGTTTCATCATGTTGTTGTCTCCTTGGTATCGGAGCCCACTCTTGAAGCTATGCATACGCATGCAAACAGTGCTTACCCTAGTAGGCCCAGCGCTCGGGTCCGTAGGGAATTCACCGACTTTCCGCTGAAACTAGTTATGCAAAATAACTACTTTCACAGGAGACGACATGACAAGAATGACCAGGCTGGGTTTGCTGATCGGAGGAGGGCTGGCGCTGGCGGGTTGCGGCGGCGGCAACACAGAAATCGTCACGACCGCCGGTGGTGCGGCGGTCACCACATCCCCGACCGTACCGGTCGTGACCACGCTCCCGCAGCTCAGTCCCGCGGTGGCCGGCAAGCTGACGGGCAGCTGCACCGATCTCGCCGGATTCACCTATGCCAACCTGCAGATCACCTCGGTTTCGGCGGTGGCGGCCGGCACCCTGACGGTGGCCGGACAAAACATCGCGGCCCACTGCCAGGTGGTCGGAAAACTCAATTCGCGTGTCAGTGCCGTGGATGGCCAGACCTACGCCATCGGTTTCGAGATGCGCCTGCCCCTGGCCTGGAACGGCCGCTACTTCTACCAGGGCAACGGCGGCACGGATGGTGTGGTGGCCAGCGCGACCGGCGTGGCCGGCAGCGGCGGCCCGCTGAGCAACGCCTTGAACAAGGGCTTCGCCGTCATTTCATCGGATGCCGGCCATAGCGCCGCCCAGAACCCGCTTTTCGGCATCGACCCCATCGCCCGGCAGGACTACGGCTACGGCGCGGTCGGCAAGCTGACCCCGATGGCCAGGGAAATCATCAAGACCGCCTATGGCCGGTATCCCGACCGTTCGTACCTCGCCGGCACCTCCAATGGCGGGCGCCACGCCATGGTGGGGGCGACACGCTACGCCACTGCCTACGACGGTTTCCTGGCCAATTCGCCGGGCTTCAACCTGCCGCTGGCCGCCGCCGCACAGCTCTACACGGCGCAGCAGTTGCGCAAGGTGGCGACCGACGAAACCGACCTGAGCACCGCCTTCACGCAGGCCGAGCGGACCACCGTGGCCAACGCCATCCTGGGCAAGTGCGATGCGCTCGACGGTGCGACCGACGGCATGGTGCAGGACGTGGAGGCGTGTCGCACCGCGTTCAGCCTTTTCAACGACGTACCCACCTGCACCGGAGCACGCAACGGCACTTGCCTGAGCACCGCCCAGAAATCCGCCATCGACGCCCTGTACTACGGACCGGTCAACAGCAGGGGCCAGCAGCTCTATGCAACGCAGCCCTACGACCCGGGCCTGGCGGGCACCGGCTGGGCCGGCTGGAAGTTCACATCGTCCGTGGGCGCGGCACGGGACCCGGTGGCGGTGGGCGTCATTTTCCAGGTGCCGCCAAACGCCGCGATGGTGACCGACACGCGCGGTTTTGCCTTCAACTTCAACTTCGACGTCGACTTCCTGAAGCTGTTCGCCAGCAACGACACCTACACCGAAAACGCCATCCAGTTCATGACTCCGCCGACACCTTCGAAGCTGGACACCATGCGCGACCGTGGCGGCAAGATGATCGTCGTGCACGGTGTTTCCGACGGCCCTTTCTCGGTGGACGACACCAAACGCTGGTACGAATCGGTGATGAAGGAGAACAACGGCGATGCCGGCAGGTTCGCGCGTTTCTACCGGGTGCCGGGCATGAACCACAGCAGCGGCGGCTTTTCGACCGACCAGTACGACGCACTGGAAGCGCTGGTGCAGTGGGTGGAGTACGGAAAGGCGCCCGACAGCATCCTGGCTTCGGCTCGCGGCGCCGGCAACGCGGGGGGCGTGAATGCAGAGCTGCCGGCGGGCTGGTCGGCCAACCGCACGCGGCCGCTGTGCCCTTATCCGCAGGTGGCACGCTACAACGGCTCCGGCAGCATCGAAGTCGCGGCAAGTTTCACCTGCAAGTGACCTGACTTCGATCAGGGGGTGCCGGCCACGCACAGGCCGGCACCTTCCGTCATTTCACCGCCGGGTGTGCCCGGAAGTAATTCGCCATTTCCACCAGCAGCCCGCGGATGTCGCGCCGCACGACATCGAAGTTGCCGTTGCGTTCGCGGCTGTCCTCGTCCATGTAGATCGGCCGGCGGATCTCGATCTGCATGCTGTTGCGCCGCTCGGCCGGGCGTCCGATGTTGGCGATCAGCTGCACGCCCTTGTACGGATCGTTGCGGGCCACGGTGTAGCCCTTGCCGCGCAGGTGGTCGGCCACCAGGTCGACGAAGGCCGGCTCGCAGGTGCTGCCGTCGCGGTCGCCCAGCACGAAATCGGCCAGCGGCCTGTCGCTCTCGATCTGCAAGCGCTCGTAGGCGTTGTTGGGCATGGAGTGCAGGTTCAGGTGCCACACCGCGCCGAAACGCTCGCGAGTGGCCTCGACCGCCGCCATCAGCGCCTGGTGGTAGGGCTGGTAGCAGCGGGCGATGCGCTGCTGGACCTCGGCCACCGGCAGCAGCCGGTCGTACAGAGGCTGGTTCTTCACCGTGCGCCAGATCAGGCCCGAGCCGATGCGGGTCTTTTCGCTCGGCGACAGCGGCGTGGGCCAGGGCGTTTCGAGCAGGGCGGGGTCGATGTCTTCCAGCGTGCGGTTCAGGTCCAGGTAGCTGCGCGGGAAATGCGCCTCGACCAGGGTCGCACCCAGGGCCGGAGCATCGCCCCACAGCGCCTCGACATGCGTGTCTTCGGCCGCGCGCAGCGTCGCCCGCGGCACGGCGTGGCGGAAGTCGTCCGGGTAGGTGGTTCCGCTGTGCGGCGAGTCGCACACCAGGGGAATGCCTGCGCCGAGCGCGGGGTGCAGGGTGAACATGTCGGTGGTCATGCCGGTGTCATCGTTCATGGTCATTCCGCGGAGATCTTCGCGACCCTGGCGACTGCGGCATAACGCGCCACCGCCTGCTCGATCTGGGCCTGGAACTGGGCGGGCGTGTTGGGGATCAGCCTGGCGCCGGCTTCGTCCATCTTCTTGATGAAGTCGGGTTGCTGCATGGCGGTGTGGATCGCCTGGTTGAGCTTGAGCACGATTTGCGGCGGCGTGCCGGCGGGTGCGACCACGCCGAACCAGCCGCCATTGCCCATCTCGGGGAAACCCAGTTCGCCGTAGGTCGGCACATTGGGCAGCGCGGGGGAACGTTTGTCCGACAGCACCGCCAGCGCACGCAGCCGGCCCGACTGGATGTGCGGCAGGGCGGACGGCAGGTTGTCGGTGATGGCGTCGACCTGGCCGGCGACGGCATCGTTCAGCGCCATGCCCGATCCCTTGTAGGGCACATGCAGCAACTGCACCTTGGCCAGGCTGGAGAAATACTCCACGTTGGCATGGCCGAGCGAGCCGGTGCCGGGCGATGCGAAAGTGATCTTGCCGGGCTCCTTCTTCGCCATGGCCAGCAGTTCAGGCATCGTCTTCGCGGCGAAGTTGGCATTGACGGCGAAAACGCCGGGCACCGTGGCCACGTTGGTGACCGGTGAAAAGTCCTTCAGCGGGTCGTACTTCAGTCGGCTGCCGTAGGCGGCGGCGTTCGAGCCGTGGGTGCTCATGGTCGCCATGCCCAGGGTGTAGCCGTCGGGCCGCGACCGGGCCACCTGTTCCATGCCCAGCGATCCGCCGGCGCCGGCGCGGTTGTCCACCACGATGGCCTGGCCCAGCACACGGCCGGCATATTCGGCGATCAGCCGCGCGGCCAGGTCGGTCGAGCCGCTGGGCGAGAAGGGCACGATCAGCCGGATCGGCTTGTCCGGAAACTCGGCCTGTGCGGCGCCCGAGGCCAGTGCGGCCAGGGTGCCGAAGGCGGCCAGTGCGATGAAGCCGAAGCGGCGGGAGAGGGGTGTGGATTGGTTCATGGGGCTTAGTTTCCCGATGCTCGCCAACAGGATCAAACGACATTTCGGGCACGCAGCATGCTTGTTGGTCATACTCGCACCCCGTTCGGGCACCATGACCCGACCGACCCTGAAATTCCCGCCATGCGCCTGCATTCGCCTTCGATGTCCGAGCTCCATGCCTTCGCCACCGCGGTGCGGCTGGGCAGTTTCTCGCGAGCGGCCGAAGCCCTGTGCGTGACCCAGAGCGCGGTCAGCCGGGCGGTGCTGCGGCTCGAGGCCCATTACGGCCGGCCGCTGCTGCAGCGCAATGCGCATTTCCTGCGGCTGACGCCTGTCGGCCAGCAGTTGCTGGATGCGGTGCGCGAACCGCTTGCCGCCATCGAGGAAGCCAGCGCGCTGATTCGTGAAGGCCCGGCCGACCGGCCGCTGAGCCTGGCGGTGGTTCCCACGCTGGCGAGCGTCTGGCTCATCCCCCGCCTGCGCGGTTTCCATGAACGGCACCCGCGGGTGAAACTGAACTTCGTTCCCTATCGCAAGGGCGAGGACTTCTCGGGTACAACACCCGACGCCGCACTGCTCACCGGACTGGGCCCGGAAGATTGGCCCGGTTGCCGCAGCGACTACGTGATCGGCCGCGAGATGATCCCCATCTGCCACCCGGCCCGCCGGGCGCGGCGCCAGCACGACGGCGAGTGGCTCCATCCCGGCGACCTGGCCGACGAACCGCTGCTCTATCACACCACCGCGCCCGGCAACTGGACGCAGTGGCTGCGCGCGGTCGGTGCCGGCCATCGACCACCCCGGCTGACCACTGCCTTCGACCAGGTGTCGATCGTGATCCAGGCTGTCGTTGCCGACATGGGCGTGGCGCTGGTGCAGCGCTGCCTGGTGCGCGACGAACTGATGTCCGGCAAGGTCGTGACGCCATTCGACCTGCCGGTGCAGCTGATCCGCGGTTATTTTTTCTGCACTCCGAAGGAGCGCCGGGAGCCGCCAGGGCTTGATGCCTTCCGGCGCTGGCTCCTCGACGAGGCGGCGGCGGATATCGGGTCGATGGGGGCGATGGCGCAGGCCTGACCCGGTCACAACCCGGGGCTTTCCCAAGCGGCGATTCCCCGCTTTGCGCTTAAGGTCGCCGCATGAATTCACCCGTGACGCTGCCCGCGCGCATCGACGAAACCATCAGCTTCCGCAAGCTGGAAACGCTGCTCGCCTTCATGGAGTCCGGCAGCCTGGCCCGCACCGCCGAACGGCTTCAGACCAGCACCGTCAGCGTGCACCGCGCCCTGCACTCGCTCGAAGAGGGCACCCGCTGTTCGCTGTTCCTGCACCAGGGCCGCAACCTGGTGCCGACCGATGCGGCGCGGGTGCTGGCCGATGTCGCGCGCGACGTGCTCAAGACCATGGCCGAAGGCGTGCGCGCCGCACGCGCCGTGGCCGGTTATGCCAACGGGCACCTCAAGCTGGGGTCGCTGTATTCGCTCACCATCCAGCTGGTGCCCGAGGTCATCGTCGGCCTGCGCCAGCGGCTGTCCGAGATGCAGGCCGAACTGGTGCTCGGTTCCAATGCCGAACTGCTGGAGAAGCTCCGCGCGGGTGCGCTGGACGCGACCCTGATGGCGCTGCCCGAGCCCGAGCCCGGCATCGTTTCCATCGCCCTGCAGCAAGACGACATGTTCTTTGCCGCGCCGCTGGGCTCGCCCTATGCAGAACGGGCCAGCATCGACCTGCGCGACTGCAAGGCCGACCGGTTCGTGACGCTGGGCGATGGTTTCGCCACGCAGCACGGGTTCCGGCGCGCCTTCGAGGTGGCGGGTTTTGCGCCGCAGATCGTCATGCAGGTGGGCGACATCTTCTCGCTGGCCAACCTGGTCAGCGGCGGGGTGGGATATACCCTGCTGCCGGGCCGGGTGCGGACCATCTTCAACCACAAGCTGCAGCTGATACCGCTGGACGAGGCGTTCCGCGCGCGACAGACCATCGGCCTGTCCTTCCTGGCGTCGCGTGAGCGGGACCCCGACCTGCGGGTGCTCGCCTCGGTCTGCCGCGCGGTGGCCGACGACCCGGGCCGGCGCGGCTGACCCGTGCTCCGAACGTTCCGCTTTGCGTAAACGTTCGACGCCGGGCGTGATTGACCGATGCCGGCGCGGTGTTTACCTTCGCGCCCCATGAATGCCAATCCCCGCTGGAATCTTCGTGCGCTGGACCACCGCGACCGCCTGGCACGTGCCGCCCGGGCGCTCGGCCCGAAACTCTCGGGCAAGGTGGTCGCGACCGATGCCGTCGCCACCTTGCTGCAGGCGGTGCTGCAACCCCACGACCGCGTCTGCCTGGAAGGCAACAACCAGAAGCAGGCCGACTTCCTGGCGGACGCCCTGGTGGGCCTCGATGCGCAGCAGATACACCACCTGCACATGGTGCAGTCGGTGCTGGCGCTGCCGCAGCACCTGGACATCTTCGAGAACGGCATCGCCAGCAAGCTCGACTTCAGTTTCTCCGGGCCACAGGGCGCGCGGCTGGCCAGGCTGGTGGCGGCCGGCAGCATCGAGATCGGCGCCATCCATACCTACCTGGAACTGTTCGCCCGCTATTTTGTCGACCTGACGCCCAACGTCGCGCTGATCGCGGCGCAGGCGGCCGATGCAGAAGGCAACCTCTACACCGGGCCGAACACCGAGGACACACCGGCCATCGTCGAGGCCACCGCGTTTTCGGGCGGCATCGTCATCGCGCAGGTGAACGAGCTGGTCGACGGCCGCACCACCACGCTGCCGCGCATCGACATTCCGGCCGACTGGGTGAGTTTCGTGGTGCCGGCATCCAGGCCGCATTTCATCGAGCCGCTGTTCACCCGCGACCCGGCGCAGATCAGCGAGATACAGGTGCTGATGGCCATGATGGCGATCAAGGGCATCTACGGCGAATACGGGGTGCAGCGGCTCAACCACGGCATCGGTTTCGATACCGCGGCCATCGAGCTGCTGCTGCCGACCTACGGCGAATCGCTGGGGCTGAAGGGGAAGATCTGCCAGCACTGGGCGCTCAATCCGCACCCGGCCATGATCCCGGCCATCGAGGCGGGCTGGGTGCAGTCCATCCATTCATTCGGCTCCGAGCTGGGCATGGAGGACTACATCCGTGCCCGCAGCGACGTGTTCTTCACCGGCCCGGACGGCAGCCTGCGCAGCAACCGCGCCTTCAGCCAGGCCGCCGGCCACTACGCCTGCGACCTGTTCATCGGCTCCACCCTGCAGATGGACCTGGACGGCAACAGCTCGACCGCCACGCTGGGCCGCATTGCCGGCTTCGGTGGCGCGCCCAACATGGGCGCCGACGCCCGTGGCCGGCGCCATGCCAGCCCGGCCTGGATGAAAGCCGGGCAGCAGGCGCGCCAGGGCAGGGCGGGCGCGGCCGGCACGCCGCGCGGCCAGAAGCTGGTGGTGCAGATGGTGGAGACCTTCCGCGAACACATGCAGCCGGCCTTCGTCGACCGGCTGGACGCCTGGACGCTGCAGGAACAGGCCGGCATGGCGCTGCCGCCGATCATGGTCTACGGCGACGACGTCAGCCATGTGCTGACCGAGGAAGGCATCGCCAACCTGCTGCTGTGCCGCACCGACGAGGAACGCGAACAGGCCATCCGGGGCGTGGCCGGCTATACGCCGGTGGGCCTGGGGCGCGACCGGCGCATGGTCGAGAACCTGCGCGACCGAAAGATCATCCAGCGCCCGGACGACCTCGGCATCGACCCGCGCGAAGCCACCCGCAACCTGCTGGCGGCCCGCAGCATGCGTGACCTCGTGCGGGCGTCCGGCGGGCTGTACCAGCCACCGAAACGTTTCCGCAACTGGTAACCAGCCGGGGCCGACAAAGAAAGACTTCATGAGCGACAACATTCCTCCCGGCCTCGAAGTGCTGGACTATTCCTTCCCCGGCCAGCGGCCGTTTGCCGGCTTCGCCGCGGTGCTGGTGGGCGTGGTCGGCTCGGGCAACCTCGAAGTGATGCTGGAACCCGCCCCGGGCGGCGACTGCCAGGTGCGCATCGAGACCTCGGCTCGCGGTTTCGCCCCCATCTGGAACGCCGTGGTGCACGACTTCCACCAGCGCCACCAGCTGGCCGGCGTGCGGGTGTCGGTCAACGACATGGGCGCCACGCCGGCGGTGGTCGGCCTGCGGCTGGACCAGGCCGTGGCCGCGCTGAACGGGGCGCGGCCATGAGCGGCGCCGTGAACCATGTGGTGAGTTATGCCGAATGCAGCGCCCGCGAACGCCTGGCGCTGCTGCTGGACGCCGGCAGTTTCCACGAATGGCTGCCACCGTCCGAACGGGTCACCAGCCCGCACCTGGCGCAGCTGGGCGTGCCGTCGGCCTTCGACGACGGCGTGGCCGTCGGCCGCGCCACGCTGGGCGGCCGCCAGGTGTTCGTCGCGGCGCAGGAAGGCGAGTTCATGGGCGGCGGCGTCGGTGAGGTGCACGGCGCCAAGCTGGTCGGCCTGCTGCAGCGTGCGCGGCGCGACCGGCCGGCCGCGGTACTGCTGCTGGCAGAGTCCGGTGGGGTACGGCTGCACGAGGCCAATGCCGGCCTGATCGCGGTTTCGGAGGTGATGCGGGCGCTGCTGGACCTGCGCGCCGCGGGCATTCCGACCATCGTGCTGATCGGCGGTGCCAACGGTTGTTTCGGCGGCATGGGCATCGTCGCCCGCTGTGCCGACCGCATCGTGATGAGCGACACCGGCCGGCTGGCGATGTCCGGCCCCGAAGTGATAGAGGCATCGCACGGCGTGGACGAATTCGACTCCCGCGACCGGGCCCTGGTTTGGCGCACCAGCGGCGGCAAGCACCGCTGGCTGACCGGCGACTGCGACCTGCTGGTCGAAGACGACGTGGCCGCCTTCCGCGACGCGGCCATCGCCCTGCTGGACCGCCCCGGGGTGGCGCGCCCTGTGACGCTGGAGTCACTTGAAACCGAACACGCCCTGCTGGCTGCGCGCCTGCTCGCAACGCCCGAAGCCGCATGGAACGACGGCGCCGAGGACGACGCGATCCGCCTCTGGCGCGGCCTGGGGATCGACGACGCCCGACGCATTCCGGCGCTCGACGTGGCGGCCGTGAAGAACCTGCTCCCCGAACGCGGCGCATAGATGCCCGTCGGAGTCGGCAGTCCAGAGTTTTCATAACGACAGGAGACAAGAACCATGAGCTACCGATTCAGCAGGCGCTGGTTGATGGGGGCCGCCGCCCTGGCCGCCACCGGCGTGCGCGCCCAGGCGTCGGGCTGGCCGACGAAACCGGTCAACCTGGTCGTGCCTTTCCCGGCCGGCGGCGGCACCGATGCGTTCGCCCGGCCGCTTTCGGCCCAGTTCTCGAAGCAGACCGGCAAGACAATGGTCATCGACAACCGCGGAGGCGCGGGCGGCACGCTGGGCGCGACCATCGCGGCGCGTGCCCCGGCGGACGGCTACACCCTGTTCATGGGCGCCATCCACCACGCCATCGCGCCGGCCATGTATCCCAAGCTGGACTACGACCTGCAGCGCGACTTCGTGCCCATCGCCCTGCTGGCCGAGGTGCCGCAGGTGCTGGTGGTCAGCCCCAAGCGGGTGACTGCACCTGACTTCAAGAGTTTCCTCGCCTACCTGCGCGCCAACCCCGGCAAGCTCAACTACGGCTCGGCCGGTGGCGGCACCTCGCACCACCTGGCGGGCGAGTTGTTCAAGCAGCAGACCGGCACCTTCATCACCCACATACCGTACCGCGGCTCGGGCCCGGCGCTGCAGGACCTGATCGCCGGCAACGTCGACATGATGTTCGACGGCCTGGGTTCGTCGGCCAACCACATCAAGGGCGGCCGCATCAAGGCGCTGATGATCGCCGGCAACAAACGCAACCCCGCCTTCCCGGACGTGCCCTGCGCCGCCGAGCTGGGCCTGCCGGCCTACAACGTCACCACCTGGTACGGCCTGTGGGCGCCGCGCGGCACACCGCCAGACGTGCAGGCCGCCATCGCGGAAGAGATGCGCAAGGCCGGCGCCGGCGAAGACGTCAGGACCGCCTGGGCCGCCAACGGCGCGCATTACGGAACCCTTTCGCCGCAGCAGTTCGGCGACTACGTCAACGCCGAGACGGTGCGCTGGGCGGCGGTCGTCAAGGCCGGCAACATCAAGCTCGAATAGGACTGGACAAGCAACACATGAGCCCGGACTGGAATTCCCTATGCACCCGACTCTTCGGCGCGGACCACGGCATCACGGCCGACGGCGACCTGCTGTCGGGCACCGCCACGCTGGACGACAGGCCCCTCGCGGTGGTCGGCACCACCGGCCACGCCGCCATCGGCGTTCGGCTGGCGCTGGCGCAGGCGAGGGTGGTGCTGGACACCATCGCCCGGCATCCCGGCCGGCCGATATTGCTGCTGATCGACACCCAGGGCCAGCAGCTGCGGCGGCGCGACGAACTGCTGGGCATCAACCGCGCCATGGCGCACCTGGGAACGGCGGTCGACCTGGCGCGGCGCAGCGGGCATCCGGTGCTGGGGCTGGTGTACGACCAGGCGCTTTCCGGCGGTTTCATCACGTCCGGGCTGATCGCCGATGCCTGCGATGCGCTGCCGGACGCCGAGATCCGGGTGATGCGTATCCCGGCCATGGCGCGTGTCACCAAGCTGCCTGAAACCCTGCTCGACGAGCTGTCCAGGAGCAACCCGGTGTTCGCGCCGGGTGTCGACAACTACGTTGCGATGGGCGGCGTGCGCAGGCTCTGGAAAGGCGACCTGCAGGCCTGCCTGCGCGACGCGCTGGCGTCGCTGGACCCGGTCGACCGCCGGGCGTCCGACGGCCTTGCGCGCGGCGGCCGCAAGCTGTCGGCCGGCGTGGTGCAGCGGGTGCTGGATGCAGCCTGAATCTCCGTTGCCGGTCATGCAGCGCCACGATCTTTTTCATCTGTCGCCCGATGCCTGGACCGGGATCCTCGGCCGGGCCTGGGATGCCGAGGCGCTGGCCTGCCTGACCCACTGGCGCAACCACGACCTGCCGCTGGTGGTGTCTCGCCAGACCGGCATGACCGATGACACGATGGTGGCGCTGGGCCTTCCGGCGCCGGCCCGCTGGTCGCGGCGCCGCCTGGCGGTGCAGGTGAGGGCGGACGGCCTGGGCCGGCCGGCTGACCTGCCCGGCGTCGAGTGTGTCGCCGGCCTGTTTCCTTCGGGGCTGGTCGATGCGCTGCCGGAACAGGTCCGCATCGCCGGCAGCTTCGGCTGGCAGCACCTCACCGGGCTGGCCTGTGTCCATGCCGATTCCGACATCGACCTGCTGGTGAGGGTGGCCGATGTGCCCGGCGCCGATGCGGTCGCTGCATTGCTTGCCGGCCACCGGCAGCACAGGCCCCGGCTCGACGGCGAGTTGATCTTCCCCGGCGGAGCTGCGGTCGCATGGCGTGAATGGGCAGCGGTCCGGGATGCCGCCGCCGGGCAGGTGCTGGTCAAACGCCTGCGCGGCGCGGCGCTTGAAGACCCGCTGGCCGTCGCATGAAACTGCCGCTCGCGCCGCTGGCGCCGCACCTGCATCCGCCGCGCCCGGCATCGTCGCTGCGCGCCATCGGCCTGGCCGCCACCGCCGCGCTGTACGACGAACTGGCCCTGGCGCCCAAACCCGGCCTGGTGTCCTTCGTCGACACGGGCAGTCACCGCGACATGGATGCCGACACCTTCCTGCGCAGCCTGCATGCACTGCGCCCGTACTTCGAAGAAATGGCCGTGCGGGGCTGGCGGCTGGAGCCTTTCCAGACGCTGCAGGCCTGCGGCATCGCAGCGGAGGCGCGCATGCTGGCCGCGACCGGCGGCGTCAACACCCATCGCGGGGCGATCTTCTCGCTGGGCCTGCTGTGCGCTGCCGCGGGCGCGGCCGTGCAGGCTTCGCCGGGCCGTGTGCTGTCGCCCGACTGGCTGCGTGACCGGTTGATGCTGCACTGGGCCGACGCACTCGAGGCCCGCAGCCACCAGTCGTCCAGCCTGCCAGGAGGCATCGCGGCGCGGCGCCACGGCCTGCGCAGCGCGTCGATGGAAGCGGCGGCCGGATTTCCTGCCCTGTTCGAGACCGCCTTGCCGGCCCTGGACGCGGGCCTGCGCAAAGGCATCGGCGCGGAAAGGGCGCGGCTGGACACGCTGTTCCACGCCATGTCCGTGCTGGACGACACCAACCTGGTCCACCGCGGCGGCATGGCCGGGCTCCAGTTCGCGCGCTGCGCCGCCAGGGACTTCATCGCGGACGGCGGTGCCGGCCGGCCGGACGGGCTTGCCGCCGCCTGGGCGCTGCACCGAAGATTCGTCGCGCGCAACCTGTCGCCCGGCGGTGCCGCAGACACCCTGGCCGCCGCCTGCCTGCTGTCTCGGCTCCGGCGCCTGCCGGGCTCGACATGAGCTACGCGCTGCTTTTTTCGGGGCAGGGGCTGCAGCATCCGGCAATGCTGCCCTGGATGGCCGACGACGGCTGGCGCGACACCCTGGTCGACCCCGTCGCCGCCGCCCGCAACGCTTTCGCCCAACCCCTGCTGACCCGCCTGGCGCTGGCCGCGTGGTCACGGCTTTCGCCACTGCTGCCCGCGCCGGCGGCAGTCGCCGGCCACAGCGTCGGGGAACTGGCCGCGTTCAGCGTGGCGGGCGTTTTCGATGCCGGCACAGCCGTCCACCTCGCCGGCCGACGTGCGGCGCTGATGGACACCGTCGCGGCCACCGGACCGCCGACCGGCCTGCTCGGCGTTTCCGGCCTGGCGCCCGGGGAACAGGCAGACCTTTGCCAGCGCCTGGGGCTTGCGATCGCCATCCGCACGGATTCGCACACGGTGGTCATCGGCGGGCCGCGCGATGCGCTGGTGGTGGCCGCCGAAGCCGCCACCGCGGCGGGCGCGCAGGCAACGCCGCTGCGGGTTGCGCTGGCGTCCCACACACCCTGGATGCGGGACGCGGCCCGGGCCTTTGCCGAAGTGCTGCAAGGCACGCCGGTCGCGGCGCCACGCCTGCCACTGTTCTGCAACCTGACCGGCGGGCGGGTCACCGACACCGCCGGGGCCAGATCGGCGCTGGCCGGCCAGGTCGACCGCATGGTGCGCTGGGACGAAAACATGGACGGTATCGCCGAACGGGGCGTCGCCTGCGTGCTGGAGATCGGCGGCGGCAGCGCACTGGCGCGCCAGTGGAACAAACGTTTCCCGGCCGTCCCTGCGCGGGCGGCGGACGATTTCAAGAGCGTGTCCGCCCTGGCCGGCTGGATCGGGAAAACGGCTTAGGGCTGGGGGCTGCTGTCGCTGGCCAGGACGCTGTCGGGCGAACTGCTGGCGCGAGGCATCCGGGTCAACGGCCTGAGCCCCGGCCCGACCGAAAACGCGGCCCTCGGCAAGCCCGGGCGGTCGAAATCGCCCAGTCGGCGGTGTTCCTGGCGTCGGACGAGTCGAGTTTCGTGGTGGGCACCGAGCTTCAGGTGGATGGCGGCGTGGGCAATCTGTAGGCCGGCGCCCGCGGGACCAGGAAGACCGCGCTCAATGCGGCGCCTGCGCCGAAGAATGCGACCAGCAAGCCGAGTGGCCGGGCCGTGCCGTCCGACAGGAACCCCACCAGGGCCGAGCCGAACACACCCACGCCGAAATGGCTGGCGCCGATGAGCGCGGAGACCGATCCGGAAACCTCTGGATGCAGGTTGAGCGCGCCGGAAATGGAGTTGGCCGCGATCAGCCCGATGCAGGCTACGAACACGCATAGCGGCACGACCAGCCCGGCGAGGCCGCCCCAGCCCGTGACCGATGTGACAGCCACGGCCAGGCCGGCGGCGCAGGCCAGGAAGGCCCCGGCGCGCAACAGGCGGTCACTGCCCAGGCGCGGCACCAGGCGCACGTTCAGCATGTTCATCGCCATGATGCCGACCGAGCCCAGCGCGAAAAGTGCGCCGTAGTGCTGGGGCGCCACCTGGTGGATGGTGATGTAGACGAAGGGCGTTCCGGCGACATAGGCGAATATGCCGCCGTACAGAAAACCGCCGACGCTGGCGTATCCCAGCACGCGTTTCTGGCGCAGCAGCCAGCCGTAGGTGGCGAACGCCCTGGAGAGCGGTTCACGCAGGCGGCGTTCGGGTGCGAGGGTTTCGGGCAGCGTGTAGAGGGCTGCCAGCGTCAGCAAGCCGACCAGGGCCAGCAGCCAGAAGATCGCGCGCCACGGAGCCACCGCGATCACCAGTCCGCCGAGGCTGGGTCCGAGCATCGGCGCAAGGGCCGCGACGATCATCAGCGTGGACATCATCTGTGCGGCACGCGCGCCGACATAGAGGTCCCGCACGATGGCGCGCGCAAGCGTGACGCTGGCACAGGCGCCGACGGCCTGGACGACACGCCAGGCGATCATGGCTTCCACGCCCGTGGACAGCGCGCAGCCGACCGATCCGGCGATATAGAACAGCAGGCCCATCGCGATGGGGCCGCGCCGGCCGATGCGGTCGCTCAGCGGGCCCCAGAAGAACTGGCCCAGGCTGAACCCGATGAGGTATCCGGAGACCGTGAATTCGATGGCGCCCGTGCCTGCATGCAGCGCATCGGCCATCGCGGGCAGGGCCGGTAGGTAGATGTCGGTCGAAAGCGACGAGAACGCCATCAGCACCGTCAGGATCAGCAGGGTGCGGACGTCGTGTGCCTGCGCGAACCGCCTGAGGCCGTTGGTTGCCGGAACCTCGGTCGGCAGGCCGGCCGCTTCGATGGCGGCTGGTGTGATCGGCGAAAAGGCTGTGGTGGGGGGTGGCGGCGGCATCGAAGACCTGAGGTTTTTTCGATTTTCAGTGGAAACCCTTAGCCCACTGGCACGCTGCGGCACTACGACGAACCGGTACGGTCAACACCCGGCCGCAAGACTTTCAATGGGCGCCGCCGCTTTCGGAACCGTTTGCAGCTCGATGGTGATGTCGAGCGGGCCCGGCGTCGCAAATGCCTCGGCGCCCGAGTCCAGGTGCCCCAGGAAATGGAAGCCGCCGGTCAGCGGGGTGCCGTCCTGTGCATGCATCACCGCCAGGTCGGGGCCGGCGGACCAGCAGACCAGGTCGCCGACCTCGTAGGGTTGCGAGCGCGTCGGAGCAAGCCCGACGGGCCGCGGAAGCGCGCCGAATTTCTCGCGCCGGAAAATGTCGTGCATCGTGATGGTCAGGGGCAGCATTGCGACGAACGCGTGCGCGGCCTCGCTGTCGACAAGGGTCGCGCCAACGACCTGGTCGTTGAATTTCAGCCGGATCTTCATGTCCGGCCTCTACCGGGATCGACAGCCCGGACCGGCTGCCCGAGCTGCATCTCGCGCAGGCGTTTCACATCGCGTACCGGCGGCATGCCGAAGAACCGGCTGTATTCGCGGTTGAACTGCGACTGGCTTTCGTACCCGACGCGGTGGCCCGCCGTGGCCGCGTCGACGTGTTCGCAGATCATGATGCGTCGCGATTCCTGGAGCCTCAGCTGCTTCTGGAACTGCAGCGGGCTCATCGACGTCACCGCCTTGAAATGATGGTGCAGCGAAGACGCGCTCATGTGGACCGAAGCGGCGAGGTCGTCGATGCGCAAGGGCTCGCGGAAGCGCTGCGACAGCAGTCCGATGGCCTGCGTGATGCGCTGGCTGTAGCTGTCGACCACCGCCATCTGCGCCAGGCGCCAGCCGTCGGGTGACCTCAGCAGGCGGTAGAGGATCTCGCGGGAGATCAGTGGCGCCAGGGCAGGCACGTCTTCCGGTGTCCCGAGCAGCTTCATCAGCCGCAGCACTGGCTCGAGCAGGGTGGAGCTCAGTGCGCCGGTGAAGATGCCACGCTGGGACGGGATCTTGGGGCCGGAATCGGCCAGGCCGAACTCCAGCGCCAGTTCCGCGATTTCCTGCACGTCGAACGAGAGCCGCAGCCCCAGGTAGGGCGCTTCGGGCGAAGCGTCGATGATCTGGCTGGACACCGGCAGGTTCTGCGAAGCCACCAGGTACTGGTTGCTGTCGTAGATGTAGACCTCGTCACCGAGCAGCACCCGTTTGCTGCCCTGCGCCAATATGCAGAACGAAGGCTCGCAGATCGAGTGGATCGGGTGGTGCACCTGGGTCGTGCGCGAGAAGCCCAGCCGGGGAAAGACGGTTTCGTGGGCGCCGTCGGTGCCGGTCATGCGTTCGATCAGGGCGGCCAGTTCTGCCCGCATCACCGTCACCTGCATCTGGTCTAGATGGGGAAGGGTTTCGTCGAGGGGGCGGGTGAATGTCAGCATGGACCGGAGCTTAGGGCGCGTCACGCCGTTTGTCTCCACCCGGGGCCGGTTGGCGGAGGATCATGCAAACATCGGCAACGATCCTGCAAAGTTGCGGCTTCGGGGCCGATGCGCAGTCAACACGCCAGACAGACGTGCGCCGAGGCCGGCACCGCGCAGCAGATCAGAACTTCATCGTCGTCCACCGCCGTCGTGGGTTCGGTCAGGTAGGCAACGCGTCCCTCGCTGATCCTGGTCTTGCAGGTGCCGCAGCTGCCGCCGCGGCAACCGTATGGCGGCGCCAGGCCCGCCTGTTCGGCCATTTCCAGGATCGAGCCGTCACCCGGATTCCAGGTCGCCTGTTTTCCGGACACCGAAAACACCACCCGCGCCGCGACCGGCGATGGCGCCGCACCCGCACCCGCACCCGCACCCGCATCCACGCGCGCGCTGACGGCGGTCAGCCCTGAGCGTTTCAGGCCGGACGGTCCGAACGCCTCCGCGTGGATTCGTTCGTCGGGAATGTTCAGCGAACGCAAGCCGTCGTAGAGCGACTGCATGAACCCGGCCGGGCCGCAGAGGTAGAAGTCGTAGTCGGCCAGCGGCAGGTATGCCTGGAGCAGATCGAGGTCGATGCGGCCGATGGCGTCGTAGTCGTCGATGGCTTTCGCACCCTGGGCGGATCCCAGCACCCGCACCCGGCGGATGGCGCCTTCGGCTGCTCCGGCCAGTCGGGCGATTTCGCCGTCGAATGCCCGTTCTGCTTTTGTTTTCGCCGAATGGAAGATCCAGGCGGGGCGTCTGTAGCCGGTACGGACGCCCTCCAGCACCAGGTGGCGCAGCATGGAAACGATCGGCGTGATGCCGATACCCGCTGCCAGCAGCACGGCAGGCCGCCGCCGGGATGCGTCGATGGTGAAGGCGCCGGCGGGGGCCTGTACTTCGACCAGGTCACCCTCGCGCAACTCGTGCAGGCGATGCGAGACCAGGCCTTCGCGCTTGACGCTGATCCGGTAGGCCTGGTCTCCCGGCGCGGAAGACAAGGTGTAGCTGCGGCTGGGCGCCGGGCCGGACTCCGCGGACGCGTCGGCATCGACCAGGCGCAATGGCAGGTGCTGCCCGGCGAGATGCGGAACCATGGCCGCGCCGTCCGCCGCTTCGAGCACCAGCGACCGCACCTTGCTGCTTTCTTCAACCGCCCGGGCGATACGGAACGGACGCCAACTGCCTGCGAGCGCCCGTGCTCCGAGGCGGGCGGAGGCCTCGTCCCAGCTTCCGGTCAGGAAAACGCTGGGCGACGCTCCGTCGGGGCGCTGGTTCCATTTCAGGGGCAGGCCCGCCGGCCGGTGGATCACCTTGCCCGGCATGAACCGCCACAGGCGCTCGGCACCCTGGAAGGCGGCGATTTCGGGAGATTCCAGGATGACCTCCGCGACGCCGGTCATCTGCAGCATGTCGCCGGTCGTGTAGTCGACGAACAGCAAGCCGGCCTTTGGATTCAGGACGAAGTTGCCCAGGGTATTGAAGAACAGGTTGCCGTTGAATTCGGGAACCGTCAGGCCGCCGTCGGCGTCCAGCCGCACGAAGCCGGGTTTGCCCCCGCGGTGCGATACGTCGACCTGGCGCACGCCGTCCCGGCTGTGTTCGCCTTCTATGTATGACGCCACGAAAAGGCTGTCGGCGCTTGCGATGATCCGGCGCGCCGTCTCATCCAGCCGGTCGCTGCAGCGGGGAGCGTGCGGCGACGGCTGACCGACGGGCCGGGTCGGCGTGCACGACCGGTTGGTGATGTAGCGCGGGCAGGCGCCGAAGCTCTGCCCGACCTCGATCGAAAACCGGTCCTCGCCTTCGATGCGGTGGACGACACCGTTGACGCGGTTACGTCGCCGGGTCGCCAGGTCGATGCCCAGCAAGCCGACGGAGTCGCCGTCTTCCAGGCCAGCCTCGGCCGGGTCGGAGGGTTCACGACGCGTATCCACGACCAGCCGATGTCGGTCCGGAGCCGCCAGGAAACCGGGGGCGCCGGCACGCATGGTCGCCCAGACGTCCCCGTCGCCATCGACCGCGCCCAGCAGGACGAACGGCAACAGCGGGAAAAATTCCCGGTGCTGCTCGGGCATGAAGGGCCGGACAAATTTGCGCCCGACGGAATCCATCCGCTCGACGACGCCCGCCTGGCGCTGGATTGCCAACTCGCCCGGATGCCAGGGAGAGGCGGTATCGGATGCGGATGCGGTCGGATGGGACACGGGCATGGTGAATCCTCGGCTGACGTTCAGGCGGCCAGGCCGATGGCCGTCTTCTGGAAGGGAACAAAACCGGGCAGGGCTTCCACCCGAGCCAGCCAGGCCCGGATCTGGGGATAAGCGACCAGGTCCACGAAACCTTCGGGTGCGCTCGCGGTGTAGCTGTACAGCGCGACGTCGGCAATGGTCGGCGGCGAAACGGTTGCCGTGCCTGCGCTCGCGATCCAGGCCCGGCCTTCCAGCGCCTGTTCCATGCGGGCGAAGATCGAATGGGCGCGGGCGATGACTTCTTCTGCCCGGTGCGACGACCCGAAGACCGTGATCAGGCGCGCCGCGGCCGGGCCGTAGGCGATCTCGCCAGCCGCCACCGACAGCCAGCGCTGGATTCGTGCAGCGCCCGCGGCGTCTTCCGGCAGCCAGTCGGAGCGTCCGGACTTCTTGGCGAGGTAGACGAGGATGGCATTCGAGTCGCTGACCAGGGCGCCGTCGTCGTCGAGCACCGGCACCTGTCCGAAGGCATTGAGGGCCAGGAAGGCGGCGGTCTTGTGGGCTCCGTTCGCCAGGTCCACGTCGATGACCTCGTGCGGCATGTCCAGCAGCGACAGCAGCAGGCGCGCACGGTGGGCGTGGCCCGACAGGGGAAAGTGGTAGAGCTTCATGGATGTTTTTTCCTGCGGTGGTTGACAGGCAGGATTTTGATAATTCCCGTTAGCAGTGAGAATCCTGAAAACATACAATCCGTCATTCCATAAAACGGAACGGTGAATGGACAAGCTGTTGTGTATGGCGGTCTTCGTCAAGGTGGCCGATGTCGGTGGTTTTGCCGGGGCGGCCCGGGCGTTGCGCATGAGTCCGCCAGCGGTTACGCGGGCTGTCGCCATGCTCGAGGAAGCCGTCGGCGCACGACTGCTGCAGCGGACCACGCGGTCGGTCAAACCGACGGAAGCGGGTGCCCGGTACCTCGAAGACTGCCGCCGCATCCTGGTCGAGGTGGAAGAAGCCGACGCAGGCGCTGCCGGCGCACATGCAAATCCGAGCGGCACGCTTACCGTCACGGCGTCGATGCGATTCGGCACGCTGCACGTGCTGCCCATCCTCACGGAATACCTGGACCTCTATCCGACGATGACCGGCCAGGCGCTATTCGTGGACCGCAACACCAACCTGGTCGAGGAAGGAATCGACGTCGCCGTGCGGATCGGCCATCTGCCGTCGTCGGGTTATCACGCCATCCAGGTGGGCAGCGTGCGCCGTGTCGTTTGTGCGTCGCCTGCCTACCTTGCCGCGGCGGGTCGGCCCGGGCATCCGGCCGATCTGGCGCAGCACAAGGTCGTCGCGGCGATCAGTGCCTGGACATCGCTCGAATGGCGCTTCGGACAGGGACGGCAGGTCGTCGTCAATGTCCGCCCGCGCCTGTTCTGCAACACCAACGAAGCGGCGATCGAAGCCGCCCTGAAAGGCTGGGGTATCACGAGAGTGCTGTCGTACCAGGTCGCCGCGGACATCCGTTCAGGATCGCTGGAAGTCGTGCTGCCGGAGTTCGAGGAGCCTTCGCTGCCGGTGCATGTCGTTCATGCGGAGGGCCGAAGGGTGACGGCGAAAGCACGGGCCTTCATCGATCTGGCCGTGGACCGTTTGAGGCACAACCCGGCGCTGCTGCATTCGAATGAAAGCGGGTCGTTGGCCCGGCGTGACCCGAACACCCGACCGGCGGGTTAAGCATCACGGCCTTTGCCGCCGGCTATCAGGTTTCATGAAAACGAACGGCGCGGTCAGGTGGTGCCGCGCCGGCTGGCCACTTTCGAAATGGCCGACTGTTCCAGGAACTCCGTCGGAGCCATGGCTGTCACCTGCCTGAACGCCGTCGCAAACGCGGCCGTGCTGGCGAAACCTGAAGCCGTCGAAACCCTGGCTATGGCCTCGCCCCTGGCAAGGCGGTCGATCGCTCGCACGATCCGGGCGCGCTGCCGCCATGCCTTGAAGGTGAGTCCGGTTTCTGCCGGGAAAACGCGGCTCGCGCTGCGGACCGAGGTGGCCGAGCGTGATGCCAGTTCTTCCAGGCTCGACCGGTTCTGATGATCCGAGAACGCGGCCTCTGCCAATCGGCGACCTGTTGCGCCCGTGGGCCAGGGCAGGAAAGTGGGAGCGTCTGCCGTTTCGGTGAGTTCGTGCAGCATGAGCCGGACAACCAGTTCTGCCTTCGCCGGCTCCAGGTCGCTGGCAAGGGCAGTCTCGAGCAGGCAGCGCAGGAGCGATGTGATCTGCAGCGCGAACGCCCCGCGCGCTCGCAATACCGGCGGTGCCCATTCATTCACCGCATCGGGTTGCCAGTGAACCATCCAGAGCTCGGCGTCGGTCAGAGCCTCGACGCGGTGAGAAACCCCGGCCGGTACCCAGACGGCAAGCTGCGGCGGGACCAGCCACCGTCCTTCCTCGGTGTGTATCTGCACCATGCCTGAGGCAGCAAAAGTGAGCTGCGCCTCGTCATGGGCGTGCATCGGCATTTCAGAGCCGCGAGGTTTGGTGCCACGGTGAACGGTGAACAGGCTCATGGCGTCGAATGGCGTCTCTGCGATGCGGACTGGCGCCACGTCTTCGAGTGGTGGGCCTATGGTTGGACATCCGGATCGGATGATGAAAAAAGGTGGAAAAGATGAAGGCTGTGATTCTCGACGAGTACGGTGACAACGACGTGGTCCGCTACACCGATGTGGACATGCCGGAACCCAGCTCGGGGCAAGTGCTGGTGAAGATACATGCGGCAGGGGTGAACCCCGTCGACTGGAAGATCCGTGGCGGCCTGGGCAGGCGCATGGGCCTGTCTTTTCCCATCCACCTCGGCGGCGAGATCGCCGGGACCGTTGCGGCCCTCGGTGAAGGCAGCAAGGGTTTCGAGGTCGGCGACGGGGTCTTCGGCATCATCGGGACCGGCGGATTCGCCGAATACGCTGCCGTCGACGTGACGAGCCTTGCGCGCAAACCGGCCAACCTGGACTTCGTCCATTCGGCCGCGGTTCCGCTCGGCGCCTTGACTGCCTGGCAGGCCATGTTCGACCTTGGCGGGCTTGCAAACGGACAGCGCCTGTTGCTGACCAACGGGTCGGGCGGCGTCGGTTCCCTGGCCATCCAGATCGCGAAGGCCAAGGGGGCGCATGTCACGGCCATGGCGTCGGGACGCAACGAGGCCTACGTGAGAAGCCTGGGTGCGGACGAATTCATCGACTACACCCGGCAGCCCTTCGAGCAGGTGGCGAGCGAAATGGATGTGGTCTTCGACACGGTGGGCGGCGACACGTTCCAGCGGGCGTTCGGCACCCTTCGAAGCGGCGGTGTGCTGGTCACTGCAGTCGAGTTCCCGAAAGATGACACGCAGAGGCACGGGGTGCGCGCTGCACGTGTTTTCTGCAAGCCTGACGCCGGTCAACTCGCACAGATTCGCGGCATGGTGGAAGCAGGGCAGCTCGAACCACATGTCACGACCGTCCTGCCGCTGGCGGAAATTCGCAGGGCATTGGCGCTATCCGAAACTGGGCGAACACGCGGAAAGATCGTCCTTCAAATGGTGGGTTGAGGCAGTCGGGTTCCGCTTTCGGCCGCTTCCGGCCGCTACCGGCCGTTTCTGGCCGTCAAGGGAACTGCAGGCCAGACGAAGGCCTGAGGTTTGTCAGGGCCTGCATGGAAATCCTGCGTGGTTGCTCGTTTACGCCCCAGACTGGGGTTTGTGAATCCTCCCGATTCCGTCATCGGAGCGACTCGGCGCGAGCGATGCTTCGTGCCAGGGTCGGATGAAGCCATGAAAGTCCAGACACCATGAAGATCGCCGTTTTCAGCGCCCGGCCCTATGACCGGAGGTTCTTGAACGAAGCCTGCCGCCGCGACGGGGCCGGCAGCAGTTTCGAGTTCGTCTATCTCGAGGCGTCGCTGAACGACCGCTCAGCCGCACTGGCGGAAGGTTGCGAGGCGATCTGTGTGTTCGTCAACGACCAGCTCGACGCGCCGGCGTTGCAGGCGCTGCACGACCTGGGTGTGCGCGCAGTGCTGTTGCGCTGCGCGGGGTTCAACAATGTCGACATGGCGGTGGCGCACCGGCTGGGGTTCTTCGTGGCACGTGTGCCTGCCTATTCACCCGAGGCGGTGGCCGAGCACACGCTGGCGCTGGTGATGACACTCAACCGCCACACCCACCGCGCCTACAACCGGGTACGTGAGGGCAATTTCATGCTCGATGGTCTGCTCGGGCGCACCTTGCACGGCAGGACGGTGGGCATCGTGGGTACCGGCCGTATCGGCCTCGCAACGGCACGCATCCTGCACGGCATGGGCTGCGTGGTGCTGGGCACCGACCCCTATCCCTCGCCGCTGTTCACCGAGCTCGGTGAAATGGTGCCGCTGCAGACCCTGCTCGAACGATCCGACATCGTCTCGCTGCACTGCCCGTTGACCGACACGACGCGGCACCTCATTGATGCCGCCTCCCTGGCGCAGATGAAGGCGGGCGCGATGCTGGTCAACACTTCGCGCGGCGCGCTCGTCGATACCGACGCGGTGATCGCCGCACTGAAGTCCCGCCACCTGGGCCAGCTGGCCATCGACGTTTACGAGCAGGAAGGTGCCTTGTTCTTCCAGGATCGCTCGGGCGAAATCATCGACGACGAGGTGTTCCAGCGGCTGATGACCTTTCCCAATGTCCTGGTGACCGGGCATCAGGGGTTCTTCACTGAAGAAGCGTTGCAGGAAATCTCCGGGACCACGCTGCAGAACCTGCGCCATTTCGCTGCAGGGACGCCTTGCCCGAACGCGGTCGGCGTTCCGACTGCCTGAAGCGCGCCATGTGGCAACAACTCTACGACCCCCTCGGCAACATGCTTCTTTCTGCATGCGTGGCGGCGCTGCCGGTGCTGTTCTTCCTGCTGGCCCTGACGGTGCTGCGGCTGCAGGGATTGACAGCTGCGCTGCTCGCGGTGGCGCTGTCGGCAGTGGTCTCGTCATGGACGTTCGGAATGCCGGCGGCACAGGTGGCGGGTGCTGCACTGCTGGGTTTCGCCAATGGCCTGTTCCCATCGGCTACATCGTGCTGATGGCCGTGTGGCTCTACAAGCTGGCCATCCGCAGCGGCAAATTCGATGTCATTCGCGGCAGCATCGCGACGATTTCCGAGGACCAGCGTATCCAGGTGGTCCTCATCGCCTTCTGTTTCGGCGGATTTCTCGAAGGGGCAGCGGGCTTCGGCGTGCCGATCGCCATCTGCGCGGCGCTGCTGGTGGAACTCGGCTTCCAACCACTGCGGGCAGCCATGCTGTGCTTGCTGGCCAATGCGGCAGCGGGTGCCTATGGCGCCATCGGAATCCCGGTGCTGGTGGGGGCGCAGCAGGGGGGAGTCGACCTGGCCGAAATGTCTGGTCGACTGGCCTGGCTGGTGCAGTTGAGCTCGTTGATGGTTCCCGCGCTGCTCGTCGTCGTGCTCGATGGTTGGCGCGGCTTCCGCGAGACGTGGCCGGTGCTGCTGTTCGTCGGCCTGGTATTCAGCGGGGTGCAGACACTGACGCTGCTCCTGCTGGGCCCAGAGCTGGTCGACATCGTCGCCCCGCTGGCGGCCATGGGGGCGCTCGCGGGCTTCATGCAGCTGTGGCGGCCGGTACGCATCTACCGCGAAGCCGGCGCGCCGCCGCGCTCGGATCAGCAATGGTCTCTGGGGCAGGTGCTGCGCGCCTGGTCGCCGTTCTACCTGCTTACCGCGGTCATCCTGGTCTGGAGCCTGCCGGGCTTCAAGACGCTTTTCGCTTCCGGGGGCGCCCTGGAAGGCACGGTGATCCGCCTGCCCGTGGCGATGCTGCATCTGCAGGTGCAGGAGATGCCGCCTTTCGCGGCGGGTGAACGCCTGCTCCCGGCGGTTTGGAATGTGGGCTGGATTCAGGCCGCCGGAACAGCAGTCCTTATCGCTGCACTGCTCACCGTGCTGTTTTCTGCACGGCTGTCGGTGCGCGCGGCGGGGGACGAACTGGTCGCTGCTGCGCGCCAGATGTGGAAACCGTTGGCCACGGTTTCCCTGGTGATGGCCGTGGCATACATCACCAACTACTCCGGTGCATCGTCGACCATCGCGCTGGCGCTCGCCCATGCCGGCAGTGTTTTTGTGGTGCTTGCCCCTGTGATCGGCTGGTTGGGAGTGTTCATGACCGGCTCGGTAGTCAACAGCAACACGCTGTTCGCGCATTTGCAGGCCGTGACCGCCGCGCAGATCGGCGTGGCACCCTCGCTTCTCGTGGCAGCAAATACTGCGGGCGGGGTTATGGCCAAACTGGTTTCGCCCCAGTCGATTGCCATTGCGGCAGCCGCTGTAGGGCTCGTCGGGCGAGAGTCTGTGGTCATGCGCTCCACCTTGGCCTGGAGCCTGGGGTTGCTCGCCTGGGTGTGCCTGTGCACGGTGGCACTTTCGATATTGGTGTCGCCCTGAGGCGGGACGGGCTGAATCGGTCTGTGACTGGATGACGTATTGCGGAGACCGCTGGTAGCGCAGCGCTATCAAAAACGCCATCGGGTGCGCCCGGAATCGCTTCCGACGCCGGAAAGACAAAGGCCTCCCGAAGGAGGCCTTGTGAATCAGGTACTTACGGGTACCTGCGCCGCTTAATTTTTTGGTGGGCCCTGAGTGACTCGAACACTCGACCTACGGATTAAGAGTCCGCTGCTCTACCAACTGAGCTAAGAGCCCACAATTTCCTGCTTTTGCAACTAAACGCTGCTAGGTAGGAAGCCTCGAATTATGCGACATAAAAAGCACGATACGCAAGTAGGTGCAAAAAAATTTGCGGTCGGTTCACATCAGCAAGTGTTCGCCCGCGTTGTCGCCGCCCAGGATCACGTAGTTGGCCTTGCGCAGGTCGGCCAGTTGCCGGCCTCCGGCGTAGCTGATGGAGCTTTGCAGGTCTTGCTCCATTTCGACCAGGGTGTCGGCCAGCTTGCCCTTGAGCGGTTCGAGGATCCGCTTGCCTTCGACGTGCCGGTATTCGCCCTTGTTGAAGTCGCTGGCGCTGCCGTAGTACTCCTTGTAGACCCGGCCTTCGGACTCGACCGTCTGGCCGGGTGACTCTTCGTGCCCGGCCAGCAGGCTGCCGACCATCACCATCGAGGCGCCGAAACGGATGCTCTTGGCGATGTCGCAATGTTCGCGGATGCCACCGTCCGCGATGATGGGTTTGGTGGCCACGCGGGCACACCACTTGAGCGCCGACAGCTGCCAGCCGCCGGTGCCGAAACCGGTCTTCAGCCGGGTGATGCAGACCTTGCCCGGGCCGATGCCGATCTTGGTGGCGTCCGCGCCCCAGTTTTCCAGGTCGATCACGGCTTCGGGCGTGCCGATGTTGCCGGCGATGACAAAGCTGCCCGGCAGCTTCTGCTTGATGTGGCCGATCATGGACTGCACCGAATCGGCGTGGCCGTGGGCGATGTCTATGGTGATGTATTCAGGCGGCATGCCTTCGTCCGTCAGGCGATCGACGGTCTCGTGGTCGGCGGGTTTGACGCCCAGCGAGATGGACGCGAAAAGGCCGGAAGCGCGCATCTGGCGGACGAACACGACGTTGTCCAGGTCGAAGCGGTGCATGACGTAGAAATAGCCGTTCTCTGCCATCCACCGGCAGATGCGGGCGTCGACCACCGTGCGCATGTTGGCGGGGACGACCGGGAGGCGGAAACTGCGGCCACCGAGGGTGGTGCCGGTGTCGCATTCGGCGCGGCTTTCGACGCGGCATTTGCGGGGCAGTAGCAGGACGTTGTCGTAGTCGAAAATTTGCATGTGGCTCTCCGGGCTGTGGACCGGAGATGGCCACAAGGCCCGGTGCGCGATTCTAGGCAGCCCGCCCGCGTCCGGCGTCGGGCTGGCCATATAGACCTTATACGGGGCAGCGTGTGGCGGCCGTCGTGTCGATGACGCCGTGGCGGTCTGCCAGCCAGCCGACTAGCCGCAGCCGGGCCGGGTCGGCGCCGGGTGGTACCCGCATGGCGCGGCGGTCGTCCCAGCCGTTCCTGCCTGCGGCGATGCCTTCCATCGACCAGGCGGCACGCACCAGCCGGCGCGCGACCGGCGAACCTGCCGTTCCGGCCGGAATCTCCTCGACCAGCAGCAGCCGGGCGTCGAGCAGACGCAGGTCGCCGGGTGCGGGTTTCCAGGCCATCGATACACCGATGTAGTCGTTCACCACAGGCCCTTGCGCCAGCCGCAGGCGGCCCGACGGCGTGGCGCTGGCGCTGCGGCGCTCTTCGCGCATGCGCGAGTCCGGCACCAGTCCGAGGGTTCGCAGGCGTTGGGTGGCTTCGCTCAGCGCTGCAGGCGCCATCGGCGCGTCGGTGTCGCCGGACGGGACGATCCAGTCCAGGGCCATCGCGCCCTTCGGTACGGCAGGCGGAGTGCGCTGCCAGCATTCGTCGCATCGGTCGGAAATGAACCTTTCCACGAATGCCGTCGGCCGCGCCACGCCCTCGCTGCTGCAGCTGTTTTGCGCAAGTGCGGCGTTGCCGGCCATCCCCAGCAGGGCTGACATCAGGACGGGCAGGGCGGGCACGGGACTGAAGGACATGGCGACCTTTGCGCCCGGCGGGGCGGCGGTGTTTCTACAATCGACGGATGTTCCCACACCCCTCGCAGGACGGGCTGTTCGCAGCGCCGTCCGAACCATCGGCGGCGGTCTCCGCTCCGCTGCTCGCCAATCTCAACCCCGAACAGCTCGCGGCGGTCACGCTGCCGACCGGCCATGCACTGATCCTGGCCGGGGCCGGCTCGGGCAAGACCCGCGTGCTGACGACCCGCATCGCCTGGCTGCTGCAGACCGGCCAGGTGTCTTCCGGCGGCATCCTGGCGGTCACCTTCACCAACAAGGCGGCCAAGGAAATGCAGGTGCGCCTGCAGACACTGCTGCCGGTGAACACCCGGGGCATGTGGATCGGCACCTTCCACGGGCTGTGCAACCGGTTCCTGCGCGCCCATTACAAGCTGGCCGGTCTTCCCCAGGCTTTCCAGATACTGGACACGCAGGACATGCTGTCGGCGGTCAAGCGCCTGATGAAGCAGCACAAGGTGGACGAGGAGCGTTTCCCGCCCAAGCAGGTGCAGTATTTCATCAGCGGAGCCAAGGAAAACGGCCACCGGCCGGGCGACCTCGAGGCGCGCAGCGAAGACGACCGCAAGAAGGTCGAGCTGTACCAGTTGTACGAAGAGCAATGCCAGCGCGAAGGCGTGGTCGATTTCGGGGAGCTCATGCTGCGCAGCTACGAACTGCTGCGCGACCACGACGCGGTGCGCGAGCATTACCAGCAGCGCTTTCGCCACATCCTGGTGGACGAGTTCCAGGACACCAACAAACTGCAATACGCCTGGCTGAAGCAACTGGCCGGCGACCGCAGCAACGTGCTGGCGGTGGGCGACGACGACCAGAGCATCTATGCGTTTCGCGGTGCCAACGTCGGCAACATGGCCGACTTCGTGCGTGAATTCGACGTCAGGCACCAGATCAAGCTGGAGCAGAACTACCGCAGCTACAGCAACATCCTGGATTCGGCCAACCACCTCATCAGCCACAACAGCCGGCGCCTGGGCAAGAACCTGCGCACCGACCAGGGACCGGGCGAGCCGGTGCGGGTGTTCGAGTCGACCAGCGACTTCGCCGAGGCTCAATGGATGGTCGAGGAAATGCGCCAGCTGATACGCGACGGTTTCGACCGGCGCGAGATCGCCGTGCTGTACCGCAGCAACGCGCAGAGCCGTGTCATCGAAACCGCGCTTTTCAATGCGGCCGTGCCGTACCGGGTATATGGCGGCCTGCGCTTTTTCGAGCGTGCGGAAATCAAGCACGCACTGGCGTACCTGCGGCTGATCGAGAACCCGAACGACGACACCAGCTTCATGCGTGTCGTCAATTTCCCGCCGCGCGGCATCGGCGCACGCAGCATCGAGCAGCTGCAGGACGCCTCGCGCGAAATGGGTTGTTCATTGCACGACGCGGTGTCGAGCATCAAGGGCAAGGCGGGTTCCAACCTGACCGGTTTCAATGCCATGGTCGAGGTGATGCGTGAGCGCAGCCAGGGCCGAGCACTGCGCGACGTCATTCACCAGGTGCTGGACGACAGCGGGCTGCGCGACCATTACCGGGCCGAGCGCGAAGGCGCCGACCGGCTGGAAAACCTGGACGAACTGGTCAATGCTGCCGAGAGTTTTGTCACCATCGAAGGTTTCGGTCGCGAGGCCGACGATGGCCTGCCGTCCCAGTCACTGGTCAGCCAGGGGGTCGACCTGTCGCTCCCGATGGTGGATCAGCCGCTCGAACAGCCGCTGGACGGCGAGACCGGCGAAACCCAAAGCCCGCTGGTCGCCTTCCTGACGCATGCGGCGCTCGAGGCTGGCGACAACCAGGCGCAGGCGGGGCAGGACGCCGTGCAGCTGATGACGGTGCATGCCTCCAAGGGCCTCGAGTTCGACTGCGTGTTCATCGGCGGCATGGAAGAAGGCCTGTTCCCGCACGAGAACTCGATGAACGATCGCGACGGGCTCGAAGAAGAACGCCGCCTGATGTATGTGGCCATCACCCGCGCCCGCAAGCGGCTGTACCTGAGCCATTCGCAGACCCGCATGCTGCACGGGCAGACGCGTTACCACGTGAAGAGCCGTTTCTTCGAGGAGCTTCCAGAGGCGGCGCTGAAGTGGATCACGCCCAGGCAGTCGGGCTTCGGGGCCTATGCACCGCAGGGTGGCGCAAGCACCAGCGGCAGCAGTGGCGGCGGCTGGGGCAAGGGCTCGTCGTTCAGCCTGGAATCCGCACCCAAGGTGGTGGTGCAGAAGGCCGCGCCCAGCCACGGCCTGAAGGCGGGCATACAGGTTTTCCACAACAAGTTCGGCGAGGGCAAGGTGCTGGCCATCGAAGGCGTGGGCGACGATGCCCGGGCCCAGGTGAACTTCCCGCGCCACGGGGTGAAGTGGCTGGCGCTGTCGGTCGCCAAGCTGACGGTCGTCTGACCGCTCAGGCCATGCTGAATGCGGCGGTGAAAAATGCGAGGAAGGCTCAGTGGCCTTCTTCGCCCTCTGCCGGCGCCGGGTGCACGAAGCAGTCGACGAAGGTGAAATAGAGCGAATTGAAGAACATCGCCACCAGCACCAGGGCCGACAGGGTGACCAGCCCGGCGGCCACCGCACCGGCCATGGCCGAACCGCTGTCGCCCACGATGCCGGTCAGCAGCAGCAGGGTGGTGAAGATGCCGACCGCCAGCCCGCCCACCAGGAAGATGCCGGCCCAGGCAAGCGCATAGACCGTGAACGCGCCCATGTTGCGCACGCAGGCCACGAAGCTGAAGAACAGGCTCTTGGGCGGCGACACGCGGTACCAGTAGACGAGTGCCGGCGCGTGCCAGAACAGCATCGACAAGGGCATGTAGAGAACCAGCGTGGCCCACATCGCCATCTTTACGGCCGGGTCGCCGAGCATGTCGCTTGCGCTGCGGTTGCCGGACACATAACCCATGGCAAAGGCGCCGCCGTCGAACAGCGCCGAAATGCCCAGCATCACCACGAAGCTGCCCGCGTACAGAACGCCCAGCAGCAGCATCTGCCGTGCATAGGCGGGTCCGGCACGGAACGCCGCGAACAGCGCGGCGGGGCGGGCCTTGCGGCCGGCATCGGCGTCGCGCGATGCGGCCATCAGGCCCAGCGTGGCGGCGGGCATCAGCACCAGGGCCAGCAGGAAACCGATGACCGGCACGATGGCGGTGCTGCTGAGGACCGCCAGGAACAGGATGAACAGGCCCGTCAGCGCCATCGGCTGCTTCCAGAAGGTGCGCACACCCTTGCGAGCCCAGGCGAGGCCGGTGCGAGCGGGGACGACGTTCAGGTGCATATCGGGCTGTTCGGCAAAAGGTGGAGAAGTGAAGGGGCGGAAAAACGAAAAGGCGCTGCGGTCAGGCCGCCACGGCGTCGCGCGCCTCGGCCAGGCGGCCGCGCAGCACACGTTCGAAATGCGTGGGGTCGTGCGGCGTGAGCAGGGCGGCGTCGCGTGGCAGGTGGAAGTCCCACAGGCGCGACACCCAGAAACGCAGGGCCGCCGCACGCAGCATGGCCGGCATCAGGCGGCGCTCGGCCGGTTCCAGCGGGCGCACGGCGGTGTAGGCGGCCATGAAGGCTTCGGTACGTTGATCGTCCTGCCGACCGGTGTCGTGGGCAATGCACCAGTCGTTCAGGCAAACGGCAATGTCGAACACGAAGGAGTCGATTCCGGCGAAATAGAAATCGAAGAAACCGGTGAGCCGCTCGCCGTCGAACATGACGTTGTCGCGGAACAGGTCGGCATGCACCGGCCCGCGTGGCAGGGCGGTGCTGTCGGGCGAGGCGGCGACGTGGTTCTGGTACGCCAGTTCGGCCCGCAGCAGTCCGGCCTGTTCGGCTTCGAGATGCGGCAATACCGACGGAACGACGCTGTTCCACCAGGCCAGGCCGCGCAGGTTGGGCTGGTGGCGCGAGAAGTCGCGGCCCGCCAGGTGCATGCGGGCCAGCATGTCGCCGACGGCGGCGCAGTGCACCGCTTGCGGCGCCAGCTGGCTGCGGCCCGGCAGCCGGTTGACCACGGCGGCGGGTTTGCCGCGCAGCGCGTGCAGCACGTCGCCGGAACGGTCGGGCGCGGGGTCGGGCACCGGAATGCCGCGCGCGGCCAGGTGCTGCATCAGGTAGAGGTAGAACGGAAGCTGTTCGGCGGTGAGGCGTTCGAACAGGGTCAGCACGTAGTCGACGGTTGCGCCGGCGTCGCCTTCGGCCGTGTCCGGCTTGACCGTCGCGAAGTAGTTGGTGTTTTCGATGCCGCCTTCGATGCCGCGCAGCGACACCAGTTCACCCAGGCGTAATTGGCGCAGCAGCTTGCGCGCTTCGTCATCGGAAACTTCAGTGAAAACGGCCATGGGTGACGGACTGGAAACAGGGGACCAAACAGGGAGGGCAGACGTCAGCGATGCTGGCGCCAGGACGTCGGCTCAGAAGCCGATCATCTTCCAGGTGCGGGCGCCGCCATTGGCGTCACCGCCATCGCGCTCGGCAGCGCGGCGACGCGGCCCGACGGTGGGGGCCACGTCGTATTCCTTCGCGCCCTTGGGCTGCACCGTGATGCTCTGGGTCTGGCCGCCGTAGCGAACTTCGTCGATGGAGGTGCCTTCGTCCGCGACGTGCAGGCGTTCGACCTTCTGTTCGACCCTGGGTGTTCGCGGCGCCGGCCCTTCGGTCAATTCAGGCGAGCGGGGGGCCTGGGCGAATGACGCCACGGGTGCCAGCAGGCTGAGGCTGAGGGCCGCGACGGCGAGGGTCGGGGGGCGCAGGAAGGGCAGGGCGAACATGGGCTGATTGTAGGCGCTGACCTGCGGGTTGGACGTGGCGCGGCAGGCACAATCCAGGCCATGAGCGACCTTCAGAACACCACGCCCGAACCCATTTCCGACGCCGCGCCCGGGCACGCGACCCCTGGCCGCAACACCCTGCTGCTGGTCGACGGGTCGAGTTACCTGTACAGGGCCTTCCACGCCATGCCCGACCTTCGTGCGGTGCCGGGCGACATGACCAGCCCCGCGACCGGCGCCATCCGCGGGATGATCAACATGCTGGCCTCGCTGCGGCGCGAGGTGCGCGCCCACTACGCGGTGTGTGTCTTCGACGCCAGCGGCCCCACTTTCCGCGACGAGCTATATCCCCAGTACAAGGCCAACCGGAGCCCCATGCCGCCCGACCTGCGCGAACAGGTCGAACCCATCCACGAGGTGGTCAGGCTGCTGGGCTGGCCGGTGCTGTGCGTGCCCAAGGTAGAGGCCGACGACGTCATCGGCACCCTGGCCGCCACTGCCGCCGCGCAGGGCATGGACGTGATCGTCTCCAGCGGCGACAAGGACCTGAGCCAGCTGGTGAACGAACGCATCACCATCATCGACACCATGAACGGAAAAAAGCGCGACGTGGCCGGCGTCACTGCCGAATTCGGCGTGCCGCCCTCGTTGATGATCGACTACCAGACGCTGGTGGGCGACACGGTCGACAACGTGCCCGGCGTGCCCAAGGTCGGCCCCAAGACCGCCGCCAAGTGGCTGCTCGAATACGGCTCGCTCGACGGACTGATGGCCCGGGCGAACGAAATCAAGGGCGTGGCCGGTGAAAACCTGCGCGGCGCCGTCGACTGGTTGCCGCAAGGCCGCGCCCTGGTCACCATCCGCACCGACTGCGACCTGGTCGAACACGTCGTCGGCCTGCCGTCGCTCGAAGGCATCGCCATGGGGGCACAGCGCACCGACGAGCTGAAGGCCTTTTACGAACGGTTCGGCTTCAAGGGACTGGCGCAGGCGCTCGATGCCCAGGACGCACCGCCCGAGCTGATAGAGAAATCGCGCAAGCCCGGCCGTGCGCCGGACCCCGGCCTGTTCGACGACCCGATCACCGAAGCGGTGGAAAAGGTCAGCAACGTGCGCTACGTCACCATCCTCGACTGGCCGACCTTCGACAGCTGGCTGGCCAGGGCCCTGGCCGCAGATCTGGTGGCCATCGATACCGAAACCGATTCGCTGGATGCGATGCGCGCCGGAATCATCGGCTTCAGCCTGAGCGTGGAGCCGGGCGAGGCCGCGTACATCCCGCTGGCACACGACTATCCGGACGCCCCCGCGCAGCTGCCGCGCGACGAGGTGCTGGCAAGGCTCAAGCCCTGGCTGGAAGACGCCGGACGCGCAAAGCTGGGCCAGCACGTCAAGTACGACCGTCACGTGCTGGCCAACCACGGCATCGAGGTCGCGGGCTACCGCCACGACACCATGCTGCAGAGTTATGTGCTCGAAGTGCACAAGCCGCACGGGCTGTCGAGCCTGGCCGAGCGCCACCTCGGCCGCAGCGGCATCCAGTACGAAGACCTTTGCGGCAAGGGCGCCAGCCAGATTCCGTTCAGCCAGGTCGCCATCGAGAAGGCCGCCGAATATTCCTGCGAAGACTCCGACCAGACGCTGGACGTGCACCGCACCCTTTTCCCGCGGCTGGAAGCCGACGAAAAGCTGATGGGGATCTACCAGCTGGAGATGAAGAGCAGCGAAGCGCTCTACCGCATCGAACGCAACGGCGTGCTGATCGACGCGGCCCTGCTGGCGCAGCAGAGCCACGAGCTTGGCACCCGGATTCTGGAACTGGAGCAGCAGTCGCACGAACTGGCGGGCCAGCCCTTCAACCTGGGCAGCCCCAAGCAGATCGGCGAGATCTTCTTCGTGAAACTGGGTTTGCCGGTGGTCAAGAAGACGCCGAGCGGCGCGCCCAGCACCGACGAGGAAGTGCTGGAGAAACTGGCCGAGGACTACCCGCTGCCGGCGCGCATCCTGGAACACCGGGGCCTTTCTAAGCTGAAGGGCACCTACACCGACAAGCTCGGCGCCCTCGCGTTGCCGCGCACGGGACGGGTGCATACGCATTACGCCCAGGCGGTGGCGGTTACCGGACGGCTGTCGAGCAACGACCCTAACCTGCAGAACATTCCGGTCCGCACGGCCGAGGGCCGGCGCATCCGCGAGGCCTTCATCGCGCCTGCCGGCAGCATCATCGCCAGCGCCGATTACAGCCAGATCGAACTCCGAATCATGGCGCACCTGAGCGGCGACGAAGCCTTGCTGAAAGCCTTCACGGACGGCCTTGACGTTCACAAGGCCACGGCCGCGGAGGTGTTCGGCGTGGAAGTCGAGGCCGTGGCCAGCGAACAGCGCCGCTACGCAAAGGTCATCAATTTCGGATTGATCTACGGCATGAGCAGCTTCGGCCTCGCCAAGAGCCTGGGCATCGAGACCAAGGCGGCGGGCGCGTATATCGAGCGGTACTTCCAGCGTTTTGCCGGCGTCAAGCGCTACATGGACGAGACCCGTGCCTCGGCCAAGGAGAAGGGTTACGTCGAAACGGTGTTCGGCCGCCGCCTTTACCTGCCCGAGATCAACTCGCCCAACGGCCCTCGTCGCGGCGGTGCCGAACGCGCAGCCATCAATGCGCCGATGCAGGGCACCGCGGCCGACCTCATCAAGCTCAGCATGGTCGAGGTGCAGAAGGTGCTGGACGCCGAGCAGCGCGGCACCAAGGTGATCATGCAGGTGCACGACGAACTGGTGTTCGAGGTTCCGGAGGCCGAGGTCGAATGGGTGCGCGCCGAAGTGCCGCGCATCATGGCCGGCGTCGCGCAGCTGCAGGTGCCGCTCCTGGCCGAGATCGGTTTCGGACCCAACTGGGAAACGGCGCACTGACGGCCTCGCCGCCGACCCTGCTCGGACGCAGGTCGTTGCGACTGGAGGTGCATTCGTCCCTACACTTTGCCGCGGCCGGGCAACTGCCTTGCTCCCCCAACAACCTGCTGGAGAAATGATGCTGAGCGACGACCTGCGATCCGACCTTGATTCCCTGTTGCCGGGCCGCACCGGCCTGGCGGGCCCCAGCCGCCGCACGGCGCTGCAGGTGGCGCTGGGGGTGGGCTATGCGGCAACCACGCTGCCCATTTCGGCACAGACGGTCATCAACACGCCGAACGACGGCCTGGTGCAGGGCACCATCGGCTACGAGGTCAATGGCTTCAAGGTGCCGGCCTATTACGCGGCTCCACAGGGCAAGACCGGCCTGCCGGTGATGCTGGTGATCCAGGAGATCTTCGGGGTCACCGACTACCTGGCCGATGTCTGCAGGCGTTTCGCCAAGCTGGGTTACCTGGCCATCGCGCCCGAGACCTTCGCCCGCCAGGGCGACCCGCGCCTTTTCACCGAAACGGCAAAGCTGCAATCCGAAATCGTCTCCAAGGTGCCCGACGCCCAGGTGATGGCAGACATCGACGGCGCGCTGGCCTGGGCAGGAGCGAACGGCGGCAACGTGGCCAATGCGGGCATCACCGGCTTCTGCTGGGGCGGTCGCATCGTCTGGCTGTATGCCGCCACCGGCAAGGTCAAGGCCGGTGCAGCCTTCTATGGCCGCCTGGTCGGCACGGCAAGCGCCCTGACGCCACGCCAGCCGGTCGACGTCGCGGCGGAGCTGAAGGCTCCCGTCATCGGCCTGTACGGCGGTGCCGATGCCGGGATACCGCTTGACACGGTTGATAAGATGAAAACTGCACTGGCGGCAGGCCCGGCACCGGCCCGCGAATCGAAGTTCGTGGTGTATCCCGGCGTCGGCCATGCGTTTCATGCGGACTACCGGCCGAGCTATCGCGCCGAAGCCGCGACGGACGGCTGGAGCCAGGCGACGGCCTGGTTCAAGAGCCACGGCGTGATGTAGGTCACGACCACCAGTCGACGGTCACGGCCAGTGATGGCCAGGGGCGGCTTTCCGGAGTTTCCGGGAGCCGCTTTTTTTGTCGATGACCGGCAGCAAACGTGTTTGGAGCAAGAGGGATATGGAACTGTTGGCGATCTTGGTGGCGACTCTGGCGGCGGGTGTCGGAAGCGTGTGGATAGCGGCTTTCCTGCTGCGCATCGGTGTCGGCTCGGCCCGCGGTCCCAGCCCGCAGCACCTGCTGAGTCTTGCGGCCGGGGCGCTGCTCTCGACCGCCTTCATGCACCTGTTGCCGGAAGCATTCGAAAGCGGCATCGAACCTCAGTTGCTGTTTGGCGTCCTGCTCGCGGGCGTGGTGTTTTTCTTCTTGCTGGACAAGGCCGAGCTGTGGCACCACGGCCATGAACATGCGGCTCCGGTTGCCGAGGCGCATGGAACCGATCACCACCAGCACCACGACCACGATCGCGTCCACGGCGACGTGCATTCGCATGGGCACAACCACAACCACGGCCGCGGGTCGGGCGGCTGGGCCCTGATCACCGGCGACAGCGTCCATTGTTTCGGCGACGGCGTGATGATCGCCTCGGCCTTCATCGCCGACTGGCGGCTGGGTGTGGTCGCTGCGGTGGCGGTGCTGGCGCACGAGGTGCCGCACCACATCGGCGACCTGGTGGTCATGCGCAACGCGGGCGGCGGTCGTCGCCTGGCGTTGCTGAAGGTGTCGCTCGCCGGTGCTGCAACCGCCATCGGCGGGCTGGTCGGTTACTTTCTGCTCGAGCAATTGCACGACCTGCTGCCGTATTTCCTGGTCGCGGCCGCCAGCAGTTTTGTGTATGTGGCGCTGGCAGACCTGATTCCCCAGTTGCAGAAGCACCTGACCGCGCGGCAGACCGCTTCGCAGATCGCCTGGTTGATAGCCGGCATCGTGCTGGTGGTGGTGGTGAGCCGGCTGGCACACGAACCCGAGATCGAAGGCGGGCACGGCCATGGCCACGGGCATGACCACGGCGCGATGCTCATCCGACAGGCGCCGGGCGCGGCCTGAGTTTTCAGGCCTTGCGGAACAGCAGCCGGTCGCGCACCGCCGACACCATGCGGCGCGCCACCGGCAATGGTTCGCAACCGCCGCGTAGTCCGAGCATCCACTTGGGGTTGCCGCTCAGGTCGTTGTCGACCCGGCGCAGCTGGGTGACGGCCGACATCACCGCCAGCGTGTGGCGATGCACCCGCAGCACCCGGTGGTCGAAGAGATCTTCCAGTTCTGCCAGCGTGCCGTCGGTTTCGAACATGCCGTGGTGGGTGAACAGGGTCAGGCGCTTGTTCTCGGCACGGATGTAGAGCACGTCGGCCAGCCGCACACGTTGCGCCTGGCCGCGCTGGACGATGCGCAGGCTGTTGTTCTCACTGAAGACATCGCCGCTGTCAGGCCGGTGCCGATCGGACGCCTTTGCAAGCGCCCGCGCCAGGCGGTCTGGATGGACCGGTTTGGTGATGTAGTCGATGGCATCGACGTCGAAGGCATGCAAGGCATGCTGGGTGTGCCCGGTGACGAAGACCACCGAGGGCTGCTGGGGCAGGCCACGCATGCTGTGCGCCAGTTGCAGGCCGGTCTGGCCGGGCATGTGGATGTCGAGCAGAACCAGGTCGAAACGCCTGTGGCGCATCAGTCCGGCCGCCCGGACCGCATCCGCCGCCTCTTCGACGTCGCCGCAGTGGTCGGGCGGGCAGCGGGCCAGCAACTGGCGCATGCGTCGTCTTGCAGGTGCGTCGTCGTCCACGATCAGGATGTTCAAAGACATGTAGCACTCGCTGCATTCGGCTGGGGACGGCCAGCGCCGATAAAATGACCGGTTGCGTTCTACCGACCTTACCCCATGTCCTCCTCTGCTCCTGAATCCTCGGCATCCATCAACCAGTTCGACAAGAAGGCCGAAGCCTGGTCAGCCCTGTTCTCGGAGCCGATGAGCGACCTGGTCAAGCGCTACACCGCCAGCGTGTTCTTCGACAAGCGCCTGTGGCAGGCCGACATTGCCGGCAGCCTGGCGCATGCCGAGATGCTGGCGGCGCAGGGCATCATCGCCGCTGCCGACCATGAGTCCATCCAGAGGGGCATGGCGCAGATCACCCAGGAAATCACCAGCGGCGGCTTCGAATGGAAGCTCGATCTCGAAGACGTGCACCTGAACATCGAGGCCCGCCTGACCCAGCTGGTGGGCGATGCCGGCAAGCGCCTGCATACCGGCCGCAGCCGCAACGATCAGGTGGCTACCGACGTTCGCCTGTGGCTGCGCGGCGAGATCGACCTCATCGGCGGCCTGCTGGTCGACCTGCAACGTGCGCTGGTCGACATCGCCGAACGCAATACCGAAGTCATCCTGCCGGGCTTCACGCACCTGCAGGTGGCCCAGCCGGTGGCTTTCGGCCACCACATGCTGGCCTATGTGGAAATGTTCTCGCGCGACGCCGAGCGGCTGCTCGACGTGCGCCGCCGCGTCAACCGCCTGCCGCTGGGCGCCGCCGCCCTGGCCGGGACCAGTTATCCGCTGGACCGTGAACGTGTTGCCCGCAGCCTGGGCATGGTCGATGCCGAAGGCAACGCACAGGTGTGCCAGAACAGCCTGGACGCGGTGAGCGACCGCGACTTCGCCATCGAGTTCACCGCGGCTGCTTCGCTGGCCATGGTGCACATCAGCCGTTTCTCGGAAGAGCTGATTCTGTGGATGAGCCAGAGCTTCGGTTTCATCGACATCGCCGATCGTTTCTGCACCGGCTCCTCGATCATGCCGCAGAAGAAAAACCCGGACGTACCCGAACTCGCACGCGGCAAGACCGGCCGTGTGGTCGGCCACCTGATGGGCCTGATCACCCTGATGAAAGGCCAGCCGCTGGCCTACAACAAGGACAACCAGGAAGACAAGGAGCCGCTGTTCGACACGGTCGACACCCTGAAGGACACCCTGCGCATATTTGCCGAGATGGTCGGCGGCATCACCGTCAAGCCCGAAGCCATGGAAAAGGCGGCCCTGCGCGGATATGCCACGGCGACCGACCTTGCCGACTACCTGGTCAAGAAGGGCCTGCCTTTCCGCGATGCCCACGAGACCGTGGCGCATGCGGTCAAGGCGGCCATCTCTCACAAGGTCGACCTGTCGGAACTGCCACTGGCCGTTCTGCAGGAGTTCCATCCGCAGATCGAGAAGGACGTGTACGGCGTGCTTTCATTGCGCGGTTCGCTGGAAGCCCGTTCCACCCTGGGCGGCACCGCGCCGAGCCAGGTGCGCCAGCAGATCCTGCGGCATCGTGCGCGGCTGGGCTGAGCACTAAGCACCGTCTAAGCCTCGCCGGTCACCATCCAGCCCATGAGAATCCTGCTGGTTGAAGACGACCTGATGATCGGCGAGGCCGTGCTCGACCTGTTGCGGGCCGAGCGTTATGCGGTCGACTGGGTGCGCGACGGCGAAATGGCCGACACGGCGCTGCGCAGCGAACACTACGACGGCGTATTGCTGGACCTGGGCCTGCCCCGGCGCGACGGGCTCGATGTGTTGCGGGCCTTGCGGGCGCGCGGTTCGCGGGTTCCGGTGCTGATCGCCACCGCGCGCGATGCGGTGGCCGACCGGGTGGCCGGCCTCGACGCAGGCGCCGAAGACTATGTCGTCAAGCCCTTCGACACCGACGAGTTGCTGGCCCGCATCCGCGCGCTCATACGCCGCGGCGAGGGTCATGCAGCTCCCACGTTTTCGTACCGCGGCGTCACGCTCGACCCGGCAACCCACCAGGCCACGCAGGACGGAAGGCCGGTCGCCTTGTCGGCCCGCGAATGGGCCGTGCTGGAACCCATGCTCGCCCGGCCCGGCGTCATCTTTTCCCGCACGCAGCTGGAAGAACGCATGTTCGGCTGGAAGGACGAGGTGAGCAGCAATGCGGTCGAGGTCTATGTGCACGGGGTGCGCAAGAAACTCGGTGCCGACCTCATCCAGACAGTGCGCGGGCTGGGCTACCTGGTTCCCAAGACATGAAGGCGCCGCGGTCGCTTCAGGGCCGTTTGTTCGGGCTGCTGTTCGGATGCATCGTGCTGGCTGCTGCCGCATTGGCGGTGGGTGCCTATCGCGGTGCGCTGCGCGAGGCGGATGCGCTGAACGACCTGCACCTGCAGCAGGTGGCGCGTTCGCTGCGGCACACCGTGCCGCTGGGCGGCATGGCCGGCGAGACCGAAGAGGGCGACCTCGACCTGCAGGTGCAGATCTGGGGATCCGACGGCGTGCAGCTGTATCGCTCGGCCCGCTCCGGTTTGCCGCAAAGGGCGGTGCTCGGGTTTTCGGACATGACGGTGGAGGGCACCCGCTACCGCGTCTATTCCATCCAGACGCCGCTGCAGACGGTGCAGATCGCGCAGGACATGGACGCCCGCCAGAGCCGAGCCAGCGCCCAGGCGCTGCGTGCCACGCTGCCGGTCCTGCTGGTCGCGCCGCTGCTCATGCTGGCGGTGGGCGCGGTCATCCGCCGAACCCTGGCGCCGGTGGAACGCATGCGACGCCAGGTGGCGGGCAGGGCGGCAGACGATCTGCGGGCCCTGCCGGAAGACGGCCTGCCGGACGAGGTGCTGCCGCTGGTCCAGGAACTCAACCTGCTGTTCGGCCGGGTGCAGGGCGCATTCGATGCCCAGCGGCATTTCGTGGCCGACGCGGCGCACGAATTGCGCTCGCCCCTGACGGCGCTCAAGTTGCAGGCCCAGGCCTTGCAGCGTGGCATCGGCGACAGCGCATCGCAGTCGGTCGCCGTGGCTCGCCTGTCGCAGGGCATCGACCGCGCCATTGCCCTGGTCGGCCAATTGCTTCAGCTGGCAAGACAGGACGCGGGGGCGGCAGCCGGCTCGGCGGCCGCGCCCGCCGCGCTGGACCTGCACGACCTGCTGCGCGCAGTCATGGCCGACGCGTTGCCGCTGGCGGCCGAGCGCCGCATCGACCTGGGCGTTACCGGCTCCGAATCCGCGCCGTTGCTGGGTTTTGCCGACGGCCTCCAGACACTGCTGCGCAACCTGATCGACAACGCCATCAAGTTCGCGCCCGAAGGTGGGCAGGTGGACATCGAACTGCGTCACGACCAGGGCGCGGTGCTGCTGGCGGTAGACGACAACGGCCCGGGTATCCCGCCGGAATTCCATGACCGGGTGATGGACCGTTTCTTCCGCACACCGGACGCCAGCGCGCCCGGCAGCGGGCTGGGCCTGGCCATCGTGCGGGCCGTGGCGCAGCGCCATGGCGCGACCCTGGCCCTGATGCCGTCGCCGACGCTGGGGGGCCTGCGGGCCGAGGTCAGGTTTCCGCCGGGGTAGCAGCAGCTAGGGGCTGACCGCGATGCGGGAAACGCGCGGCATCGCGATAATCGGCGCGCGCATGTTTGCGCTGTCACCTCGAACGCTTCGGAGCCTTTCTCTCATGCCCAGTCAACTCGCCGGCCACCTCATCGTCGAATGCCTTGTCGAACAAGGCGCAACCCATGTCTTCGGCGTGCCCGGCGAAAGCTACCTGGCGGTGCTGGACGGTTTCCACGGCCATGCCGACAAGATCGAATTCGTCATTTGCCGTCAAGAGGGCGGCGCCGCCTACATGGCCGAAGCCCACGGCAAGCTGACCGGCCGGCCCGGTGTCTGTTTCGTCACCCGCGGCCCCGGCGCCACCAATGCTTCGATCGGCCTGCACACCGCCTTCCAGGATTCCACGCCGATGGTGCTGCTGGTGGGCGATGTCGGCAGCGACTTCCGCGACCGCGAGGCTTTCCAGGAAGTCGATTTCCATTCCTTCTTCGGCCCGAGCACCAAGGGCATGGCCAAGATGGTCGAGCGGATCGACGACGCCAGCCGCATCCCCGAATACGTGTCGCGCGCGTTTTCCACCGCCATGTCGGGCCGTCCGGGCCCGGTGGTACTGGTGTTGCCCGAAGACATGCTGCGCGAAACCGTCGACGCCACGCCGCTGCCCCGCGTCGAGCCACCAATGGCCTGGAGCGACCCGGGTTCGCTGCGCAAGTTGCGCGAACTGCTCATGGCGTCCGAGCGTCCGCTGGTGATCGCTGGCGGCAGCGGCTGGACACCGCAGTCGGCCCAGGCTTTGCAACGGTTCGCCGAGAACTGGCAACTGCCGGTGACCAACGCATTCCGTTTCCAGGACACCTTCGACAACTATCACGAGCTTTATGCCGGCGACGTCGGAATCGCCCTCAACCCCAAGCTGGCCGCTCGCATCAAGCAGGCCGACCTGCTGCTGGTGATCGGGCCTCGCCTGGGCGAGATGACGACCAACGGCTACACGCTGATCGACGCGCCCATCCCGACGCAGACGCTGGTGCACATGCACGCGTCGGCCGAAGAGCTGAACCGGGTCTATCGTGCCGACCTGGCCATCCATGTCTCGATGGCCGCTGCCGCCCGCAGCCTCGAAGTGCTGACCGCGCCGACCACGCTGCCCTGGGCCGAATGGACCGCATCCGCCCACGCCGATTACCTGGCCCACCTCGAACCGCAGAAGCTGCCCGGCCTGGACGAGAACGCACCCGGCGCGGTCGACGTTCCGGCGCTCATCGCCGCGTTGCGCAAGAACCTGCCAGCCGACGCAGTGTTGACGAACGGCGCAGGCAACTTCGCCACCTGGCTGCATCGCTACTTCCGTTATCACGGTCTGGCCAAGGGCTTCAAGACCCAGCTGGCGCCGACCTCGGGAGCCATGGGCTACGGCGTGCCGGCCGCCATTGCGGCCAGCATCACCACTGGCCGGACCGCATTCACCATTGCCGGCGACGGTGATTTCCAGATGACCTGCCAGGAGCTGGCAACAGCCGTGCAGGCGGGCGGCAAGAGCATCATCCTGCTGCTGGACAACGGCATGTACGGCACCATCCGAATGCACCAGGAGCGGGACTATCCGAAACGAATCAGCGGTACCAAACTGGTCAACCCGGACTTTTTGGGTCTGGCCCGGGCCTGGGGTTACGCTGCCGAGAAGGTCGAGCGGGCCGAAGATTTCGAGGCCGCCCTGCAGCGCGCACTCGCCGCCGACACCGGCACGCTGATCCTGGTGCCGCTCAGCCAGGAGGTCATCACCACACGCCAGACGCTGAGCGCCATCACCGAAGCCGCGCTCAAGAAATAAGCGCAACACGGCGGTCGGAAATATAAAAAGGGCGGGGCCTCGCGGCTCCGCCCTTTTCTTCTTCTTGTCGTTTCGTGGGACGACGCTTCTAAATTCCGCTGGCGTTTATTCGAGCTCGCCCATCTGGCTTTGCAGGTAGTTGGGCAGGCCGACTTTGGAAATCAGGTCGATCTGGGTTTCCAGGAAGTCGATGTGCTCTTCGGTGTCGTCCAGAATCTTCTGCAGGAGGTCACGCGACACATAGTCACGCACCGATTCGCAGTGGGCCATGCCGGCCTTGATGGTGGCCTGCGCGCCGTATTCGAGGCCAAGGTCGGCGTTCAGCAGTTCAGGGACGTCTTCGCCGATGTTCAGCTTGCCCAGGTCCTGCAGGTTGGGCAGGCCGTCGAGCATGAAGATGCGGTCCATCAGCCAGTCGGCGTGTTTCATCTCGCCGATGGATTCCGAATATTCCTTCTTGGCCAGCTTGTCGAAGCCCCAGTGCTTCAGCATGCGGTAGTGCAGGAAGTACTGGTTGATGGCGGTCAGTTCGTTCTTGAGCTGAGCTTGCAGATGCTGGATGACTTGGAGATCGCCCTTCATGTGGTTCTTCTTTCTTGTAGATACAGATTTGGATTGGGCGCGATTGTGACTGGTTGACCATGTCAACGACAAGGCAATCCCCCACACCGCCGGTGTGCCTGCGGCTGAGGCTGAGAGGCGTTTGCATTGAACCGCCGGTCATCGTCCGTTACGGCCATGTTGCAGTGCACATAGAAAATGCCAATTCCCCGCATACGTTCTATTCATCAAGGAGCGGGTGCTACCCGTCTATCCTTGAGCCTTCGCAAAGTCACCCATCCAAACAAGGAAAACCTGATGTCTCTGATCAACAAGGAAGTCGCTCCCTTCAAGGCCACCGCCTATCACAACGGCAAGTTCGTGCCGGTGAGCGAACAGAACTTCAAGGGCAAATGGTCGGTCGTGGTGTTCTACCCGGCCGACTTCACCTTCGTGTGCCCCACCGAACTGGGCGACCTGGCTGACCACTACCCCGAATTCCAGAAGCTGGGCGCAGAAGTCTACGGCGTGTCGACCGACACCCACTTCACCCACAAGGCATGGCACGACACGTCGGACACCATCGCCAAGGTGCAATACCCGCTGATCGGTGACCCGAACCACCAGCTGGCCACTTTCTTCGACGTGCTGATCACCGAAGGCGACGACCACGGCCTGGCACTGCGCGGCACCTTCGTAATCGACCCCGAAGGCCGCGTGAAGACCATCGAAGTGCACGACAACGGCATCGGCCGTGACGCCACCGAAACCCTGCGCCGCCTGAAGGCCGCCCAGTACATCGCCGCTCACCCCGGTGAAGTCTGCCCCGCCAAGTGGAGCGAAGGCGCCGAGACCCTGACCCCGTCGCTGGACCTGGTCGGCA
>Ga0308163_10000431_pt1 | contig 77567 bp, 80 predicted proteins | sample PhyTR1_FD_201037 | JGI IMG/M metagenome (GOLD analysis project Ga0308163, IMG submission 201037) | Phyllosphere microbial communities from UC Gill Tract Community Farm, Albany, California, United States - DLSLT.R1 | ecosystem: Host-associated > Plants > Phyllosphere > Unclassified | place: USA... | reverse complement strand
ATGGCGGCGTACATCGACTCCATCCCCATCACCCTGGAGGAGGCGGCGTGGATGGACGGCGCGAGCGTGTTCGGCGGCTTCGTGCGCGTCGTGCTCCGCAACTCGCTGCCGGGCATCCTCTCGACCGCGATCTTCTCGTTCCTGCTGGCCTGGAACGACTACCTGATCGCGCTCCTGTTCCTGCAGGACTTCACGAAGTACACCCTCCCCATCGGCCTCAACACGTTCTTCCAGCAGAACGCGGCCGACTGGGGCTCGGTGATGGCGGTCGCGGTCATCATGATGCTGCCGCCCGTGCTGATCTTCGCCCTGCTGAACAAGTACTTCAGCGTCGGCGGGATCGGCGGGTCGCTCGCCGGGAGGTGAGGCGGCCTCGCCCCGGACGAGAGCCCGCCCCCGTGGTCCATGTGGATCGCGGGGGCGGGCTCTCTTCGTGAGCGGCGCTACTTGGTCTGGTTCGGATGCCGCGTGTGGACCTGCTCGAGGAAGACCGTCTGCCCCTCGACGTAGAACCAGATGCGGGCGTCTCCGCGCGCGGTCGGCTTGTGCTGCCAGCGCACGTGGCGCGTGCCTGCGCGCGTGACGATGCCGAGCTCCTCGCCCTTGAGCGGGTAGTTCGTCGGCGTGCGCTCCGTCGGGGTCCGGGTGAGGAAGTCCCACGCGTCCGCCAGCGGGCCGTGGATGGTCGCCGTCAGGTCCTGCCACCCCTTCCGCGCGCTCTCGGAGGCGAAGACGATCGTGTGCTCGGACTTCTTCGTGGGACGTGGGACCTGGGGATCCTTCGCCACGGTCAGGGGCGCTCGACCGGCAGCGGACGATCGAGCCACTCGACCGGCGAGTGCGACAGGCCGGCGGCGATGGCGGTCGCGGTCTCGCGCCAGGAGGTGAGCTCGGCGATCGCGAGGTGGGGCTGGCCGGTGGAGAAGGACGCTCGAGCGGCATCCACGAGCTCGCGCGCGCAGCTCTCCCGGTCGGCGGCGGACAGGGCGAGCATCCACGGGAACCGCTGGGCCATGCGCGAGGCCAGCGAGCCCTCGTCGTCCAGCGTGACGGTGATGAGGTCGGCCGCGAGCTGGAGGAGCTGCCCCTGCGCGTCCGCGGCGCTCTGGGACATCAGCACCAGGGTCTGGCCGTCCCGCCGCGTCACCTGGACCGGGTGCTCCTCTGCTTCGGCGAACACGTCCGCCGAGTGCTTGCTCAGGTCGGACGAGCGACGGATCGTCGTGCGGGCGTCGTGGAGGAGGGACATACCTTCATCATATTCGGAACGTGTTCGGAAGTCCACGTCGCGGGTCAGGCGTCGTCCCGCTCCTCGTACGCCGCCCGCTGCTCCTGCACCTCGCGGATCCGTGCGATGTCGAACTTGGGCCGGCGCTGCGCGTCGTAGATGCCGTTCTGCTCCTGGAACGTGTCGGTGAGCTGCGTGTAGCAGTAGCCGAACATGCGCGGATCCTCCAGCAGCACCTCGGTGAGGCCGCGGAACCGGGCGTGCCACTCCTCCACCGTGCCGACGCGCTCGCCGTAGCCCCAGGAGACGGCGCGCTCGGCGTCGGCGTCGTCGGCTGCGGCCTCCGCCTCGGCCGGGTTCCACCAGATGCCGCCGTACTCCGAGACGAAGAACGGCTGGCCCGCGTACGGCACCGACATCGCGCGGCTGTCCAGCTCGTTGACGAACGGGCGGCCGTCGGCGAGGCCGGCCTGCTCGCGGCGGAACGCGTCCGGGTCCTGCTCGTAGGAGTGGGAGTCGTAGACGTCGGCGCCGGGCACGCGGTGGGAGTAGCCGGAGGCGTCGAGGACGGGGCGCGACGGATCCGCCGCCTTGGTCGCCCGGTACATGCCGGCCGTGACGTCGTCGAGCTGCGTGATGCGGTCGTGCAGCGGCTGGTACGTCTCGTTCAGCGGGCACCAGCCGACGATCGACGGGTGGGAGCGGTCGCGCTCGACCGCCTCGATCCACTGGGTGATGAACGACGCCGTCGGCTGCTGCGCGTCCTTGCCGACGCCGCCGCCCGCGCCCCAGTCGCCGAACTCGCCCCAGACGAGGTAGCCGAGCCGGTCGGCGTGGAAGAGGAAGCGCTCCTCGAAGACCTTCTGGTGCAGTCGGGCTCCGGTGAAGCCCGCGGCCATCGACAGCTCGATGTCGCGGACGAGCGCGGCGTCGTCGGGCGAGGTCATCAGCGTGTCGGGCCAGTAGCCCTGGTCGAGCACGAGCCGCTGGAAGACGCGGCGGCCGTTGAGGAGGAGGTCCTGCCCGTCGATCGCGATCGAACGGAGGCCGCCGTAGGACGCGACCTCGTCGACGACCCGCGCGTCGCCGCCCGTGCCGTCGACCAGGCGCAGCGCGATGTCGTAGAGGTGCGGATCCTCGGGCGACCACGGCCGCACGCGGTCGGCGGGGATCCGCAGGACGACCCGGGCGCCGAGTCCGGCGGGCACGGCCGCGCGCGTGATCTCGCCCGCCGCATCCCGGAGCACGGCCTCGAACCGGAGGCCCGCCGTGCGGTGCGACAGCTCGGGCGTGACGGTGAAGGACGCGTCGCCGAGCTGCGGCTCGATGTGCGCCTGGCGGATGTGGGCCTCGGGCACCGGCTCCAGCCAGACCGTCTGCCAGATCCCGGTCGTGCGCGTGTAGAAGCACTCGGTGTTCGCGTACCAGGTGGCCTGCTTGCCGCGGGCCTGGGGCTCGTCGCGGGTGTCGCGGGCGCGGACCGTGATCACGAGCTCCTCCTCGTGGGCCCGCACGCCGAGGTCGGCCGTGAACGACGTGAAGCCGCCGCGGTGCCGCGCGACCTCCTCGCCGCCGACCCACACGGTGGCGTCGTGGTCGACCGCGCCGAAGTGGAGGAGGACCCGGCGGCCGCTCCAGCCGGCGGGGATCCGCACGCGGCGGCGGTACCAGACGGCCGTGAGGAAGTCGACGTCGCCGATGCCCGAGGCGATCGACTCCGGCGCGAACGGCACCAGGATCTCCTCGGCCAGCTCCCGCTCGAGCAGGCCGCGCTCGAGGCCGGAGTCGCCGCGGTCGCGCTCGAAGTCCCACGTGCCGTTGAGGATGAGCCAGTCGGGCCGCGTGGACTGCGGGCGCGGGTGCTCGGGCTTCGGGATCCGCGGGGCGGCGATCGCGGGGGCGGGGGCGTCGGTCATGGGCGGGTCCTTCTGTCGCGGCGGGCCGGGCGGACGTGCTCGCCTCCACTCTCCCGCAGCCGGGTGGGACCGTCCCGCGAGGATCGCCGGGCGGCCGCGCCTGCCGCGGCGGCCCCGCTCGTCGCGGCAGGCACGGCCGCCGGGACGGTCCGCCCGCCGCGACCGCCCGCGTCCGCCCCGCCCGCCGCGGCCGTCCGCGCTCGCCGTGGACGCCGCGCCGCCTACCGCTCGTGCGGCGCGGCCTCCGTCTCGGCCTGGACGGTCGACGCCGTGGGTGGCGCCGCGTGCGCGCCGTGCCCGCCGTCGGCCGGCAGCCCGCCGGGGAGCTCGGTCGCGGGGACCCCGGTCGTCACCGTCTCGTGCGGGTGCGTCCGCTCGAGCGCCGCGCCCTCGATGTCGACGTCCGGCAGGATCCGGTCGAGCCAGCGCGGCAGCCACCAGGCCGAGCGGCCGAGCAGGTGCATGAGCGCGGGCATGAGCAGCATCCGCACCACGAACGCGTCGAGGAGCACGCCGAACGCGAGGCCGAAGCCGATGGACCGGATGATGGTCGACTCCGAGAAGACGAACCCGCCGAACACCGACACCATGATCAGCGCCGCCGCCGTGACGACCGCGCGCCCGGCCCGGAAGCCCTGCACCACCGCGAGCCGCGCGGGAGCGCCGTGCACGTACGCCTCCCGCATGCCGCTGGCGAGGAACAGCTGGTAGTCCATGGCGAGGCCGAACAGGATCCCGACGAGGATCACGGGCAGGAAGCTCAGGATCGGCCCGGAGCTCTCCAGCCCGATGAGGCTCGCGCCCCAGCCGAACTGGAACACGGCGACGATGAGGCCGTAGGTCGCGAACAGCGACAGCACGAACCCGCCCGTCGCGATGAGCGGCAGGAGGATCGAGCGGAACACCACGATGAGGATCAGCAGCGACAGCCCCACGACCACGAGCAGGTAGAGCGGCAGCACCGCGGCCAGCGCCTCGGAGATGTCGATGTTCGTGGCGGCCTGCCCGGCGACGCCGAGCGAGATGCCGCCATCGAGCTCGGGCATCGCGCGGATGTCCTGCACCAGCTGCTCGGTCGACGCGCTGTTCGGGCCCTCGGTCGGGAGCACCTGGAACGCGAGCACGGTGCCGTCGTCGGTGTTGGCGACGGGAGCGACGGCGACCACGTCGTCGAGGTCGTGCAGCGCCTGCGCGACCTCGACCTGCGTGGCGAGGAGGTCGCCCTCGGAGACACCGGAAGGCACGTCGGCGACCACGAGCAGCGGCCCGTTGGCGCCTTCGCCGAACTCGGCGGCGACCGTGGAGAAGGCCTGCTGGCTGGTGGATCCGGCCGGCTCGCTGGATCCGTCGGGTAGGCCGAGGCGCATCGAGAGGCTCGGGATCGCGACCACGAGCAGGGCGACGACCGTGCCGACCACCGTGAGCACGGCGCGCGCGTTCGACATCGGCTTCAGGGCTGTCGGCGCCCCGTGCGGGTGGCGCTCGTGGCCGGCGGCGACGCGCGCGCGGTCGCGCTTCCGGAGCACGCGCATGCCGGCGAGGCCGAGGACCGCGGGCGTCAGCGTGATCGCGACCAGCACGGCGACGAGCACGCAGACCGCGCCGACCGTGCCCATCAGCGCGAGGAACGGCACGCCCGTGATGTTGAGGGCGAGGAGCGCGACGATCACGGTGGATCCCGCGAACACGACCGCGGTGCCCGACGTGCCGGTGGCGAGCCCGATCGACTCGCGCACGCCCGTGCCGCCGAGGAGCTGCTTGCGGTGCCGGTTGACGATGAAGAGGGAGTAGTCGATGCCGACCGCGAGGCCGAGCATCACGCCCAGCACCGGGGTCACCGACGCCATGTCGACGAGCCCGGAGAACGCGAGCGACGCCGTGACGCCGACGCCCACGCCCACCACCGCGGTGACGATGGGGAGCGCGGCGGCGATGAGCGTGCCGAGCATCACGATGAGCACGATGGCGGCGAAGACGAGGCCGACGACCTCGCCGATGCCGAAGATCTCGGGCACGCCCTGCGCGAGGTCGGTCGCGAAGTCGACGCTCGTGCCGGCGACGGGCGCGTCCTCGAAGTGCGCGATGGCGTCCTGCTTGGTCTCCTCGGAGAGCTCGAGGCGCGGATCCGTGAAGGACACGTTGACGATCGCGGTCGAGCCGTCGTCCGAGACGACGCCGATGCCGTCCGTGAGGCCGAGGAGCGTGCGGCCGAGCTCGGCCTGCTCGGCGCCCGACTCGAGCTGCGTGCGCGAGGAGTCGACGGTGGCCTGCTGCTGCTGGAGGGCCTGCGTCTGCTGGTCGAGCTGGGCCTGCTGGGCGTCGAGCGCGGCGATCTGCGCGGCGGGCGCGCCCGCGGCCTCGGCCTGCTGGCGCGCGGCGGTGAGCTGCTGCTGGCCCGCGTCGAGCTGCGCCTTCCCGGCGTCGAGCTGCTGCTGCGCCTGGTCGAGCTGGGCGCGGCCCGCGGTGATCTGCGCGTCGCCGCTCTGGAGCTGCGCCGTCTGGTCGGCGCGCTGCTGGGTGACGGCGAACGGATCCACCACGCGCGCGACGCCCGGGAGGTCGCCCGCGCTCGTGGCGAGGGCGGAGATGGCGGCCTTCTGCTCGTCGGTGAAGGCGGAGCCGTCGGTGGTGCGGTAGACGACCGTGCCGGTGCCGCCCGCGGTGTCGGGCAGCGTCTGCGCGAGCTCGTCGGTGACGGCGCCGGACGCGGTGCCCGGGATGTCGAAGCTGTTGCCGAGGGTGCCGGCGAACGCGAGGAACGAGCCCACGCCGATCCCGAGGATCACCACCCACGAGACGATCACGAGCCACGCGCGACGCGCGGCCATCGAACCGAGCCGGTACAGCACTGACGCCATGTCATCTCCTTCAGACGCTTCGACGATACGCTACGTCTCGTCTAGTCTGTGGAGCTACCCTGTGCAGGTGAACGAGCACCGAACCGGACGGGTCCGCAGCGAGGCGGCCCGCGAGGCGATCCTCGGCGCGACCGTGCGCCTCATCCACGCCGTCGGCTACGACCACCTCACGATCGAGGGCGTCGCCAAGGAGGCCGGCGTCGGCAAGCAGACGATCTACCGGTGGTGGCCGTCGCGCGGCGCGCTCATCGCCGAGTGCATGACCGAGGGCCGGCTGATCCCGGTGGAGTTCGCCGTGCCCGACACGGGCGACCTGCTCGCCGACATCGAGCGCTGGCTCACCGGCGTGCTCGCCGTGCTGGACGCGCCCACCGGCGGCCCGCTCGTCCGCTCGCTCGTGGCGGCGGCCGCCGAGGACGAGGCCGTCGGCGACCACCTCGGCTCGAGCCTCGGCGTCGACCGCGACCTGTCCGAGCGGCTGGCCTCGGGGATCCGCGCGGGCCAGCTCCCGGCCGACGCCCCCGTCGAGGAGCTCGGCCAGGCGATCCTCGGCGTCATCGTGCTGCGCGTGCTCGGCCGGAAGGCCGACCACTCCGAGAGCGTGACGCGGCTGGTGCGGTTCGTGCTCGGATCCGGCGGGGCGACCGGGAAGGCCCGCCGGGGCTGATCAGCCGAGCAGTCGGATCGGCGCGCCCGCGACCCACGCGGCCACGCACTCGTGCGCTTCGGCGAAGAAGCGGCGGTAGGTGTCGTCCGTGACGTAGCCCAGGTGCGGCGTGAGCACCGTGCGCGGCGCTGACCGCCACGGCGAGTCGACGGGCAGCGGCTCGCGGTCGAACACGTCGAGCGCGGCGCCGCCGATCCGGCCCGCGTGCAGGGCGGCGAGCAGCGCGGCCTCGTCGACGAGCGGGCCGCGGGCGGTGTTGACGAGGATCGCCGTGGGCTTCATCGCGGCGATGTCGCGCGCGCCGATGAGGCCGACGGACGACGCGTCGAGCTTGGCGTGCACGCTGAGCACGTCGGCGGTGGCGACCAGCTCGTCCTTGCCCAGCGGGATCACGCCGAGGCCGCGCGCCCGCTCCGGATCCAGGTGCCGGCTCCACGCCGCCACCTCCATGTCGAAGGCGAGCGCGACCCGGGCGACGCGCGCGCCGATCGCGCCGAGCCCGACGATCCCGAGCCGCCGGCCCTGGAGGTCGCCGCCGATCGTGCCCTGCCAGAGGCCGTCGCGCACGCGGCGGTCCTCCTCGGGCACGTGCCGGAGGGCGGCGAGGATCAGCGCCCAGGTGAGCTCGGCGGCGCCCGAGGTGCCGCCCGTCGCGCCGCCCGACACGAGGATCCCGGCGCGGGCCGCCGCCGGCAGGTCGATGGCGGCGTTCGCGCGTCCCGTGGTCACGAGGAGGCGGAGCGCCGGCAGGGCCGAGAGCACGGCCTCGTCGAAGCGGGTGCGCTCGCGCATCGCCACCACGACGTCGAAGGGGCGGAGCGCCGCGACCACCTCCTCGGGGGATCCGAGGTGGTCGCGGAACGCCGTCGCCTCGACCCCGGGGATCGATCCCCAGTCGGCGAGACGAGCGGAGACGCCCTGGTGGTCGTCGAGGACGGCGATGCGGATCGGTGCGGTCATGCTCCACTCTCCCTCTCCCGCCGCGCGGCGGGGGATGCGCGCGGTCGGATCAGGCGAAGGCGTTCGGCACGACCACCAGCAGCACCCAGCAGATGAGCGGCGCGACGGCCACCACGACCCCCGCGTTCAGCAGCAGCTGCCGGTAGAAGACGTTCCGGTCGATGCCCTGCGCGTTCGCCAGCACGAGCGCGCCGTTCGTGGAGAAGGGCGAGACGTCGACCACGGTGGCCGCGATCGAGAGCGCCGCGACGACCCCCACCACGGGCAGCTCGCCGAGCTGCAGCAGCGGCAGGGACAGCGGGATGATCGCCGCGAGCAGCGCGGTGGAGGAGGCGAAGGCCGAGGAGACCCCGATCACGTAGCAGAGCACGAGCGCCACGACCACGGGGGCGCCGATCAGCAGCGCCATGTCGGCGAGGTCGTCGATGGTGCCGAGTTCCTCCAGCATCGCGATGTAGGTGACCATGCCGCCCACCAGCAGCACGGTCGACCAGCTGATGCCGGCGATCGTGCGGCTCGTGTTCTTGAGGTCCGTGAAGGAGAGGAGCACGCCCGCCGCGATGGCCACGAAGCTGATCGGCTGGTGCCCGACGAGCACGATCACGAGGATGGCGGCGATGAGCGCGAGCGTCAGCATCCGCACCCGGGTGAGCGGCACGTGGTCGGCGTCGACCGTGTCGTCCTCGATCGTCATGACGCTGCCGGTCGCCGTGTACTCGAGCGTCTTCACGCGGCTCGTGATGGCGTAGGCGGCGACCGTCAGCACCGAGAGCAGCGTGTTGATCCCGAAGCTGGAGAAGAACAGCTGCCACGGGTCGAGCGTCAGGCCGTTGCCCTCCACGATGTCGCGCACGAGCACGCCCGAGACGGAGATGGGGGAGAAGGCGCCGGCGTGGGCGCCGTTGATGGTCATGATCCCCATCACGAGCGGGCTCATGCGCGTGCGGCCGGCGAAGGACATGGCGGCCGGGGCGATGAGCGCGACCGCGGCCGGGCTGAAGGTGCCGAGCGACGTGAGGAACGCGGCCACGAGGAAGAAGACCCACGGGATCAGGTAGAGCTTCCCGCGCACGGCCCGGATGCAGGCGCTCACCATCAGGTCGATGGTGCCGTTCTGCTTCGCCATGCCGAAGAAGTAGGTGACGCCGATGATCGTGAGCACGATCGACGACGGGAAGACCTCGAGGATCTCCTTGTCGTCGTAGCCGAACGCGATGGCGCCGACGAGGAACGCCCCGATGAAGCCGAGGAAGCCGATGTTGATCGGGAACACGGTCGCGATGACGAACATCACGACGAGGCCGATGAGGGGGATGATCTCGATAGACGACACTGTCTTCTCCTGGTGATCGCGGACGCGGGACGCGTCAGCGGGTGGGGGCGAGCGGGATGGGTTCGTGGTGCGTGAGCAGCTCCGAGTCGGCGAGGCGGCGGGCCGCCCGCTGGAGCAGGACCCGCGTGCCGGATGCGTCGACCTCGACGCCGGCGCGGAGCGGGCCGCCGAGGGTCCCGAGGCGCAGCGGCGCGGTGGCCGGATCCACGCCCACGCGCTCGAGCACGGTGCCCGGTTCGCGCGCGGCGAGGGCCAGGGCGACGGCGCTGGTGAGGCCGATGGTGGGATGCGCCGCGTTCATCGAGAGCATGCGCACGGAGACGTCGTGGTCGGCCGCGCGCACCTCCTCGCCGAGCGTGGTCACGTGGTCGACCGCCGGGCCGACGACGCCGACCTTGGGCACGGCGTCGCCCGCCTCGGCGACGCTCGGCGCGATGCCCATGGCGACGGCGGCGTGCGCGCGGATCCGGCGCAGCAGCGGCACGGCCGCGAGGATCTCGACCTCCGTCGCGGCGGCCGGCAGCCCGAGGTCGGCCGCTGCGAGCAGCACGACGGGCGCGCCCGCGTCGGCCATCGTGACCTCGTATGCGGCGCCGTCGACGACGAGCTCCTCGCGCACGGATCCGGTGGGGAAGAGGGCGCCGGTCGTGGATCCGGCCGGGTCGAGGAACGCGAGGTCGACGGCGGTGCCGGATCCGCGGACGCCCGGTACCGAGACCTCGGCGTCCCGTGCGCCCGCGACCTGGGCGACGACGACGGCGGAGGTGTTGAGGTTCCGCATCCGGACGGTCGTGGCCGCGTCGCCGGCGCTCGCCAGGCCGAACCGCTCGACCGACCACTGCGCGACGGCCGTGGCGCAGTTGCCGCAGTTGCTGCCCCACTCCACGACGTGCGCGCCGATCGCGACCTGGGCGAAGAGGTAGTCGACGTCGATGCCCGGCTCGTCGCTCCGGCCCACGATCACGGCCTTGGACGTGACCGACGTGCCGCCGCCGACGCCGTCGAGCTGGCGCGGGTCGTCGGCGCCGAACAGCTCGATGAGGAGCTCGGCGAGCGCGTCCCGATCGGCCGGGACGGCGTCGCGGTCGAAGAGCCAGCACTTGCTGGTCCCTCCGCGCATGAGGGTGGCGGGGATGCTCACGAGGCCTCCTGGTCGTCGTCGATGTGCTCACGCTACGAACGCGGTGGGTCAAGGAGAAGCTCGATCTGCTACGCCCCCGTTCAGCTCCGCTAAAGTCAGCGCATGGCCTCCTTCGACCTCGTCACGCTCGACCTGCTGCTCGACGTGGTCGACACCGGCACGCTGACGGGCGGCGCGGCCCGCTCGCGGATGACGACCTCGGCGGCGTCGCAGCGCATCGCGAAGCTCGAGCAGCTCATCGGCCAGCCCGTGCTCGACCGCCTCCCGCGCGGCATGCGGCTGACCGAGGCCGGGCAGGTCCTGGCGGCGAAGGCGCGCACGGTGCGGCGCGAGCTGCGGGCCGCCGAGGGGGAGCTCGAGGCGATCCGCGGGCTCGAGCACGGCACCGTGCGGCTCGGGTCCTTCCCCACCGTGAGCGCGTCGCTGCTGGCGGATGCGCTCAAGGACGCGCACGCGGCGTGGCCGGGCATCGAGATCCGCGTGCAGTCGGCGCTGCGGCCGGAGCTCATCGACAAGCTCAGCTCCGGCGAGGTCGAGCTCGCGCTGCTGTGGAGCTACGCGTGGACCGAGGAGGCCGAGAAGCACCTCGCGCTGCGGAAGCTGGTGGAGGACGAGACGATGCTGCTCGTCGCGGCGGACAGCCCCATCCGCGACGGGGTGTCGCTCAAGTCGCTGCGGCGGGAGTCGTGGATCACGCGCAACGGCGGGCACCCGGCGGCCGACGTGCTCTACCGCAGCTGCGCGGCCGCGGGCATCCGGCCGGACGTCGCGTACGAGGCGTACGACTACCAGGAGGTGCAGGCGATGGTGGCGGCCGGCGTCGGCATCGCGATGGCGCCCAGGCTCGCGCTCGCGTCGCACCGCGAGGACGTGCGGGCGGTGTCGTTCCGCCCGGCCGACCGGATCCCCGCGCGCACCATCTACCTCGCGTCGCTCGCCCGCCGCGTGGAGACGCCGGCGATGCGCGCGCTGTCGGAGGCGGTCACGCGCGCGGCGCGGTCGTTCGCGGCGAGCGGGGCGGCGGATCCGCGGTGACCCGCGGGCGTCGCCCCTGCGTCGCCGGTCGCCTCACCGGGCCCGGGCATCACCGGTACGCGTAGAACCCCTCGCCCGACTCCACGCCGAGCTTGCCCTTGTCGAGGTACTCGCTCTTGAGGTGGGCCGCCCACGCCTGCGCGCCCGGGTCGTCGCTCGCCGCGGCGATCGCGTGGACGGTGCGGAGGCCGACGACGTCGTAGATCTGGAACGGGCCGAGGGGCGCGCCGGTCGCGATGCGCCAGGTGGTGTCGATGGTCCGCGGATCCGCCACGCCCGTCAGCAGGAGGCCCGCGGCTGCGTCGAGCAGCGGCACGAGCAGCGAGTTGAGCACGTAGCCGGGCTGCTCCTTCTTCAGCGGGATCGGGACCATGCCGATCTCCTCCGCGAACGCGACCACCCGGTCGAACACCTCGGGCGACGTGCGCTCGGTGCCCATGACCTCGGCCGTGTTCTGCCGCCACACGTGGTTCGCGAAGTGCAGGGCGAGGAAGCGGTCGGGGCGGCCGGTGGAGTCGGCGATCGCGCTCGGCAGCAGCGTCGACGAGTTGGTGGCGAAGACCGTGCGCTCGGGCGCGGCCTCGGCGATGCGGCGGTAGACGTCCTGCTTGAGGTCGAGGCGCTCGGGGACCGCCTCGATCACGAGGTCGGCGTCGGCGACGGAGGCGGCGAGGTCGCTCGTCAGCGTGATCCCCGCGGCGGCCGCGGTCGCGGACCCCCGGGTCTCCTCGCCGGACTCGGACACGAACTGCGCGACGATCGCGTCGAGCCGTCCGCGCGCGGCCTCGAGCGCGGCGTCGTCCACGTCGTAGCTCGTCACGGTCTTGCCGTGGTTCGCGGCCTGGAACGCGATCTGGGCGCCGAGCACCCCCGCTCCGAGGACGGTGACCTTCGTGATGTCGGGCATGGCGGACTCCTTCGTCGGCGGACGCGGCGAGGCGGCGGGCGGGTCCCGCGCCGGGCGTCCTCGCCAGCGAACCACCGGGGGAGGCGGGTGGTGGGGTCCGTGCGGCGAGCGGACATCACTCGCCCGCGCGCCCGGGTCATCCCCGGCCGGCACTCGGTAGCGTCGAGGAGCGGATCCCTCCGCCGAGCAGGAGGACCCCATGAGCGAGACCCCGAGGCGCAGGCCCCTCGATCCCCTCGACCCCGCCGACCAGGGCGTCGCCGGCGAGCTGCGCCGCGACCGCTACCTCGGCGCCCGCGACCTGACCCGCTGGGCGACCCCGGTCGGCCGCGCGCTGGTGCGGCTCGTGCAGCGGATCGTCCGGGCGCTCGGCCCGTACGCGGCCCTCGTGATCACCCTGCTGGTGGGTCTCGTGCTCGCGTTCGGCCTCGCCGCGATCGCCGCGCAGGTCTACGACAACGTGACCGACGCCGACGGGGTCGCTGGCCTCGACAAGCCGCTCCTCGCCTTCATGATCGGCATCCGCACGCCGTGGCTCGACGACGCGGCGACCGCGTACACGGACGTCGCGGGCGTCGTGGTCATGCCGGTCATCGCGGTGGTGACGATGCTGTTCCTCGCGGTGCGGCGCCGCTCGTGGACGCCGGTCATCCTCGTGCTCGCGGCCGGCGGCGGATCCCTGCTGCTCACGATCGCGGGCAAGGACATCATCGACCGCGCCCGCCCCGACCTCGCCGACGCGGTGCCGCCGTACGAGACGTCGCCGTCGTTCCCGAGCGGCCACACGCTGAACGCGGTGGCGATCGCCGGGATCCTCGCCTACCTGCTCCTCCTCCGGCAGCACCGCCGCGCGACCCGCGTGCTCTCGATCGCGGTCGCCGTGATCTTCGCGGTCACGATCGGCGCCACCCGCGTCTACCTCGGCCACCACTGGTTCACGGACGTCCTGGCCGCCTTCTTCCTCGGCGGCGCGTGGCTGGCGCTGGTGATCACGGCGCATCGGCTGTACCTGACGGCGCGGCGGCCCGAAGTGGGGGAGGCGGCGGACGGCTGAGCCATTTCGCGTGTGGGACGGTGGATGCATGGACGACAGGCGCAGCTTCGAGCACGACTCCGCGGCGAAGAGGCGGCTGACGGGGGAGCTCTCCGCTCGTCAGTCGCTCGGGCTGGTCGCGGTGACCGCCTTCATGTCCGCGTCCGCGCTCGCATTCGTCGAGCTCGACTTCGTCATGCGGATCGTCGTCATGGTGGTCGTGATGCTGGTGCTCGCGCTGATCGGCCGGGCCGTCATCCGCCGCAGCAACCTCCGTCGGAACCGCTAGCCCGCACGCGCTCGGGTCGACCCGTGCGACCCTTGCCGCATGGATCTCGAGGTCGGCCCCGCGCTGACCATCCCCGCCGCCGAGCTGCAGTGGCGGTTCTCCCGGTCGTCCGGGCCCGGCGGGCAGCACGTCAACACGTCGGACAGCCGGGTGCAGCTCACGTGGGACGTCGCGGGATCGCTCGTGCTCACGGATCAGCAGCGGGAGCGGATCCTCGACCGACTCGGCCGGCGCCTCGTCGCCGGGACGATCACCGTGACGGTCTCCGAGCAGCGGTCGCAGCTGCGGAACCGGGTGGCCGCGCTCGACGCACTCCGAGAGATCGTTGCGGATGCGCTCGCGCCCGACGCCGCCCCGCGACGGCCCACCCGACCCACGAAGGGTTCGCAGCGCCGCCGCTTGGCGGCCAAGACCCAGCGCTCCGCCACGAAGCAGCAGCGCAAGCGGCCGACCGGCGACTGACGGCGGCGCCGCTTCCGGAACAGGAGGCGGCGCCCGCGTCGGCGTCGGATCAGACGGCCGCGCCCTCCGTTGCCTCGACCTCGTCCCACCCCAGCGCCTCGCCGATCTGCTTGGTCGCCGCGAGCGAGCGCAAGTTGGGTTAGGCCTCGACTGGCTTCACGGCTCCCGACGTAAACCACTGCACCAGGCTCGCCGCCAGGATGACCGCGGCCCTTGCTTCCTCTAAGGTGGCATCCGCGTAATCAGGTCGCCCGTGCCGGCTCTCGTGGCCGCGCCAGAGGCTCCGCAGCATGGCTGCCACCGTCTTCGCTCCGGGATTCCGCTCGCTGTCCCGCAAAACGAGCCGCCACTTGGGCGCGTCGGCTTCGAGGATCGAAAAAACGCTGGCCAGGGTGGGCTCCGCCGCGGGGACGGGGATCACCGAGAGCACGGCAGCCTCTACAGCCACCACCGCATGAGCAAAGGCCACGGATGCTCTGGGGTCTGGGCCGTATGCGTCCAGCCAGGCTTCCTGGAGCTTCTTCGAAGCCGTGTCCGTGGCGCTGAGAACAGGTCCAACAGCTGCCTGCACACCGTCGGGGACCCGCTTGCTTAGGCGCGCTCCGTCCTCTTTCCATCGAATCACTGTCCAGGCCGACCCGCCCTCGCTGAGGACTTGTTCGAGCTCATGTACTTCATCCGAGAAGTAGGTGCCGGACAATAGGTAATCGACCAAGTTAGTGAACTCCGCCGTCCCTAGCTGCCGAAGGTGGGGAAGTACAGTCTGGTTCCACTGAATGTAGCTGTCCCCCCTGAACCCGATGTCGGTACGCACGGCATTTTGGAAGTCAACGAACGTATCGGCCTTCAGCCAGCCGTTGTCCACGTCTAGCTCGTCATGCATTCACCGAAAAATCGGTTCCCGCATGTAGAGGGGAAACTCGTCGGTTAGTGCATCTTCGTTGCCCGTTGATACCACGGGACGCCACCGCTCTTTGGTCACGTACGCACTGTAGCGGTGTTCAGGGGCTTAAAGGCCAAATCCCCGCGATGCATACTGCTCCTCGGAGGACCGCCCTAATACTTCGCGCTTGTGGTGAGCGGCCGGGGCCGACCGGCTCAGCTAGTGGCTCGCCCGCTCGGGGGCCTCTACGCTGCTCTAGGTGTCAGACCGTGGGAGGACTGAGCGGGGGAAGTTTGCCCGTCTTGGCGAGGTAGCCAAGCGCCGCCACGCCGACGGCTGCCGTGGCGGTGATAGCCAGCGCCGTCTTCGTGAAGGAGCGCTCGTTGGCCTGCTGAGCAGCCGTCTCACTGTCTGCAACTCGACCCAGCACCCGTTCCTCGGCTTCGATGAGCCGGTAGCGCTCGTCTGGGCTGAGGCCGCCGCGGGCAAGTTCTTCCCGGAGGGATTGGAGCAGTTTGTCCGCCGTGTCTCTCACCCTCTCCGCCCCTCGATCATTGGCGGTCAAGAAGTCACTTAACCCCTCTCGGAGCATCCGATAGCCCCCGGCGAGGTTGTCGAGCATCTCTGGATGCTCGCGGAACATGGAGACGAAGCGCTGCGGATCGTTCATGATCTCGCCGGCTGCCTCAGGTGAGGGCTCGATCCCCTCGCCCTTGACTCCTTCGTCTGCGGCGGCGCTGTCGCTGTCTTCGGCCATCGTGGCTCCATTCCCAGGTTCTGCTGTCAATGGTATCGGCGTCTGACGTTTGAGTCAGTGGGTGTGCGACGCCAAGACGGCCATGATCCAAGTCCGGGTCGCGGCGCTCTCGCGTTGATCTCCGAGTGTCACCAACCGATCGCTCATTGCGTTCTTGCGGACGTTGTTGCAACAATCGTCACGACGGAGGTGGCACCGATGGCACGTACACGGAAGCCTGGGCAGGGCGAACTGGATCCACCGCCCGAAGACGGGTACCCAAGCGCTTGGGATGTGCCGCAGTTCAAGGAGATGCGTGTGCAGATGCGCGCCATGGCGCTTCTGCTGGTGATTCGTCCGTCTCTCCGGAAAGAGCTAACGAAACTCAAGAAGGAATTGCACCGGATCGCGGACTCTGTCGATCGTTTCTATGAGCTGGTGGGTGACCGCCACTGGGTATTCCATGGTTCGCTCAATCTCGAACGTCTCGTCACCGCTCTCGAGAGTGGCTCCGCCGATGAAGTCGAAAAGAATCTGATCGAGCAGTACCAGGACAGTGAGCGGATGCGCTTCGCCCTCATGGGTGCTAAAGCTGTTCCTGAGCTAAGTCCCTACGCGGCCATGTTGGATGCGGCTTGGCGCGATTACCAGGAAGGGCGTTACTACGCCACCGTCCTGACGCTGCTTCCGATTCTCGATGGGTTCGTCGCGACTGTCGGAGATAACCGCCGGGGTCTTCACGCTCGCGACGACCATGAACTCGTTGTCTGGGATTCAATTGTGTCTCACCACAGGGGGCTCGCCGCCACACAGAAATCGTTCCGTAAGAGTTTCAATACGTTGAACGAAGAGCCATTGCATGAGCTCTACCGGAATGGCATCCTCCATGGCAATTTCACGAACTTCGACAACGTGATCGTTGCGTCAAAAGCGTGGAACCGTCTATTCACGCTAATGGATTGGCGACAGGCGCTGATCGAATCTGCGAAGCCCAAAGCGGTCGAGCCCACGATCAGAGAATCGCTGACGAAGATCGCGGATACGCGCGAAAGGCAACGCCGACTCGAGGAATTCCAGCCACGCGCGAGTTCAGTGTCGGTCGACGGCGAAGAGGCAGTGATGGGTGAGCCAGTCGTTCAGGCCGTTGTCGCGTTGCTCGAAGCGTGGCAAGCGGGCAACTACGGCAAGCTCGCCGACTACCTCCACGAGACCATGAAGAAGCCGTCGCGCGGCGCGTACATAGGTCAGGTGCGTGGTCGCTTCTCAGACACTGCGCTCGAAGGGTTCGCCATCGATGCGGTCGAGATGCGGGGTTCGGGCTGCGGCCATGTGAAAACTACGCTCACGGTCGCTGGAAAGCAGCATCACTCGGAGTTCCGCGTGCTCCACGTCGATGCTGCTGGCCACGTCCTTCCGGAGGCTGACGAGCGCGCATCGTGGCAGGCCATACAAACGTCTTCCGATGCGATCGTCGGGCGCGAGTGGCCGCCTGTCGACTGAGCATGAAGGCGACGAGTGCACATGCTGGACAGCTGATGGGGTAAATGCATGTGCTCGGAATTGAACGCTTAGAACTGCCAGCCGTAGGAGCGAATAAACTCGAAGAAGTTCGCGGTCTGCACCCGATGCTCGTCGGCGATGTTCGGGATCTTCTGGTTCTTGTCCAGCGTGCCCGGCCCCTTGCGGTTCTCCTCGGTCACGATGATCGAGTGCTCGGCCTTAGCGTGGGCGATGACGAAGGGGTCAGCCTCGTTAAGCTGTCCCTGGACCCAGCCAGGGTGGACGGCCGCGATCTGCGCCACTGTGATCAGCTCCGCATCCGTGACCGAGCAGACGAACCCGTCGAGATCCTTCGCCCAATCGTGGAGGTCGTCGCCTCCGCGATGAACTTCCCGGAGAATCGCTTCGCAGATGCAGCTCTCTCCGGCAGCTACGGACGCCTCGATGTTCGTCCACATGGCGGGGAAGATGTCGCGGGGGTAGCGCTGCACTAGCCCGATGAGGACGTTGGAGTCCAGGGTGTAGTTCATTCCGCACCACCGGTTCGGTAGTACTCACTGAGCATCTGCTCCACCATCGGGAGCCGCGCGTTGAGAAGGTAGGTGGCATCCATCATGTCCACACGTCGATCCTCGAGGGCGCGAGCGACGGTGCCGATGTAGGTGGAGCCAAGATCTCGATAGCGAAGCCTCCACGGCGGCACGAAGCCGTCCTTCTGCTTCAGCGCCTCTCTTACGCGCTCCCAGGTCTCCTCGCTCGCTGTCCGGATCTCGTCTAGGTCTTCGTCGTCGATGAGATCGAGCCGACGAAGACGCACGGCCGCGGCCAAGTTGCTGACCTTGAAGTGCCGCGCTAGGTGCTCGGATGCAGCCAAAGGATTGTCGGGGTGCTTCAAGTTCGCGCGTACCGCGGCCTCGGGCATGAGGAAGTTTGCCGCGAAGTTATTGGCAAGCGCTTCCTCATCAACTGCCTCCCGGAGAGCGCAGAGGCCGCTGGTTCGATTAATGAGATGCGCGATCTCGTGGAACAGCGTGAATGTGCGACCGGCGGGGCTATCGCCGCCATTGACGATCACAATGGGCAGATCCTCGTGGTAAACGGACAGACCGCGGAAAGTGTCTAAGGAGATCTTCGTAGTTTGGAATACAAGGACGCCAGCGTGCTCCAGCAGGCCGCGCCAGAAGTTGAAGACCTGGCTGTTGGCGGACTCCGGAGGGACGAAGACATCGGTTAGTCCGAACTCCTTGCGGAGCTCGGTCGCGCGCTTCGCAAGGTTCTTCCACTCGATGGATCCGCTCGTGAGCCCTCGCTCCGGCCGTCCGCTCAAGTCCAGCATCGCGTCGCGGTGCTGCTCTGCGCGCCGCATCTCCTTAGCGAGATCGGCAGGGAGTGTGGCGTGTGTGCGCCCTCGGAAGTCCGCGGTGGAGGGTACGTCGGGAGCAGCGGGCGGCGCTGCGAAAAAGAATCCCAGAGGTCGATCGAGCTTCGTGGCGAGAAGAGTTAGCTGTCGAAACGTGGGAAGTGCGTCTCCGCTCTCGAACTCGTCAATGCGAAATGGCTTAACTCCAACGGCGGTCGCAAGTTCCTCCACCGTCACGTGGCTGACTTCGCGAGCCCACACCAGAGTTTCGGGGTCGATGGGCGCTCTTGCCATCAGTCGACCTCCCCGGCGCCTGGGCGTAGAGAACGACGCCGATTAGGGGTAAGTCTAGGGCGCACCTCCGACGCAGCTACGACTGCGACTCGCTGCTGGATCGCGGCGAAGATTGTCACGCCCGCCCGCGGCCATGTCATCGCGTAGAGGACGCGCTCCGCCACGAAGCAGCAGCGCAAGCGGCCGACCGGCGACTGAGCGCGCGGACGGGCGGTGTCAGCGGATCAGGCGGACGCCCCCACCGCGACGTCGGACCGGTCCCACCCCAGCGCCTCCCCGATCCCCTTGATCGCCGCGAGCGAGCGCAGGTTGAAGTCCACGCCGAGCTGGTTGGGGATCGTGACGAGGAGGGTGTCGGCCGCGGCGATCGCCTGGTCGGCGCCGAGCTCCTCGACGAGGCGCTCCGGGGTGCCGATGTAGGAGCGGCCGAAGCGCCACTTCTCGCCGCCGACCTCGCCGACCTGGTCGCGGCCCTCGATCTGCGCGCGGACGCCGAAGTACGCCTCCGACTCGTCGTCCACGATCGGGATGATGCTGCGGCTCACGCTCACGCGGGGCTCCCACGCGTGCCCGGCGGCGGCCCAGCCGTCGCGGAACAGCTGGATCTGCTCGGCCTGGAGCACGTCGAGCGGCACGCCGGTGTCCTCGGAGAGGAGCGTCGACGACATGAGGTTCATGCCCTGCTCGGCCGCCCACTGGCCGGTGGCGCGCGTGCCGGCGCCCCACCAGATCCGCTGGCGGAGGCCCGGCGACTGCGGGGTGAGCGCGACGCCGCCGGCGATCATGCCGCGCTGCGGGGCCGCGGTCGCGAGCTCCTCGCCCTCGAGCGCGCGGAGGAAGAGGCCCGTGTGGCGGCGGGCCATGTCGGCGTCGGTCTCGCCGTCCTGGGGCACGTAGCCGAAGGACTCGTAGCCGGCCTCCACCTGCTCGGGCGATCCGCGGCTGATGCCGAGCTGCACCCGGCGGTTGGAGATGAGGTCGGTCATGGCCGCCTCCTCCGCCATGTAGAGGGGGTTCTCGTAGCGCATGTCGACGACGCCGGTGCCGATCTCGATCCGGCTGGTGCGGCTCGCGATGGCGGCCAACAGCGGGAACGGCGCCGCCTGCTGCGGCGCGAAGTGGTGCACGCGGAAGTACGCGCCGTCGATGCCGATCTCCTCGGCCGCGACCGCGAGGTCGATCGACTGGAGCAGCGAGTCCTGGGCGGTGCGCACGCGGGATCCGCGCACGTCCTGCCAGTGGTTGAACGACAGGAAGCCGATCTTCGTGGCCATGGGGCGCTCCTCGGTGCTCGACGGCAACGGATCCGGGTGGATGCGTCTGCATGGAAGTGAACGGCGGCCCCGCGCCCGTCTATTCCCGCGTCCGCTTCACCTCGGGCCTGATCTGCGGCTCGCTCAGCTCGTGCTCCTCGAACTCCCCACGCCGGGCACGTTCGAGTGCGGCGAGGAGTCGTCGTGCGCCGGCCGGGTTGCGGAGCAGGTAGGAGGTCTCGTCTTCGGGAGACATGGGAGGTCCTCTCATCGGGATGAGGCGACGGTACCTGTACCTCCCGCGCCCGTCGGCCTACGCTCCCGACATGCACCGCATCTACACGACGTCGTTCGCGTCGGTCCACGTGTTCTACGTGAAGAAGGTCGAGCGCAAGGGCCGCACGCAGGCCGAGGTCGACGAGGTGATCACCTGGCTCACCGGCTTCGACCAGGCCGAGCTCCAGCGCCACCTCGACGCGGAGACGACGTTCCAGGACTTCTTCGCCGCCGCACGCCTCAATCCGCTCGCCGACCAGGTGCGCGGGGTGATCTGCGGCGTCCGCATCGAGGAGATCGAGGACCCGCTGATGAAGGAGATCCGGATCCTCGACAAGCTCGTCGACGAGATCGCCCGCGGCCGCCCGATGGCGAAGGTGCTGCGCGGCAGCTAGCCGATCCGCACGGCCTCCGCGAGCACCGCCGCTGGCAGCACCGCGCTCGCGTGCAGCACCTCGATGCCGAGGAGGCGGCCGTCGGCGTCGAAGTCGAGGGCGACCTCGCCGCGGTCGCCCGGCGTCGTGATCGCGGGGATGGTCGTGGCCGCCTCGCCGTCGCCGACCGGCCCCGCGAGCGCGATGTACGCGGCATCCGCGACCGCGTCGTACGTGACCCGCATCACGCGCCCGCCGCCATCACCCGACGGAACGCGTCGAGGGTGTCGCGCAGCACGTCGGCGAGCTCGGCGCCGCCGCCACCGGCGCGCCCGCCGTCATCCGACAGCCACCGCCCGATGGACACCCCGAAGACCGTCGCGGTGGCGTGGGCGACGAGCACGGCGGTGAGCGGATCCACCCCGCGCTCGACGAACCCCGCGCGCACCGCCTCCTGCATCGCCGCGACCTTGCGCATCTCGCGCTCCTGCAGGCCGGCGTCCGCGACGATGATGCGCTTGCGGGCGAGCAGCGTCGCGCGCCCCTCCGCGAACTGCGACGCGACGACCTCCGGGAAGCCGTCCTCCACGACCTGGAGCGGCGAGCGGTCGGGCGCCGCCTCGCGGATGATGCGCGTGACGAGCGCCGGCAGCTCGTCCTCCTCGGCGAACAGCACCTCGCGCTTGTCGGCGAAGTGGCGGAAGAAGGTGCGGGTCGTGAGCCCGGCGCGGGCGGTGATCTCGGGCACGGTCGTCTCCGCGAACCCCTGCTCGCGGAACAGCTCGAGGGCGGCGGCGGCCAGGCGCTCACGCGTGTCCGGCTGCCATCTGCTCATGCGTCGATCCTAGTGATGACACGGCGTGCCATCGGTGTGTATGGTGATGACACGCGATGTCATCGGGCAGCGCGACCCCGAGATCGGAGATCCGCCGTGCCCACCGAATCCGTCGAGTCCGCCGCCTGGCTCGCCTCGTCCGCCGCCGACCTCACCGTCGGCCCGGCGCCCCGCACCGCCCCCGGGGCCGGCGAGGTCGCGATCCGCGTGCGCGCCGTCGCGATCAACCCGCTCGACACCATGAAGCAGCACATGGGCGACCTCATGTACCGCTGGCTCCCGCACCCGGCGGTGCTCGGCGAGGACGTCGCGGGCGTCGTCGAGGAGGTCGGCCCGGGCGTCACGCGCTTCGCCGTCGGCGACCGGGTCGTCGCCTACGCGGTCGGCATGGAGAAGGGGCGACGGCACGCGCCGGAGGGCGGGTTCCAGACCCGCGCCATCGTGCGCACCGACCTCGCCGCCCCGATCCCCGACGCCCTGCGCTTCGAGGACGCCGCCGTCCTTCCGCTCGGCGTCTCCACCGCCGCGTCGGGCCTCTTCGGCGCCGGTCAGCTCGGCCTGCGGATGCCCGACGCGAGCACGTCGCCGACGGGGGAGACCGTGGTCGTGTGGGGCGGATCCACGAGCGTCGGCATGAACGCGATCCAGCTCGCCGTCGCCGCCGGCTACGACGTCGTGACCACCGCGTCGCCGCGCAACCACGAGCTCGTGCGCTCGCTCGGCGCGAGCCGCGCCTTCGACTACCGGAGCCCGACGGCCGTGCAGGACATCGTGCAGCACCTGGCCGGGCGACGCGTGGCGGGCGTGCTCGCGATCGGCACCGGATCCGGCGACCCGGCCGTGCGGATCGCCGCCGCCACGGGCGCGACGCGCGTCAGCATGGCGAGCCCGCCCGTGTCGTTCGAGACCCTCCCGCGCGGTGGCCGCATCGGGCTGCCGCTCGTGCGCCTCGGCCTCCGCATGGGCACCGCCACCCCGGCGCTGATGCTGCGGGCACGCGCCCGCGGGATCCGCGCGACCTTCATCTGGGGCAGCGCGCTCATGCACGACGAGGTCGGCCCGATGCTCTGGGAGCGCTTCCTGCCGGCCGCGCTCGCCGAGGGCCGCTACGTCGCGATGCCCGAGGCGGAGGTCGTCGGCACCGGGCTCGCGAGCATCCAGCCCGCCATGGACCGGCTGCGCGCAGGCGTCTCGGCGCGGAAGCTCGTGGTCACGCTCTAGCGGGGATCGGGGTCCCCGCTCCGCTCACTGCCGGGGGAGCCGGGCGCTCAGCACCCAGGATCCGTCGACCGCGCGGGCGTCCAGATCGCCGCCGAGGAGGGTGACGCGCTCCCGCATCCGGTGGATCCCGTAGCCGGAGGAGGGGATCGGGCTCGCGGAGGACCGGAACGGCAGGCTGCTCGTGACGGAGACCGTCACGTCGGTGGTCCCGCGCACGAACTCCACCTGCACGTCCGGCAGGGATGCCGAGTGCTTCGCCACGTTGGTGGCCGCCTCCCGGAGGAACCGGACGAGGGTCCTCTCGATGGCGCTCGAGACCTCGATCCCCTCGAGCGAGCCCATGGACACGCGCGCGCCCAGCGCCTCGAGGTCGCGTCGGACGGCCTCGACCGTCCCCGCGAGGGTGTCCCCGGCGGCCTCGGGGTCCTCCCCGTCCACCCCGGGGCGCCCGTCGCGCACCACGCGGAGCACGCGCCGGATGTCCGCGAGCGCCTGATCCGCGCTGTCGCGGATCGCGACGATGGACTGGGCCCGCGTCCCAGGATCGTCGACCCGCTCGAGCACGCGCACGTGCATGGCGACCAGGGTCACGTCGTGGGCGATGATGTCGTGCAGCTCGTCGGCGATCCGCTGGCGCTCGGACTCCAGCTCCGTGGCGCGGATGCGCTCGAGGTCCTCGAGGTCGACCGCGAGACCCCGCTCCCTCCGGAGCGATGAGCGCAGGGTCCACCCGACCAGGGACGCGAGCACCCCGATCAGGAGCACGACGGGCAGGGCAGATGTCGTGAGGCCCTCGGTGGTCGACCAGTGCAGGACGATCGCGGACATGGCGGCGACGGCGTACGCCGCGCTGAACCACCGGGGGCTGGTGTAGACGACCAGTCCCGCGGCGGCGGCGAGGTAGACGGCGAGGCCGCCACCCTGTCCGGCGGCCGTCTCCAGGGCCGCCGTCACCAGCAGGCCGACGGCGGCGGTCGGGGGCGACCACGCGAAGAGGGCGACGGCGACGGTCGGCGCGCTCTGGGTGACCAGCTCGCGCCAGGAGACGGCCGGGTCGCCGACGGCGCCCACGATGTCGATGAGCAGCACCAGCGCCATCACCACCACGAGCGCGATGCGCCCGCTCACGGGCAGTGGCGAGAACCCCGCCTCCCTGCCGCTCAGCGCGGCCGGGAGGCCGGCCACCCGGTGTCGGAGGTCCTCTGCTCTCGTCACCCGCCCATCATGACGGGTCGTCGACCCGCCTCACTTGCAGATGCCGAGGAGCTTGCAGGCCTCGTCCCAGAACCCCGTCGGTCGGATGAACTCCATGAGCGTGCTCAGTGCCAGCATCGTCGTGCCCTTCCCGTGCATCCCGGCAAGGCTGCTGCCGGCTCCGCGCGCGGCGATGCATACGGAGGTCGCGGATGCCGAGACTTTCGTATGGAGGTCGACGTCGGGCTGCGGCATAGGCTCGGCAGATGGATCCCATCCGCGTCCTCATCGCCGATGACGAGGCGCTGGTCCGACACGCGCTGCGCATATTCGTCCAGACCGATCCGGGGATGACGGTGGTCGGCGAGGCGAACGACGGCGTGCTCGCCGTGCGCGCCGCCGAGGAGCTGCGACCGGACGTCGTCCTGATGGACCTGCAGATGCCGCGCATGGGCGGCATGGAGGCGACGCAGCGGATCACCTCGGCGCTGCCGGACACGCGCGTGCTCGCCGTCACGACGTTCTCGTCGGAACGGCACGTGGTCCCGGCTCTGCGCGCGGGCGCATCCGGCTATCTCGTGAAGGACAGCGAGCCGGAGGACATCCTGCACGCCATCCGCGAGGTGCAGGCCGGCCGGTCGGTGCTGTCGCCGCGCATCACCCGCGACCTGATCCTCTCCCTCCGCGACGAGCCGGCCGCGGCGCTGCCCTCCACCGCGGGGCACGAACCGCTCACGCCGCGCGAGGACTCGATCGTCCGCCTCATCGGCCGAGGGATGTCCAACGCGGAGATCGCGGGCGAGCTGCACCTCTCCGAGCCCACGATCAAGGCGAACCTCAGCCGCGTCATGACCAAGTGGGACGTGCGGGACAGGGTGCAGGTGCTGATCCACGCGGTCCGCAACGGGATCGTCGACCTCACCCACGACGAGGGGTCGGCAGGCGCCCGCGAGCGGTGACCGCGCCGTCCGTCGTGGACCTCGCGCCGTCCCCGTGCGCGCTGGTCCCGTGGCTCGTGCGGCCCGGCGAGTAGGGGGCGCTCGCGGACGGCCTGATGCCGATGCCCACGCGTCGGGCGACGGCGGCCGTCCGTAGCATCGGATCCATGCCCGCCGCCGTGCACGACCTCCTCACCGTCCCCGACCGCGCCGCCTGGCGCGCCTGGCTCGACGCGCACGAGGAGTCGTCCGACGGCGTGTGGCTGGTGCTCGCGAAGAAGGGCACGACGGATCCGACCTCCCTCACCTACGCGGAGGCCCTCGACGAGGCGCTGTGCAGCGGGTGGATCGACGGGCAGACCGCGAGCATCGACGAGCGCGTGTTCCGCCGCCGGTTCACTCCCCGGCGGAGGGCGTCGCTGTGGTCGGAGCGCAACATCGGCCTCGTCGCGACGCTCACGGCCGAGGGGCGGATGCGGCCGGCCGGGATCCGCGAGGTCGAGCGCGCGCAGGCCGACGGTTGGTGGGAGCGCGCGTACGCGGGCCAGGCGTCCGCCGCCGAGCCCGAGGACCTGCTGGCCGCGCTCGCCGCATCACCCGCCGCCGCGGCGACCTTCGCGACGCTCAGCAAGGTCAACCGCTACGCCGTGATCCACCGGGTGTCGACCGCGCCGAACGCCACCGTCCGCGCGAACCGCCTCGCGAAGCTCGTCACGATGCTCGAGCGCGGGGAGGCGCCGCACCCGCGGTAGGCGTCGCGCTGCACCTCCGCGCGAGCCGGTCGTGGTGCCACCCGCGCGCAGGATCCTGCCCTCGCCGAGCGTGTCGGCCGCGTGCCTTTCGTCTTGCTGGACGTCGTCACGCGCCGTGACACGGACCACGAGCGCACCCGTAGTTTGTGGACTAACGGCCTCCCTCACGGCCCGGTGGGCGCCGTCGGCGTCCTCGGCGCGGCGATCCGCCGGGCCCGCACGACCGGACCGCACGCCCGCGTGCATCCTCCTCGACCCGTCGCCACCCGCGACCCGCACCCCGAAGGACTCCGATGCGCGACACCGCCACCCCGACCACCCGCCGGCGACGCCGCCCGATCCGCCTGGCGCTCGGCGCCGCGGTGGCCGCCGCCACCGTCGCCCTCACCGGCTGCGGCGCCGGCGCCGACGTCGGGGGAGCGGGCGTCGCCTGCGACATCCCGCAGCCCGACGCGAAGACCACGGTCAACGTGCTCTCGTACAACAGCCCGTCGACGAACCCCTTCACCGACGCGATCGCCACCGGCTGCACGGGCGGCAACCTCACGGTCAACGCCCCCACCACCGACTTCGGCGGCCAGAACCAGCGCGCCGTGCAGTCCATGTCGGGCGCCAATCCGAGCTACGACCTCGTCGAGGTCTACGGCACCGTCTACCCGCTCTACGCGGAGCGCGGCTGGATCGACCCGCTCGACGACCGCATCGCCGACGCGGGCGACGAGCTCGGCATCGACGACATCGACCCGACGCTGCTGGAGTCGCTGCAGTACGACGGGAAGCAGGTCGGCATCCCCACCTTCTGGGGCACGATCATCTTCATCTACCGCGAGGACATCCTCTCCGACCTCGGCATCGAGGTGCCGACGACGTTCGAGGAGATGTACGCGGCGGCCGACAGGATCCGCACCGAGACCGGCATGGCGAACCCGCTGGCCCTCCCGTTCAACGCGGCCGGCGATAACTCGAGCGCGTACAACCAGTACCTCGGCTCGCTCGGCGGCACGTGGTTCGAGGACGGATCCGCGACCCCGACCCTCGACAGCCCGGAGTCCGTCCAGGCGCTCGACACCCTCCGCGCCACGTACCAGCAGATGAGCTCGCAGTCGACGTCGTGGTCGTCGCCCGAGGTCATCACGCAGCTGCAGACCGGCCAGGCCGCCATGTCGATGCTGTTCGCCGGCCGCGTCTCCGCGCTCCTCGACGAGGGCCAGACGGAGAACTTCGACAAGTTCGCGTTCGCCGTGCCGCCCGCGGTCGAGGAGGGCGGCACCCCCGCCACGAGCCTCTCGGTCGACGGCCTCTCCATCGCCGCGAACTCGAAGGTCGACAAGGACCTCCTCTTCGACCTGCTCGGCGTCGCGACCGGCGCCGACGCCGCGACCGAGGCCGCCAAGGCCACGATCCCGGCCCGCACCACGCAGGCGCAGGCCGCCGACCTCCCGTTCGAGGAGGCCGCGCGCGACGTGCTCGAGAGCGAGAACCCGAACGGCCTGCCGCTCGTGCCGTACATGTCCGACGTGTTCGCCGCCATGGCGCCGATCCTCGCGCAGGTCGTCGACGGCACGCTCTCCTCCGCGGACGGGGCGACCCAGCTGCAGGCGGCGGCCGTCCAGGCCATCGCCACGGCGGGCTTCGCGCCCTGATGCGCGGACCCGGCACGCGCGGCGACGCCCGCGCATCCGGCCCCGGCCCCCGGGCATGAGGCTCAAGACCTTCGCCGCGTTCACGGCCCCCGCCATCATCCTGATGGCGGGGCTGCTGATCGTGCCGCTGATCACCACGCTCGTCTGGAGCTTCCAGAACGTGCCGGTGGGCCAGCCGGGCGTCTTCAACGGGATCGCGAACTACGTCGAGATCTTCACCGACCGCCGCTTCGGGCGCGACGCCGCGTTCACGATCACCTACGCGATCGTCATGACGATCGCGAAGCTCATCGTCGGCTACGGCATCGCGCTGCTGCTGAACCGCATCGAGCGCGGGCGGATGGTGATCCTCGGTCTCCTCATGGCGAGCTACGTGGTGCCGACCGTGATCGGCGCGCTCAACTTCTCCTGGCTCTTCAACGACATCTTCGGCGGCGTCGTGAACCAGGGACTCGCCGTGTTCGGGATCCACGTGGACTGGCTGACGGAGACCGGGCCCGCCCGCGTGCTCATCGGCCTGCACGCGCTGTGGCACGAGACGCCGTTCGTGATCCTCGTGCTGCTCGCCGGGCTCCAGACGCTCCCGGAGGAGCCGCTCGAGGCCGCGCAGCTCGACGGCGCCGGCTGGTGGCAGCGCCAGCGGTACATGATCGTGCCGCTGCTCGCGCCGCTGTTCTCGTTCGTGACGCTGATCAGCCTGATGGACAGCCTCAAGGTGTTCGACTCGATCCGGATCATCACCCCGGCCGCCGGCAGCGTCGGCACCGAGTCGCTCATGGTGTTCGTGTACCAGGTGGCCCTCGGGGAGTCGTACCGGCTGGGGGTGGCGAGCGCGGTGAACGTGGTCACCATCGTCATCACGCTCGTGCTGCTGATCCCGTTCCTCCGACAGACCTGGAAGGAGGCGCGGGCCGCATGACCGCATCCACCCCGCTCGTGCCCACCGGCCGCACGCGGCTCCCGCGCGACGGCCGCCCCACCGGATCCGGCCGCACGCTCACCGCGCGGGAGCGCCGCCGTCGCGAGCGCATCGGCTCGCTCTGGGCCGGCGCCGCGCTCCTCGTGGTCGTGCTCGTCTCGCTCAGCCCGTTCCTGTGGGCGTTGCTCACCGCGATCAAGCCGTTCCGCGACGCCTTCACGAACCCCCCGACGTGGATCTTCGAGCCGCGCCTCGACTCCTTCGTCGACCTGTGGCGCGGCACGCTGTTCGCCGAGGTGCTCGTCAACACGTTCATCGTCGCCGGGCTCACGGTCGTGGTCGCGCTGGTCGTCGGCGCGCCCGCCGCGTACGCGTTCGCGCGCTACGCCGGCGTCGTCGGGCCGATCCTGCTGGTGCTCGCCGTCGTGCTGCGGACCATCCCGCGCTTCGCCGTGGTGCTGCCGTTCTACGAGATGAGCCAGGCGCTCGGGATCTACGACACCAAGATCGCCCTGGTCGCCGCGCTCGTGGCGGTGAACATGCCGTTCACTCTGCTGCTGCTCGTCGGGTTCTTCCGCGACATCCCGACCGAGCTCGACGAGGCCGCGATGATCGACGGCTGCAGCCGCTTCGGCGCGTTCCGCCGCGTGATCGTGCCGCTCATGGGGCCGGGGCTGGTGACCGCGGGCGTCTTCACGCTGCTGGTCGCGTTCCAGGAGTACCTGGTGGCGCTGACGCTCACGCAGAACCAGGCCGTCACGATCCCGGTGTTCATCGCCGCGCAGAAGGGCGCCGACGACATCTCGACGTACCAGACGCTCGCCGCGGCGAGCATCGCGCTCGTGATCCCGGTGGTCCTCATCGCGGTGTTCGCGCGGAAGTACCTCGTGGCGGGGCTCGGCGGGGGAGCGGTGAAGGGCTGACGCCCGGGCGGCTCTCCGCCGCGCCGCCGTCAGTGCCCCAGCTCGATGAGCAGCACCCCGCCGATGATGAGCGCGATGCCCGCGACCATGGTGCGGGTGAGCGGGTCGCGGAAGAGGATGCGGCCGAGGATCGCGGTGAGGGCGACGCCCGTAGCCGCCCAGATCCCGTAGGCGACGCCGATCGGCAGGCCGAGCGAGAGGGCGCCGGCGAGCATCGAGAAGGCCGTGACGTAGCCGACCGCGACGACCGCGTACCAGCGGCGGCGGCCGTCGGTCGCGAGCTTGAGGGAGATCGTCGCGGCGACCTCGGTGACGATGGCGATCGCGAGCAGCAGCCAGGCCATCAGCGGGCCGTGCCGGGGGTGGGTGCGGATGCGCTCGCGTCAGCGTCGCCTGCCGCCCGGGCGTCGCCGGCCGCCCTCGCCGCGTGCGCGCGCTGCGAGCCGAGCTCCACGAGGAGCACGCCGGCGACGATCAGCACGAGCCCGGCGATCATCGGGCCGGTGAGCGGCTGGCCGAAGAGCGCGGTCGCGCCGACGGCCGTGAGGGCGACGCCGGCCGCGCCCCAGATCCCGTACGCGACGCCGACGGCCATGCCCGCCTTCAGCACGCGCGTGAGGAAGCCGAAGGCGACGAGGTAGCCGACGACCACGAGCGCGTACCAGCCCGGCACGTCGACGGCGGCCTGGAGGGCGAGGGAGGCGGTCACCTCGGAGGCGATGGCGCCGCCGAGGAGGAGCCACCTCACGAGGCGGCCCGGGGGAAGGGGTTCATGGGATCACCGTAGGAGAAATTGGGCCAGATGGCCGAATCGCGGGCGCGACTGCCATGGAGCTCGCGGCGCGCACGCAGGTCGGGCCGGATCAGGCGCCCGGGAGCGTCAGCGTGAGGACCCCGTCGCGCGCCTCGACCGTCGTGCCGCGGTGGTCGAGGACGCGGGGGAGGCCGACGGTGGCGTCGCTCGCGTGGTCGCCGACGACGACCACGCGCATGCCCGCGGCGAGGCCCGCGCGGATGCCGGCCTCGGCGTCCTCGTAGACGATCGCGTCCGCGGGATCCACGCCCAGGCGCTCGGCCGCGAGCAGGTAGCCGGAGGGGTCGGGCTTGCCGGCGGTGACGTCGTCGGCCGAGATCACGACGTCGGGCACGCGGATCCCGGCGCCGGCGAGGCGGGCGCGCGCGAGGGCCGGGCCGGCGCTCGTGACGAGCGCGTGCGATGCGGCGGGCAGCGCGGCCACGAGGTCGCGGGCGCCGGGGATCTCCACCGTCGCCGGGCTGCCGTCGAGCTCGAGCCGGTCGAGCTCGGCGAGGAGGGCGGGCACGTCGCTGCCGGCGGGCGCGAACCGGGCGATGCTGTCGGCGGCGCGCACGCCGTGGATCCGCCGCATCAGGTCGGCGGGGTCGTGGCCGAAGCGGCGGGCGAATATCGTCCAGATCTCCTCCACGAGCGCGGTGGAGTCGACCAGCGTCCCGTCCATGTCGAGGAGGAGCGCGCGGGCGGTGAGCGTGACGGGGGAGGGCATGCGTCCATCCTCTCGGACGGGTGGCAGCCGGGCGCTCCCCGGTCGGCCACGATGGAGGGGAGGCCGCGATCCGACGCGGCGCGGGCGGAGGCGGCATGGGCGCGGGTGACACGGACGAGGCCGAGGCCGGCAAGGTCCGCACGCTCACGGGCATCTCGGCCTTCACGCTGATGCTCGGGCTGCTGATCGTGGGGCTCGTGCCCGACCTGTCGACGGAGGGCGGCTTCCGCTGGGATGCCCCGGCCTGGCTCTACGCCGGGATCTTCGTGCTGTTCGGCCTCGCCGGTCTCGGCTGGGCCGCCGTGCGCGCGATGCGGCAGCGGAGGCGGGCCCGTGGGTGACGCGGTCGAGAAGGCCGTGCTCGTGGCGTACCTCGTCTTCGCGCTCGGCGCCCTGGTGATGGTCGTGCGCCTCGCCGCTCGGCGCATGCGCACGGAGGAGCGGCCCTCGCGCCGCACCCTCGTGATCACCGGCGTCTTCGCGGCCGGCTACGTCGTGACCGGCCTGATCCGCGTGTTCCTGCTCTAGGCGCTCCCGCCCGGCTCACGCACCACCCCTTCCGAGCGGAGCTCGCCCGGCTCCCGCACCGAGGTCCGCGCCACCGCTTACGGCTCCCGCCGACCCCGGACGCGGAAGACGCGCGCCCGTACCCTGGACCGATGCGGGGATCACGGTGAGGGCGCGCGCAGCGCACCACGTGGTCATCGGCGCCGGGCTCGCCGGGGCGGCCACCGCGTGGCAGCTCGCGAGCCGCGGGCACGAGGTCACGGTGCTCGAGCGCGACCGGCCGGCGAGCATGCGCGGCAGCTCGCACGGATCCGCCCGCATCCTCCGCTACGCCTACGCGGACCCCTTCTACGTGCGCCTGATGCGCGACGCCCGCGTGCTCTGGGACCGCCTCGAGCGCACCACGGGCGCGCGCATCGTGACGCCGACCGGATCCGTCGACTCCGGCCTCGTGCGCCGCCCGGCCGAGCTCGCGCGCGTGCTCGAGCGCGTCGGGATCGACCACGAGCTGATGTCCGCGCGCGAGGCCGAGGACCGCTGGCCCGCGCTCTCCTTCGACTCCGACGTGCTCTGGCATCCGGCCGCGGGCGTGGTCGACGCCGAGGTCGCGGTGCGCACGATGCTCGACCTGGCCGTGGCGCACGGCGCCGTCGTGCGCGAGGGCTGGACGGCCGCGTCCGTGGAGCGCCTCGGCGCGGGCTTCCGGGTGACCTCCGGCGACGGCCGGCACGTCGACGGCGACAGCGTGGTGGTGGGCGCCGGCGGCTGGCTCCCCGAGCTCCTGGCCGCGCTGCCGCTCCCGCGCGCCGCCCTCGACCGCATCCCGCCGCTGCGCGTGCGGCAGGAGCAGGTGTTCCACTTCCCGTATCGGCGGAGTCCGTATCGGCGGAGTCCGCATGTCGACGGCCCGCCCGCACCGCCCGTGCCCACCTCCATCCACATGGACGAGCGCATGCAGGTCTACGCGCTGCCCGGCGGCCGCGACGTCGAGGGCCGCGGCCACAAGGTCGCCGAGTTCGACGGCGGGCGCGTGATCCCGTCGGCCGCCCACCAGGACGGCCGCGTCGATCCCGCCAACCGCGCCCGCGTCGTCGACTGGGCGCGCCGCAACCTCCCGGGCGTGGATCCGGTGCCCTACGCCGAGACGACGTGCCTCTTCACGAGCACGCCGAGCGAGGACTTCGTGATCGACCGGATGGAGGGCATCACGATCGTCTCGCCCTGCTCCGGCCACGGCGCCAAGTTCGCGCCGCTCATCGGCAGCCTCGCGGCGGATGCGGCGACCGGCGAGCGCGTGGAGCCGCGATTCGCGTTCGCGCCCTGAGCGGCGGAGGCGCGCGCGGCACCGGCGTCCGTGGGCGGCACCCGCAGCGGGGCGCCGTCGCGTCACACCTTCTGCGGTCGCCCCCGCGCCGGGGTCCGCGCACGGCTCCGCGCCGGGTCCCGCGCCCCCGCGCGCTCCTCGGCCCGCTCCCGCTCCGCCGCCAGCCGCGCGAGCTCGTCGCGCAGCTCGCCGACCCGGTCGTCGCGGCCCTCCTCGGGGAACGCGCCGGGCAGGAGCTGCGGGCTCAGCCGCGCGCGCACGATCTGCTCGAGCGCCGAGTCGCGCGCGATGACCAGCACCTCGCGCAGCGCATCCGGATCCCGCGACAGCGCGCCGAGCCGCTCCACGATCTCCTCCGCGATCTCGGCCCGGAGCCGGAGCCCCGGCACGTCGCCCTCGCGGTAGTCGTCGGGCCGCCGGCCCTTGCCGTCGCGCAGCGCCGCGCGCTCGGTGGCCATGCGCAGCCGCTCGGCCTCGCCGCGCTTCTCGCCCGTGAGCTCCGCGAGCTCGCCGCGGAGCGCCTCGATGAGCGACTCCTCGTCGAACGCGCGCCGCTCCCGCAGCGTGCGCAGGATGATCAGGTTCTCCATCTGCAGCCGGAGCGCCACGCCCACGAGCAGCAGGGCCTCCTCGACGAGGACCTCCTTCTGCGCCGGATCCGCGGCCACGCGCGCCGCGACGGACGGCGGCGGGGGCCCGGGCTTGCTGCTCCTGCCGGGCTTCGCGGGGCGGATGCGGGGCCGGGGCATGACGTCCTCCCGGTCCGCTCGCTCCACCGGCGAGGTGCTCCCAGGCTACGCGGAACCGCCGACCCCGGGGCGGGTGGCGCCCCCATCCGCGACCGGATCCGCGACCGGATCCGCGCCCGGATCGGGGCGCGCCCCCGTCACCCCGTCCGTCACCCCATCCGCCGCCGCAGGAACGCGAGCGTGCCGAGCTCGTCGTCGATGCCGCCGCCGTCGTGGCCGTTGTACTCCCACTCGACGATCTCCTTCTCGCCCGCGTAGGAGTTGAAGGCGCCGTAGACGGTGGAGGGCGGGCAGGTCGCGTCCATCAGCCCGACCGAGAAGCGCGCGGGCGCGGTCGCGCGACGCGAGAACGCGACGCCGTCGAAGTACCGCAGCACGGCGTGCACGTCCTCGCCGCGACCCCGGTGCGTCTTCAGGTAGTCGACGACCTCGTGGTACGGGTACGCGTCGGTGATGTGCGTGGCCCGCTCGATGTCGCAGAGGAACGGCACGTAGGCGGAGACGGCCGCCACGTCGTCGCGGAGGCCCGCGACCGCGAGGGCCATGCCGCCGCCCTGGCTGCCGCCCTGCACGGCGATGCGTGCCGGATCCACGACGTCGAGCGAGCGGGCGACGTCGACCGCGCGCACCGCGTCGGTGAAGAGGCGGCGGTAGTAGTAGGTCTCCCGGGAGGCGATGCCGCGGGTCATGAAGCCGGGGATCGCGGGTCCGGCCTCCCCGTGGTCGGCCGTGTCGCCGGCGCTCCAATACGAGCCCTGGCCGCGGGTGTCCATCTGCAGGTGCGCGAAGCCGGCGGCGGCGTAGATCAGGGTCTCCTCGGCGCGTCCCCGCCCGCCGCCGTAGCCGACGTAGGAGACGACCGTGGGCAGCGGGCCGGTGGCGCCCGCGGGGGTGCGGAGCCAGGCGCGCACGTCGGTGCCGCCGGATCCGGCGAAGGTCACGTCCTGCACGTCGACCAGCGCGAGGTCGGTCTCCACCGGCGCGAGCCGCACGTCGAGGTCGTGCTGCCCGGCCTCCGCGAGGGTGCCGGCCCAGAAGGCGTCGAAGTCCTCGGGGTCGACGTGGCTGCTGACGTGGGCGCGCGCGGCGTCGACGGGTTCGATGAGCATGGGTCCTCCGGGCGTTCGGCGGTGGGCGGATCGGCGTCCCGCGAGCCGTCGGGCTGCGTCGCCTCGATCATCATGGCCCGGGTCGACGCCCGGTCGCGCGGTCCTCAGCGGAACAGCGGCGTCCCGGCGGCGGGATCGGCGAGCTCCGCGTCGAGGAGGGTCCAGATCCACTCGAGCGCGCGGGCGGTGTCGAGGCCCGGCACCTTCTGGGACAGCTGCGTGGCGATGCCGTCGCTGTAGGCCGCGAGCTTGAGCGCGACCTCGGGGGCGTCCACCTGGCGGAAGACGCCGCCCTCGACGCCGCGGCGGATCGTGCGCACGAGGCACGCCTCCCACACGCGGAGCCGCTCGAGGCGCTCGGGCGTGAGGGCGGGCTTGCGTGCGACGGCGGTCCAGTAGTCCGACCAGAGCCGCCAGTGCGCCTCGGACGCGTCGGTGCCGTCGAAGAGCGGCTCGACGAGCAGGCGGATGCCGCGCACCGGATCCGGATCCGCGTCGACCGCCTCGACGGCCCCCGCGTAGAACCGGTCCGTCTCCAGCGCGACGACCTCGTCGAGGATCTCCGCGACGCTCGCGAAGTGGTACGTCACGGTGCCGACCGAGACGGCGCCCTCGGCCGCGATGTCGCGGAGGCCGGTGGCGGTGAGGCCCTGGCGGAGGATCACCGCGCGGGCGGCCGCGACGATCATCGCCCGGCGCACCTCGGGCTTCTCGCGCTTGCCGCCGCGGCGCGCGCCGCTCGCGGTGGCCGCGCCGCTCGCGGTCGCTGCGGTCGCTGCGGGCGCGCTCGCGCCCGGCGCCGTGCCGGCCGTCACGCGGAGGTCCGCGGGACGAGGTCGTCGAAGACGCGGTCGGCGACGAGCACCTCGGGCGCGTCCGGGCCGCCGTCGCGCGCCCACGCCCGGAGCGTGTTGACGACGCGGAAGGCGTCCGCGTCGGCGGTCACGCGCGAGGTCGTCTCCAGGCGCGCACGCCAGGTCGGCTGCTCGAGGCCGATGGCCCAGCGCGACTCGGCGACGGCCGAGGTCGGGTCGCCCTCGGTGATCCGGTACGTCTCGCGGCTCGACTCCGTGAAGACGAGGCCGTCGGGGTAGACCCGGGATCCGCCGTAGCCGGGGTCGACCTCGAGCGTCCACTCGCCGGTCGCCACGTCGTGCGAGACGCTGCGCTCGGGCAGGCCGGAGTCGTCGGGGATCCGCTGGATCGCGATGGGCGTCGCCTGCACGGCCTCCTCGAAGCGCACGCCGTCGTCCTCCGCGCGCGTCCAGACGGGCAGGGTCACGGCGCTGCGGGAGGGGGCGACGGCGAGGGTCGCCTCGCGGGCGTGCGGCCAGATCCACGGCCAGTACGCCGACGACACCGCGATGCGCAGCCGGTGCCCGGCCGGGAAGGAGTGGCCGGTGGAGACGAGCGGCACGCGCACGACGGCCTCCTCGCCGGGGACCATCGGGTCGATCCGGGCGCGGTCGATCCGCTTGTTGAGGTTGAGCGCGCCGCGCGTCACGAGCGTGGAGGCGCCGTCGGGCGCGACGTCGCAGAGCCGCACCACGACGTTCGCGTCGGGCAGGTCGCTCGTGACCGCGAGGTCGACGAGCACGTTCCCGAGCACGTCGAGCGGCTCGTCGAGGAGCAGGTCGAAGCAGACCGAGAGGCCGTCCTCGGCGCGCTGGTCCGGCGGCAGGTCGGTGGCGTTGCCGAAGGGGAAGAACCGGCCGGCGTCGAGGCCGGTGCGCTGGGGGGAACGGACCACGACGGCGTCGCCCGCGGCGGCCGGCCCGTGGAACACGGTCAGCGGCAGGACGGGCGAGGCCGAGACGGACGCGGGCGGCGGCCACGAGGGCGCGGCGACCCAGCGCCCCGTGCGCTCGGTGTAGCGGGTGGCGGGCGGCTCGGAGTCGCTGAGGAAGGCGCGGAGCGCGGGATCCGCCTCCACGCCGGTGTCGACGCCCTTCAGCCAGCGGTCCCACCAGCGCAGCGTCTCCTGCAGGAAGCCGATGGACGGGCCCGGCGTCAGGCCGCGGTCCGGGTACTGGTGCGACCACGGGCCGATGATGCCCTTCACGGGCGCGGACACGTTCTCCACGAGGCGCAGCACGGCGTCGCGGTACGGATCCGCCCACCCGCCGACCGCGAGCACGGGCGCGGTGATGGCCGCGTAGTCCTCGCACACGCTGCCGTGCCGCCAGTAGGCGTCGCGCTCCTGGTGCGCGAGCCAGGTCGGCGTCATCGGCCGACCGGGATCCAGGCGCTCGCGCCAGCGCTCCACCCAGCCCTCGCCCACGACCTCGGGCCGCGGCGGCCGCGAGTTGAACGCGAACATCGTCGCGCCCCACGCGGCCATGTCGATGCCGAGCACGGCGCCGCCCATGTAGTGCACGTCGTTGTCGTACCGGTCGTCGGTGGAGCACACGGTGACGACGGCCTTCAGCGCTTCGGGCGCGCGGCCCGCGAGCTGGAGGCCGTTGAAGCCGCCCCACGAGATCCCGAAGATGCCGACGGCGCCCGTGCACCAGTCCTGCGCGGCGATCCACTCGATGACCGCGACGCCGTCGTCGAGCTCCTGGGCGGAGTACTCGTCGACGAACAGGCCGTCGGAGGATCCGGTGCCGCGGATGTCGACGCGGATGGAGGCGTAGCCGTGCGCGGCGTACCAGGGGTGCCGCTCGCTGTCGCGCGGGGCGGTCCAGTCGTCGAGCCGGTAGGGGAGGTACTCGAGGAGCGCGGGGACGGGCCCGTCGCCCGCGCGCGACCAGATGCGGGCGTGGAGGGGCGTGCCGTCGGGCATCGGGATCCAGACGTCGCGATGCGTCACGCCGTCGCTCACGTCGGCGCCGTCCGCGCCGTCGTCGGCTCCGGTCGCGGTCGTCCCCGCTGCGGCGTCGGTCATCGTGCGTCCTCCCAGTCCCGGATCCGGTGCCCGTCGCCGAGCTCCCTCCACCCTCCACCCGCGGCGTCGCACCAGGTGGCGCGCACGTCCTCGACGACCGGCAGCTCGGTGGCGCCGGGCTCCAGCGTCGCGTCCAGCAGCTGCCGCGTGTACGGGTGGTTCGGCCCGGCGAAGACGCGCTCGGTCGGGCCGACCTCCACGATGCGCCCGCCCGTCATCACGGCCACGCGGTCGGCGACCCCGCGCACGACGGCGAGGTCGTGGCTGATGAAGAGGCAGCTGAGGCCCTTGTCGCGCCGCAGGTCGGCGAGCAGCTGGAGGATCTCCGCCTGCACGCGCACGTCGAGCGCGGTCGTGATCTCGTCGGCGATCACCAGCTGCGGCCCCGCGGCCAGCGCCCGGGCGATGCCGACGCGCTGCCGCTGGCCGCCGGAGAGCTGCCCGGGGAGCCGGCCGGCGAAGTCCGGCGACAGGCCCACCTCGGTGAGGATCTCGCCCACGCGCTCCGGCGACGCGCTGCCGGTGAACAGCTTCAGCGGCCGCGCGATGGCCGCGCCGACGGTCCGCCTGGGGTTGAGCGAGGTGTCCGCGTTCTGGAACACGAGCTGCACGGCGCGGCGCAGGTCGAGCGGCCGGTGCGCGACCGCGGAGGTCAGGTCGCCCTCGACGCCGTCGCCCTGGAACCGGAATGCGCCGGACTCCGTGGGCACGAGGCCGGCGAGCGCGGTCGCGAGCGTGGTCTTGCCGCTGCCGGACTCGCCCACGACGGCGAGCGTCTCGCGCGGCGCGATCGTGAACGACACGTCCGAGACGGCGGGCGGCAGGCCGCGGCCGTAGCGGACGACGAGGCCGTCGGCGACGACGACCGGCGGGACGGGCGCGGGCGCCGGCGCGGGCATAGGGGCGTCCGCGGATCCGGCGCGCGGGCCGCCCGGGATCGCGGCCAGGAGCTCCCGCGTGTACGGATGCGCGGGCGAGGCGAAGAGCTCCGCGGTCCGGCGGTGCTCCACGATGACGCCGTCGCGCATCACCGCGATCTCGTCGACCATCGTCGAGACGACGCCGAGGTCATGGCTGACGAGCAGCACCGCCATGCCGAGCTCGAGCGCGAGCTCGCGGATCAGGGTGAGGACGGCCGCCTGCGTCACCACGTCGAGCGCGGTGGTCGGCTCGTCGAGCACCAGCACGCGGGGGCGCGCCGCGACGGCCATGGCGATCGCGATGCGCTGCTGCTGCCCGCCGGACAGCTGGTGCGGGTAGCGGCGCACGATGGTCGCGGGGTCGGGCAGGCGCACGAGCCGGATCAGCTCCTGCACCCGCTCGCCGTCGCTCGGCAGGCCGTGGCTCTCGAGCGCCTCGCGGAGCTGGCGGCCCACGCGCATGGAGGGCGTGAGCGACTGGCCGGCGTTCTGCGCCACGACGGCCGCGGTGCCGCCGCGGAGCTCGCGCGTCGCGGCGGGGGACAGGGCGAACACGTCGTCCCCGCCGACCTCCACGCTGCCGCCGACGACGCGGGATCCGCGGCGCAGGTGCGCGAGGAGCGTGCGCGCCACGGTCGACTTGCCGCTGCCGGACTCGCCGACGAGCCCGAGCGCGCGCCCGGCCCGGATCTCGAAGCTCACGCCGCGCACGACGGGAACGTCCGCGCTCCCGCTCGAGTACGAGATCGCCAGGTCGGCGACGCGCACGACGGTGCCGAGGCGCACGGCCCCGGTCAGGGTGTCCTCGACGGTCCCGGGCCTCATGCCATCCCCTTCTGCGCACGGTCGACGCCGAGCGACTTGCTGAGCCCGTCGGCGCTGAGGTTGAGGCCGATCACGAGGGTCGCGAGCGCGACGATCGGCGCGAGCGTGCCCATGGGCACGACGGTCAGGGCGGTGCGGTTCTCCTGCACCATGAGCCCCCAGTCGGGCGTCGGCGGGTTCGCGCCGAAGCCGAGGAACGAGAGCGAGGAGATGAGCAGCACGATCCACGACGCGCGCATCGCGTACTCCACGAGCACCACGTCGAGCACGTTCGGCAGGATCTCGCGGAACACGATGCTCAGCGGGCGCTCGCCGCGGGCGCGGGCGGCCGTGACGTAGTCCTGCGTGATCACGGTCCGCGCGGCGCCCCGCACCACGCGGGTCACGGCGGGCGCGTAGACGACGGTCACGGCGAGCACGATGACCCAGAGGCCGGATCCGAACACCGTCACCACCACGAGCAGCGCGAGGATCGACGGGATGCTGAGCAGCGCGTCGACGACGCGCATGACGACCTCGTCGGACCAGTCGTCCGCGTACGCCGTGACGCAGCCGACGACCGTGCCGATCGCGACCGCGATGGTCGTCGCGAGGAAGGTCACGACGAGCGCGTACCGGCCGCCGTTGAGCGTGCGGGAGAGGATGTCGCGCCCGTACTGGTCGGTTCCGAGCCAGTGCGCCCAGGTCGTGCCGGAGAGCACGTCGCCGGAGTCGGTGACCACGGGATCGTGCCCGGCGATCCACGGCGCGAGCACCGCGAGCACCACGTGCAGCGCGATGAGCCCGAGCCCGATGGCGAGCGCCGTGGATCCCCGGAGCGGCGCCAGCCACGCGCGGATGCGGCCGGTCGGGCCGGTCGGACGGCTCGACCCGGCGGGCCGGGCGGATGCGGGGGCGGTCATGCGCGGGCCTTCCGTCGGGCGCCGCGCGGCAGGCGCCGGGGACGCTGCCTCGTGCGGAGCCGGGGATCGAGGGCGAGGGCGGCGAGGTCGGCCGCGAGGTTGCAGACCACGTACACGCCGGCGCTCAGGAGGGCGATCGCCTGGATGGTCGGCAGGTCGCGCGTGGAGACGGACTCGAGCATCAGCTTGCCCATGCCCGGGTAGTTGAAGACGTTCTCGACCACGACGACGCCGCCGAGCAGCCACGCCACGTTGAGCGCGACCACGTTGAGCGTCGGCAGGAGGGCGCTCGGCACGGCGTGCCGCCACACCACCTGCCGCGTGGTGAGGCCCTTGAGCTCGGCGGTCGTGATGAACTCCGACGCCATCACGTCGATGGTCGACGACCGCATCGTGCGCACGATGTACGCGGCCATCGCGAGGGTCAGCACGATCACCGGCAGCCCCACCGAGGGCAGGAGCTCGGCGACCGTGGCGTCGCTGCCGCGGAGCACCACGGCGGGGAAGACGGGGATCGCGATGGCGAACGCGAGCACCAGCACGGTGGCGACCATGAACTCGGGCACGCTCATCACCACGAGGCTCACGACGCTGATCACCGAGTCGATGCGGCGCCCACGGCGGACGCCCGCGACCACGCCGAGCGCGAGCGAGACGGTGACGCCGACGAGCATCGCCGGGATCGCGATGAGCATGCTGTTGCGGAAGGCGAGGAGCAGCGTCGGCGCGACCGGGTCCCCGCTCACGAGCGAGGTGCCGAAGTCGCCGCGGGCGGCGCCGAGGAGCCAATCGCCGTAGCGGAGCCACACGTTCCGGTCGAGGCCGAGCGACTCGCGGAGGGTCGCGACGGCCTCGGGCGTCGCGTTCTGCCCGAGCAGCTGCTGCGCCACGTCGCCCGGCAGCAGCTGCACCGCGAGGAACACGAACAGCGAGGCGAGCACGATCGTGAGGAGCGCCGTGCCGATGCGGCGGACGACGGCCAGCGACGCGGTCACGCGCGGAACCCGATCGTCAGGTGGTCGAACTCGAAGCCGTATTCGCGGTAGTTGACGACGTCGCGCGAGATGCCGACGAGCCGGTCGCCGAACATGGGCGTCATGTCCGCGCTGTCCTCCACGACGAGCCGCTGCGCGTCCTGGTAGAGCATCAGCCGCTTCGCGTCGTCCATGGTGGCGCGGGCGTCGTCGAGGAGCGCGTCGAACGTGGGGTTCGACCAGGCGCTCTCGTTGTAGGAGGACCCGGTGCGGAAGATCTGGTTCAGCACCTGGTCGATGGGCCGGCCGGTGAACCAGTAGCTCACCATGAGCGGCTTCTGCATCCAGATCTCCGTGTAGTAGGAGTCGGCCGAGGAGCTCCGCACCGTGAGGTCGATGCCCGCGGCCTTCACCTGGTCGCGGTACGCGACGGCCATGGGCGTGAAGACCGACTCGTAGCTGGAGGTGTGGATCTCCGTCTTGAGGCCCGCCATGCCGGCCTTCGCGAGCAGCGCCTTGGCCTGGTCGGGGTCGTAGGGGCGGTCGACGTCGACGAACGCGGCGAGCGACGGCGGCACCGGGTTGTCGCGCGCCGGCGTGCCGGTGCCCTGCAGGGCCGTGGCGACGATCTGCTCGGGGTCGTACGCGAGCTTCATCGCCTGCCGCACGAGCGGGTCCCGGAACTCGTCGCTCGTGGCGAGCATCGGGATCGTGTACCACTGCGCATCGACCACGCGCGCGACCGTCGCCCGGCTCGAGGCCGAGACGACGCGGGCGGTCGCGAAGTCGAGGTTCGTCTGCGAGATGAGGTCGATCTGCCCGGCGAGCAGCGCGTTGACGCGGGCCGTCGTGTCCTGGATGGAGGAGAAGTCGATGCCGTCGAGCACGGGCCGCCCGGCGAAGTGGTCGTCGAACGCCTCGACGCTGCCGGATCCGGCCGGGTGGAACGACGAGAGGCGGAACGGCCCCGTGCCGATGCCCGTGCGCCCGATCGTGCCGATGGCGGCCGCCGGCACGATGTAGCACTGGTACGCCGTGAGCAGCGAGGGGAACTCCGCGTTCGGGGTGAGCAGCTGGAACCGGAGCGTGTACGGGTCGGGCGCCGACATGCTGTCCGGGCCGATCATGTCGGCGAGCACGCCGCCCTGCGGGGAAGCCGTCGCCGGGTCGAGGATGTGCTGGATGGAGGCGATCGCGTCGGCGGCCGTGAAGGTCGACCCGTCGTGGAAGCGCACCCCGCGGCGGAGCCGGAAGGTCCAGGTGGCGCCGTCGGCGCTCGCCGCCCACTCCTCGGCGAGGTCGGGGATCGTCTGCCCCTTCTCGTCGAGCCTCACGAGCCGGTTGTAGAGGGCGCCGAGGTACTCGTACGCCGACAGCGAGCTGGCGGAGTCGAGGGTCTCGGCGGCGGATGCGGCCGGCCGCGCGACGCGGAGGCGGCCCCCGCGGGCGGCGGTGCCGGTGGCGGCGGCCTCGGGGATGGTCGTGCTGTTCGCGCCGGTGGCGCATCCGGTGAGGGCGAGCAGGCCGAGGCCGGCGATCCCGGCGGTGCCCGCGAGGACGGCGCGGCGGCTGGGCGCGGCCGTCCGGTCGGGGCGCGCGGCGCGGTCGACGACGCGGATGGGGCGCGAGCTGGCGTCCGCGGATGCGGTGCGGGTGGTGACGATCGATGGCATCGGGACGGGCCCTCCTCGTTATCGTTCAGGTGAACGATAGGCGAGATGCCGTCCCGTGGCGAATGCTGACCGGATGCGCGGCGATCGTCGGCGCCGTCGCGCGGGCTCGGCTCCCCCCTGCGAGACGCCCCATGTGGACGCCCCCGGCGGCGTCCGCCGCCGTCCTCCATCCTGTCCACGCGGGCCGAGGGGGCCACCGCCCTCGGGGCGGCGCACGACCTCCGCGTCCCGCGCATCCGTCGGGGGCCCCGCTCCCGCGCATCGTCCGCCGGAGCTCGTTCCGCGCGTGATCCGAAGAAGAGAAGAGGCACGGAATGCTCGCGAACCTGCTCGTGGCCGGACTGACCATCACCCTGGGGCTGTCGGGCGGCGCGCCCACGCCGACGACCGCGGATCCGGGGGAGTCCCACATCGTCGCCGGCCGCGTGGCGCCGCACACCCCGTGGGTCGTCCAGATCGTCGAGACCGGCGGGACCGTCCCCTCGGGCTCGGAGGAGGACTGCACGGGCGTGCAGGTCGACGCCTCCTGGGTCCTCACCGCGCGGCAGTGCACGGGGGACACCGATGACATCGACGTCTACCAGTCGAACTCGGTGACGCACTCGGGCCCCGCGACGCCCGTGGACCGCGTGGTCGTGGCCCCGAAGGGCGACATCGCGCTGATGCACCTCGCCGCGCCCGCGCCCCTGTCGGCGTACGCCCCCCTCGACCTGCGATCCGGGGCGGCCGCCTCCGGCACCGGGACCATCGAGGGCTACGGCTTCCGCGCGCACGGGAAGCAGGCGACGAGGCTCTACGCGGCCACCGTCCGCCTCACCGGCGCCGAGGTCGACGGCTTCCACGGCGCGGCGCAGGAGGTCACGGGCATCAACGGAGTGCCGAACGACGGCGACTCCGGCGGTCCGCTCCTGGTCGACGGCCGCGTCCGCGCCCTCTGCTCCCAGGGCTTCGGCGACGAGCGGGACGACCCGCACGGCGTCTCCGTCTACGCCCTCCTCTCGCAGGACGCGGCGTGGATCCGGAGCACGACGGGAGTCGGCGTCCTGCACGGATCGGGCAGCTGACGCCCCGCCGCGTCCGCGGGCCAGGGCGACGCTCGCACGCACCGTCCGCCGGACATCCGTCCGCGCGTGATCCGAGAAGTCAGGAGAAGGCCGATGCTCGCGAACCTGATCGGGGCCGGTCTGGCGGTCGCCATGGGCATGTCGGCGGGATCGGCACCGGCGACGGCCTGGGATGAGGGACCGGCGCGGTCGCAGATCATCGCCGGTCACGTGGCGCCGCGCACCCCGTGGGTCGTCCAGCTCGAGGAGATCGGCGGCACCATCCCCGCCGGCTACGAGGACGACTGCACGGGGGTGCAGGTCGACGCCTCCTGGGTGCTCACCGCGCGGCACTGCGCCGAGGAGACCGACGACATCGACGTCTACCAGTCCAACTCCGTGACGCACCAGGGCTCGGCGGCGCACGCCGACCGCGTCGTGATCGCCCCGGAGGGCGACATCGCGCTGGTGCACCTCGCCGCTCCCGCTCCCCTGTCGGGCTACGCGTCCCTCGATCTGCGGTCCGGGCCGGCCACGTCCGGCACCGGGACCATCGAGGGGTACGGCTCCCGAGCGCACAGCACGGACGCCACGCGGCTCTACGCGGCCACCGTCCGCCTCCGCGGCCACCACGATGACGCCTTCGGGGGCGCAGGGCAGGAGGCGACCGGCGTGGACGGCGCGGCGAACGACGGGGACTCCGGCGGGCCCCTCCTGGTCCAGGGCCGCGTCCGCGGCATCGCGTCCCTCACCCTCGGCGACACGGGTGACGACCCCCACGCCGGATCCGTCTACGCGCTCCTCTCGCAGGACGCGGCGTGGATCCGGAGCACGACGGGGGTGCACGGCGCGGGTCGGTCGGGTCGATGACGCTCCCCTCTACTTCCTCCCGTACGCGGTGGAAAGCCAGATCCGGCTGCCGTCGGGCACGGCGATCTCCAACCGGGTCGGCGCGGTCGGGTCGTCGAGCGGCACGCCCATGGCCCCCCGACCGTCCGCGCCGCACGTCGCGCCGACCCGGTTCGGGTCCTCCTGCACGACGCGGATCCAGTAGGTCCCGGTCCCCGTGCACTCGGCGGTCATCACGACCGAGTCCAGGCTCGGATCCTGGGGCGCGGGGAGGGTGATGTCGATCGTGCCCGCGCTCCCGGGAGCGATGTCGGCTGGTGCTGTCCCCTCCTGCGCCACCTCCTCGAGCCCCTCGGACGTGCCGGAGAAGCGCCCCGTCGGCTGCCACGACGGGTAGCCCCGGGAGGCGAAGTCCTCGAGGGACGCGAACCGCTCCGCGTCGGTCGGCGGTGACTCCGGTGCCGGGGCGGCGGTGGACGTCGCGGGTGCGGGTGCCGGTCCGTCCTCGGCCGGGGAGCCGGTGCATCCGGAGAGGACGAAGAGCCCCACGACCAGGGCGCCGGTGATGACCGAGCGGCGTGGGCGGTGCGCGGTGGTCGCGGTCGTTCCTCCAGGTGGGATCCCCATCCACCGACCCTCCCGTCCCCCCGGGGAGGGAATCAAGGCCGCGACCGGATCCACTCCTCGTGCAGGAGCGACGCCCTCAGCTCACGTGCACGTCCGGCCGCCGGGCCCGCACCGGCTCCGCCCGCCGCAGCACCTCGCGGGTCACCGGGGCGACCTCGCCCGTGCCCGTCACGAGGAAGCGGAGGAGGTTGCCGACGGGGGACCCCTCCGTCCACTCGAAGTAGACGCCGGGCTTCACTCCGGTGAGGTCGCGGACGGCGAGGAGCACGGCCGCGATCGTGTTGGGGACGTTGCCGCTCGTGACCTGGAGCACGCGGAAGCCGCAGCGCACGATGCCGCGCACCACGAGGTCCTCCTCGAACTCCGACGAGTCGCCCGGGGTCACCTCGAGGAAGATCACGGGCGCCCGCGCCGGGATCCCGCTGTCGCGCCGCTCGTCGCTGGCCTTCCGGCGGTACTCGGCGACCTGCTCGGCCTCCGTCAGCGCCTCGTCGGGCTCGTCCGGCTCGTGGGCGATGATGCTCACCGCGCCGTAGTCCTCCGCGTCCTCGATGACGAAGGCGCGCGCCTGCTCGTCCATCGTGAGCGAGGTCGCCCGCAGCTGGAAGGAGCGCTGCACGCGGCTCACGATCGACACCACGAGGATCCCGAGGATGAACAGCGCGGCGATCCGCACGCCGTCCGGCCGCTCGATCACGTTCACCACGGTCGTGTACGCGAACACCGTCGCGATGACGGCGAAGCCGATCATGCGCTTGCGCTGCCCGGCCTTCCGCGCCGAGAGCGTCACCGCGACCGAGGCCGAGGTGATGAGCACGAGCACGCCGGTCGCGTAGGCGCCCGCCTGCGCGTCCACGTCCGCCTGGAAGACGAGCGTCACGATCACCGCGATGGCCGTGAAGACCAGCACGAGCGGGCGCACGGCGGCGGCCCAGTGCGGCGCCATGCCGTAGCGCGGCAGGTAGCGCGGCACGATGTTGAGGAGTCCGGCCATCGCGGAGGCGCCCGCGAACCAGAGGATGCAGATCGTGCTGATGTCGTAGAGCGTGCCGAAGCCGTCGCCGAGGAACTGGTGCGCCAGGTACGCGAGCGCCCGGCCGCTGGCCTTGCCGCCCGGCTGGAACTCCGCCTGCGGGATCAGGAGCGTGGTCACGAAGCTCGACGTGATGAGGAACGCGCTCATGATGAGCGCCGCCGTCGCGAGCAGGCGCTTCGTGCCGTGGATCCGCGTGCGCGGCACCCCGTCGGCGTCGTCCTCGCCGCGCACCTGCGGCATCACGGCCACGCCCGTCTCGAAGCCGGAGAGGCCGAGCGCGAGCTTCGGGAAGACGATGAGCGCGATGCCCACCATCACGAGCGGGTTGCCGTGCTGCGCCGTGAGCGCGAGCCACCAGTCGTCGATGACCTGCAGGTTCCCGGCGACGTGGAAGAGGGACACGACGATCACGACGGCGTTGAGCAGGAGGAACACCGCCACGAGCACGACGGCGATGGAGATCGCCTCGCGGAACCCGCGGAGGAACACGAACGCGAGCGCGGCCAGCAGCACCAGGGTCAGCAGCACCTCGTTGCCGGAGAACCACGCGGGCGCGAACGGGTTCTCGACGGCGTGCGCGGTCGCGTCCGCGGCCGACAGCGTGATGGTGATGAGGAAGTCCGTCGCCGCGAACCCGAGCAGCACGAGCACGAAGAGCTTGCCGCCCCACCAGGGGAGGAGGCGCTCGAGCATGGCGATGGATCCCTCGCCGCGCGGGCTCTCGCGCGCCACCCGCCGGTAGACGGGGAGCGCGCCGAGGAGCGTCAGCAGGATGAGCACGAGCGTCGCGAGCGGCGACAACAGTCCCGCCGCGACGGCCGCGATGGCCGGCTGGTAGCCGAGCGTGGAGAAGTAGTCGACGCCCGTGAGGCACATGACGCGCCACCACGAGTGCGTCTTGCCGACGGTCTCGGCGTGCGGGCCGGGGTGGGCGCCGGATGCTCCGGGCAGGCCGTCGAGGAGCCACGCGGTGATCCCGGCGCGGGCCCGCCGCTGCTCCGGCGCGCGGAGGAGCTTCGGGCCGCTCACGGCCGGGCTCCCGCGGGGGCGGTTCGGGGTGTCGACGTCGGGCAGCCGTTGATCGGGCAGCGCACCGGTGTTCCTCCTGAGGCGGCGCCGGGGCCCCGTCTCGCGGATGCGACGGTCGGGCCCGGCAGCATCGTCGCCCCATGGTGCCACCTCCGGGCGGGAGCGGGGTGCGCGTGGAGGGTGCGGTTACGTTTACGCGCTGCTTAGGTAAACGGCAACTATAGGCACATATCCGCAGTCTCGGCTGGCGATATGTAATCCATCTGCGAAATGCACTCCAGTTTCCCGCACGAGGAAGATAAAGTCGGCACAATAGCCGCATTCAATATGGTGACGGGCTGCATCTGCCGATACCACCACTTCTGCTTTTCGCGCCGGTGATACACCCTGAGCGCAAACTTACGACACCATCAATTTCCTTCAGTCAATTCCGTTTGGAGACGCTGTCCTAGGAGACTCCCGGCGGCATCTCCATCATGGAGGGAGAGAATCACGGCGTCAGTATACGATGCCTCGTCGCTGAAGTGACCCCAAGGCACCTTGTCGCTGTTTATCGTTATTATATGCTGATAGCCATTGTCTGCGGCAGAAGAAGATGCGATTTCAATAGCTTTCGCAGTCTGCCTCTCGTCGACGTCCGCAAATATAGAACTGTCATGTAGTAGGAAACCCGGTCCACTATTGTGTCGCGCATAATCTTCTATTATCGCGATGTCGTATGCAAATATCGACATCAAGTGAACACCGTCGGATCCGACGCGAGGGAGCTTCGTTTTGAACTGAATACCACCCTTACCCGGAAGTATCATCAGGTCGGCGGGCTCACCATATAACTCCTCCACTATGTCACCGAATCTTGTAACGATGTCGGCCCTCAAATCGAGCCGCTCCTGAACATCCTGCTTACTACGGGAAAGGAGGTCAAGTTCCTCTGACTTCAATTTCGCCTTGCGAATATCAAGTTCTCGTAGGGTGGCAATCTGATCCTCTAATTGGGCGGCAGCGACCTGCGCTTCGGCTAGGCTCCCTTGTAGGGCAACGAGATCATTAAGGGCCCCCCCTTGGCGAAGCTGTTCGAGATATTCCTCTTGCCGAGCCGATAAAGCGTTCTGTTCGGTCTCTTTGGCCGCAATTCGATCACGAAGGCGACGTCTTTCGTCGGCCAGGTACGCGTTGCGATTAGCCGTAACTTGAGCATGAAAATCTATCGCCTCCTCGAGCGTTTTTACTATGGAGTCATGGAAGACTACGCCGGCCGCCGCGAAGAGGTCTAGCATCTCAACTTCATTCGGGCTTGACCTGGCATCGGGCTCTGTTTCGTAAATCTTGAGACGCTGACGGTCAACAAAATTATCATTGCCAATGGCTTTCACGCGAGCCGTTATATCTTGTAGCCGTGCTTCGATATCGCGATATTCGGGAAGAACGGAGAATCCGGTGACCTCTTCAGAAAGTTTCGCGACTCGTCGTAGCGTTCTGACCAACTGCGGCTCAAGCGTTGCGATGCGAGAATCAGTATCACTTTCCGGGTCATCGGCAAGAGCTATCCGGGCGGCCTTTTCCTTATGGTGTGCCCACTCCTTGGCGAGCCGCCAATCGAGGTGAAGTAGGTACAAGTTCTCGGCTTGGACGGACTGAGCGCCCTGATTTGCCACAGTTCGGAAAGGGCTGAGGAGAGCATCCGCCCTATAACGAGCAAAGTGACGAAAGAGGGCGCGGAACGAGGGGCTTGCATCGTTGCTTGAAGAGTGCCCAAAAGATTCATTCTTTAGCCAATCCGTCCACTTGCGGAGACCAATCTGTAAGTCTCCATCTGCGGGCGCATTCTCCCGGGATACTATTCCTGCGCTTACGAAGTCACCCTCGATTGATATCTGGCCAGAGGTGTCTGGACTTCGTGACACGAGTAGCATAATACCATCGCGAGTGGTGAGAGACAATGTGAAGAACCAGAGTCGGCCCTGCATTAGCTCGATTCGTTCACTGATGTTCGCGCCCAAGCAAAAATCTAAGATTGCTAGTACGCTAGTCTTGCCTAGTCCATTACGAGAGTCAGTCAGCGTTGCTTCCTTGGTCCTCTCAGCTACTACTATATTGAGTCCGTCGCGAAAAGTTACCTCACGGAATCCTGCAAAGTTTGCAGTCAAATAATTTAAGCGCACACTACACCTGCCAAATAATTACACCGTGATGAAGGGACACGAGACCGAGCATAAATAGGATTGTCAAGGCCTTTGTAAATGAGTCAAAAGTCGCATCCGGCAATTCAGAGCGATATGAATGCCATACCTGGCTGACTGTTTCATTTGAAGTTCGCCGTGCCAATAGGGTCGCAGCCGCCGCCAAGAGACTGTCACTGAAGGGCACGTACTTTGTCGGGAGTATCATGCCGCTGGGGCCTCGAATACGTCGCAAACCTCGAAAAGATGGCATAATACGGCGGCGGCGGCGGCCCTCATCACGAATATTTGCCGTGTTAGTGTCTGCGGCGAAATCGCGCTATTGGTCCCGTACTCCAAGAGTGAAAAAAATAGCTCGTCGCCATTTTGGCCTGCCGTGCGGAGGTCGTCGTACTGTTTCACGAAGCCAGCCCGAAGTCTGTCGGGAAAGCGAGAGGATAGTTGTGCCTGGCGACGTATGAAGTCGACGACTTGAGGTGCCTGCGATAGGCCTACGCTCATAGTGGGCGTGACGGCCGATGTTAGATTGTTGGCATCCATCTTTGCCTGAGGTGGTACCGCAATCATGGGTGTAGATATCAGTCCTATGTCGCCATCCGCGAAGGCGTTACAGACAAGCTGTAGTTCGACGAATGTAACCTCTGTTGCCCCCACAGATAGTTTGTCAGTAGCTGTTCGCTCTGCCGCACGTTTCCAGTCGCGCAGGGTCTCTACGGGGTACTCGGAATCGATTTTATCTACGAGGGTATGATGATGCGCACAGAGTACTAAGAGATTTGGGTAGCTGTCTCTCTGTGTGGAAGAGAGGCTGCTGTTCGGACGGGGGCCTGCATCGGAGGACCCTTCTATGTGCGCGATTTGGCCGAGTATTATGGGTGTCTGTTGGGAGAAGTCCACGATCGGTAGGTCGCAGTCGGGAAAGGCGCAATAGTGCCCGGAAGTTAGAAAAATTTGTTTGAGCGTAAGGTCCGAGTAGGATCTCGTCACGAGCGCTTCTCCTTGTGCTTTTACCGGACTAATTCACATTTCACATGGTGCTATGCGCAACTGCTTCTACGCTAACTTGCTGCGATTGACCCCCTAATTGGGTGTGCGGCATTGTGTTGTGGTGTGGTACTGCCGTCGAGACCTGTCTCGAGGGACTAATGGTCTTCTGGTCAATTACCTTGGGGCCTATGCGCTGCTGACTCAAACGTAGTCACATTTGGGAGTCGCGCTGGCCATTGAGGGGTGCGGCCCTGCGCAGCTTGTTGAGGCAGGTTGGGCTCACTGTGAGGGCCGCCTGGGGGCGTTTTGCGGGTAATGTCCCAGATGTCGCCTGCGCCTCGCGGGCGGTTCGGGCCGTAGGCGCCGGGGCGCGGACGCCAAGGCCTCCGCGTCACCCGATCTGGCGGCGTTGCGTCGAGTGGGCGCTTGCGCCGCCGCCCACCCGCATCCACGAGGAAGAGGAACGCGCATGACGACCTGGCTGATCACGGGATGCTCCACCGGACTCGGACGCGCCTTCGCGGAGGAGGCGCTGTCGCGCGGAGAGGACGTCGTCGTCACGGCCCGCGACGCCGCCAACGTGCAGGACCTCGCCGACCGCTTCCCCGAGCACGCGCTCGCGCTCGACCTCGACGTGACCGACCAGGCGCAGGTGTCGCTCGCGGTCGACGAGGCGACCGCCCGCTTCGGCGGCGTCGACGTGCTCGTCAACAACGCGGGCTACGGCTACCGCGCGGCCGTCGAGGAGGGCGACGACGAGGACGTCGCGCGCCTGTTCGACACCCACTTCCACGGCAGCGTCCGCATGATCAAGGCGGTGCTGCCCGGCATGCGCGAGCGCCGCAGCGGCACCATCGTGAACCTGTCGTCGATCGGCGCCGCCCGCACGGGCGCCGGATCCGGCTACTACGGCGCCGTGAAGGCCGCGATCGAGCAGATGACCATGGCGCTGCGCACCGAGCTCGCGCCGCTCGGGATCGTCGCGACGGTCGTCGCGCCCGGATCCTTCCGCACCGACTTCTCGGGCCGCTCGCTCACGCAGTCGTCCACGGTGATCGACGACTACGCCGAGACCGCCGGGAAGCGCCGCAAGGAGAACGACTCCACCGACGGCACCCAGCCCGGCGACCCGGCGGCGGGTGCGCGTGTGCTCGTCGACGCCGTCGCCTCCGGCCGCGCTCCCTACTACCTGCTGCTCGGCGCGGACGCGGTGGAGATCGTGACGGGCGCGCTCGACGACCTGCGCGCCGACGTCAACGCGTGGGCCGCGGAGAGCCGGTCGACGGGGTACGACGCCGGCTGACCGGATCAGGCGGCGGTCGCGGTCTCGGGCTCCGGCGCGGCGGGCGCAGCGGCGGCCGCCGTCCCCTTCGGCTCGCGCGGGGCGCCGACGCCCATCACGCGGAACCGCTTCGACGCGAGCAGGCGGCGGCGGATCCACCAGGTGATGCGCCCCGACGGCACGAACAGCTGCGACTTGATCGCCGCCGTGCGCTGGTGCTTCACGACGAACGGCCGCATCTCCGCCTCGAACGCCGTGAGGGCGGCCTCCATGTCGTCCGGATGCGCGGCCAGCGCGTCGCCGAGCGCCGCCCCGCCGAGGAGCCCCGAGGTCGCGCCCATGCCCGAGAAGAGGGTGAGGCACCAGGCGGCGTCGCCGATGACGACGACGCGTCCGCGGTGCCAGGACGGCAGGCGGATCTGCTCCACCGAGTCGAACAGGGTGGCCTCGGCCGCATCGAGCTCGCGGAGCGCGTCCTCGACGACGCCACCCGCGGACAGGCCCGCGAAGGCGCGGCGCATGGCGTCGGCGGCGGATCCCCGGAGGTCCTTCCCGGCCGTGCGCGTGCGGTAGCTCATCATCACGGTGGGCGTGGTGCCGGCGAGGGCGAAGACCCACATCGCGCGGCGCGGCTCGGAGACGATGACGCTCTCGTGCTCGGCGAACCCGGGCATCTGGCCGCGTGCCTGGAACGCGCAGACCACGGCGGGCATGGGCTTCACGGAGCGGCCCTCGGGATCCAGCACCAGCGTGCGCACGGCCGAGCGCACGCCGTCGGCGCCGACGACGAGGTCGAACGACTCGCGGTGCGTCTCCCCGGTCGCGACCGTGCGCAGGGTGACGTGCGCGGCGTCGGCGTCCTGGTCGACGGCCACGGGCTCGAGGCCGAAGCGCACCTCGATGCGGTCGCCCATGCGGGTCCACAGCGCCGCCTCGATGTCGCTGCGGAGCACGGCCTCGGGGGCGCCGGGCTGGTCGGCGAGGCCGGGGCCGGGGCGGCGCGATCCGTCGGCGTCGAGCTGCAGCGTGACGCGGTCGGGCCGGTCGCGGGATCCGATGTCGTCCCGCACCCCCAGGCGCTCGGCTGCGACGACCCCCTCGGCGAACATGCCGACCATGTAGCCGGCCATCCGCCGCGACGGCTTGCGCTCCACGATCACCGGCTCCCAGCCGGCCTCCTCCAGGCGGATCGCGGCGGACATGCCCGCGACGCCTGCACCGACGATCAGGGCCCTGCGACGTGCCACCATGTGCTCCCCCATCCGTTGCGGCCAATCTACGGCGGGCGGGCGACGAGCGGGAGGGGTGGGGGCGCGGCTGCTAGCGGGCGTCGCCTCCGGGGGCCGGGGGCTCCGGGGCGGTCGGGGCGTCCGCGGGGGTCGCGGCGGTTCCCTTCCGCGGGCGGATCCCCATCACGAAGAAGGTGACGCCGAGGATCAGGAACGGCAGGCCGGCGACGCGCGTGTCGTCGAGGGTGAGCATCAGGACCAGGCCGAGCATCCCGAAGACGATGCCGAGCGCGACGTTCGGGTTCGTCGTGTCGTCGTCGTCGTCCGGCGAGGGCGCGGGGGCGCCGGGTGCGTCGGATCCGCTCATGCCCTCCACGGTAGGCAGCAGGGCAGGGCGCGCGCGTCCGCCTCGCGGGGGACGTTCAGCGCCGGGCGCCCCCTCGGCCCCGCGCGACGATCGAGGCCGTCAGGAACACGGCCGCGCTCGCGACCATCAGCAGCAGGCCGAGGGGGCGCAGGTCGTCGCGGGTCAGCAGCATCACGACGCCGAGCGCGAAGAGCACGGCGAGGGCCGTGCCGCGCCGTCGGCCGATGCCCCCGCTCGATGCGGGGCGGTCGTCGGGCGCACGGGGTCGACTCATGCACCCATGGTGGGCACGTGCCCGCGCTCCGCGCGTCCGCCGGATGGGGGAGCCGGGTCAGAGGCGCCCCTCCAGCTCGAGCAGGGTCGTCTTCGCCGCGAGCCCGCCGATGTAGCCGCCGAGCGTGCCGTCGGAGCGGAGGACGCGGTGGCACGGGATCACGACGGGCAGCGGGTTCGTCGAGCAGGCGGTGCCGACCGCGCGCATGGCGGCCGGGCTGCCGGCGGTCTCGGCGACCTCGCGGTAGGTGCGCGTGGAGCCGTACGGGATCTCGGGGAGCAGCCGCTGCACGCGATCGCGGAAGCCGGTGGAGAGGCGGCGGTCGAGCGGGAGGTCGAAGGAGCGGCGTCGGCCGGCGAAGTACTCGTCGAGCTCGCGGGCCGCCGCATCGAGGCGCCTCGGGGCGCGCAGGATCCGCGGGCCGAGCCGCCGCGCGAGGTCGCCGAGCACGGTGTCGTGGTCCTCGCGGGAGTAGGCGACGCGGATCAGGCCGCGCTCGGTGGCGGCGAGGAGGAGCGGGCCGACGGGGGAGTCGATGGTGGTGAAGCCGACGTCGAGGGCGTCCGCCTCCTCGGCCGCGTCGGCGAGGCGGAGGCGGAGGGCGTCGAGGGCGGGGGTGGGGGGATCCGCGCGGTCGAGGGCGTCCGCGTCGAGGAAGGGGGCGGCGGCGTCGTCGGGAACGGGGTCGGTCACGGTCGTCCTCCTCGGGCGGGTGCGGGTGCGGGTGCGGGTGCGCTGACGGATGCGGGGTCGGGGGCGTCGGCGGATGCGGGGACGGCCGCGTCGCCGCGGGCGGGCGCGGGATCGGCGGGGCCGGGATCGGGTGCCCGGGCGGGTCCGGATGCGCCGGCGGCGGCCGCCGCGCCGCGCGGCTCGTCCGCCATCGCCCGCCGCAGGCTCGCCACCCCGTCGGCCGCCGCCCGGCGCGCGGCCTCGGGCGTGCCGCCGATCACGGCCGCGACCTCCGCGTACGGCAGCCCGCCGAGGTGCCGGTAGGCGACCGCGAGCCGCTGCCGCTCGGGCAGGCGGGCGACTTCGCGCCAGAGGTCGGGGTCGCCGGATCCGGGCACGCCGAGGTCGGAGATCCGCTCGGGCACCTCGTCGACGGGGAGCGCGCGCCGGCCGCGGGCGCGGATCGCGTCGAGGGCCTTGCGGTGCGCGATGGTGACGAGCCACGCCCGCACGTCGGCCCGCGGGCCGAGCCGCGGGTATGCGACCAGCGCCGACAGGAACGTCTCCGACCACGCGTCCTCGGCGTCCGCGTGCCCGCCGAGCACGGCCCGGCAGACGCGGAGCACCACGGCGCCGTGCTCGGTCACGACCCTGTCGAACGGCTGCATCATCTCCACACCGGGTAGACGCCGGGGCGGGGTGATCCGTGAGGTCGGCGTGCGGATCAGTCTCGCGGATCCGCGGGCCCGGGACGAGGGCGCGGCCGCCGGGCCGAGGCGCCGGTGGGTGCCGCCCCTCCTCCGGACGCGCCGTGCGCCTCCTCGTGATCCGTGGTGCCCCGCCCGTGCACCCCGTGGGGACCACCCGTGACCATCCCCGGGGAGGACGCCCGCGAGCCCGCCGCTCGACAGGATGGGGGAGCGGCTCCCCCGGCCGCGCTCCGCCCGGAGCCTCCGCCGTCGGCCCGGCCCCCTCGGGTCGGCGGCGGCATCCGGGCGGCCACGAGAGGATCCCCATGACCGGCATCGCGAGCCCCGCCGCCCCCGACGACGAGCGGGCGGCGCCGTCGCCCGCGGACCCGGCCGCATCCGGCCCGCCGCGCGCGCTCCGCGTCGCGGTGGTCGACGAGGAGGCGCCCATCACGCAGCTGCTGTCGCTCGCGCTGCGGATGGAGGGCTGGGACGTGCGCGTCTTCGCGACCGGCCGCGCGGCCATCGCCGCCGCCGTCGAGGACGCGCCCGACGCCATGCTCCTCGACATGATGCTGCCCGACGTCTCGGGCGTGGAGGTCGTCGCCGAGCTGCGTCGCGCGGGCGTCGCGACCCCCGTCCTCTTCCTCACCGGCCGCGACTCGCTCGAGGACCGGCTCGCCGCCTTCGGGGCGGGCGCCGACGACTACGTCACGAAGCCGTTCGGCCTCGAGGAGGTCGTCGGGACCGTGCGCGACCTGTTCCGCCGCCGCGGCCTCGCGCCCGCGCTCGTCACCGCGGGCGACCTCGTGCTCGACCCGGTCACGGGCGAGGCGTGGCTCGCGGGCGTGCCGCTGGAGCTGGATCCGACCGAGCTCGTCGTCGTGCAGGCGCTCGCCGAGGAGCCGACGCACCGGCTCCCGCTGCGCGAGCTCGCCCACCGGCTGCTCGACGCGGGCGGCGAGCCTGTGGCCTCGCAGGCGCTCCTCGACCTGCCGGTCGTGACGGGACGACGTGCCGGTCAGGACCGCATCGTGCTGCTCGCGGTCTCCGGCGACGACCTCGTGCTGGCGCCCGCGGGCTGACCGGACGCCGCCCGGGCCGCGCGGCTGCTGACCCCCAGTGCGGGGGTGGATCCCGCGTGTCACCCCCGCAACTCCGGGGATCACGAGTCACACGCGTCACACTGCCCGAAATATCTCCCCAGGTGGGGAAAGGAAGTCCCTACAGTCGGCGATGGGGAGCAGATCCTCCCCGCCGCGTCCCCGAGACCCCGGAACGCGTCCCCTCTACCGCACGGTCGCGGCGCAGCAATGGCGCGCACGGGCGGTCGGCACCACTGGAGATGTCATGACCCGTCCCACCCCCGCCGCCGGTCGCGGCAGGTCGTTCCGCCGCGCAGCAGCGGGCGCCTGCCTCTCGGCATCGCTCGTCCTCCTGCCCCTCGCGATGGCGCCCGCCGCCCACGCCGAGACCGTCCCCGCGGACGCGACGCCCGTCGCCGTCGACGCCCCGGTCGCCGAGGCGCCCGTCGCCGAGACCCCCGCGGTCGAGGCCCCCGCCGAGGACGCGACCCCGACGCCCGCGCCCGCCGAGGAGTCCGCGCCCGTCGCCGACGCCCCGGTCGAGTCGACCCCGACGCCCTCCACCGGCGCCCCGACCACCGGCGCGCCCACGACCGGCCTGCCGACGCTCGAGCCGACCGTCCCCGTCGTCGAGCTGCCCTTCACCTGGACCACGCCCGACCGCGGCGTCGCCCTCCCGATCAACGAGGCCGTGCCGTTCGCCGGCACCGGCACCGCGGGCAGCATCGTCACCGCCAGCTACTTCAACGCCGTGGGCGTCAAGTCCATCGCCGGCATCGGCATCGTCGGCGAGGACGGCACGTACGCGTTCCCCGCGAGCTTCACCGAGCTGCTCCAGGGCTCGAAGACCGCGAGCGTCACCGTCACGCAGGTCGGTCTCGACCTCGAGGTCACGGGCGAGATCCGCGGCCTGGTGCGCTTCGCCGAGGCGCCCGTCGGCCCGTTCGTGCGCGCCGAGGCGTCGTTCTCGACCATCTCGCCGACCACCGTCGCCGAGGCGACCAGCCTCCTCGGTGGCCTCAAGGTCACCGCGACCGGCTACCTCCGCTACGAGGCCGTGCAGGTCACGGTCACCGCGCCCGACGGCCGCGTGATCCAGCTGAGCGACGCCAACAGCGGCGTGGGCGTCAGCACCCGCTCGCTCAAGGACCTCGTGCGCGCCGACGTCGACGGCACGTTCGCGCAGCCGATCATCCTGTTCGGGGACATCCAGCCGGGCACGTACCAGGTCTCCGTCCTGGGCCTCGAGTCGGGCCTCGCGCAGGGCGGCACCGTCGAGCTGACCGGCGAGGACGCGGGCGGACCGGTCATCCCGGGCGTCCCGACCCCGACGCCGACCACGCCGTCGATCGACCCCGCGGGCACCGCTCCGAAGCCGATCACGAAGCCGGCCGCGCAGCACGGCGACACCCTGCCCGTCACGGGCACCGACGGCGCCGCGGCCCTCGGCCTCGGCGGCCTGGGCGCGCTCCTGGCCCTCGTCGGCGCGGGCGCGCTCGTCGCCCGCCGCCGCCTGCGCTCCGCGGAGTAGCGGCACCGCACCACCCGCACCACGCACGACGACGGCCGGATCCCCGCGGGGGTCCGGCCGTCGTCGCGTGCGGACGCGGCGCGCGCCTTGTCCCGCGCCGCGGCCGCCCCGTAGATTTGACGCGAGCCGCAACGAATTCCCGCACGCGGATCCGCCCGCACGCCGATCCACCCCACGAATGAGACGAAGGAGTCCCATGTCCGACACGCAGCCCGCAGCGACGCCCACGGAGACCGGAGGCGCCCTCGGCGTCGCGATGGTCGGCCACGGGTTCATGGGCGCCGCCCACTCGCAGGCCTGGCGCGTCGCGCCCGCGTTCTTCGACCTGCCGCTCGCGCCGCGCATGGTGTCCGTCGTCGGGCGCGACCAGGCCCGCACGCAGGAGTCCGCGGACCGCTGGGGCTGGGATCGCGCCGAGACCGACTGGCGCGCCGCCATCGAGCGCGACGACATCGACGTGGTCGACATCTGCTCGCCCGGCAGCACGCACGTCGAGATCGCGGTCGCCGCGCTCGAGGCCGGCAAGCACGTGCTCTGCGAGAAGCCGCTCGCCAACACGGTGGAGGAGGCCGAGATCATGGCGGCCGCTGCGGAGAAGGCCGCCGCGAAGGGCATCCGCGCGATGGTCGGCTTCAGCTACCGCCGCGTGCCCGCCATCACGTTCGCGCGCGACCTCGTCGCCCAGGGCGCGATCGGCGAGCTCCGCCAGGTGCGCGCGCTCTACCTGCAGGACTGGCTGACCGACGCCGAGGGTCCGATGACCTGGCGCCTCGACAAGGAGGCGGCGGGGTCCGGCGCGCTCGGCGACATCGGCGCGCACATCGTCGACGCCGTGCAGTTCATCACGGGCGACACGCTCGACGCGGTCAGCGGCCTGCTCCGCACCTTCGTCGAGGAGCGCCCGCTGCTCGCCGAGACGCGCGGCCTCGGCGGCGTCGCTTCCAGCGAGCGCGGGAAGGTGACGGTCGACGACGCGGCCTACTTCACCGGGAAGCTCGCCGGCGGCGCGCTCGCCAGCTTCGAGGCCACCCGCATGGCCACCGGCCGCAAGAACGCGCTCCGGCTGGAGTTCAGCGGATCCGACGGCGCCATCTCCTTCGACCTCGAGCGCCTCAACGAGATCGAGCTGTACGACGCGAAGGCGCCCGCCGACCGGCTCGGCTTCCGGCGGATCCTCGTCACCGAGCCCGAGCACCCCTACACGGCCGCGTGGTGGCCCACCGGCCACGGCCTCGGCTACGAGCACGCGTTCACGCACCAGGTGCGCGACCTCGTGCACGACATCGCCGCAGGCCAGGAGCCGCAGCCGTCCTTCGCCGACGGGCTCCGCGTGCAGCGCGTGCTCGACGCGGTGGAGCGCAGCTCGGCCGACGGCAGCGCGTGGGTGCAGGTGGACCCCGCCGCGAGCTGACGCCCGCCGGCTCACGGCTGCGGGCTGAGGTCCGCGGGCGGGGGCCCGCGGGCGCTCGCGTACCCTGGTCGGGACGACCGGGAGGCGGACGGGTGCAGGCACGACAAGCGCGCATGCGGCGCGCCGCGCTGTCCGCGCTGGTGTGCACCCTCGTCACGGCGACCGCGCACGCGGCGGCCGGCGGCGGCCTCCCGCATCCGCTCGTCCTCGGGCTCGCGCTCGTCGCGGGCGTCGTGCTCTGCTTCGCGCTCGGCGGCCGCCGCGTGACGCTCGCCCACCTCGTGCTCGCCATCGGCGCCACCCAGGGGGTGCTGCACGCGGCCTTCACGTTCGGCGGATCCGGCATGGCGGCGGCCGGCGGCGCGGCGGCCGGCGGCGCGGCGGGCGGATCCGCCGGGTCGGCCGCCGGCGCCGCCTCCGGATCCGCTGCCGCCAGCGGGCACGGCCACGCGCACGCGGCCGCCGCCGATGCCGCCCGCGCGCTCGCCGATCCGGGTGCCATGGCCATGCCCGCGGACCACGACGGCGCCATGCTCCTCGCGCACGTCATCGCCGGCCTGATCAGCGTCTGCTCGCTCCGCGCCGGGGCCGACGCCGTCCGCCGCGTCGCGCGGGCGCTCGCCGTGCGCGTGGGCGGCGCGATCTCCGGGGCCGTCGGCGCGCTGGTGGCGGCCGCCGTCGCCGTGGCCGCCGCGCTCGCCGAGCCGGCCGTCGCTCCGCGGCCCGGTCGCCTCGCCGCCGACGTGCGCCCGGCGCGCCTCGTCTCCCTCCTCACCGCGCGGATCCGGGGCCGCCGCGGTCCGCCGCGGAGCCTGCTCGCCGCCTGATCCGCGCCCGCCGCGTCCCTCGGGGACCCGGGCGCGGCCCGCGCCGCCCGCCCGCCGACGATCGCCCGCGCTCCCGCGCCGCCGATCGTCGCCGGGGTGCCGCGCGCCCCCGCACGCCCGGATCCGCACGGCCACGCCCGTGCCCCACCGAAGGACCCCCATGCCCCGCACCACCCGCCTGCCCGCATCCGCCCGCCCGCCGGGACGCCGCCGCCATGTCGACGCCGCCACCCGGACGACCGGCGCCGCACCCCGGCGCACCGCCTCCCGGCGCGCGCTCGTGGCCGCCGGCGCCGCGCTCGGCGTCGGCCTCGCGCTGTCCGCGCCGCTCGCCGCGTCCGCCCACGTCGAGCTCGACGCCTCCTCCACCGCCCCGGCCGCTCTCAGCGTCCTGACCTTCGCGGTCGGCCACGGCTGCGAGGGATCCGCCACCACCGCCCTCGCGATCCGCTTCCCCGCCGGCGTGCAGGCGGTGAAGCCGACCCTGACGCCCGGCTGGTCCGTCGCCGAGCAGGAGACGGCGGACGGCACGACCGTCACCTACACGGCCGACCAGCCGCTGCCCGACGCCCTGCGCGCGACCGTGCAGGTCGAGGCGCTGCTCCCCGTCGACGGCCGGGCCGGGGACGTCGTCGCGTTCCCGACGCTGCAGACGTGCGTGGAGGGATCCACCGACTGGGCCGAGCTCCCGGCCGCGGGCGCCGAGCCCGACCACCCGGCGCCGGCGGTCACCCTGACGAGCGCCACCGGGACGGCCGCCGACGCGAGCGGCGCCGGCGCATCCGCGGACGCCGCCGCCGCGACCCCCGCCGCGGCCCCGGTCGACCCGGTCGCCCGGCTCCTCGGCCTCGGCGCGCTCGTCGTGGGCGTCGTCGCCGTGATGCTCCTCACCATCGGCATGCGCCGCCCGCAGCAGGGCGCACGCCGGTGACCGCCGTCGACGACCGGGCGGATGCCGCGGCTACCGCCGCCGCGACCGCGGACGCCCCGGCATCCGGCGGATCCGCCCCGGCATCCGGCGCACCCGCGTCGGCCCCGGCCCCCGTCGTCACCCGCCCGCCGCGCGACTGGCTCCTGCCGCTGCTGCTCCGCCTGCACTTCCTGGCCGGGATCCTCGTCGGCCCGTTCATCCTCGTCGCGGCCCTGAGCGGCGCGGCCTACGCGATGTCGCCGTCGATCGAGCGCGGCGTCTACGCGCACGAGCTCCGCGCGCCCGTCGCCGGCGCGACGGTCCCGCTCGCCGCGCAGGTCGAGGCCGCGGAGGCGGTGGTCGGCGGATCCGGCACCCTCGTCGCCGTCCGCCCGGCACCCGGTCCCGGCGACACCACGCGCGTGATGTTCACGGGCGACGGCCTCCGCGCGAGCGAGAGCCGGGCGATCTTCGTCGACCCGGCCGACGCCTCGATCCGCGGCGACCTCCCGGTCTACGGCACGAGCGGCGCCCTCCCGCTCCGCTCGGCGATCAGCGACGTCCACCGCACCCTCGGCCTCGGCGACGTGGGCCGGCTCTACAGCGAGCTCGCCGCGAGCTGGCTCGGCATCGTGACGCTCGCGGGACTCGGCCTGTGGATCGCGCGCTGGCGCCGGTCGCCCCGCCGCCGCGACCTCGTGCGGCCGGACCCGCGCGCGACGGGCTACCGGCGGATCCTCTCCTGGCACGCGTCGATCGGCGTCTGGCTGGTCGTGGGTGCGCTGTTCCTGTCGGCCACCGGGATCACGTGGTCGCGGTTCGCCGGGCAGAACGTGACCGACCTCCGCGCCGCGCTCAGCTGGCAGGCACCGACCCTGCCAACCGCGCTCGGCGAGGCCGCGGCCGCCGCCGCGGGCGCGAGCGGGGGAGCGGCGGCGGATCCGCACGCCGGCCACCACGGCGGCGCGGCGCCCGCGACGACCGCGCCCGTGGATCCGGCGACCTTCGACGACGTGCTCCGCGTCGCGCAGGGCGTGAACGTCGACACGGGTCTCGTGGAGATCAAACCGCCGTCGGCGGCGGGGACGGCGTGGACCGTGAGCGAGATCCAGCGCTCGTTCCCCACGCAGGTCGACCAGGTGGCCGTCGACGGGAGCACGCTCCAGGTGGTCGGCCGCACCGACTTCGCGGACTACGCCTTCCCCGCGAAGCTCGCGCGCTGGGGCGTCGACACGCACCAGGGGACGATGTTCGGGCTCCCGAACCAGATCCTGCTGGCGGTGACGGCGCTCGGCATCGCCGCGATGGTCGTGTTCGGCTACCTGATGTGGTGGCGGCGCCGTCCGGGCGTCGCGCGACCCGGCCGCCCGGCGCCCGCGGGCGCGCTGGTGCGGGCGCCGTGGTGGGGCATCGCGGCGGTGGTCGCGGTCGGCGTCGGCGTGGGGCTCTTCCTGCCGCTCGTCGGGATCCCGCTGGTCGGCTTCGTGCTGCTCGACGCGCTGGTCACGGCCGCGCGCGTGCACCGCGCGGCGCTGCCCGCGGCGGGGTGATCCGGCTGGCCGTCGCGGGAGCGCGGCGGCCGGCCCGCTGGTCTGGCTGGTCGGACCGGTCCGACCGGTCCGCCCGGTCCGCCCGGGACGGTCCGCGCGGCGCGTCTCGGCCCGGCGTCGGCGCTCGTCCCCCCGCCCGTCCGCCGGCGCGGCGCCGGATCAGGCCGCGGGCGCCGGCCCCGTCGACGCCGCCACGTGCAGCCGGCACGGCAGCAGCGCGTGCGGCAGCTCGGCGGTCGTGCCGTCGAGGCGCGCGAGCAGCGTCTCCACCGAGAGGCGGCCGAGCTCCGGACCCGGCGCGTCCATCGTGCTGAGGGCCGGCTCGACGAGCGCGCCCACCTCGGTCGACGACGCGAGCGACAGGATCGACACGTCGTCCGGCACGCGCCGGCCCGCCGCATCGAGCCCCGAGATGAGGCCGCGCGCCGCCTGGTCGTTCAGGATCAGGACCGCCGTGATGCCCGGATCCGCCGCCAGCAGCTCGCCCGCCGCGGCCCGCCCGCCGACGGGCGTGGGCGGGCACCGGACCACCGCGGCGGCCAGCCCGCGCTCCGCCGTCTCCGCGCGGAACGCCCGCTCGGTGCGCGTCGTGGGGCCGTACCCGCGCAGGGGCCCGCCCTCGAGGTCCTCCACCATCAGCCCGAAGCGGCGGTGCCCGAGGCCCTCGAGGTGGTCGATCCCCTCGGCGACGGTGCGCTCGAAGTCCATGTCGACGAACGGCAGGTCGCGGGTGTCGGCCGTGCGCCCGATCGAGACGAACGGCACGTCGAGCGCCGCGAGGTCGGCGATGCGCGAGTCGTCCATGCGCACCTCCATCACGATGACGCCGTCGACCAGACGCCCCGAGACGAGGTCGGACACGTCGTCCGGCGACGTGCCCGTGGGCCACAGCACCAGGTGGTAGCCGAGCTCGGACGCGCGCGTGGCCGCGCTCATGAAGATCTCGAGGGCGATGCGGCTGAGGCGCTGCACGTCGGCGGGGAACAGCAGCGCGATGATCCGGGTGCGCTTGCTGGCGAGCGCGCGGGCCACGACGTTGTTGCGGTAGCCGAGCTCCTGCATCGCCTCGGTGACGGCCCGCCGCGTCTGCTCGGACACGGCCTTGGTGCCGTTGACGACGAACGAGACCGTGGCGATCGAGACCCCCGCGCGCGCGGCGACCTCTCGCATGGTCGGGATGGCGGCTCCTCGCGGTCGGGCGGTCGCGTGCGGGCGGGATGCGCCTCAGCGTAGCCCGGGGTCAGGCCCCGCGGGCGTCGCCGGCGGCCTGCGCGCGCTGGCGGTCGAACGCCGGGCGGAGGGGCGCCGTGTCGTAGACGATGTGCAGCCGCACGATGCGCCCCTCCGCGTCGAGCTCGGCCACGTCGACCACCGAGAAGGGCGCGTGCTCACCGTTCGCGAGGACCCAGTCGAAGTCGAACCAGAACGCGACCGTGGGCGTCCCCTCGTCGTCTGCGCGCATCACCCGGCGCAGGCGGAGCCGCGATGCGCCGGTGTCGGCGAACAGCGCCGGGTAGAACCGGGCCGCCGGGGGGATCCCGTACAGCGGGGAGTGCACGACGCCGTCCGGGGCGAACAGCGCGAGCGCCGCCGGGACGTCCGCCTGCTCCAGCGCCGCGAGGTACCGCGCGACGAGGGGGTCAGGCACCCCGTGCCCGGAGCGTCGGGCTCTCGCCGCCGACGCGGGGGCGCAGGCGCGTCACGGCGATGAGGAGGCCGGCGATGCCGCACACCGCGATGGTGAGGCCCACCACGTACTCGCCGACCGTGAGGTACCCGCCGGGCGAGGAGGTCGGGTCGAGGAAGCCGTACGGGTAGTAGGTGGGGCTGCCCGTGACCTGGTCGCCGGTGAAGGGCCCGCGGCCGAGCGTGACCGCGATCCAGACGAGGGGGAAGACGATGAGGCGGCCGATGGCGCCGCCGCCGAGCCGGGTGCGGTCGGGCGCGATGAGCCAGTCGAGGAGGACGACGATCGGCACCGCCACGTGCACGATCTGGTTGGCCCAGTCGAGCTGCAGGGGAGGCGGGACGGGGAGCGAGCGGAGCAGCAGGTTCCAGACGATCCCGGTGATGAGCAGGTACACCGTCGACGAGAGGCGCAGCGTGGCCCAGGCGACGCTCGCATCCACCCGCCCGCGCGCCAGGCGCAGGCCGCCGATGGTGAGCACGACCACGCCGAGCAGGTTCGCCTCGGTCGTGAAGAACAGCGCGAAGTCGAGCGACTTCCCGGCGATGCCCGGGATGCCGAGGCTGATCCAGTAGGCGTAGTTGACGTGGTACTGGGCGATGACGCCGACGAGGGCGGCCGCGGCCGTGGCGAGCCGGACGGCGGAGAGGAGGATGCGCACGCGATACGTTCGCACGCCCGCGCGCGCGGCGGGTCCGACTGTCCACGGAGGGCGGGTCCGGGCGGCGATGCCCGGCGGATGCCCAGGCGCCCGGCCCCGAGATCGCGGCTCAGGCCGCGCGCGCCCGCCGCAGGACCGCGACGACGATGGCGAGCGGCTTCATCCACGTCACCTCGCCGAAGCGGTAGTCCTCCGCGCGCGCGAGGCGGTCCGCGAGGTCGGGGCGGGCCGCGCGCAGGTAGCCGCGCGCCTCCTCGGCGTGCACGGGGTCGGAGACGATGCGGACGGTGTCGGCGTCCTCGATGAGCGGGATCGCGTTCGCGACGTTCTCGCGCGTGCTCCGGCTCGCCTCCTCGAGGACGACGGGGCCCGCGTAGCCGCGCTCGCGGGCGTAGCGGGCGAGGATCCGCGCCTCGGGCTCGTCGCCCATCACGGATCCACCGCAGAGCACGAGCGTGGTCGATGCGGCGCCCGGGTCCATCGAGCGGAGGGCTGCATCGACCCGGAAGCGGTTGATCCGGTTCGCGCGCGGGCCGGCGTCGCCGAAGCCGAGCACGACGACGGCCTCGCGGCCCACCGTGCCGTCGGGCCGGCCGGGGGCGCGACCGAGGCCGCGCGTGCTCGCGAGGAGGTGGATCAGCTCGCTCGCCGCCAGGACGACCGCGACCGCGACGCCGGCGACCGCGACGCCCGCGACCAGGGCGCCGACCGCGGCGGGCGCGGCGGGGAGGGGCCGGCGGATCCGCATGGGCCCAGGCTACGCGGCGGTGCGGGGCTGGTGCCGGCGCCGCGGGCGGTCCCGCTCAGCCCGCGGTGCGCGCGGCCTTCACGAACGCGACGACCGCGTTGGCGTGGCCGTGGCCGAGCCCGTGCTCGGTCTTCAACCAGGTGACCGCGCGCATGTGCGGCTCCACGTCGAGGCGGGCGTCGGCGAGGTCGATCCAGTGCTGCACCGGCTGGCCGTAGGCGCTCTCGATGCTCGGGAAGTAGGAGGCGGGGCCGTGGGTCGTGCGTCCGTCGGCCGGCGGGGGCGGGGCGACGATGCCGTGCGCGTTCATGCTCCGACGCTACCCGGGCCGTGCGGCGGCGACCACGGCGGATCCGGCCGCGGCGGAGCCCCGTGCGCCACCACCTCCGTCGCGGCGGGCCGGGCGATCCCGCTCCGCGCCCGTGTCAAGGGGGGGGGGGGGAGACCGCTCCCCGCCTGGGGAATAGTCTCGACCCATCGAGCTCGCTCGCCCGGACCCCGTGGCGGCTCGCCAGGACGCCGGCCTCCCCGGCGCTGCGCGACACGAGGGTCACATGCACACCACCACCAGCATCCGCATCGACGGCGAGCCGATCCAGCTCGCCGAGGGCCAGGACGTCGAGGCGCTCAAGGCGCGCATCGTCGACGCCGTCACCGGGGGCGCCCGCTTCGTCGACTTCGTCGGCGCCGGCCAGGTGGGGGTGTCCGTGCTCGTCACGTCGCGCTCCTCCGTGCGCCTCGAGGTGCACGAGCGCGAGGACGAGTCGGAGGATCCCGAGGAGCAGCCCGCGAGCGCCGACCTCGACCTGTACACCTACGGCTAGCGTCCCGCGACGCGCGCTGCGCGGAGCGACCCGGGACGACGCGGGGTCCTGCGCCGTCCCGGGCTGCGCGAGCGGGGGCACGCGCGTCATCGCGGTCGGCACCGGTCGCGTGGCTCGCCCTCGGGGGAGTCCGAGTCCGGGTCCGGTGCGCCGCGGCACGCCTCGTGCGATGCACCGCACCTCGAACCTACGCAGGCGCGTCCCGCCGCGCCATCCTGCGGGCGACCCCTTGACTTCGGGGAGCAGCAGTCGGCGCGGCGCGGGCGTCAGCGCACGGACCGGATCGGCTTGATGAGGAGGGCCGAGGCCGCGACGATGCCCGTCGCGGCGATGAACACCGGCCCGTACCCACCCGTCGCGCCGACGATGCCCGAGGTCACGCCCGGCCCCAGGATCTGCCCGCCCGTGTTCGCCATGTTGAGGATGCCGAGGTCCTTGGCCGCGTTGTCCGCGTCCGGCAGCACCTCGGTGTTGAGCGCCTGGTCGACCGAGTTGTAGACGCCCGTCCCGATGCCGGCGATGAGCGCGTAGACGAGCATCGTCCACGGCTGCGCGACGAAGAACGGGAACAGGGACGCGGTCGCGACGAGGAACGCGGACGCGATCACGAGCGGCTTCCGTCGGCCGAGCCGGTCGGACAGGGGCCCGGACACGGCGCCGAAGAACAGCGACGTGACGAGCTGGATCGTCGCCATGAGCGCGATGATCCCGCCGGCCTGCTCGGTGGTCTGCCCCATGTGGTCGGTGAGGATGTAGAGCTGGTACCCCGTCAGCGAGTACGTGCCGAGCACGAACAGCAGCTTCCCGGAGAGCGCGAGGTAGTAGTCGCGGGCGCCGTGCCGCGGGAACGAGAAGCTCTGCAGCAGCATCCGCGGGCTGAACGCCTCGCGGGGCACGTCGCGGTTCGACTTCTCCGGCGCGATGAGCGCCACGACCGGTCCGGCGACGAGCACGAGCACCGCGAACACGAGCATGCCGGCGACCGGATCCGCGACGAAGCCCGACGCGACGATCTGCGACCCGTGCACGCCGAGCAGCAGGCCGACGCCGTAGACCGCGGAGTACGTGCCACGGCGCGCGGCGGGGATGCGGTCGGCCAGCATCGCGAGCAGCGGCGCCGCGATCGCGTTGAGGAACAGCTGGAACGCCATCCACGTCGCGACGACGAGGCCAGGGGTGTCCGCCGCCTGCATGGCGAACAGGGAGGCGGACGCGCCGATCGAGCCGAGCACCATCCACGGCGCGCGTCGTCCGATGCGGCTGCGGGTCAGGTCGCTGAGCGCGCCGAACACGATGTTCGAGAGCATCGCCACGATCGAGCCGGTGATGGCGAGCAGCGCGATGAGCCCCACCTTCTCGTCCGGCGCGATCTGCTCGAGGCGCGCGGGCAGGAGCACGGCGTTGTTCGCGAAGAACGGGCCGATCCACAGGGCGGCGCCCACGAACAGGGCGATGCCGAGCCGCACCGGGCGGAACGTGGTGCGTCCGTCGTGCGGATCGGTCGTGATGCTCGTGGTGTCGGGCGCGTGCCCGGCGGATCGGGGCGGGTGGTGCGCGGACATCGTCGTCCTCCGGTCGGTGGTGCGGGTGGGTCAGCGGTCGGTCGGGGTCGGATCAGGGGCGGGCGAGGCGGAGCGAGGCGGTGGCCGCGGCGGGGTCGCCGGAGTACGCGGACGCCTCGACGACGGCGTCGTCGGCCGCGGGGACGAAGCCGTCGGCGGTCCAGCGGTCCGTCGGGCGGGTGGATCCCGTGATCGTCACGGTGCCCGTCGCCCCGGCCGCGAGCCCGATCGGCGCGAAGCCCACCAGCACGCGGCGCGGGAAGTCCTCCGCGTCGAGCGCCGCGTAGAGCTGCACGACGTGCCGGCCGTCCCGGTCGCCCGTGTTGCGGACGGTCACCTCGGCCGCGAAGCGCTCGTCGGCGACCTCGCCCACCGTGACGGCGTCGATCGCGAACGACGTGTACGAGAGGCCGAAGCCGAGCGGGAAGGCGGCGTCCACGCCGTCGCGGTCGAGGAGGCGCTGGCCGTGCCAGCGGTCGTAGGCGATCCGGGTCGCGTCGGCGTCGAAGGCGGGGAGGTGGTCCTCGCTCGTGGGAATCGAGTACGGCAGGCGCCCGGTCGCGTCGTGCACGCCGAGGAGCACGTCGGCGAGGGCGGCGCCGCCCTCGGATCCGCTGTACCAGCCCACGAGCACCGCGGGCACGGCGTCGCGCCACTCCTCGGTGATCACGGCGCCGGCCGTCACCACGACCACCACGGTGCGCGGGTTCGCGGCGGCGGTCGCGCGGATGATCTCCGCGTCCACCGGCCGCACGCGGAGGGAGCGCCGGTCGCCGCCGACGGCCGTGCCCATGGAGAGCTCGCTGCCGGACTGGCTCATCAGCGCGCCGAGGTCGACGCCATCGGGCGCCGGCGGGAAGAGGGCCGTGAGCTCCTCCTGGTCGCTCAGCTCGCCGATGTACTCGCCCTCGTCGGCGGACGTGTAGCCGACCACCACGACGGCGACGTCGGCGGCGCGGGCCGCCTCGGCCGCGGCCTCCGGGTCGTCGGCCGCGACGTGGTCGACGCGCGCGTCGGGGAGCGCGGCGCGGAGGCCGGCGAGGGGCGTGACGACCTCGGGGGAGTGCACGTTGGAGGATCCCTCGTCGCCCGTGTTCGGCAGGTCGGCGAGGCGGCCGACGACGGCCACGCGGGTCAGCTCCGCGGCGGCGAGCGGCAGCAGCGGGCGTCCGTCGACGTCGTCGTTCGTCAGCAGCACGGCGGCGGACGCGGCGGCCTCGCGGGCGAGCGCCCGGTGCTCCGCGGAGAACACGACGTCCATGCCGGGCTCCGGGTCGAGGTCGCGGGCGCGGTACGCGAGCTGGGTCGCGATGATCCGGCGGCCGGCGCGGTCGACGTCCGCCCAGCTCGCGCGGCCGGCCTCGAGGTCGGCGGGCAGGTGCTCGGCGCGCTGCTGCCGGAACGGCTCCTCGACGTCGAGGCCCGCCCGGAGCGAGGCGGTCGCGTCCCGCAGCCCCCAGATGAAGTCGGAGACGGTGACGCCCGCGAAGCCCCACATGCCGCGGAGGATCCCCTCCATCAGCTCCTCGTTCTGCCCCGCCCACTCGCCGTTGACGCTGTTGTAGGCGGTCATGATCCCGTCCACGCCCTCCTCGACGACGCGGCGGAAGTGCGGCAGGTAGACCTCCTGCAGCGTAGCGTCGTCGGCCGTGACGTCGACCGTGAAGCGCGCGTTCTCCATCGAGTTGAGGGCGTAGTGCTTGGCGACGGCCATGCCGTGCCGCTGCACGCCGCGGGTGAGGGCGACGCCGAACGCGCCGAGCAGCAGGCTGTCCTCGCCGTAGGTCTCCTGCGCGCGGCCCCACGCCGGGTGGCGCGGGAGGTTGATGCACACGCCGCCGAAGAAGTCGGCGCCCTGCGCGCGCATCTCGGCGCCGATCGCGCGGCCGATGCGCTCCTCGAGGTCGACGTCCCAGGTCGCGCCGCGGGCCATCGCGACGGGGAAGGCGGTGGATCCGCCCATCACCACGCCGCGCGGGCCGTCGCTGAAGCGGAGGCCCGGGATGCCGACCCGGTCGACGCGGCCCATCGTGATGGGGCGCGCGTTGTAGCGCTGCATCATCTCGGCCATGCCGGTCCAGAAGTCGTCGTCGCCGTCGAGGAGCGAGAGGCGCTCCTCGGGGGTCAGGCCGTCGAGGATCGACTGCGCCACGGCGCCGGCCTCCTCGCCGCGCCTCACGCGCTCCACGCCCTGCTCGAACTCGGTCTCGGTGCTCATGGTGATGGCTCTCCGCATCGTCGTCGACGTCTTACCTGCATCAGTGCAGGTAAATGGATCCTAAGCCGCGCTCCCGCGGGAGCGCAACGGCCGCGTGGGAGGATCGGCGGATGGCAGCCGACCGCGTGCGCACCCGACTCGCCCCCGAGCGGCGGCGCGAGCTGATCATCGAGGCGGCCGCGCGGCAGGTCTCCGAGCGCGGGTACAACTCCTTCACGCTGTCGCAGCTGGCGGCCGACTGCGGGATCACGCGCGCCGGCATCGAGCACCACTTCGCCTCCAAGGAGGAGGTGCTCGTCGCCGTCCTCCGGCACCGGGACGAGACCGACGAGGGCGTGATGGGTCCGGCGCCCGCGGGGTCCGTCACCGCCGACGCGGCGTGGGCGGCGCTCGACGCGCTCGTGCGGAGGAACGCGGAGCGGCGGGAGATCGTGCGGCTCTACGCGATCCTCGGGGCCGAGGCCCTGGATCCCGCCCACCCGGCGCACGCCTACTTCGCCGAGCGCGCGGTCGAGGCCCGGCGGTGGATCACCGCGCTCGCCTCCGCGTGGCACCCGGATCCGGACGCCTTCGCCGTGGAGGTCCTCGCGATCCTCGACGGCCTGCAGCTGCAGTGGCTCCGCGACCCGGCCCTCGACCTCGCCGGGCTGTGGGAGTCGGTGGCGGTGACGCTCGACCGCGCGCCGCGCTGATCCGCCGGGGCGCCGGGGCACCGGGGCGCCGGGCGCGGGGCTCCGGGCGCGGGGCCGTCCGGCCCGCGCGCACCCGGCCCGTGGTTCAATGGGCGTTCCTCCTCCGGGAGGGCCTCCCGCGGGAGGCGCGGCGGTGGGGCTCGCCGTACCCGAACCTCGACATCCTCGTCGACGACAGTCCCTGTCTCACGGCACCGCCATGCCATCCGAGATGGGAGACCCCATGACCCACCGCTCGCCCCACGACCGCCCGCCGCGGCCCGTCCACCTCCGCGCCTCGTCGCTCGGCCTCGTCGCGCTCGGCGGCGCCGTCGGCACGGGGATCCGCGAGGCCCTCGCCCTCACCTGGCCCACGCCCGCGGGCGGCCTGCCGGTGACGATCCTCGTGATCAACCTCGTCGGCGCCTTCGTGCTCGGCGCGCTGCTCGAGGCGCTCGCCCTCCGCGGGCCCGACGAGGGCCGCCGCCGCGGGATCCGGCTGCTGGTCGGCACGGGCGTGCTCGGCGGCTTCACCACCTACAGCGCGCTGGCGACGGACGCGGCTTCGCTCGCCGGATCCGCGCTCGGCGTCGCCCTCGCGTACGCGGCGCTCTCGATCGTGGCCGGCGCGGTCGCCTCGCTCGCCGGGATCGCGGCCGGCGGCGCGCTGCACCGGCGCTCGGCGGCCGGTCGCGGGACGGGGGCGGCCTCGTGACCGGCCCCCTCGTGTTCGCGCTGATCTGCGTGGCCGGCGGCGTCGGATCCGCCCTCCGCCTCCTCGTCGACGGCGTCGTGAAGGGCCGTTTCGGCGCCTCGTACCCGTGGGGCACGACCGTCATCAACGTCACCGGGTCCTTCGGCCTCGGCCTCCTCACGGGCGCGGCCGCGCACGCGGGCCTCCCGCACGACCTCCTGCTGATCCTCGGCGGCGGCCTGATGGGCGGCTACACGACCTTCAGCACCGCCAGCCTCGAGACCGTGCGCCTCGCGCAGGCGGGCCGGCTCGGCGCGGCCCTCGCGAACGGCGTCGGCATGCTCCTCGCCTGCGTCGCGGCCGCGGGCCTCGGGATCGCGCTGGGCGGGCTGCTCTGATGGCGCTGCTCGCGGCGCGCACACGGCCGCTCGGCGCCGCGGCGGCGCGCGCCTAGGCTCGCGGGATGAGCGTCCCCGCAGTCGATCCCGTCCCCCGCGACGCGGATCCGGCCGCGAGCGGTGTCGATGCCGAGCCCGGCTGGACCACCACCGACCGGCGCGATGCCCACCGCGGACGCGTCGTGCTCGTCGACCACGGCGTCGTGCTGCCCGACGGGTCCGCCTCGCGGTACCTCGTCGACGAGAGCGTGCCGTTCGCAGTCGCGACCCTCGTGGTCGACGGCGACGCCGTGCTCCTCACCCGCCAGTACCGCTTCCCGCTCGGGCGGTGGATCCTCGACCTCCCCGGCGGCGCGGGCGACGCCGACGAGGAGCCCGCCGACGCCGCCCGCCGCGAGCTGGAGGAGGAGCTCGGTCTCGTCGCGCCGGAGGTCCGGCCGCTGCGCACCTACGCCGTGAACCCCGGCCGCGCCGCCTGGCTCGTGCACGTGTTCGCGTGCACGGCGCCGACCACCGCGGGCACGCCCGACCGCTCCGACCCCTCCGAGCAGGTGCGCCTCGTGCGGATGCCGGTCGTCGAGCTGGACGAGCTCATCGCCGGGGGCGGGATCGTCGACCCGACCCTGCTGATCGCCCGCGCGGCCGCCGCCGAGCAGGGGCTGCTGCCGCCGGTCGCGCCGCGCGCACTAGCCTAAGTAGCAACTAATTTTGGGTGATGCCGGGGGTGCTTATCTCTCGTGTTACTCCTTTCGTGCCATGCCGATGGAGGCTGCTTTGAATGAAGACTGGGCGTTGGGGCGCCTTGATGCTTGGATTACAGCGGGGCGGCAATTATGTATATCAACTGGTCGCGCATGGGTGTATTCGAGCACGGCTAAAGTAGGCGAACTGCGCGCGATGCACGATCAAGTGCGGCGCATCGTCCACCGCGTCCTTGATCTCGACGCGCTTCCAGATTTGATGCCCTTGTCTCATGACGGAAGAATTACCGTGCTGATGACTGGTATCACATTATGCGAGGACGCCGCCGGTCGCCTTCGTACTGGCGCCGAGACTCAACTCTATTTAGGATCATCGGCGCCGACAATGGCCGCAGATCAGTTACATTCGAACATCTGGAGTTCGGCAAAAAAGAGATGGAATTCCGGAAATTACAGCGATGCCGTACAGCGGGCCGCAACGTTTCTCAACGCCGACATCCAGGACAAAGCAGGGCGCCACGACGTCTCGGACTCCGGTCTTATGAGGGAAGTGTTTTCCCTATCCCCTGCCGCCGCCGGTAAGCCGCGGTTGCGGTGGCCGGGTGCCGAAGACAACTTGAGCGCACAGGCGATGCGAGTCGGCATTCTCAATTACTCCCAGGGTATCTTTTCCGCTATTCGTAACATCGCCACGCACTCCACGGCCGAGCTTACGAGGCAAGAGGCTATTGAGCAGCTTGCGGCGTTGAGCGTCCTCGCTCATTGGGTAGATGTATGTGAATTACTGCACGCAGAGTAATCGCTCATCGCCGCGGGCGGGATCGTGGACCCGACCCTGCTGATCGCCCGCGCGGCCGCCGCCGAGCAGGGGCTGCTGCCGCCGGTTGCGCCGCGCTGAGCGGGAGGCCGGCGCGCAGGAGGCGCCGGCCCGGACCGCGCGCGCTCAGTCGCGCCGCGCGTACGTCAGCACCGCGTTGCCCTTGCTCGTGACCTCCGAGCGGCGCAGCTCCAGCCGCGTCATCGGGTCGCCCGGGTCGAACAGGTGCCGGCCGGCGCCCGCGACGACCGGGTGGACCATCAGGGTCAGCTCGTCGAGCAGCCCCGCGAACAGCAGCGCCCGCGTGAGCGAGATGCTCGACAGCACGGCGATCTCGCCGCCCTCGCCGCGCTTCAGCTCCGCGACCGCCTCGAGCACGTCGCCCTCGATGCGGGTGGCGTTCCAGCCGAGGTCGCCCGTGAGCGTCGTCGACGCGACGAGCTTCTCGAGCGGGTTCACGAACGCGGCGAACGGGTCGTCGGCGGGCGCGGCGGGCCAGTGCGCCGACCACGCCTCGAACCCGCGGCGGCCCATGACGGCGGTCGTGACCGACCCGATCATGCGCCCGAGACCGGCGCCGAGCTCGGCGTCGAACGAGTCGTGCTGGAAGAGATGGGGGTCCTCGACCACCCCGTCGACGGACGCGAACAGGCCGGCGGTCAACGTGCGCATGGGCTCCTCCTCGAGCTGCGGTGCGCTCCACATGATCCGCGCCCGGCCGGGCGGCGTCCAGCATCCGGCGGCATCCCGTCCCGCGCCGCCTGTGGTTAACCGCTTTACACGACCCCCGATCGGGTGTTAGCGTCGCCGCCATCGGGTGCGCGACGACGCCTCCCGGATGCGCGCGGAGCTGGCGGATCAGGAGGTCGTCGCACCCCGGACCCACCGCCACCTCAAGGAAGAGACCACGCGATGTCCCCTCGATCCACCGCCCGCCGCCGCCGACTCATCGGCGCCGCCGCCTTCGCGGCCACCGTCCCCCTCGTGCTCGCCGGCTGCTCCGGCGGCGGGGGAGGCGGATCCTCGTCCGGCGGGGATCCGACGACGATCACCGTCACCGACTACTACAACGAGGGCAACGACAACACGGTCATCGGCGACACCCTCACGAAGTGCGGCGAGTCGCTCGGCGTCACCATCAAGCGCACGTCGATCCCGGGCTCGAGCCTCATCCAGAAGGTGCTGCAGCAGGCCTCCTCGCGCACCCTCCCCGACGTGCTGATGCTCGACAACCCCGACCTGCAGCAGATCGCCGCGACCGGTGCGCTCGCCCCGCTCGAGGACTTCGGCATCTCCACCGACGGCTACGCGAAGGGCGTCGTGGACGCCGGCACCTACGAGGGCAAGACGTACGGCCTCGCGCCCACCGTCAACACGATCGCGCTGTTCTACAACACGAAGATGCTGGCCGACGCGGGGATCCAGCCGCCCACCACGTGGGACGAGATGAAGACCGCGGCCGCGGCGCTGAAGGACGGCGACCGCTACGGCATCGCGATGGACGCCAACGCCACCTACGAGGGCACCTGGCAGTTCCTGCCCTTCATGTGGTCAAACGGCGGCGACGAGAAGGACATCGCCACCCCCGAGACCGCGGAGGCGCTCCAGCTCTGGACCGACCTCGTGAAGGACGGCTCGGCCTCGCAGAGCGTCGTCAACTGGACCCAGTCCGACGTCAACGACCAGTTCATGGCCGGCAAGACGGCGATGATGATCAACGGCCCGTGGCAGATCCCCGCGCTCACCGAGTCGGGCGTCGACTACGGCATCGCGAAGATCCCCGCGCCCACCGCTGGCGGCACCGCCGTCGCCCCGCTGGGCGGCGAGGTCTGGACCGTGCCGCAGACGGGGAACAAGGAGAAGCAGGCCACGGCCGCGAAGGTCGTCGAGTGCCTCAACTCCGACGAGAACCAGCTCGACATGGCCACCAAGCGCTTCACGATCCCGTCGAAGACCGCCGTCGCCACCGAGTTCGGCCAGCAGGTGCCCGCGGAGCAGGTGTTCGTCGACCTCGTCGCCGACGCCCGCGCCCGCACCGGTGAGCTCGGCGAGGCGTGGCCGAAGGCCGCGACCAAGATCTACACGGCCGTGCAGTCGGCGCTGACCGGCCAGTCCTCCCCGGAGGACGCGCTGAAGAACGCCGAGCAGGGCTGATGGCGACGACCGCCGTCCCCGCCCGCCCGACCGCGCAGGCGGCCGGGCGGGCCCGGGGCGCCGGGGTCGCGGCCTCCGCGCGGGGGCCCGTGCGCCGCCGTCCCCGCTTCAGGTGGGAGCGCTTCTTCCAGGCGATGTTCCTGGTGCCGGCGGTCGTCTACCTCGTGCTCTTCTTCGGCTTCCCCGTCGTGAAGAACATCGTCATGAGCTTCCAGGAGTACACGACGACCACCTTCTACACGGGCGAGGCGCCGTGGGTCGGGTTCGCGAACTACGCGTCCGTCATCTCGTCGTCGATCTTCTCCACGGCGCTGCTGAACACGTTCCTGTTCACGGCCGGGTCGATCCTCGGCCAGTTCGTGATCGGGCTCGTGCTGGCGCTGTTCTTCCGCCGCTCGTTCCCGCTCAACGGGCTGCTGCGGGCGCTGCTGCTCCTGCCGTGGCTGCTGCCGCTCATCGTCTCGAGCGCGGTGTGGAAGTGGATCCTCGACCAGGACTCCGGCGTCCTCAACCAGTTCCTGCTCGGCACGGGCGCGGTGCAGGACCCGGTGCCGTGGCTCACGAGCCCGGCGTTCGCGCTCATCACGGTGATCGCGGTGAACGTGTGGATCGGGATCCCGTTCAACACGACCATCCTCTACGGCGGCCTGCAGGACATCCCGCCGGAGCTGTACGAGGCCGGCTCCCTCGACGGGGCCACCGGCTGGAAGGGCTTCCGCCACATCACCTGGCCGCTGCTGCGACCCGTGGTGGGCGTGGTGCTCGTGCTCGGCGTCGTCTACACGATCAAGGTGCTCGACATCATCCTCGGCCTCACGAACGGCGGACCCGCGAACGCGACGCAGACCATCGCGACGCAGTCGTACACGCTCTCGTTCCAGCAGTTCGACTTCGGGTCGGGCGCCGCCCTCAGCAACATCCTCATCGCCATCTCGGCGGTGTTCGCGGTGGTCTACCTCCGCGCGAACAGGAAGGCCGTCGATGACTGACACCGCCGCCCGCGTCGCCCCCGCCCGCGGGGCCTCCCGTCCCGCCCTGCCGCGCCCGGTCGGGTCGCGGAGGCCGCGCGCCGACCGCAGCTGGATCTCCACGGTGATCGGGATCGTGATCCTCGCCCTGATGCTGTTCCCCGTCTACTGGATGGTGAACATCTCGCTGCAGCCGGCCGGCCCCGCCATCGAGGCCGCGTGGTTCCCGTTCGAGGCGCAGTTCGGCGGGTACGCCACGGCGCTCCGCGAGCAGGGCCAGGCGCTCGGCACGAGCCTCGTGATCGCGCTCGGCAGCGTGGTGCTGAGCCTCGCCGTCGCCACCCCGGCGGCGTACGCGCTGGCGCAGTTCAAGTTCCGCTGGATCAACGCGGTGCTGTTCGGCATCCTCATCTCGCAGATGATCCCGGGCATCGTCGTCGCCAACGCGCTCTACGCCGCGTACAACGACGTGGGGCTGCTCAACTCGATCCCCGGCCTGATCCTCGCGGACTCCACGGCCGGCATCCCGTTCGCGATCCTCATCATGCGGGCGTTCATGGCGAACATCCCGCCGTCGATCATCGAGGCCGCGAAGGTGGACGGCGCCGGCAACTTCCGGGCCTTCCGCTCGATCGTCCTGCCGGTGAGCCTCAACGCGGTGATCACGGCCGGGCTCTTCACCTTCCTCTTCACCTGGAGCGACTTCCTGTTCGCGCTGACGCTCACCACCACCGACGACGTCCGCCCCATCACCCTCGGGATCTACCAGTACATCGGGACGTACACCGCGGACTGGAGCACGGTGATGGCGACGGCCGTGCTCGCGTCGCTCCCCGCGATCGTGCTGCTGCTCGCGGCGCAGCGCTTCATCGCGGCGGGCGCGACGGGCGGCGCGGTCAAGTGATCCGCCTCCCGCGCCCCCGCGCTCCCGACGGCCCTCCCGCCGCCTCCGACACCCGAACGATCCTCAGAGAAGAGACACCATGACCGACACCACCTCCCCGCTCCGCGTCACCGTCTGGGGCGAGAACCGCCACGAGCAGATCGAGCAGCACGTGCAGGAGCGCTACCCGACCGGGATGCACGGCGCCGTCGCCGAGGGCGTCCAGGAGAACCTCCCCGGGGCGCACGTCGAGATCGCCACCATGGACCAGCCCGAGCACGGCCTCACCGAGGAGCTGCTCGCCCGCACGGACGTGCTCACCTGGTGGGGCCACGCCGCCCACGCCGAGGTGGACGACGAGATCGTCGAGCGCGTGCACCGCCACGTGCTCGCCGGGATGGGCCTCATCGTGCTGCACTCGGGGCACTGGTCGAAGATCTTCACGAAGCTCATGGGCACCACGTGCACCCTCCGCTGGCGCAGCGAGCACGACCGCGAGCTGGTGTGGACCGTGAACCCGCAGCACCCCATCACCCGCGGCGTGCCGAACCCCATCGTCATCGACGAGCAGGAGATGTACGGCGAGTACTTCGACGTGCCCACGCCCGACGAGCTCGTCTTCATCTCGGGCTTCACGGGCGGCGAGGTGTTCCGCAGCGGCATGACCTACCGCCGCGGCT